>WNGK01002257.1_pt1 | contig 34936 bp, 29 predicted proteins | sample 5400601 | NCBI WGS metagenome assembly WNGK01 (sample SAMN13153376, study PRJNA577476) | soil metagenome | isolation source: 60 cm soil or saprolite under Garry oak tree replicate 1 | place: USA:California | collected 2016-06-15 | reverse complement strand
AACCACCGCGCGATGACCGCGCACCACAGCCCGCCGGCGAACCACCCGACAACGCGCACCGCCGGTCCCACGCCGGCGCGGATTCCGGGGAGGGCGAGCAACACCCGATCGACGTAAGGTCCCAGGAACGTGAAGCAGAACGCCACGCTGAACGCGTCCACGAAGTCGGAGCCAAGCGAGGCGTGCCGGGGGAATACCAGCAGGAAGAGAATGCCCAGGACGCCCGCGACGAGGGCGGTCCGCGTCAGCGTCTTGATGAATGGCTCGCCCATCAGCGGGCCCCGGCCGGGGGGAGCGCGGGCTTCAGGTACTGATCGATCCAGTCGAGCACCGTCCCCCACCACAGGCGGCGGTTGCGCGGCCGCAGCACCCAGTGACCCTCATCGGGGAAGTACAGGAACTTAGCCGGCACGCCGTGCACCTTCGCGGCCGTGAATGCCTGATAGCCCTCCGACGGATCGACGCGATAGTCGAGCTGCGAGTGCACGATGAGGATCGGGGTCTTCCAGTTCTGCGCGAAATTCAGAGGCGACCACTTCTCATACAGCGCCCGGTTCGCGTAGGGCGCGCCGCCGAACTCCCAGTCCATGAACCACAGCTCTTCCGTGGTCCCCGCCATACTCACCGGATCGAACACGCCGTCGTGCGACACCAGCGTCTTGAACCGGCCGGTGTGCCCGGCGATCCAGTAGACCATGTAGCCGCCGTAGGACGCACCCGCGGCGCTCATCCTGGTCGAATCGACGTAGGGAAGGCGCGCCACGACGTCGAGGCCCTTCATGAGGTCCTGATACGGATAGTCCCCCCAGTGCTGCGAAATGGCGTCCGTGAACTTCTGACCGTAGCCGGTCGAGCCATGGAAGTTGACCGCGGCCACCACGTACCCGCGCGACGCGAACATCGCGTAGTTCCAGCGCGCCCCCCAGTAGTCGGTCCACGCACTCTGCGGCCCGCCGTGAACCAGGTAGATGAGCGGATACCGCCTGCCGGGGTCGAAGCCGGGCGGCTTGAGCAACCACCCGAATACAGAGTCTCCCAGCGCGCCCACGAAGCCGAATGCGTCGAGCGGCCGGAGATCGAGAGTTTCGAGCGCCGCGTCGGTATGATGCGTGAGCTGCCGGCCGGAAACCCAGATCTCGTTGGGCTGGGTGTTGCTCTGGTGCAGATACATGAGCCCCCGACCGTCGGGCATGACCTGGACGTCGGTGTTGACCCCACTGCCGCCAACCACCACGGAACGACGGAACGACGGCAGCTCGATCCGGTAGACGTTGTCACGCCCGCGCTCTTCGACGACGGCGTAGAGGCACTTCGAATCCGGACACCACGTGTACGAGCCCACGGACAGAGTCCATCCGACCGAGGCTTCAATCGGCGCCCCATTTTCCGTCCTGCCGTCCTTCCGTCGCAGGAGCATCAATCGTAGTCGATCCGCCTCGAACCCGGCCCGCTCCATCGAGAGGTACGCAAGCCAGTTGCCGTCAGGCGAATAGCGCGGGGTATTGTCGGCTCCGCGCCCGGGCGTCACCGCCCGCATTCCGGAACCGTCTGGTGCCATGACGTAGACATCGACGTTCGTATTGTCGGCGACCGTGGAGTCGCCGTGCATGGCGACCGCGATCTCTTTCCCATCGGGGGAGACGCTCACGTCTCCATCCCCGCCGGTGGCGATCGTCGGGACGTCGTGGTCCACGGGCGTCACGTCCCTCGTGCTGCCGTCCGCCAGCGTGACGACGAACAGATGCTGGCGCTTGCCGGCCCGCCAATCGTCCCAGTGTCGCCACACCAGACCGGTCCACAGGCGGGCGTCGGTGGGGAAGTCGCCGTTGCGGCGGTCGATTTCCTGTTGCGCGGGCCATTTGATGTCGCTCGTGACCACGAGCCCCGTGCCGTCGGGCAGCCACACCGGATCGAACACGCCGTCGGCGAGGGTCGTCACGCGTCGTGCCTCACCGCCGGCGACCGGGAGCACCCACAGCTGCGCACCGTTCTCCCGTGTGGAGACGAAGGCCAGGGCGCGGCCGTCGGGCGACCAGCGCGGCTGCCGATCCGATCCCGGACCGGCGGTGAGCTGGCGCCCCGACCCACTCGCCACGTCGGCGAGCCAGATGCGCGTGATGCCGCGGTTGTCCTTGAGGGAGTGCTCGGTGACGGTGTACGCCACCCACTTCCCGTCGGGTGAGAGCTGCGGGGTGCCGACCGACTTGAGCCCGAGATAGTCGTCGATGGTGATCGCGCGCTTCTGGGCGGCGACGGGCATCACCAGCGCGGCGAGCAAGGTCGGCACGAGCACACCAGCGATCCGTTTCATGAATGGCTGCCTAGTAGTCCGGATGCGTGAGAATTGCCTTCACGAGATCGTCGAACACCTTGGAATCGGCCGTCACCGCCCCGCTCGCGTCGGTGTGCACGTTCCAGGCGCACAGCTCGTTCAGCGCCGTGGCCTCCTCGTAGGTGAGGTGCAGGACGTAGCCCCCCGCGTCGCCGCCCCCGCTCGATCGCGCAGCGCCGTCGAGGACCTTCTTGAGCACGTCCGGCAGGTGCCGCGCCCCGCGGACGGCGTCGTATTGCGCGCGGCTGACCGTGAGATCCATGTGCTCCCTTGCCAATGGCGGGTCGCGGGCGAAATCTTCTCCCGGCGCCCCTTTCTCGCAAGGAACCGATGCCACGGACCGAGTTCATCGCCACCGGGTTCCACGTTCCCGAGCGCGTCGTGACCAACGACGACCTCGCAAAGATCATGGACACCTCCGACGAGTGGATCACCCAGCGATCCGGGATCAAGACGCGACACTGGGTGTCGGACGGCGAGACCGGTGCCACGCTGGCGCGGCGGGCGGCCCTCCAGGCGCTCACCAAGGCGGGTATGAAGCCGGCGGACCTGGACTGCATCGTGTACTGCACCTGTACCCCCGACCACTTCGAGCCCGGCAACGGCGTGTTCCTGCAGCGCGAGCTCGGGATCAGGGACATCCCCGCGATCGATGTGCGCAACCAGTGCGCCGGATTCGTGTACGGATTGTCGGTCGCGGACGCCTGGATCCGGGCCGGCCAGTACCGCCGCGTGCTGCTCGTCGGCGCAGAAGTGCATTCCCGGGGGCTCGACCGGACCACGCGCGGTCGCGACACGGCCGTGCTGTTCGGTGACGGCGCGGGGGTCGCGATCCTCGGCCCCACCGACGACCCGGGGCGCGGCGTGCTCTCGACCCACCTCTATGCCGACGGCCGCCACGCCGAGAAGCTGTGGGTGGACGCCCCGGGGCTGGCGCACGACCCGTTCATTAGCGCCGAGCTGATCGAGGAGGGAAAGCACCGCGCCGTCATGGAAGGCCGCGAGGTCTTCAAGTACGCGGCGGTGCTCATGCCGCAATCCGTGGCCACGGCCCTCGAGGCGAACGGCGCGACCCCCGCGGACGTGAAGCTCCTCGTACCGCACCAGGCGAACCTGCGGATCCTCGAGGTGGTGCAGAAAGCTACGGGCCTGCGCGACGACCAGGTCTACGTGAACATTCAGAAGTACGGGAACACGACCGCCGCCTCGATTCCCATCGCACTGCACGAAGCGCTGTGCGAGGGACGGCTGAAGCGGGGGGACCTCCTCATCTTCACAGCGTTCGGGTCCGGATTCACCTGGGCGAGCGCCGCGATCCGGTGGTAGGCGCTACTTGATCTCCTGCCCCCAGAGATCGCGGTACACGATCGGCCCCTCGTTCAAGGCCTTGATCCCCGCCTCGATCTGAGTCTTGTCGCCCACCACCACGATGTCGAAGTGATCCGGATCGATGTATTGTCGCGCCACGCGCTGCACGTCGACGGCGGTGATGGCGTTGATGCGGTCCACGTAGTGATCGTAGTAGTCGAGCGGCAGGCCGAACGCGAGAAGCTCCCGGAACCGCGCCGCGGCGCCGCCCGTGGTCTCGAAGTCGCCCGGCAAGCCGAGCGTGAGGTAGGCTTTCGCCTTCGCGAGCTCGGCCGGTGCCACCGTCTCGTCGCGGATCAGCCGCAGCTCCTTCAGGAACTCGATGAGCGAGCTGTCGGTCTTGGCGGTCACGACCGACGCGAGGGCGACGAATGCCCCGGCGAGCCGACGCGGCGCGAACTGCGAAAAGGCGCCGTAGGTGTACCCATGGGTCTCGCGCAGGTTCTGATTCAGGCGCGACGTGAACGCGCCGCCGACGATCGTGTTCAACACCTCGAGCGCGAACCAATCCGGCGTGGTGCGAACTGGGCCCACGTGCCCGATCCGTACCACGGACTGCGCCGCGCCTGGCTTGTCGATCAGATACACGGTGCGGGTCGCCGCCGGCGCGGGAGCGGGAGGGCTCGGGAACGCGGGCACGTCGCCGCGCGCCCACCCGCCGAACCGTGCGGCCGCGAGCCGGCGCGCTTCGGCCAGTGTGACGTCGCCCACGATCAGCAGGCGCGCGCCGTTGGGCCGGTAATACGATCGATAGAACTCCCCGACGCGCTCGCGCGCGAGCCGGGCCGTCGCGCTGTCGGTGCCGTTCAGCGGATGCCCGTAAGGATGGTCGCGACCGTACACGATCGCCGGAAACGCGACATTCGCCACGGCCACGGGCTCGTCGCGCTGCTGCACCAGCTGCGCCGCGCGGAGCTCTCGTTGCCGTGCGATCTCCGAATCGGCGAAGCTGGGCCGCAGCACCACGTCGGCAAGCAGGTCGAGCCCGGCCTCGAGCCGCCGTTTGGGCACGTGGATCGACGCGCTCGCGCCGTCGAAACTCGCCGCCGTGTTGAGCTGGGCGCCGAGGAACGCGGCTTCGTCGGCCACCTCGAGGGCGCCGCGTACGCCCGCTCCCTGCTGCAGCATCGTCGCCGTGAAGGTCGCAAGCCCGGGAGCGGCAGACGGGTCGCGCGCCGCGCCCGCGTCGATGAGGAGCTGCACGTCCACCACCGGCACCTTGTGCATTTCGACGACGGCGAGCGTGAGCCCGTTGGGGAGCGTCGTGGCCTGGACGGCCGGGAGCTTGAGCGCGGGCGGGGGCTGGAGAGTGGGAGGCTTGCTGCGATCGACTGCCTGGGCGGTCAGGCGGACCGGCGGACTGGCGGTCAGTAAGGCCGCTGCCGCTGCGAGCACCAGGACCGCTCCTCCGCTTCCGTCCGCCTTCATGGCTTCACCGCCAGCTCGGGCTTCCCCTGCGGCACCACGCTCAGCACGACGCGGTGCGCGCCGCTGAGGTAGGTCTGCGCGGCGCGCTGTACCGCCGCGGGCGTCACCCTGCGATACCGCTCCAGGTCCTTCTGGAAGTAGTCCGGCGTCCCGACGAAGTAGTTGTAAAAGTTCAGCTGATCGGCCTTGCCGCCAAAGCCGCCGACGCGCTCCATGCGTGACAGGAACTGCGCCTCGACCGTGTTCTGGGCCCGTTCCACCTCGCGCGGCGTCGGGGCCTGGTCGGCGAGCCTGCGCAGCTCTTCGTCGATGACCCGTTGCAGCTCCCCGAGGTCGTGGCCCGGGCGGGCGGTGGCATAGACCTCGAATTTGCCGTCGATGCGGCCGCCATCCTGGAAAGCCACGACGTCGGTCGCGATTTGCAGCTCGTACACCAGTCGTCGATAGAGGCGCGACGACCGGCCGCCGGCCAGCACGTTGGCCAGGACGTCGAGCGTGGCGTCGTCGGCGCTGAATGCCTTCACCGTGTGCCACGCGTCGTACACCCGCGGCAGCTGGACGCGGTCCTCCAGCACGGCGCCAAACACCCCCGCCGTTTGCACTGCGGGAGGCGGGGTGCGGGTGACCGCGGGCCCGCGCGGGATATCGCCGAAGTAACGCTCCACGAGCTGACGGGCGTCCCGCGGGGTGATATCGCCCGCGATCGCGAGCGTCGCATTGCTCGGCGTATAATACGTCCGGAAGAACTGGCGTACGTCGTCCAGGGTGGCCGCCTGGAGATCCGCCATCGAGCCGATCACCGGCCAGTGGTACGGATGGCTCGCGGGGTAGAGGCGCTCCAGGATATTCTCTTCCGCCAGCCCGTAGGGACGGTTCTCGTAGCTCTGCCGCCGCTCGTTTTGCACTACGCCGCGTTGCAGATCGACCTTGGTCGCGGTCATCTCGGGCAACAGGAACCCCATGCGGTCCGCGTCGAGGTACAGCATGAGGGGGAGCGCGTTCGCGGGCCCATCCTCGTAGTAATTGGTGCGGTCCTCGGTGGTCGAGCCGTTGTTGTCCGCGCCCGCCGCCTCGAGTAGCCGGTCGAAATCACCGGTCGGCACGTGCTGAGAGCCCATGAACATGATGTGCTCGAACAGGTGGGCGAATCCAGTCCGACCCGGCTTCTCGTCCGACGAGCCGACGTGGTACCACATGTTCACCGCCACCACCGGTACCGAGTGATCCTCGTGCACGATCACCTGGAGGCCGTTCGGGAGCGTGAACGTCCGGTAGGGCACACGGAGCGATTGGGCGGACAGGTGGACGGGCGGACGGGCGGACAGGAGTCCCAGTACCACGGCCGTGGCGGTCGCAATTCGGGCCATCATCACTCCTCTAGATTCCAGATTCGGGAAAAACAGTTGCACCTGGAATATTACCCGTCCCGTGCGGCCCTCACCGAATCCGCACACATGGGGCCGAAGACTTGCGGTGGAAACTACGTTCCCGCAAGGTGCGTAGTGCGCGCCACAAAGGAGATCCACATGTTGGGCTTGTTGATCGGAGCGGCGGCGCTGGGCGGAGGGTTCGTGGCCACGCGCAACTTCGTGCGGCGCCGGCTACGGTTCGTCGATGCGGTGCGGAAGCCCGCCGCACCACTCGTTGCGGGGCTCGCCGCGGGGCTCGCCGCCAGTGTGGTGGCGCTCCCCCTCGGGGTGCTCCTTCCGGTGACGGTCTGGACGGCCGCGGCCTTCGGGGTGGGTGTGGCCGGGGGCGTGGCGAGCGGGCGCCGGACGCCCGAGCTCCCGCCCGGCTCCTAGACGACCCTCAGGCCCGCCTCCGGCGCCGCGGCCTCCGGTCGGCCCGCGACGCTGCGCAGGGCCCGCACCGCATCCTTCGCGAACGTCTTGCCCGCCCCCTTCTCTACTTCCTCGAGGGCGGTCCACTTGGGAAATGCCGGCCGTACCGGTGTCGCCATCTGCAGGGTCTCGAACGCGTCCGCCACCGCGAGGATCTTCACGGTCAACGGCAGCGGCAGGGCCTCGATGTCCCAGTCTTCGCCGACGATCTCGTAGTAATGCCCGTACTCCCCGATGATCTCGGCGGCGCCGCGCATGGCGCGCGCCACGCCCACGGAAGAATCTGACACCGAACGGGACAACAGTCGCAGCAGGCGCTGGTCGCGCGTCCCCACTTCGTGCAGCAGCGCCGCCACCCGCAGGTTCTCGACGTCGGACTCGGGGAGCTCCAGCTCCCGCCCGATCGCCGCCGCGACATCGGCCACCCGGTTCGAGTGCCCCTGCTGATTGCGTTCGGCGGATTCGATGTGATAGGTCAAGAGCTCCAGCGTCGCCATGTACGCGTTCTTGACTTCCGCGAGCCGCGCTTCCCGCTGCTCCGCGAGTCCGCCTACGACGTAGCCGGTGAGAATGAGGAAGCCGGCCCACGGCCCGAGCGCGAGCAGTGCGTCGGGGTAGAAGCCGGGCAGCATGTCGAGGCCCTGGAAGTACTGGTAATAAAAAACGAGCGCGACGACGAACACGCCCGCCATCACGGCGAAGCGACGGCCGCCGTAGAAACCGGCGAGAATCATCGGCAAATAGTAAAAGCTCAGGAACGCAAACTTCTGCTCCACGAGGGCGTGGATGGCGGCCATCGCGAGCACCAGCAGCAACACGAAAACCCGCTCGAAATGGCGGAAGAAGAAGAGCTTGGCGCGCTCCAGGAGACGCGGTTGGGCCACGAAAGACCTCGAGCGTAAGCGGTGTCAGGGGGCGCAAAATCAAACTGGGGAAAGCGGCCCGCTGGCGCAATAGCCGGGCCCGGATTCGTGCGCGGTTTCGTGCTCAGAGGGCCCCGTCCTCCTCCCCTCCTCCCGGGTCGTGATCCGGGCGATCCTGCTCGTACCCAATGCACTCGAGCATCGGGAGCGGCGGGTAGCGGGGGAAGCGCGAGTCCGTGTCGGCCCGGCCGCAGCGGAAGAACGTGGACCCGCGCCGATTGGTCACGGGTCGCACCCAGCGGCAGCTGCGACAGAGGCCGACGGCGTCGTGGTCAGTCATCCGTTGTCCGTCGAGGCAATATCGCGCAGGGTCCAGCCCGCGCAACCACGCGCGACCGCGGGCTATGGCATTCTGAAGGGGCGGTTCCCCATCTTGGTGTCTATGGCCGGTGACGCCACGCCGCCTTCTTCGCCGCCCCCGCCCGCCCCCGAGCTACCGCCGGGGCTGCTCGCGGAGTACCTCGAGAGCGCGCGCGCCCAGCTCGGCGTGCTCGCCGGGCTCGCCGAGCGGCTCGTCGTCGCAGGCGGCGACCGTGACGCGCTCGACGCGCTGCGACGCGAAACGCACAAGGTGCACGGCTCGGCCGGCTCGTACGGATTCATGGAAGCGTCACGCCTCGCGGCCGGCATGGAGGCGACCGTGAAGGATTGGGCCGCCCGACCCGACGACCCGGACGTGGAGCGCGGCTCGCTCGCCCGCTGGTTTGTCAAACGGCTCGCGGAGCTACTCGGAGTGGAAGTACCGGAGCTGAGCGTCGCGCCCCCTTCGCTCCCAGTCCGTTCGCAACCGCTGCCGCGGGTCGGCCCGCCGCCCCGGCCAGCACCGAGACCCCCTACCCAAGCTCCGCAGCGGTCGGCGTACCAACGCCCCGCGGCGCCACCCGCGCGAATTGTCCCGCCCCCGCCCCCGCCCCCGTTGCCCGAGAAGCCGACGGAGCGTACGTCGAACGGCCCCCCTGTCGTTCCACCTCCCGCGCCGGCGCCGCCGCCCAAGCCGGGAGAGCCCGTCGTCGCACAGGCCGACGCCATCCTGGTCCCGGAGGTGATCTACGTAGAGGACGACGCGGCGCTCGCCGAGCTGCTCGAGTATGGGTTACGCGCCCACGGGTATCGGTTTTTGGCGTATCGTAACGGCCGGGAAGCACTGCGCGAGTTGCTCGCGCTCGACGTGCGCGGCACACGTCCCTTGCTGCTCCTGGACGTCGATCTTCCCGCGTTGGACGGGTATTCGATCCTCGACGCGCTGGAGCGCGCGCGCCCGGGAACCTACCGCGTCGTATTCACGACGGTGCACGGCACCGAGGAGGAGCAGCTGCGCGGACTGGAAGCGGGCGCGCTCGACTATCTCGTGAAGCCCATCAGCCTGCGCGTGGCACTCGAGAAGATCAAGCGCTGGGTGGGGGGGGGCCGGTGACGAGCCTGCAATTCCTCTGGGTCGTGGCGGTCGCGCAAGGAGTTCTGCTCGTCGCGCTGATCATCCTCATCATCCTGAATCGCTGGTTTCGCGTGCGTCGCAGCGCCCGGCTGCAGCCGCGCCGGCGCGAGCTGGATGCGGTGATGCAGCGTTGGGCGATGGGGCAGGCGCCCGCTGCCGACGTGGAACGGGCCCTGGCGCGCCTGCCCGTGTCGCTGGCCATCGATGCGCTCGTCACTTGGTCCGCCCGGGTGCCGGGCGAGCGGTGGCAGGACCTGTCGCGGGTGTTGGCCAACCAGTGGTGGACCCGCGTGGTGCGCACCAACAACCGGTCGGCGCGCTGGTGGAAACGGCTCGAGTGCGCCCGCTTCCTCTCGGTCGCCGCGACGCCGCACGACATCGGCCGGGTGCTCCGCTTGTTGCGCGACGACCATCCCGCCGTGCAGATCGCAGCCGCCACCACGCTCGAGCGCCTGACCAGTCCCATTCTCGTGACCGCGGCACTCGATCAGCTGCCGCTGCTCGGGCCCACGGTGCAGGCCTACTACGCGAGTGCGCTCAAGAAGGCGCGTCCTGCCGTGGTGCGCCACCTGCAGCAGCTGTTCCGGCGGCCCGACGATCCTCGGCTCCCGCGCATGATCGAGTTCGCCGGGCGTCTGGAGCACCCGGACCTGCGCGAGCCGTTCAGCGCCCTCGCCACGCACCTGGACCCGGAAGTCCGGACCCAGGTGGCCCGCGCGTTGGGGAAGTACCCCCACCCGGAGTCGATTGCCGCGCTGCGACTCCTCGCGCAGGACCAGATCTGGCCCGTGCGAGCCCAGGCCGTCCGCTCGCTCGGCATGGTCGCCGATCCAGCCACCGTGCCGCTGGTGCGAGAGGCGCTGCGCGATGGCGAGTGGTGGGTGCGTTTGCGGGCGGGGCTCGCCCTCACCCGCTTTGGCGCGGCGGGGCGCAACGTCCTGCTCGCCGCCGAAGTCGGCGCGTACGAGCCAAGCCGCGACATGGCGCGGCTCGTGCTCGGCCTCTCCCCGCACGCGCTGGCGGAATACGCGGCGTGAGCTCCGTCATTCACGGGGGCGACCTCGCGATCCTGCTCTACTTCCTGGTGTTGAATTCCTTCTACGCGCTGCTGCTCGTGCTCTCGATCCCCGAGATCTGGGAGCAAACCCGGCTGGCGGAGGACGAAGACTTCCAACGGCTGATGCAGAGCGACGCCCTGCCGCCGATCTCGATCCTCGTACCCGCCCACAACGAGAGCGCGACCATCGAGGCGAGCGTCACCGCCCTCCTGACGCTCGAGTATCGCAGCTTCGAGATCATCGTGGTGAACGACGGCTCCAAGGACGACACACTGGAGCGGCTGCGGCACGCGTTCGACCTGTACGAGGTACCGCGCACCTATCCAGAGACGATCGCCACGAAGGCGCTCCGGGCTCTGTACCGCTCGCGCACCCGCACGCGCCTGCTCGTCATCGACAAGGAGAACGGCGGCAAGGCGGACTCGCTCAACGCCGCCATCAACGCCAGCCGGTTCCCCCTGGTCATCGCGGTGGACGCGGACACGCTGATCGAGCCCGACGCGCTGCTGCGCCTCACGCGGCCGTTCCTACTCGGCCGGGAGATCGCGGCCGTGGGCGGCACGATCCGCGTGGCGAACGCGTGCACCGTGAAGGATGGACGCGTGACCGACGCCCGGGTCCCGAGCCGGTTCCTCCCCGGCGTGCAGGTGGTGGAATACCTGCGCGCCTTCCTGTTCGGCCGCCTCGGGTGGAACCGGCTGGGGGGCACTCTGGTCATCTCCGGCGCGTTCGGGTTGTTCCGCAAGGAATACCTCCACGCGATCGGTGGGTACCGCACGACGAGCGTGGTCGAGGACCTCGATCTGGTCGTGCGGCTGCACCGTTATCTGCGGCAGCACCAGCGGCGCTACGAAATCCCCTTCATTCCGGACCCGGTCGCGTGGACCGAGGTCCCCGAGTCGGGGCGGGTCCTGTCGCACCAGCGGGAGCGGTGGCACCGGGGGCTGATCGCCGCGATGTGGCGGTACAAGGGAATGCTCTTCAACCCCCGGTACGGCCGCGTGGGACTGATCGCGATGCCGTTTTTCACGTTCGGGGAGACGCTCGCGCCGCTCGTCGAAGTGGCGGGATATGTGATCACCGTGGGCGGTCTGCTGCTCGGCGCCGTGAATGTCGACTTTGCGCTGCTCTTCGTGCTGGTGGCGTGGGGCTATGGCATGCTGCTGTCGCTCTGGGCCGTAGTCCTCGAGGAGGTGAGTTTCCGGCGGTATCGGCGGTTCGGCGATCTGGGTCGGCTCCTCCTGTTTGCGACGCTCGAGAACTTCGGCTACCGGCAGCGGACGGTGTGGTGGCGACTCAAGGCGTTCTGGTCGGTGTTCCGGCAGAAGCAGGCGTGGGGGGAGATGGTCAGGAAGGGTTTCGAGACTGCAGGAAAACAGGTTGCAGAACCCGCAAAGGCTAGACGCACAGACGCGCAGCGGTGAACGGGGGCAGAAAGTAGGGGCCAGCAACTGCTGGCCCCTCCTGTTGCTTCGGGCAAACCATGTCCTGCTAAGGGCTCGAGCGCCGAACGCCCCCGACCCCGAGCTGGGGCAGCAGGTCCAGCAAGTCCTGGATCTGAGCGTCGATTGCCGAATAGAGACTCGGCCAGTCGTAGTCGGTGGCCAGCCCATCGTAGACGCTGTACCACGGGAAGCTCGGGTCCCAGCCAGCCTCAACAGCGAAGTCGTCGTTCGGATCGTCAGAGCAGAGCCCCATTGGAAACGAAGTCTCCCCATGGTTGTCCACCCAGGTGTTGTCCCCCGGGGCGGTGGCGTCATGGCAGTCGTGGGTGACGTTGCTTCTGAGGTGGTTGCTCTGAATAGAGTTCCCCATGGAGGGAAGGTTAACGCGTATACCGTCCGTGTTCTCGGGCGTGTTCGCGGTTCCGTTGTTCCGCACGTGGTTGCCGCTAACGGTGTTGTTGTTGGCATTGTCCAGGAGGATGCCTCCACCGAAGCAGCCGGGGCAGGTTGTGCTGTTGCTGAACTTATTGCTATTGTGCTCGACTTGGTTCCCCGACAGTACGTTGGCTGTCGCGCCGTCATAGAGCCCGATCCCCGGGCCGCCATTCTGCTCGGTGAGGTTCTCCCCCACTGTGACGTTATTGGCTAAATCGACGACGATGCCATCGAAGGTGCTCGCTCGCGTCCGGTTGTGGGTCAACGAGCTCGGTGCCGACGAAAATTCCGTGAACACATCGACGTCGTTCCGCGCGACGGTGTTGTGATTTAGGTCAACGCTCCCGGCGAAGACGAGCAGCCCACCCGTGGCGCTAGCCGCCATTGACCCCGTGTACACGTGGCCTGAAGAGAAGTTGTGTTTGACCTCGGCGGTGGCGTCCCGGAGCACCTCGATCCCGTTCTGAGCAAGGCTGGCGGTGGGCCCGAAGCCGAAGACGCGATTGGCTGTGATAACCGCGTTGGAGCCGGAGCCGCCCACCACCACTCCATTCTTCTGGTAGTGGTCAACGAGGTTGCCTTCGATTCTCGCCGTGCCGATGCTGAAGACGCCATCGTTGAAGTGCCCGCCGACCACGACGCCCATTCCATTCTGGCAACCGCTGAGCTCTCCCGCGGTTTCCTGGTCCCGGATGTCCGTGATATGATTGCCGAGGATGTTGGCCGAGCCGTCGTTGTCGACACGCACACCGTAGTGGAGGCTGCCGCAGGGTGTCGGTCCGGGACCGGTGATGGTGAAGGCGAGGACGGTGACGTTGTGAGCGATCGAAATGCGAACAATGGTGAACTTGCCAACGTCGGCGCCATCGTCCGGCATCATGACCGCTGGTGCCTTGATCACCGCCGCCCATTGCTTGGTGGAGCGTAACTGGAGGTTGTCCTTTCCCGCGCCGATGGTGACTTGCTCTTCATACGTGCCCGGGCAGACGTTGATGCGGTCACCCTGCCCGGCATTCGCAACAGCCTCCTGGATATGCTGATAGCCGGGATTGCTGCAACTCGTCCCTGGAGCGGCATAACCGCCGCCATTCGGATCATCATCGTTCACCCAGCGGGTAGTAGGATCGTTGGAGAGGAGAAGCGCCCTAGGCGGGAGCCGTGGGTTCGTCGGCGCTTCCGTCCGCTCGCAGGCGACCCCCAAGCACAGCATCGCGGGATAGATGAGAGCCGCTGCAGCTCTTTGGAGTGTTCGCATCGTCCTCCTCCTGAGAAGAGAACTGCACGTGGGTATGCGACAGACACACGAGAGGTGCCAAGGTGAGCTGTGGCGGCGCTGCAGCGGTACACATCTTCGGGTGAGGTCTGCTGGCTCAGGGAGCTGTTGCCCGAGCGCAGCGTGCAAACGTGGTGCCGTGTATTGTCTGCAATAGCGCGGCGAACTGTTGCCGCAACTACGCAACATCGCTGGGAGAGGAGTTACGGTCTACCTGGTGCGCCGGCGCAGCGAGCTACGGCACGGACCTCCCCGCTGCCACCCGCTCGGCAGCCCGCAACACGCGCAGCGCGTTGAGCCCCGCGACCTTCTTCACGTCCTGCTCACTCCATCCCCGCCGCAGGAGCTCGGCGATCAGATCGGGAAACTTTGAGACGTCCTCGAGTCCCACGGGCACTTCGGTGATGCCGTCGAAGTCGGAGCCGAGCCCGACGGCATCGACGCCGGCCACGTCGCGGATGTGCTCGATGTGGTCGGCTACCTGTGCGAGGGTCGCCTTCGGGGCGCGCGCTGCCCAGGCCTTCGTTGCTGTCGTCGTACAGGCGCACCGCCTCGGAGACGAAGCCGGGGTTGAAATTCACCATGACGATCCCGCCGTTCTTCGGCACGAGCTTGAGGATCGAATCCGGCACATCCCGCGCGTGGCCGGTGAGCGCGCGGGCCGAGGAGTGCGAGAACATGACAGGAGCGCGCGTGGCGTGGAGCGCGTCCGACATCGTCGCGTCGTTGACGTGCGAGAGATCCACCAGAATCCCGAGCCGATTCATCTCATGCACCACGTCCCGGCCGAACGCCGAGAGCCCGCGCCGCGCCGTGTCGGTGGAGGCCGTGGCCCACGGGAGACTCCGCCAGTGGGTGAGCGTGATGTAGCGGACGCCGAGCGCCGCGAACATCCGCAGCGCGCCGAGCGAGTTCTCGATGGCGTGCCCACCCTCGATGCCGATCAGACACGAGATCTTCCCCGCCTTGAAGTTCCGCTCGACGTCGGCCGCAGTGCGGGCCATGGCGAGGTCGCGAGGATACCTGGCGCACAACCGCTTGATCAGGTCGATCTGCTCGAGCGCGTACACCGCCGGGTGCGGCCCGGAATCGAGCGTGGTGACGGGAACATAGGCCGCCCAGAACTGCGCCCCCACCCCGCCCGCGCGGAGCTTCGGGATGTCGCTCATGAGCTTCGGCTGCAGCAGGGCGACGTCCACCGAGTCGAGCCCGCCGCGTGTCCGGATGGCGTCGGCCAGGTCGTTGTGCCCGTCGATCAAGGGGACGGTCTTGAGAATGCGGAGAGCCTGGGCGCGATAGTCCTGGGCGGACAGGCGGTCCGGCGGACTGGCGGACAGAAATGCCAGGAGCAGGAGAGCTGCGTTTGTGGCCGTCATCGTACGCCTGTCGCTCTTTGGAGGCGAAAGCTGGCGCCGCACCACGCTGTTATCAAGATTACGTTTCAGAACCATGCCCCCGCCCAGCGCCAAAGCGAAGATTGCGCTCGAGCTGAACGGCGAGCCCGTCGAGGTCGCCTTCGCGCCCCACAAGACCCTGCTCGAGGTGCTGCGCGAGGATGCGGGGCTCACGGGCACGAAACACGGCTGCGAGCTGGGCGAATGCGGCACGTGTACCGTGCTGCTCGACGGGACGCCAGTCCTCTCCTGTCTGGTGCTCGGCCTCGCCTGCGCCGGGCGCCGGGTCAAGACGGTCGAGGGTATGGCGCAGCGCGGGACGCTCCATCCGCTCCAGGAGGCGTTTGCCGAGCTCGGCGCAGCGCAGTGCGGCTACTGCACGCCGGCGTTCCTCCTCACCGCCGAGGCGCTGCTCGCATCGAGCCCGCGTGCCTCGCGCGATGAGATCAAGCAGTCGCTCTCGGGCAACCTCTGCCGCTGCACCGGTTACATCAAGATCTACGAGGCAGTCGAGCTGGCGGCGGCCCGCATGCGGGGGGAGGACGCGCAGCCGGCGCCGGAGACGCTGTATGGCGTCCGCTAAGAAGCCGGCGGGGTTCCACGTGGTGGGCAAAGCCCACCGCAAGGTGGACGCGACCGCGAAGGTCACCGGCATCACGCGGTTCGCCGACGACCTGTTCCTGCCCCGCATGCTCTTCGCCAAGCTGCTCCGCAGTCCACACCCCCACGCGCGCATCGTCTCGATCGACACCTCTCGGGCCGCTAGCGTACCGGGCGTGAAGGCCGTGCTTACTGGGAAGGACCTCCCGATCCCGTTCGGCATCCTTCCGGTGAGCCAGGACGAGCACGCCCTCGCCCTCGACAAGGTGCGTTTCGTAGGCGACCCCGTGGCGGCGGTCGCGGCCACGACCGAGGAAACCGCCGGCCAGGCGCTCGACCTGATCAGCGTCGAGTACGAGGTGCTGCGCGCCTTCCCCGATGCGCTCGACGCGGTCGAACATCCCGAGCCGGCAATCCACGACTACGCCGACGCCGGGAACATCCACAAGCTGATCGATCTCGAGTTCGGCGACGTGGACGCAGGGCTCGCCGAGGCTGACGTCGTACGCGAGGATCTGTTCTTCTTCGAGGGGAACACCCATCTGCCAATGGAGCAACACGCGGCGGTGGCCGACTGGTCCCCGCCTCCCGACGGGAAGCTCACGCTGTGGAGCGCCACCCAGACGCCGCACTACGTGCACCGAGCGCTCGCCAAGGTGCTCGAGCTCCCGGCGGCGCGAATCCGGGTGATCGCCTGTCCCAACGGAGGGGGCTTCGGCGGGAAGAGCGATCCCTTCAGCCACGAGATCGCCGCGGCCAAGCTCGCGATGGTCACCGGCCGCCCGGTGAAGATCACGCTCACCCGCGAGGAAGTCTTCTACTGCCACCGCGGGCGCCACCCCACGCTCATGTGGGTCAAGACGGGAGTGAAAAAGGACGGCGCCATCACCGGCATGCACTTCAAGTCATTGCTCGACGGCGGCGGCTACGGATCTTATGGGGTGGCGAGCACCTACTACACGGGGGCGCTGCAAACCGTCACCTATCACGTTCCACGTTACAAGTTTCAGGGCGCACGGGTGTTCACCAACAAGCCTCCCTGCGGGCCCAAGCGCGGCCACGGCACTCCCCAGCCGCGCTTCGCGCTCGAGGTGCACCTCGACAAAATCGCGGAGCAGCTCGAACTGGATCCGGCGGAGCTCCGCCTCAAACATCTGGTCCCTCCCAACTCGCTCACCGCCAACTGGCTGCGCATCGGCACGATGGGACTGGGGCCCTGTATCGAGAAGGTGGTTCGCGGCTCGGCGTGGAAGCAAAGGTTCAAACAGCTTCCCTATGGGAAGGGGATCGGGCTGGCGTGCTCGTCCTACATCACGGGCGCGGGATTGCCGATATACTGGAACGCGATGCCGCACTCGGGCGTGCAGCTCAAGTGCGATCGCGGCGGCGGCGTCACGGTATTCTGCGGGTCCACCGAGATCGGGCAGGGCTCGGACTCGATCCTCGCCACGATCGTCGCGGAGGTGCTCGGCCTCCAGCCGCTCGACGTCGCCGTCGTTACCGGCGACACCGATCTCACGCCCGTGGACCTGGGCAGCTACTCGAGCCGGGTGACGCTCATGACGGGCAACGCGGCGATTCAGGCGGCCGAGCGCGCCCGCGACATCATCGCCCTCCACGCCGGAAAGAAGCTCGAGACCCCGATCGAGCGCCTGACGTTCGCCGAGGGCCGTGTGGTCGACGTCGAGGATCCCGAGCGCGGACTCAGCTTCGCCGAGGCGGTGCAGCTGGCGGAGGCGGCCGAGGGCACCATCGGCACCGTGGGCTCCTACACACCCGCCCCGTCCGCCGGCAAGTACCGCGGCGCGGGGGTGGGTCCTTCGCCCGCCTACTCCTACAGCGCCTGCGTTGCCGAGGTGGACGTGGACCCCGCGACCGGGATCGTCCGCGTGCCGAAGATCTGGATCGCCCATGATGTGGGACGCGCGATCAATGCGGCCACCGTGATGGGCCAGATCGAAGGCTCCGTCTACATGGGCCTGGGCGAAGCGCTCATGGAGGAGATGGCCTACCGCGGCAACCGCAACGTCGTCCACAAGATTCCCAGCCTGCTCGAGTACAAGAGCCCGACCACGCTCGAGATGTGCGACGTCGTGACCTACGTGGTCGAAGACCCCGATCCGAACGGCCCCTTCGGGGCCAAGGAGTGCGGCCAGGGACCGCTGCTCCCGGTCCCGCCCGCGGTCGCGAACGCGGTGTACGACGCGGTCGGCGTGCGCATCGACGAGGTGCCGATTACGCCGGAGAAGGTGTTCAAAGCCCTGCGGCGCAAGGAAAAGGGCGAAGCCCCGCGGTTCGGACCGGGGGCGTTCCCCGACATTGCGTGGCCGGAGCCGACGCGGGTGCCGCCGCCGTGGGAGGGGGGAGACGGGACGGCGGTCCCACTAACCCCGGGCGCAAGCCCGGGGAAAACCCGATCCCGCAATCCCCGGGCTCGCGCCCGGGGTCAGTAAGCGCTTTCATGCTCAGACTTCCCGCGTTCACCTACCTGCAACCACGCACGCTACAGGACGCGCTCGCCATGAAAGCGGACGCTGGGCCGGATGGGATGTACGTCGCCGGCGGCACAGATCTCTATCCCAACATGAAACGCCGGCATCAGGAGCCGCGCACGGTCATCTCGCTCATGGGCGTGTCCGAGCTGCGGCACCTGGGGAGCGGGGAGCGGGGAGCGGTACCTCTCGGTGCGTGCCTCACCCTCACGGAGCTTCAGGCCGACCCATCCATACGGGATCGGTACTACGCGGTGGCGACCGCTGCGGGGCTCGTCAGCACCCCCCTGCTCCGGAACATGGGCACCCTGGGCGGGAACCTCTGCCTCGACACGCGCTGCAATTACTACAATCAGACGTACGAGTGGCGCAAGGCGATCGACTTCTGCATGAAGAAGGACGGGCACATCTGCTGGGTGGCGCCCTCGTCCCCGCGCTGCTGGGCCGTCAGCTCGTCCGACGTGGCGCCGGTGATGGTGGCACTCGGCGCGGACTACGTGCTCGTCGGCCCTCCCCCCGGCGGCGAGCGCGTCGTGCCGGCGGCGCGGTTCTATCACAACGACGGGATCAATTACCTTACGAAGCAGCCGGACGAGGTCCTCGCCGAGGTACGGCTCCCTCCGCCGGATGGCGGGGATGCGGTGTACCACAAGCTCCGCCGCCGCGGATCGTTCGACTTCCCGGTGCTCGGCGTCGCGGCGTGGGTCAAGTGGGAGCGGGGACGGGTGGTGGAGGCGCGCATCGTCCTCGGGGGCGTCGCGAGCTGGCCGCAAGAGATCCCGGAAGCCGGCGCGGCGCTCGTGGGAACCGACTTGTCGGACGAGGGCGTAGCGGCGGCCGCGGACGCTGCGTACCGCCCCGCGAAGCCGATGGACAACACCGACTTCGATCTCTCGTGGCGGAAGCAGATGACCCGGGTCTACGTCACGCGGGCCCTGGCCGAGCTGCGGCAGCGCCGACGGGCGGCGAGGTAGACGACGCGATTTCACGATGCCTACAAACCCCGGAGAGCCGATGGAAGAGTTGACTCCGCTCGAGCCGTCCGTCGCGCCGCCGTACAACCTCATCGCGGAGCGATTGTTTCGCGCGCGCACCGTGATCATCAGCGGCGAGATCACCCAGCGCGTCGCCGCGGGCGTCACGGCGCAGCTGCTCGCCCTGGCGGGCGAATCGAGCGAGGACATCACCGTCTTCATCAACTCCCAGGGCGGCCACGTGGAAGCGGGAGACACGATCCACGACCTGGTGCGCTTCTTGAGCCCCCGGGTTCGCATGGTCGGCACCGGCTGGGTGGCGAGCATTGCGGCGCTGATCTACGTCGCCGTGCCACGCGAGGACCGCTACTGTCTCCCGAACACCCGCTTCCTGCTGCACCAGCCGGCAGGCGGTTCGGGTGGCTCCGCGAGCGACATCGAGATCGAGGCGCGCGAGATTCTCAAGATGCGCGACCGGCTGAACCGGGTGTTCGCCCAGCAGACCGGGCAGCCCCTCGAGCGAATCGAGGAGGACACCCGGCGTAACTTCTGGCTCACCGCCGAAGAGGCGCGCCGCTACGGCCTGGTCGGACGGGTCATCGAGCATCAAGCAGAGCTGAGCGCTACCGGGTAGCCACGGTCGAGTAACGATCGGCGCGATGTGGCGCCCCTGCCACGCATGAAACCCTACACGTCGTTTCGGCCCTCGCGCGGCCCTAATCCGTCAGGCAGCGGGCGAGGACTTGGCAGTCGCCAGCGCTTCTACCTCGCCTACCACGCGGTCGAGGATCGCCACCAGGCGCTGGCGGGTGGCCTCGTCGCTCGCCTTCCAGCCGGTGCGATACACCGCCTTCACCAGCCGGCCGAGCGAGCGATTCACGTCGCCCATCGCGCCGCCGAGCGCGCGGTCCACCGTCTCACGCACGCGGTCGAAGATGTCGTCCACCATATCGCGGTGCTCCTCGAGAAACGCGCGCCCCGTGTCCGTGATCTCGTAGACCTTCTTGCCCTCCACCTCCCGTGCGACGACGAGGCCTTCGTCCTCGAGCCACTGCAGCGTGGGATATACGGTGCCCGGCGACGGGGAATAGCAGCCGTGCATCTGGTCTTCCAGCTCTTTCATCACTTCGTAGCCGTGGCGCGGCTTGTCTTTCAGGAGTTTGAGGATCACGTACTTCATGTCCCCGGATTCGAACCACTGGCGGCGTCGGCCGCCCCCTCGTGGTCCTCCCCAAAATCCCCTGGGACCGAACCCGAAGGCGAACGCGTTCCAACCGAACTGCCGAGTCATGTTTGCTCCAGCGTTGACGATGTAACGCGAAGATATTGCTGGACGATATATCGTGTCAATGGGTCGGAATCGCGCAGGGGTAATGACGCTCACAGCAAGCTTGTTATCGCTCGCACAAGTTGTAAGACCGCATGAACTTGTGCAGGGGGACCGCGGCGCTACATTTGGAGCCCGCGCGAGACCCTTTTTCCCTAATAGCTCGAGCGCCCTGGGAGGAGACCCGATGTCCGTACAGGTGACCCCCCACCCAAAATGGGTGGCCGACCTGGATGCCGCTTTGGATCCGGGCCGCGAGGCCATCCTCGACACTCGCGTGATCGTGGATGCCTCGGAGAACCAGCTGGCCGACGGCCGAATCCAAAACTTCCTCGTGGCCTTCTATCCGATCATCCGCGACTTCCCGCAGTGGCTGCAGCTGCTGCTGGACCGCTCGCCGGAGGACGGCAAGGTCTTTTTCCGCGACAACATCCGGGTGGAAAAGCGTCACGACGCCATGTGGCGCGCGATGGGGGACGGCTTTAATGTCCCTAAAGAGCGCTTCCAGATTCCGGAGCCGATGCTCCCCGAAGTGAAAGAATTTCACGCGTACCTGACCGAGATGTGCCGTGGCGCCACGTTCGGCACGGCGGTGTCGGCGACGAACTACGCGGTCGAGGGAGTGGCGCAGAAGATCTCGGAGAAGGCGCTGCGCGGACTCGCGAAGAACGAGAAGATCGGGCCGCGGGGGCGGTGGTGGCTCGAGGAGCATGCGAAGTACGACGACGAGCATCCGATCCACGCCCTCGAGATCATTAAGAGCTGCGTCAAGCGCGGGGAAGCGCCCCAGAGCGTCACCGACTCGGCGTTGAAGAGTCTCGGTCTGATGAAGGAAGCCATGGTTGCCTCGTACGATTCATGAGTAAGGGCAGGCGCGCGTCGCCGACGCGGGGCACCCGACCTGTCCCGACCTCCCCGAACGCGACCCTCAAACGGCGGGCGTTCGACCCGCTGCGCGTGGCAGCGGAGATCGTGGCCGCCCTGGCGGACGCGGTGGTGGTGACGGGACTGGATCGCCAGGTGCTCACTGCGAACCGGGCGGCGTCCGAGCTGTTCGGCCGGCCCCTCGAAGATCTCCCGGGAACGCCGATCGACGACCTCGTCGCCGTCGCCGAGCGACAGCACGTGGCGGAGCGCGAGCATCGGGCGGTCGAGGGCGAAGAGCAGCGGTACGAGACGAAGATCGTCGGCGCGGGCGGAGACGAGCGCGTGGTCGACGTCTCCACCACCCCGCTGGTGGTCGAGGGCGAGCTGCTCGGGACCGTGGCGACGTTGCGCGACGTCACCGAAGAGAAGCACGCGCAGGACACGCTCGCCCGGTCGGAGGCGCGCTACCGCAACCTGTTCGAGTCGGCCTCCGATGCGATCGCCACATTCGACGCGAACGGCCGCTTTACCACCTTCAATCACGCCGCCGAGATCATCTCCGGGTACCGCCGCGAAGAGCTGGTGGGCCAATGGTTCGCCCCGATGCTGCCCGACGACGAGCTTCCCAAGGCGCTCGGGCACTTCCAGAAGGCCCTCTCCGGCGAGACCGGCCTGTTCGAGACGAGCTTCTACCGCAAGGACGGCGACGTCCGCACGATTCAGGTGACGTACTCGACGCCGCGGCTCGACGAGGAAGTATTGTGCGTGATCCGCGACGTCACCGACCAGAAAATGCTGCAGGAGCAGCTGATCCAGTCGGAGAAGATGTCCGCGATCGGGCAGCTGGTGTCGGGCGTGGCGCACGAGCTGAACAACCCGCTCGCCGGGATTTCGGCCTTCGCCCAGCTGCTCCTCTCCGAAAAGCGCTTTCCGCCCGATCAGCGCACGGCCGCCGAAATGATCTACGCGGAGGCCCGGCGCGCGTCGCGCATCGTGCAGAACCTCCTGACCTTCGCCCGCCAGCACAAGCCGGAGCGCACGCCCACCTCCGTCAACCAGGTGCTCGACGATACGCTCGAGCTGCGCGGCTACGAGCTGCGGGTGCGTGGCATCGACGTGCAGCGCGACTACGATGAGCAGTCGCCCGAGACGATGGCGGACGCGCACCAGCTGCAGCAGGTGTTCCTGAACCTGATCACCAACGCCGAGCAGGCGATGGAGCGGGCGGAGCGCGACCAGCAGCGCCTCACGATCCGCACGCGCCGCTCGGGCGATCTGATCCGCATCGAGGTCGAAGACACGGGTCCCGGCATTCCGCCCAACTTGCTCGAGCGCATTTTCAACCCGTTCTTCACGACCAAGCCGACGGGCTCGGGCACCGGGCTCGGCCTCTCCATTTCGCTGGGCATCGTGCGTGAGCACGAGGGACGCATTTGGGCGGAGAACGCCACGCAGAGCGGTGCCCGGTTCGTCATCGAGCTGCCGATCGTGGCCCCCCGCCCCACGGGCGAGTTCCAGAGCACACCGTCCTCGCAGCCCGTCGCCGACCGGCTGCACGTGCTCGTCGTGGACGACGAGGCCTCGGTCCGGGTGGCGCTCCAGCGGTATCTCTCCGGTCGGGGCCACGAGGTGGAGACGACCGCCAGCGGCCGGGAGGCCCTCGCCCGGATGCGCGAGGACGCGTTCGATGCCGTCATCATCGACATGCGGATGCCGGATGTCTCGGGAGAGCAGTTGTACGGCGAGCTCAAGGCCCGCGACCCGTCCTACGCGGAGCGGGTGATCTTTACGACCGGGCAGCTGGTGGACGACACCGTGCGCACCTTCCTCGCCTCCACCGGCCGCCCCTGCGTGCCCAAGCCGTTCGAATTCGCCGCCTTCGACCAGGTGCTGCCGGCGCGCCGCGCGTCCTGAGCAGCGTTCCCGAGCCCACAATGCAACGGGGGCCGCGTCGTCCGCGGCCCCCGTCGTGCTTCCGCCGGAGCGGGATCCCGTCAGGCCCGCTGCAGGTGCGTCGGCCGGTGGAGCCGGAGTTGGAGGTGGTGCAGGCGGCTCTGATCCTCGTGCTCCTCGTGCCCCTCGTGCAGCCGGAACATGCGGTCCTCGCGCGCCGGAACCTTCCAAGCCACGGTCATGCGCTTCTGCTTGCGCAGGATCTCGATCGACACCGTTTCGCCCTTTTCGTACGAGCGGAGGATGCGCATCGCGTGCGAGGGGTTCGCCGGCTTCCGTCCGCCGATGGACGTGATCACGTCGCCGCCCCTTAAGGGCAGCGTCGAGTCCGCCGGCGCCTTTACAACGAGTACACCCTCCTTGGTGCCGAAGTACTCGCCCAGGTCGGAGTTGAGACTCACGAGCTCGAGATCACCCCACGGCGATCCGAACATCTCGAAGTGATCCATGCCCAGCATCGGGGCCACGGCAATGTCGGGCGGCCCGGGCATCTCCATCCGGAACCTCGAGCCCAGATCCGCGGCGACCAAGGTCGCCTGCTTCGTGTCATTGCCCCGCCGGTATTCCACTTGCACCGTGTCGTCGGGCGCGAGCTTGCGCGCGAGCTCCACCAGCTTCCGCCCGGGGCCGGATTCATCTTCGTCCTCCGTCTTCGCGGCCGCCAGCGACGTGCCGTTGAACTTTGTGATGACGTCGCCGACCTTGAGACCCGCCTTGTCCGCTGGACCCCCGGGCGTGACCCCTTCGATCTTGGCTCCGATTTTGTCCGTCTCGGGGCTCGCATCGGTCTTGACCACGACGCCGATCCGGCCGTGGTGGTCGCTCAACATGAACGCCCGAGCGCGCGGCTCGCGGGGCGGACGCGGCGGGCGGGGAGTCCCCTGCGCCGTAAGCCCGGCCGGCCAGGCGGCGAGAGCCGCCGCGACGATGATCCACTTCCGCTGCATGTGCGATAATCCTCCGGGGCCCTACAGCCCCACGTAAGCGGCACGAGTGACGTGGACGCTCATGAGCTGCTCCATCAGCTCCACGCGCTGCTGCCACAGTGTGACGAGGTCGGCAGGACGTGCCTGGGCTCGAGTGGGGCCCAGCTGTGCCAGCTCGCCGTCGATGACGGCAATGCGGTCTTCCAGGGCGGCGGCGAGCGCCGCGGAGCGCCCGCTCGTCACTCGCCCGTCAGGATCGTAGCGGCGCAGCTGCTGCTCGAGCGTCGCCGATTGCTGCTTCACGCGGGCGAGCTCGGCGGCGTCCACCGGCTGCGTCCAGAACGGCCTGAATACCAGGAGCGCGGCGACCGCCGCCGCGGCGGCGAGACCCGAGACGCCCCAACGCTCGCGGCGCCGGCGCCGCCCGGCCAAGACGGCGTCCCGCACCGCGGGCCAGCGGTCCCGTGCCGGCCGTCGCGCCGGCAGCGCCTTGAGCTGCGCCACGCGCTGGTACAGCGCCTCGAGCTCCGCCCCGCACGCCCCGCATCCCGCCGCGTGCTGCCGCGCCCACGCCGACGCTTCGCCGGCCACGAGCGCCAACAAGTCGTCCATCGTGCAATGCATCATGGTGCTACTCCTTCGTCATCGAGCATCCGCCGCAGGCGCGCGTGGGCGCGCGCCAGCTGCGACTTCGAAAAACTCACCGTCTTGCCCATTTGCTCCGCGATCTCCTCGTGGGTGTAGCCCTCGACATCGTGCAGCCATACCACCGCCCGCGATCTCTCGCTCAGCCGCTCGAATGCCCGCTCGAGATCGATCTGGGCCGGCACCGCGCCCGGGCTCACTCCGGCCAGGCCACCCACCGCCCGCGCCGCTACGGCCGACTCCTCGTGCAGCTCTTCCGTCTCCCGCACCCGGTCATGGCGAATCCGCATCAACGCCTTGGAGGCGGCGATCTGCCGGATCCAGCCCCACAGGTGTCCTTCCCCGCGGTACTGCTTGATGCTCCGCACCACCTCGAGAAACGTCTCCTGCAGCACGTCCTCCGCGTCCTCAGGTACCCGCAGCACGCGCAGTGCGAGATTGTACACGGGCGTCTCGAACGCCCGGTAAAGCGCCTCGAGCGCTTCCAGGTCGCCTGACTTCGCCCGGGCAACGAGTATGTCGGGAACGGCGAGGGAAATCGTCATCTCCTGAACAACATAGATGCGTGAACTACGAAGGACGTCGCGCACCGGCGTCACGCCGTCTAACCAATTGCCATCCTGTAAGTTGCAGCTATCTTCCGCTCATGCCCCTCGACCACGCAACGCTTCACACCTGGCTACACCACTGGCAAGACGAAGCCGATGCCGCCTATCTCTACCTCGTCCTGGCCGGCCAGGAGCTCGATCCGAAGCGGAAGGACGTGTACATCAAGTTGGCCGGGGTCGAGGAGCGTCACGTCCAGATGTGGGACAAGCTCCTCGCCGAGCACGGCCACCCCGTCGGACGGCCCCGCCCCTCCGTGAACGCCCGCCTGCGCGCCTGGTTCGGACGCCGCTTCGGGTCCGGGTACCTGCTGCCGCTGCTGCTCCGGGAAGAGGGCCAAGAGGTCAAGGGCTACATGGACCTCCACAAGCAGGCCCCCTTCGACGACGCGCGGGAGGTCTCGCTCAAGCTCGCCAAGGAGTCGGCGGCGCATGCCGAGACGCTGGCGGGTCTGGCTGGTCGGGCTGCGGAGCCGTGGCACAAGACGGGGTCGGGGGGCTTCCTGCGCAATGTGGTCTACGGCTTTAACGACGGCCTGACGGCGAATTTCGGGCTGGTGGCGGGCGTGATCGGGGCCGAAGTCGCGCCGCACATCGTGTTGGTCTCGGGGATTGCGGGGATGTTCGCCGACGCGCTTTCGATGGGGGCCTCGGGCTACCTCGCGGCGAAGAGCGAGCAGGAGGTGTACGACCACGAGATCGCGATGGAGAAGGAAGAGATCCGGATCATGCCCGAGGTGGAGGAGGAAGAGCTCGCGCTCGTCTACCAGACGAAGGGCATCGAGGTCGGCATCGCGCGCAAGATGGCGGCCGAAGTGATGCGGGACTCGCAGCGGGCCCTCGACGAGCAGGTGCGGGAAGAGCTGAAGATCGGCGAAGCCCACGCCACGCCGTTCAAGGAAGGGTGGCTGACCGGCGTCTCGACGGCGGTCGGCGCGTTCATCCCGGTGGCGCCGTTTCTCATGTTCAGCGGTCCTACGGCCGCTTGGATCGCCTTCACGATCGCGATGCTGTCGCACTTCGGTGTAGGCGCGGCGCGCAGCGTCTTCACCGGCCGTGGCGTGATCCGCAGTGGGATCGACATGTTCGTGGTCGGGCTGGGCGTCGCGGGGGTCGGCTATCTGGTGGGTGACTTGGTCGCAAAAGTCTTCTAAACAACGGGAGCAGGGAGCGGGAGCGGTACTCCCCGATGCGCCGTCAGGTACCGCTCCCTGCTCCCCGCTCCCGATTCACACCACGAAGTTGAGCAGCCGATCCTGCACGTAAATCGTCTTTCTGACCGGCTTCCCGTCCACGAACTTCCGCACGGACTCGTCCTGCATCGCCAGGGCGACGACCTCCGCTTCGCTCGCCCCCCGGCTCACCGTCACACGCGCGCGAACCTTGCCGTTCACCTGCACCACGACCTCGACGTCGCCGGCGGCGGCGAGCTTCGCATCGTAGCTCGGCCAGCCAGCGTGGAAGACTGAGCTGTCGTGCCCCAGGACGGCCCAGAGCTCTTCGGCGAGATGCGGCGCGTACGGCGCCAGCATCACGAGTAGGGGCTCGACCGCATCCCGCATCGCGCGTCCCGCATCCCGCAAGGCGTTCACGTACTCCATCATCGCCGCGATCGCTGTGTTGTAGTCGAGACTCTCGGTATCGGCGGTGACTTTCTCGATCGTCTGATGCAGCTTGCGCGCCACGTCGGGGGGCACCCCCGGGCTGGCGCCTGGAGGCGGGCCCGCAGCTTCATGCGCCGCGGCCCACACCTTGTCCAGGAAGCGCCGGATGCCCACGATCCCGGTCTCCCGGAAGTCGCCGCCTTCCTGGAAGGGCCCGAGGAACATGAGGTACATGCGGAAGGTGTCGGCACCCCACTGCTGGATGTAGGAATCGGGGATCACCACGTTGCCGCGCGACTTGGACATCTTCGCGCCGTCCTTGATGATGAGCCCATGCGCCCGGAGCTTGGGGAACGGCTCCTCGAAGTGCACGTGCCCCAGCTCCTCGAGCACCATGCTGACGAACCGGGAGTAGAGCAAATGGAGTACGGCGTGCTCGTTCCCGCCGATGTAGCTGGTGACGGGGAGCCACGTCTTGGTGCGCTTCGGGTCCCACGGCCGGTCGTCGAACTCGGTCGACGGGTAACGGAGGTAGTACCAAGCCGAATCGAGGAACGTGTCGGACACGTCCGTTTCGCGCCGCCCCTGCGCACCGCACTGCGGGCATTGGGCGTAGTACCACTCTTTGTGGCGCGCGAGCGGACTCACCCCGGTCGCATCGGGACGGAAGTCCTCGATCAGGGGCAGCAGCACCGGGAGGTCCCGCTCCGGCACACCCACCGGGCCGCAACGGTCGCAGTAGATGATCGGGATCGGCGGGCCCCAGTAGCGCTGGCGCGAGATACACCAGTCGTGCAGGCGGTACTGTACCTGGGGGGTGGCAAGACCCTTGGCTTGAAGCCAGGCGACGATGCGGCGCTGCGCGTCGCGACACGACAGCCCGTCGAACTCGCCCGAATTGACGAGCACGCCGTCCTCCGTCACGCTCGGTAGGGGCTCCCCCCCACCTGTTCGCACCACCTCACGGACCGGGAGCTTGAACTCGGTCGCGAACTCGAAATCGCGCTTGTCGTGCGCCGGCACGGCCATGATCGCCCCGGTGCCGTATTCCATGAGCACGTAGTCCGCGATCCAGACGGGAATCGCTTCACCCGTAGCCGGATTGCGGGCGTAGGAGCCGAGAAACACGCCGGTCTTGGTCCTGTCCCCGACCCGGCGGGAAACCAGATCCTTCCCCTGCACCTCGCGCCGATAGGCATTCACCTGGCGCCGCTGCTCGTCGGCCGTGAGCTGGTCAACCAGCGGATGCTCGGGCGCGAGCACGAGATACGTCGCTCCGAACACCGTATCGGGACGGGTCGTGAACACCGGGATCTTGGCGCCGGCCGGCGTTTCGAAGATCAGCTCCGCGCCCTCGCTTCGGCCGATCCAATTGCGCTGCAACGTCCGGGTCGAGTCGGACCAGTCGAGCCGGTCGAGGTTCTTGAGCAGGCGCTCCGCATACCGGGTGATGTTGAAGAACCACTGCTCGAGGAACCGCTGTTCGACTTTGGTGTCGGGGTGGCGCTCGCAGTACCCGTTGATCACCTGCTCGTTCGCCACCACGCTCATGTCCTTCGGGCACCAGTTGACCGCCGCCTGCTTCCGGAAGGCGGTCCCCGCTTTGAAGAGCTGCAGGAAGATCCACTGCGTCCATTTGTAGTAGCTGGGATCGGTGGTCGAAAGCTCGTGCCGCCAATCGAACATGCCGCCGAAGCGCTTCAGCTGGCGGCGGAACGTCGCGATGTTCTGAGGAATGAGCTTCGCCGGGTGCGTGCCGACCGAGAGCGCGTAGTTCTCGGAGTGAATGCCGAACGCGTCGAATCCGATCGGCTCGAACACGTCGTACCCGTGAAGCCGCTTGAAGCGGCCGTAGATGTCGGCGCCCGTGAACGCGAACATGTTCCCCACGTGCAGGCCCTCCGCAGAGGGGTAGGGGAACATCATGAGGTTGTAGAACGGCCGGCGTGGGTGGTCGAGGTCGGGCTCGTTGGTACGCTCGCGCGCCCACCGCTCCTGCCACCGCGCCTCGACGACCGCCGGGTCGTAGCTGGGCACCTGACTCATAAGTGCATGAAAATAAACAGGCTTGCCCCGTCGGGTAACCCTGCGTAGCTTCGCTCCCGACCCTCGACATGTCCAGCCGCACCCAGCAGCTCCGGCAGAGCTTCCTCCTCACGGGGGCGGTTAGCGCCCTCGTCCTGGTGATGGGGTTCGCGCTGCTGTCGAGTCGCGGCGTCACCCGAATCGTCGAGCGGCAGGCCAACGAGCGCGGTCAGGACGTGGCCGCGCACGCCGCGTCCCTGGTCGGGATGTACTTACAGGAGCGGCGCCGGGAAGCGGAGACATTGGCGCGCTCGCCCGCCGTGGTGCGGGCTGCGCTCGATGGGTCGCAACAGGCGATCAGCCAGCGACTCCCCCAGCTCGACACGCCCACCCTGGAGCGGATGTTCGCCCAGCGCCACGCGTTGGGCGGGGATCCCGACCTCGCCGCGTACCTCCGCGACTACATCCAACGGTCCGAGTTCGCCGAGCTGTTCTTCACAGAACGCCACGGGTACTCGGTTCTCGCCTCGAGCCGGCCCTCCGACTTCGTGCAATCGGATGAGGAGTGGTGGCGGCGCGCGGCGGCGGAGGGCGTGTATGAGGGCACGCCGCGCTACGACTCGTCGGTCGCCGCGGCGTCGCTCGAGTATGACGTGGCCATCCGGGCGCCGCGCCTGACGACACCGGTGGGCGTGCTCAAGACCGTGTTCGCGCTCGACCGCCTGTCCAGGCTGCTGACCGCCACGGACGTGGGGGGCGGAGCCCGGCTGCAGGTCGTAGATGCGGAGGGCACGCTGCTCGTCGGAGGGGGAGGGCCGAATCCAACCGACCTGCTGCGCCCCATCCCCGACGCCGCCCTGGTACCGCGCCTGGCGCACGCCGACACGGCGACGGTGCCTGGACCGACTGGGGAGGAGCTGGTGGTGACGGTCCCCGTCGACAACGGGAAGTGGTGGGTCGTGTTCCGGCAGCCCAAGGCCACGGCCTACGCGGCCGCGCGCACCACGGCCGCGAGCATCGTGCTCTGGACGGTCGTGCTGTTCGGCACGACGCTCGCGTTGCTGTTCGCCTTCTGGCGCCGCCTCACCCGACGAGTGACGGAGCCGGTCAAGGCCGCGGGAGCGATTGCGAGCCGGGTGGCGGGCGGCGACCTCTCCGTGACGGTCGTGACCGAGCGGACCGGCGCGGCCGAGGTGGGCGACCTCCTGTCCTCGGTGCACACCATGGTCGTGGCGCTGCGCCGCCTGGTGGGTGCGATCCGCACGGCGGCCGACGAGGCGGCGGCGATGGCCACCGAGATCTCGGCTTCGACCGAGGAGATGAGCGCGTCCACGGAGGAGATGTCCGCCACCTGCCAGGATCTCACCAAGAGGGCGGCGGAGCAGGCGCAGCTGGTGCGCGCCGGCGCGGACGACGCGACCAAGATCCTCCAGATCGCGACGATCCTCGCGGCCGGCGCCGAAGACTCGGTGCGTCGCAACACCGCCGTCGCGGACGTCGCCCGGCGCAACAAGGAAGTGCTGGACGAGAGCACAGAACATCTCGCCAAGCTCGCGGAGGAGGTGAACCGCGGCGCCGCCGAAGCCGAGGCGTTGGCGCGGGCGTCGTCCGAGATTCAGAAGTTCGTGACGCAGGCGAAGACGGTGGCCACGCAAACGAACATGCTCGCCCTGAACGCGGCGATCGAGGCGGCGCGGGCCGGGCCGCAGGGACGCGGCTTCGCCGTGGTGGCGGACGAAGTGCGGAAGCTCGCGTCGGTCGCGGCGGCGGGGGCCACCGAGACCGCCGACACGGTGCGCGGGGTGCTCGGCCGCGTGCAGGCGATGCGCGACCGGCTGACGCAGCTCGCCCATGGCACGGGCGTCGCTCGAAGCGCGGCGCAGACGGCGGCCCAGGGCCTCGGGACGGTGGCCGCGGAAGCTCAGGCGAGCGATGTGTGGGGCCGGGAGATCGCGAAGATGGCGGGTGAGATGCGCACCCTCGTGGAGGAAATCAGCGCGCGCCTCGGATCGGTCGCCCAGGGCACCGAGACCCTGCTCGCGTCGGCGGAGGAGATCGCCGCCTCGAGCGAGCAGCAGAGCGCGTCCACCGAGGAGATCGCGTCGTCCGCGAACCAGCTCGCAGAGGCAGCCGACAAGCTCACCGGCGCGGTGAAGTCGTTCCGCCTGCTGGCCGATGAGGTGCCGCCGCCGGAGCGTCAGGCGGCCGACTGACGCGGGCCACGCGCGTGACACTCCTCCGCACGTCCTCGCAACCCTTTCCCGCACCAGACCGTCCTACTGACAGCCGCGCTCCGTTCGTGGAGCCCGTGGCTGGCGACCCGGGGGCGCTCTGTCCGTTTCGACGCGGAAACAATCGGCGCCGAGCCCCGTAAGAGGAAGACACGTCTCATCCTACGCACCAGCGCGGAGCCGTCCCGACATGAAGCGCCGTACCGTCATTATTGTCGCGACCGTAGTCGCCGTCCTGGGTCTGGGCGCCATGGCCGCTACCGGAAGGCTCTCCGGAAAGCGAGAAGGGCCGAGGGCGGTGGCGGTGGTGCGCGGGTCCCTGGTCGATAAGGCCCTCGCCGTCGGCACCATCGAGCCCCGGGTCGAGGTCAGCGTCAAGTCCATTCTCGCCGGCGTCGTGCGACAGCGCTTCGCCGCGGTCGGCGACTTCGTCAAGCGGGGCCAGCCGCTGCTCGACATCTCACCCAACCCGACGCCGTTGGAAATGGTGGAGCTCCGGCGCAACGTGGAGCTGCGCGAGATCGAGCTCAGGAATCTGGAGCGCGAGCTGGCCCGCCAGCAGGAGCTGCGCAACAGGAACCTGATTTCCCCCTCCGACCTCGAGGCCGCTCAGCGGCGCGTGGACGAGTCGCGCAGTCAGCTCTCGCTGGCACAGGAGCGCCTGGCGTTACAGGAAGGCGGCAAGGTGCTGACCGGTGGCAAGCAGGTCGAGACCGTGGTCCGGGCGCCCATCGACGGCTACATCCTCGAGGACTCCATCGAGATCGGCGATCCGGTGGTGCCCCTCACGCCGTACCAGGCAGGCACGGTGCTGATGCGGATGGCGGCGATGCGGGACTTGATCTTCCGGGGAACGGTGGACGAGATAGACGTGGGTCGGCTCAAAGAGGGCATGCCGGTGACGATCAAGATCGGCGCGCTCCCCAGCGCCAGCGTCAAGGGGCGGCTCGAGAAGATCTGGCTCAAGGCCCACAAGCAGGAGCAGGCGACGGTCTTCCCGATCGAGATCGTCCTGACCGAGGTGGAAGGTGCGACGCTACGCGCGGGCTACTCCGCCAACGCGGAGGTGATCATCTCGCGCCGGGATAGCGTCCTGTACATCCCGGAGCGGCTCATCACCCACCGCAACGACTCGAGCTTCGTGACCGTCCGCACCGGCCCCGGCAAGACCCAGGAGCGTCGGATCAAGACGGGCCTTTCCGATGCCATCAACATCGAGGTGCTGGAGGGCCTGCAGGCAACCGACTCGCTGGTCGAGCCGCCGCCGCGGGAGATCAGCTGACGTGTGGCGCGAGTTCTTCGCCGACCTGCGGACGCAGAAACTCCGCACCTCTCTCACGGTGCTCGGGATCGCCTGGGGCACGGTCGCCGTGGTAGTGCTGCTCGCGTTCGGGGTCGGCCTGGAGCGGCAAACCCTGAAGCGCTTTCACGGGCTGGGCGACCGGATCGTCATCCTGTTCGGCGGCCGGACGACGAAGCCGTTCGCGGGCTTCGGCGACGGTCGGCCGATCCGGCTGCGCCCGGATGACGTGCAGCTCATCGCCGACGAAGTCGCGGAGATCGAGCACATCAGTCCCGAATTCATCACACGGAGCGCGCGCGTCCGGCGCGGCGTCAAGGCGGCCACGCCCGCCGTCACCGGCATCGTTCCCGCGTACGGCCTGATGCGCAACATCATCGCCGAGCGGGGCGGCCGATTCATCAACGATCGCGATGTCGCCGAGCGGAGGCGCGTGGCGGTGCTGGGCAACGAGCTGGCCAAGCTGCTGTTCGAGCAGGACGCCCCCGTCGGTCAGCAGATCTTCCTGGGCGACACGCCGTTCACGATCGTGGGGGTGATGCGCCCCAAGCTGCAGAACTCTTCGTATCAGCAGCGCGACCAGGACCGGATTTTCATTCCAGCGACCACGCACTACGCCTTGTTCGGCGAGCAGTTCCTCAACGACATCGTCTACCGCGCCCGGACGTCGGAGCTCACCAAGGTTGCCGAGCGCCGTGTGTACGAGACGATGGGGCGGAAGTACCGGTTCGATCCGACGGACAAGGACGCCCTGGGGTTCTGGGACACGAGCGAGTGGGAGACGAAGTTCGGCAAGATGTTCGTGGCCTTCAACATCTTTTTCGCCATCGTCGGGACCTTCACCCTGCTGGTCGGCGGCATCGGCGTGGCGAACATCATGTACATCGTGGTCCGGGAGCGCACGCGCGAGATCGGCGTGCGGCGCGCCGTGGGTGCCACCCGCGCCGACATCATGCGCCAGTTCTTCGCCGAGGCACTGATGATCGTATCGATGGGCGCGGTGCTGGGGCTGCTGCTCTCGCTCGGGCTCGTGGCCGGGCTGGGCGGCCTGCCGATCAAGGAGTTCGTCGGCGTCCCGACCATCTCCCCGACGGTGCTCGTGGCCACACTGGCGCTGCTCGGGGTGGTCGCGTTTGTCGCGGGCTTGATGCCCGCCCGACGCGCGGCCGCGCTCGATCCCGTGGAAGCGCTGCGCACCTAGCCGTGTTCTACATCCTCTTCCAGGAATTCATCGGCGACCTGAAGACGCAGCGGACCCGGGCGTTCCTCACCTTCTTTGCGGTGACCTGGGGGACGCTCGCGGTGGTGCTGCTGTTGGCGTTCGGTGAGGGCCTGAAGCGCACGGTCCGGGACGGCCTGCTGGGCGCCGGCGAGCGGATCTTCATGGTCTACGGCGGTGAGACCAGCAAGGTCTTCGCCGGTCTGGGCCAGGGACGACGCATCCGGCTCGTGGAGGAGGATCTCGATCTCATCAGGAACGCGATCCCGGACGTCGACCGGGGCAGCGTGTCGTACGGACGGTGGGGCACGTCGTTTCAGATGGGCAAGACCCGCACCAACGCGTTTCTCGAGGGCGTGGGTCCCGAACACGAGACGATCCGCCGTATGGACCCCGCGCAGGGCGGACGCTTCATCAATCCCGCCGACGTCGCGCGCCGGCGGCGCGTGCTGTTCCTCGGCAACGAGCTGGCCAAGCGGATCTTCGGGAAGGGCGTCGATCCCACCGGCAAGAGCGTGGTCGTCGACGGCCTGCCGTTCACGGTGGTCGGGGTGCTGAAGAAGAAGTTCCAGGACTCGAGCAACAACGGACCCGACGCCGAGCGCGGTGTGATCCCCTACTCGACGTTTCGCACCATCTATGGCAACCGATTCGTGAACCACCTCATCGTCCAGCCGCGCGATGCGTCGCGGGGACCCATAGTGAAGGCCGAGCTCTACCGGGTGCTGGGGCGCAAGTACAGCTTCGACGCCACGGACGAGCGGGCGTTGGGCATGTGGGACTTCATCGAGAGCGAGAAGGAGAACCTCGCCGTTGGGCTCGGTATCCAGATCTTCATGGGGCTCGTGGGGGCCTTCACGCTGCTCATCGCCGGGGTCGGGGTCGCGAACATCATGTACGTCGTGGTGAAGGAGCGGACCCAGGAGATCGGGATCAAGCGTGCGCTGGGCGCGCGCCGGCGGCACATCATGGCGCAATTCATGTTCGAGGCCATGGCGATCGCCCTGTCCGGAGGGCTCGTGGGGCTCGCGGTGGCGACGCTCATCGTGCTCGGGGTCGACGCGATCCCGACGGAAGGCAACGAGGCGATGCAGTACATCCTCAACCCGAAGCTGTCCTGGCCCATCGCCCTGATCTGTGTCGCCATCCTGATCGGCGTGGGGCTCCTGGCAGGCATCCTGCCCGCGCGTCGCGCCGCGGCGGTGGATCCGGTGGAATCGCTGCGGTACGAATAAG
>WNGK01001315.1_pt1 | contig 34952 bp, 35 predicted proteins | sample 5400601 | NCBI WGS metagenome assembly WNGK01 (sample SAMN13153376, study PRJNA577476) | soil metagenome | isolation source: 60 cm soil or saprolite under Garry oak tree replicate 1 | place: USA:California | collected 2016-06-15 | reverse complement strand
ACTCGTGGCGAAAAGAAGTGTGCGCAATCGAGTAATGCCTGATGAGCAGCGGATTCCTGAAGTTCCGAACGGTCTCGCAGCGCAATTTCCGCGCAGCCTTCGATTTGCAATTTCGTCATGTCCAGCGAGACCCCTGCATGACGGGCTTTTTCGTTTACTGAAACAATTTTCTGTAGCGGTGGCTTGCCTTCGAGCACAGCCACGGCTTGCGAGCGCAATTCTGGCTCGGCGCGCAGGATTGCCTCCACGGGAAAATCGGAAACGAAGATGCAGCCGAATGGCATGAAAACCTGTCGTTGGCAAAACATCAAAAGCAGGCCACGGATGTACACGGATCTGCACGGATTTAATCCAAGGAAAAATCAGAGATCCATGAAAATGATCCGTGAAAATCCGTGTGATCCGTGGCCAGTATTTTTTATCCCGCGCGCACTGCTTGCGTTTTAAAAACTGCTGTGACTGATTGCATCGGTTTGCGTTCCAGGCGTGAGCGCATGATCTCCGCTTCTATGTCCATTCCTTCCAAAACTTGCGCATGTGAGGGTTTTCCTGACCGCTGATGGCTGACGGCTGGCTGATGGCAAAGCTGTAGCGCCAGCGTGGCGCAGGTTTGTGCGCAGGGAAATTCAGTTATGACCAGCAGAGCAGTTTTCGTATGTTCAACTGCGCGCTGAAAGCGGAACCAGGAAGCGAGCGGAATGCGGCGCACAAATTTTTCGGGAATTTCGGCAAGGTCAAGCGCAACCAGGCCGAAACCGCCGCTTTGCAGGATCAGGTCAGTTGCCTTCATGACCTGCTCGAGTTTTCGTTCACTGCTTTTGCCATGCCTCTGTGTAACGGAGCCTGCCCTGAGCGAAGTCGAAGGGTGTCCTCTAGGGTAAATAAAACCACTAACCACCGAGGACACAGGAAACCCGCATCGTATCCAAAGCAATTTATTGAAATCGAACCCTGCAGCTGCCCCTGAACTCGGATCGAAGCTGTCGCTGGCATCAATAAGGACGCATGATTCTTCTCTTCGTGTTGCAGTCGCAATTGTGGCCAACAAAAAACTGGTTTTCCCGGATGAAGCCGTCCCACAAATCTCAGTCAAGCAACCGCGTGGAATACCTCCAGCCATCTTGTCTAGATCCGCAATGCCAGTCGAGAGCATCTCTGGCCTCGGCCGTACTTCCAGTTGCGAAGCCGGCCGCACAGAAACCAGTCGCTCAGATTGCGCAATATGCTTCAGAACGGCAGCTCGTTTACCCCTTCCAGAACGGCAGCTCGTTTACCCCTTCGACTTTGCTCAGGTCAAGCATCAAAACCCGTAGGCAAAAACGGGGAAGGGTCGGCGTTCAACGGTAAAGTGGACATCGAGACCTCGAGGCAGAAAGGATCTGGGCTGGTACTGCCGGTCGCGAACCAGAATAATTTTCGCTTTTTATTCGCCTAAAAGATTCTGCTACTGGTTCAAGTGGTTGTCAAGAGGAACTGAAAACCCCAGGAACTCTTTTGGTTTGCTATGCTTCGCCCATGGCAGAAGCGGACAAAGCCGAACAGGAGCGAGTGGGATTATGCCTTAACTGCCAATATATGAGGAAGATCCAGTCGGACCGAGATTCTACCTTCTTCCTGTGCCGGCGATCAGCTACTGACCCTCATTTTCCTAAATATCCACGCCTGCCGGTCATCCAGTGCACTGGTTACGAGAAAATTAAAACCTGATTTTACGGCGTGAACTTATATCCAAACCCAGGCACGGTGTGTATTAAGGTAGGCCGCTTGGGATTCTCTTCTATCTTCTGGCGCAGGCTGGCTACGTGTACATCCACAGTTCGAGTAAAGGCTTCCGTACTGTACGACCATACTTCTTTCAGCAGCAGATCGCGGGAAAGGGTTACGCTCCTGTGTTCGACGAAATAACGCAGGAGTTGGAATTCGCGGGCGGAGAGAGGGACCACTTTCCCGTCGCGTTTTACCGACGTGCCACAGAGGTCAACCAACAGAGACCCGAACTCGTGGACACCTCCGGCCGTCGGTGACTTGGCGCGGCGCAGTAGCGCTTCGATTCTCGCCAGCAATTCCATGGCATCAAAAGGCTTGGTCAGATAATCATCGGCGCCAATTTTCAGGCCGAGGACTTTATCAATGGTTTGTCCGCGCGCAGTGAGCATCAGGATAGGAACGACAACTCCTGCCATGCGAATGTCACGGCAGACGTCGAAGCCGTTCTTGCGGGGCAACATGATGTCGAGGACAACCAGATCGAAGGAGTCCCGGGTCGCTTTTCGAAGGCCCTCGTCGCCATCGATTGCGAAATCAACTTTGTAGCCTTCGCTTTGCAGGCGGTCGGCCAGCGCCATGCGGATGACTTCGTCGTCCTCGACGACCAGGATTTTTTCATCCATATTCAGCGATTACCAGCAGCTTCAACCCGCGCGTCCTCAGAAGTATCTTCTCCCGGCGCAGGTTTTTTCTCTGCTGGCAAATGTACGCTGAAACGGCTGCCTTTGCCTAGTTCGCTTTCGACCGTCAGCCTGCCTCCCATGGCTTCGGCAATGCTCTTGACGATGGAAAGTCCCAGGCCGCTGCCGTGAATCTGGGCGGCGGCAACGATGGGACTGCGATAAAAGGGATCGAAAATTTTCTTTAGATCCTCAGGGCTGATCCCGAGACCTTTGTCTTCCACGGTGATGATCACTTCATTGGCGCCGGCAGAATTCTTGGCAAGATTTGCACGGATTCCAACCCAGCGGTTTTCGCCACCATATTTTGTCGCGTTGATGATCAGGTTTTGCAGGCACTGGGTGAGTGCCTTGAAGTCCGCCCATACCGGAGGAAGATTCGGATCAATGGATTGTTCAACGCGGATTCCCGACGAGCGAATCAGGCTGGTGGCGCTCTGTAAGCTGGCCTCAATGACCTCAGGAATTTCCACCCACTGGAATTGGTAGTGATATCGTCCCTTTTCGGTTGCGGAGAACAACAGAATTTGCTCGATAAGTTCAGACAACTGTTGCGCTTGGCCCAGGATCGCGCTCCCATAGCGCATTGCGCGCTCTTTGTTGTCGACTAGCCCATCGGCAACATTCTGTGCCGCAGAAACGATTCCCGTCAGCGGAGTACGTAACTCGTGAGAGACGCTGGCTACGAAATCCATCTGCAATTGTGCGAGCCGGCGTGCGCGCTGAGTAGTCATCACGATCATGGCTATGGTTCCGGCCAGGACCAAGAGCACCCCGAAGCTGACGGCCAGGTTTCGGTGATACACGGCGGCGACGGCTGCCTCGACTGACCCTTTGCGGTGGCGGGCAATTATTGTCCAGCCTCGGTCGCCGGGGGAGTAGCGAATGGGATCGAGCCTGAGCGGGCCTGTGTCGCGCCGCACAGGTTCAGGTTCCGCAGGCCTCATGGTGGAAGGTGGTCTAGCCGCAGAGAAAGAGTCTGGCTCCGATTCACCAGGCCCACCTTCGTTTGGCCGATGCCCGTCTGGCCCAGATTCGTGTTGCCCAGGTTCGGGTGGCGGACGTTCGTCTCGTAAATCACGCGGTCCTCCACTCGGACGCGCTGCAGATGGAAATATCCCAGGCTGTGGACCGCCGTTGCCTGCCATCGGTGGCCGAAAACATTGAGTTGGGCGTCCGAAGTACGGTCATCAGCTGCGCCGAATCCGGCATCGGACGAATACACCAGAGACCGATCGGCATTGCGGCTGATTAGCGCAATTTGATAGTCCAGATGACCGTTTGAACCCAGGTAGCGCTGTGCGAGTTCTGGGAGAATGTGGTGCGCCAATTCTTTGAGATTCAGTTGAACAATAACGAAGGATAGAGTGCTTGGATTTTCGGAATCGCGAAGCGAGTGGACAAGGGCAGGGACGTTCTCCTCGATCAGCCACGAGGGGAGTAGGGAGTCCGCCGCTGACATCTGATCGAGTTTCCCTCGTAACGGAATAAGGTTTGCGGGCCAATCTACTGCCTCAAACTTGCTGCCATCGGGTTGAAGCCGGAAGAGTCCAGATTCAGATGGGCGTACGTGCTGCGTTACATAAAGATCCGCAACCAAGGCAGGATGTACCGCCGTATTGCGCCAGCGGGCAAATTCCCGGGGATAAGCTTCCAGATTGTCTTTCTGTACCGGCGAACGCAGCGTGTTGCAAATCGGCGAGAATTCCTGTTCCAAACCGAAGCGCACGTTCATTAGAGATCCCTGTAAGGTGGAGCGCATTTGCTTTTGCAGGACGTCGCGTAATTGCCTGTTGGAGTGGAACTGCAGGATTGCCAGCAGCACCAGTGCGCCGGTCAGTCCCAGGCCAAGGGTGTACCAACGGGCGTTTTCCGAAAATCGAAATCGGCTCATTTGAATTCAACAGAACTGCGAGTGGCCAGGATGCCGGGCAGCAATTATAGGCGTTGAGGGCTGGTGATCCGGGGTCAATGCACCCAAAAAGATCGGGTTGAATGCGACGGGCGCGCAGTCCTAGACTGGCCAGCGACAACTCTAAATCCTAGTCCAGCGAACTTGCGTAAATTCCGTGTAAAGAACTGGTGGCTGTGTCGGGCCCAGGGCCACCAGATCAGCGGTTGCAACCGGCTTTTCCTTCGATGAAAGTTTACGACGGACTTACAGCCTTCTTACCCCATCACATGCTGCTTTTCGCTCTAATCCAGTAAGCCACTGAATCAAGAAAAAACTGCGAGGGCAACAATGAAGAAATTAGCTTTGAGCGCACTGGCACTGTTTGTCATGACCGCGTCAGCGATGACCCTGCACAATGGGACGGCCTCAGCGTCGACACCCGAGCTGGCAACCAATGCGGCGTATCGTGACGGACTGTATTTGGGGAAGTTTGCAGCCCAAAACGGCAACGATGCGCACGTCGCGACAGCGCGATGGGCGAGGAGTGAAGACCGGGAGATTTTTGCAGCCGGGTATCAGCAGTCGTATAACGCGGTGCTCGCCAGCCGCACGGCAGAATCGAGCGAAACAGGGCGTTAGCAGGTTTCCGAAGCCATTCGGGCCGGCGAAGACCCACGATCCCACTGCGCGCCCGCGCGGTGGGATTCGCCGTTTTGGGGCAATGCGCCTCCCTTTGTACACCGCGGACCTAGCCTCAAAAGATGTTAACCGCGAAGATCGCAAAGGATTCGCGAAGTTCGCGAAGAGAAGCGAAGCGATATGCATGGGGCTGTATCACTCGACTTAATTTACGCCTGCCGCGCGCGTGACAAAATCCGGCTGTGTTGGTTACCCTTGCGTGCATGAAAATGTGTCTTGCTCTCGTGCCGTTGTTACTGAGCTTGGGTGCCGTCGCGCAGATTTCTCCCGACCCGCAGATCCTCGCGGAGGTCAATCGCATTCCGGCCGTGGACAATCACACTCACGTCATGAGCGTGGTTACTCCAGGCGAGAAGGATGACGACTATGACGCGTTGCCTTGCGATCCACTGGAAGCCACTGACACTCCATTCATGGCTCGGCCTGAGAATCCCAAATTTCTCGAAGCCTGGCAGAAACTCTACGGATATAAATACAACGACCAGCAGCCGGAGCACGTGCGCGAATTGATTGCCGCCAAGCAGCAGATTCAGCAACAGCAGGGAGACAATTACCCGTCATGGGTGCTCGACAAACTCAATATCCAGTACATGCTCTCGAACCGGGTCGCCATGGGACGTGGGCTTGATCCGAAGCATTTTTTGTGGGTCCCGTTTAATGATGCGTTGATGGCGCCTCTGGATAATAGTTCGCTTGCGGATAATCCTGACCGGAAGATTTTTTATAAGCGTGAACGTGACCTGTTGGACAAATACGCTGTGGAATCCGGGTCGAAGGCCCTGCCGCGAACGCTTGATCAATATGTTGCCAAAATCGTAGTTCCTACCCTGGAACACCAGAAGAAGGCAGGCGCCGTCGCAGTGAAGTTTGAGGCGGCTTACCTGCGTTCTCTGGATTTCGGAGAACCGCGAAATGATGAGGCAGCGCGCCTGTACGAGCGCTACGCCTGGGCTGGGGTTCCCAGCAAACAGGAAAACCTGGTAGTCCAGAATGCCATCTTTCGCGCAATTGCGCATGAAGCCGGTCGGCTTGAATTGCCCGTGCACATCCACACCGGCACAGGATGCGGCGGCTACTTCGACCTGACGGGAGCTAATCCCGGGCTGCTGAACTCAATTTTGAGCGATGCCTCGTTTCGCAATACAACTTTCGTGCTCCTCCACGGAGGTTCGGGCCCGTACACGAAAATAGTGACGTTCCTGCTCGGAAAGCCGAACGTGTACGCAGATTTCTCCGAGCAGGACGCGCTCATTTCCACGCGTGCGCTGGCGGCGGTCCTGCGGGACTGGCTGGAAGCCTATCCGGAGAAAATCATGTTCGCGACCGACCTCTCTCCAGGGTCGCCGGAGATTTCGTGGGAAGAGACCGGCTACAGCAACGCGAAGACCGGAAGAGACGGCCTAGCATTGGCACTGACGGAGATGGTCAGTGATGGAGAGATCAGCCGAGAGCGAGCTATCGAGATTGCGCGGATGGTCATGCGAGCAACGGCAGTGAAATTGTACGGACTGAAGGACTAGCTCCATCAACCCCCAAAAATCGTGCCCTCTGTGATCCCAATGCTTACGGTCCCCGTGTAGCTGGTGCTCGCCGATCCGCTCAGGGTCACCAGCACCGATGGGCTTTCCGACGAATAGATATTGTCGGGAGCGTTTAACGTATCGCGCGAAGCGCTGCGGCTGTATGCGGGATTCGCAGAATAGATGGAATCTGTAGTGGTGTCGTCGAAGAAAAGCTGCGTGGTGGCTTCCGTGGTCACATTTCCGGACGAGTCGAATATTCGTGCCTTCACGTGAATGTGGACGGCGCGGCCGCTGTACCATCCGGGATAGATCGTGGTGAAGCTCACCAGGCCGTCCGAATCCGTCCACTGATATCCGCGCAGGAAATTCTCCCCGGTCAGGTCCGTGCCGCCGCCGTTGGTTGCGGCTTGAATGTCGGAATATGCGCCTTGTGCATTGCAGTGCCAGATGCCAGATGTGCACCTGTGCGCCCGAAATCGCCGAGCAGGCGCCGCTGCTGTAATCGCCGACGGTGATATTCAGATACAGGGGAAGACCGCTCTGAGTTCCGGTTCCGCCTTTTGTATCGGAGCGAATGTCGGAGCGCTGTGGAATGCTGCTGTCCACGTCGTCGTTGGTGATGTTCGAGTCGTTGCGATCGTCGACGAAGTACGGACCGCGGGTGACGTTCGGAGCCTCCAGGACGCCGACTGCGCCACTCGCAAAAATCACTCCACCAACGCGAATGACGTCACGGCGGGTCGTTTCTTTCTTCATCTCTCCTCCGGCTTTTTTCTGGTTAGAAAAGGTGAGCGGGAAAGACCGCCAACGTATCTCCCCTGCTCCAGGCTGTGCTTGCCTGTTTCATCAGAGCACGAAGCCTACAGGTGCGGGGTAAGGTCTTCGCAAGAGGTTGTAAGGTGGATGTAAACCGCAATAACGGAGAGTGTTCAAGTGCAGTATCTGTAATCAGACGATAACGGCAGATAGCTGGCTGATGGCTAAAACAAAAAGCGTCCTGAACTGTGTTCAGGACGCCTCGGCAGCCCTCCCCCAGAACTGCCAAACCACGACTGGATAGTAGAAGGAAGGAGGGGAGGTGTAAATGTCACTTCGGTAACCCGGCCATGTGCCGGGCGGGCTACTTGCGTTGCCAGCTTTGGCCACCATTTGAAGTGGCCCAAACCTCGCCATTTGAGGCGCTTACCGTGCCGTTGAGGGCGTCAGAGAATTCGATGTGAGTAATGTCAGCTGTGAGCTTCTGGCCGGACGCAGTAGGCTCAATTCGCGTCCAATTCTGGCCTGAATCGGCAGAATGATACAGGACTCCCGCATCTGCTCCAGCCCAAACGTCTGAGCCCACCGCTGATACGACCCGGAAGATGGTCGGCCCGGCGATTGTGGCATTCTGCCATGTTGTTCCCGAGTTGAAGGACCGCTGCACTACTCCCTTCGCGGACAGCTTCCACTGAGGCGCCACGACCGAAGTGAGGGCGTTAACCTGATATCCAGAGACGCTTTGAGGTGCGCGTGGCAGCGCAGCCGCTTTTTGCAACTGGAGCCCTATCGCGGTTTGCTTCTCCTCAGAAACCTGCACTGCGCCGGCAGATACTTCGACAGCCTCGGTCAATTTCCGGTCGTCTCGACTCAGGTCCTTCGCGCGTTGCTCGCTAGCTTTTTTCGCGCTCTCGACGGGATAGTTGTTTTGGAACTTAGCCGCCGTGCCTTCGTCTTGAACAGCGTTTTGAGCAGGCGGCGGCAGCATGTGGACTTGTCCAGAGCTGTCGAACGCGAGTTCCGTCTTCGGTTTCGCGGTCATGTGCTTGGGTTCAGGAACAGGTTTGGGCGCGATCCTAGTTTCGGTGCGGCTCTCGTTCTGCGAAACGCGCATTTGGTCGAGCTCCGACGGAAGCTTATCGCTGGCGATCTGCGAAGAAGCAGGAGCACCCGAAACCACTACAGCCTTCTGTTCGAGGTACGGGGCAGTTGCCTTGTGACGGGCAGTAACGAACAGAGCCGCAACAATTGCGATCGACGCGGCCACTGTTCCCCATCGCCACGCAAATATGGAGAACCGTTTGGGCTGGAAGGAAGGAACCTTCTGCGCCACTGCAGAATCAGGCATGGCAAGATACAGGACCTCGCGGCAGTCGGAGCAGCCTCCCAGGTGCTGCAGCAACCGCTTGCGGTCCGCGTCTCGCAGCGCGTTTTCTGCGAAGGCGGCCAGCAGATTCGGATCAGGATGCGGCCCGTCCGCCACCGCCTTCTTCAGGCGCCCAGAAACGAGTTTTCTGATCTCATCCACGTCTGAATTAGCTCCCTCCTTCACCCGCCTTTGCTCCTTTCCCGGAGAACGCTCCAGGCAGCGAATCTTGCGCTAAACTCGCGCGAATATCCAGCGCCAGGTCGCGAATATCAACGCTCAGTGCTTCTTCGCCCTGCCTGCGGCTCATCCCTCGGCTGAGCAGGTTCTTGAGCACCTGCTTGCGAATTGTCTTGGTTAGCTTCTCAATTTTGCGGCTTATGGTGGACTCGTGCACAGAAAGCGCTCGTGCGATCTGCGCCAACGTCCTCTGATCCAGAAAATACGACGCCAGCACGAAGCGGTCTTCTGGCGTAAGCGACCGCAACACGTCATCGACCGCGGTTTCCAGCCTGGAATCTAATGGCGTGCTCGCCGCCTCGCTGTTCGAGGCCGCGAACTGAATACCATCTTCCGACTCCTCATCCAGGCTTAGCAGCCGGCGCTGCTTGCGATAGGTATTCACATACTCTTGCGCCAGCACCGTGCGCAGCCAGCCCTCGAGCGAGCCGCGCCCGCGATAAGACGATAATTTCGAAACGCGTTCGCCCTCGCGAGTCTTAGTCCCGTACAGGTCTGCGTAAACGGAGTCCGCCAATTCTCTACCCGCGGAATCTTCGCGTGTGATTTGCCGCGCAATGTCATACAGTTTTTCGCGAAAGCGCAGCATGAAAGCTTCCCATGCGCGCTCGTTTCCCGCTGCGCAGGCCCGAGCCAGAGTCAAATCATCAACACGCAGAGTCTTATACAGATCCAGCAGTTCCGGTTGAGAAGCTCCAGGAAGATCTTTCGCCGAAACTTCTTTTAGGATTGTCGCAAACTCTACTGAGGTGATACCGAATGGTTCAGCATTGCTCTTCTGATAAAGTTCAGCGACAACTGGATCCAACGCTAACTCGCTGCTTCTATCTCCGTCGCGCTGGTCTGTCGCTGACATGCTGTTCGGATGCTACCAAGTTTTTAGACGCAAGAAACTGAATTTTTGCCGTTCCCATAAACAGAAAGTCGTAAGAGCGGGAGGGCGAGGCGGAACCGCGGCGCGTGTGCTGGCGTCCGCTTCGCGAGGAGCAAGTCATGAGCAAGAAGCTGGGTCTTTTGCTTGCTGCTGTGGTTGTACTGGTAGGACTGGCCGTGGTCGTCCCCTGTTTGCTGCCCGCTGGCGAAGTCAGTGCCGTGGCCGGATTCCAAGTGCTGGCGCCAATCCGGCATGGAAATCTGACAATCTTCCCAGTCGTGACCGCCAACGCGCACGACACGCATGAATTTCTAACGCTGGATGAAGGCTTGCGCTCCGGCGAGGTCGTAGTTAGCGAGGCGGGGAATGTCGCTCCACTGGTGCGGCCGCGGCACTCGCACCAGGTTTGGGACGAATCGCGCAGGCAGGATGGCGCAGAAGTAAACCGTCTCGTCCTGGTGAACAATTCAAAGAAGCCGCTGCTACTGCTGGCCGGAGAGATCGTGACCGGAGGTAAGCAGGACCGCATAATCGGCAAAGACCGCCTGGTTCCCGCTGAAAGCGACCCGGTCGATCTGAGCGTATTTTGCGTCGAGCCGGGGCGCTGGGTCGGGACTTCGGCCGAGTTTCGCGCGCCTGCCGCGATTGTACAGCCGTCGGTCAGAGCGAAGGCGATGGGAGAAAAAGATCAGCAGCAAGTGTGGAACCAGGTGGCGCAGACCAGAACCGCCATGTCCGAATCAGTAGACCTTGCCATCGCGGCGCCAGTGATTGCAGGAACTTCTTCCTACGCTGGCGTTATTGAGAACAAGGAAGTGCGGGACAAGCTCGATTCAGTTGCGACCCCGATGCAGCAGGAATATCAAAGCGTCATTCGGCAATTGCGCGACAAGAACGCGGTCGGAGTCGTAGTTGCTGTCAACGGAGAAGTGATCTGGGCGGACGTGTTCGCGAGCTCCAACCTGCTCGAGAAGTATTGGCCCAAGCTGGTCCGTTCTTATGCCGCCGAAGCTGTGACGCAGCGTGTCAAATCTGGATCTGCTGATATAAAATCAGCGCAGGAGTTCCTTAACCGGCTGCAGGGGAGAAGGGAAGTCGTCGAGAACGAGCCTGGCCTCTACCGCCACACCGAAGTGTCCGGTGATGGCTTCAAGGTGTTTGAGCTAACCTCGCTGCTGCCGAGCACTGGGTTCGATCTTCACGTGGCAAAAATGGCGGAATAACGACCTTTCAATTCCCCACAACCTCTCGAATCACGCGGAGAAAATTGCCTCCCATGATCTTCTGAATATCCGCCTCAGAGTATCCGCGCTGGAGCAAGGCCGCGGTCAGGTTCGGCATTTTGGAAACGTCCTCGAGTCCGCGTGGAACATCCGTGACGCCGTCAAAATCGCTGCCGATTCCTACGTGATCGATTCCAGCAGTTTTAACGATGTGATCGATGCAGTCAGCGGCGTCCTCGACGGTCGCATGGCCTACGTGGATTGTGGCCTTGTCCTTAAAATATTCTTTCGCGGCGTACTCGTCTAATGCTGGTCCGGTTACGTCCGGCTCGGCGGCGTTGGCGGCTGAAATTAGTTTCTTCAAAGCCTCGGCATCCTGCTGGTTGAGAAATGCGGCGCCGAAATTGACGCCGACAACCCCGCCGTTTTGCGCTAGGGCCTTCAGCATGTCGTCAGTCATATTGCGCGGGATATCCGAAATCGTACGGCACGATGAATGAGAAGCAATGACAGGTTTCGTCGTGACCTGCAAAACGTCGTAGAACGTCTTGTCGGACACGTGCGAGATGTCCACCATCATGCCGATGGCGTTCATCTCGCGCACAACTTGCTTTCCAAAATCCGTCAGGCCGTTATGCTCGGGCTTGCTAGTAGAAGAATCGGCCCAGTCGTTGCTGCGGAAGTGCGTAAGCGTCATGGAAAGAATTCCCATGTGGCGATACATGCGCAGCACGGCTAGGTCGTTGTCGATCTGGTGGCCACCCTCGGCGGTCAGCACTGCGGCAATTTTCTTTTGTCCAACAATTCGTTCGATATCGCGCCCTGGTCGCCAGTTCGATCCGGTCGGGATATTTGTCAAACACCCGCTGCATCGCGTCGCGCAAATCCAAAGTGCGCCGCACTGCTTCCGGACCTTTGTAATACGTCGGCACCCACAGCGCAAAAAACGGAACATGGATCCCACCTTCTTCCAGCCGCGGTATGTCGATCATTCCCTCAGGCGATCGAGTGCCGAGATCAACGTTGTCGTATATGACACGCTGGACGGTGTCATTGTGTCCATCGGCGCCGAGCACGGTGGCTTGGATTCGGCGGGCGCGCTCAAGGGTTTCTTGCGCGAACGCGAGCGGAATGCGCAGGCAGGAAAGCAGCAGACAGAAGCAGGCAATCGATCTCATACGCCTCCAGCGGAATGTTAGTTACTGAAGTCCGCAATCTGCACATCCGTAGGCGCAACGCGGACGCTTTCAGATCCCCTGCGCACAACAATGGCTCTTTGAGTTGCGGACCGCCGTTGAGCGGCAGCTTCAGTTTGTCGGCGACGAGAAGTTTGTTCACCCGCACGTCAACGCGAGCGCGAGTCAGCCCCAAGTAGCGCGGAATCTATCCCCCGGCCAAAAGTTGAGCAATCGTATGTCGGGTGCGCCACGGTGTCAAATTCCACTTTCTAAGCACGCGCCCTAAGTCGCAGAACTTCTCAGTGAGTCACACCTTCACATGTGAGGCCAGTTGTGCAGGTGCAGAGCCAGACTGTATTCAAAAGGAGATATGGAAGAAGAACGCAAGATAGCCAAGAAAAATCAGCGGCAGTAGATTCGCCGCCCACGATGCCAAAAGAACCAGACCGAAGGCAGATTTCGCCAAATCCAAGCTATGCAGGCCCCGAGCAGCAAAAGCTCGAATAGCAGGAACGCGGTTATAAACTCCGCGGCCGTCACAGCCTCATACCTTCGTGGGCCGGATGGCGAACAGCGCGCCTACAAGTATGAGCAGAGGCTGGAGGGCATTCGCAGCCAGAGCCTGTTTAGCCGCCGAATTATTTCCGTCGGCTGCGAGAAAGATTTGCTGGCGCAACGTCCGCCGCGGTTGCTGAATCCCGCAGCCATCCTTTAGAATCAAATGGTTCAGCAAGAAGTTGGGAGACACATGAAAGCAGCCATTCATCCTGCATACAATGAAATACGCGTGCACTGCGCGTGCGGCAGCACTTTTACCACGCGTTCCACGCACAAAGGCGACATCCACGTAGAAATCTGCTCAAGTTGCCATCCGTTCTTCACCGGCAAGCAGAAGCTGGTGGACACCGCCGGCCGCGTCGAGCGTTTCCGCCGCAAGTACGGTAAAGCCACCGCTGAAAAGAAATAGGTACCAGCCAAAGACTGTGTGGGGCGGACATTCTTGTTCGACAAGGTTCATCCATTGCAGTACTCTCGCCCGCGAAGGTGAACACCAGTGAGGATTATCTGGTCCCTGCTGGGAATGCTCGTTCCACTTTCGCTGCTGGCGTTGCCGATTGCCTTCTCGTCGATCAAGCGCTCTGCTCGGAAACAAGAGCCGCTGAGCGATGGAGCCACCCTGGAATTCGCGCTTGCTCGTGGCATGCAAATCCTAATCGGGTTGGTATTGATTCTTCTTGCTGCGTTTACCATTCTGGTCTTAGCTTAGTTGCTGCGCTCTCTTCGGGAGCCAGCCTGCTTGCAGTCCTCATCCCCCTGGCCGTGTTGGTTGCAATGGTGCTCGCAATCCCGCATTCCGTAATTTTGGATGATGGCGGCATTCGACAGCGGCGCTGGCTGATCACAGACCGACAAACACCATGGGCTGAGATTGCCACGGTCGCTCGCGGCCGCAATACCGGTCGAATCTTTGTGTGGTCAAAAACCGGAGGACTTGCAGTCGTATTCTCACCTCTGCTGGTTGGACAGGGGCGGTTCGAACACGAGATCAGAGCTCGTGCTAAAGACGTCGTTCTCGAAGACTAATAAACTTCGTCGGACAAGAGTGTCCGGCCCACATGGGCATGGCTGAATCCAGCGCGCTCTCTGTGGCATCATCTATCCATGCTCAAGATCCACATTCCTACGCCACTGCGGCAGTATGCCGGCAAACAGCCTGCGGTTGAAGTCACAGGCTCGACAGTCGGCGAAGCCTTGAGCGGGCTCGTGTCCCAGCATCCCGACCTGCGCCGTCATCTTTACACCGATGAAGGCAAGCTCCGCGCCTTCGTGAACGTTTACCTGAACGATGAAGATGTTCGCTATCTGCAGAAGGAAGCAACCGCCGTCCAGGACGGTGATAACATTTCGATAGTGCCGTCGATTGCGGGAGGGGAAGAACTTTTCTAATTGCGTAAGTGAGCTCGGCTTTGCTTGGTGTCCTTTGCGAATCCTTAGCGACCTTTGCGGCTAAGAGTTTTTGAGTTTTGGACGAGGAAAAGACTTTAACCGCAAAGTTCGCAAAGTCGGCGCAAAGGACGCAAAGAAAATCACGAATTGGTAATGCCCAAAAATGGCCACATTAACCGAAATCGACCCGCTCGCTCTCAACAACGACGAAATTCTGCGCTACTCGCGCCATCTAATCATGCCGGAAGTCGGCATGGAAGGGCAGCTTAAGCTCAAAGCTGCGAAGGTGCTTTGCATCGGCGCAGGAGGTCTGGGTTCTCCGTTGGCGCTGTATCTCGGGGCTGCGGGCGTTGGAACGCTGGGCATCGTGGACTTCGATGTTGTCGACTACACCAACCTCCAGCGCCAGATCATCCACTCGACCGCTGACGTGGGCCGTCCCAAGCTTGATTCCGCTGCCGAGAAGCTGAAGGCGATGAATCCGTTTCTCAACATTCGGAAATTCAACACACGGCTTTCGAGCGACAACGCCATCGAGCTGTTCAAAGAATTCGACATCATCGCCGACGGCACCGACAATTTTCCTACCCGCTATCTCGTCAACGACGCCTGCGTACTCACCGGTAAGCCCAATGTCTATGGCTCGATCTTCCGCTTCGAAGGCCAGGCCAGTGTTTTTGCCATGGAAGAAGGTCCGTGCTACCGCTGCCTGTATCCCGAACCGCCACCGCCGGGACTGGTTCCCTCGTGCGCGGAAGGCGGAGTGCTGGGAATTCTGCCTGGACTTGTGGGAGTGATTCAGGCCACGGAGGCGATTAAGCTGATTCTTGGCTCCGGCGATCCGCTGATCGGACGCCTGCTCTTAATTGACGCGCTAGAGATGAAGTTCCGCGAGCTCAAGCTGCGTAAGAATCCCGATTGCCCGGCCTGCGGAAAGAATCCAACCATCACCAAGCTGATTGACTATCAGGAATTCTGCGGAATTCGGGGCGAAGAGATGCCGGCCGAAGTGACCACATCCGAAATACAAGTGGAAGAATTGAAGAAGCGCCTCGATCGCGGCGACGACCTGTTCGTGCTCGACGTGCGCGAGCCGCACGAATACCAGATCTGCAGCCTCGGGGGACACCTGATTCCCCTGGGTGACCTACCCAATCGCGTGAACGAACTCGACACGAGCAAGGAAATCGTGGCCCACTGCCGGAGCGGCGTCCGCAGCGCCAAAGCCGTGAATTTCCTGCGGCAAGCGGGATTCAAGAAGGTTCACAATCTTGCCGGAGGAATTTTGGCCTGGGCGGACCGAGTGGATCCCAAGATGCCGAAGTACTGAAGCGATATATACATTCGGACCGTCGATTTTATCCCTGCTCAATTAATGGGCGTACGGGCGCGCGTTGCCTCTGTCGTACACAGGTAATCGCGATAAGAACATAAATCAGCGAGCAAGTCCTTCGAGTCGAGCAGAATCTTTGCCTTTTCCGTTTCGCCCGCCAGCAGGATGATGTAGTCGTCGCGACCCGCGCTCATGTTCAGGATGAATGGATACTGCTTACTGAATCCGTTACCGCCGATATCCGTATCCTTGACGTTGGGTGCATAGAACATGTAATGAGGCATGTTCATAGTGACAGGCGCTGGCGCGTTGGTGTAGCCGCGCATAATAGGCGCAATCATGTAAGCCACGCCGGTCCGCGCTGGATTTGGATACGCTGCGGTCCCAAACCTTTTGGTGACTTCCTCATGGACTTGCTTGGCGTCCATGCCACGCGCCCGCAACTCGGCGGTATAGAGGTAATCCTGCAACAATGTCTTCGAGCCTTCGGAGTCGTAGCAAACCGGCCAGAAAATATCATCCCGGAACGGCGGGTCAGCCCATTGCCAGTCGCTGCGCACAACAATACAACTCACGCCGTTTGTTCCCTGATGGCTAGGGTGCGTAACCTTTAGCCGGATCCAGCAGATAAACGGTCGCGCTGTCTCGCAGATGCGGAGGCGCTGCACTCAACGCGAAATGAGTTTCCAGCGCCTCAGGCATTCTGTCGAGCTTCGGCAGTGACGCTGCTTCACCTTGTTGTTTTTGTGCAAAACAGTTGATGCACAAAAGAACTGCTACCACTCCAGCGTGGACTGCAGCTTTCATTTACGTATCCTTTGAGTTCTGCAATTTATCTCGTAGCGGATTCTATGGAGGAAGTCGAGTTAGCGCCCACGAATTTTTGCAAGCGTTCACAATAGTGCGCTTTCCAGCCGGCCCGCAAGGCGTTCTAACACTTTTGACATATTTCTTACTAATTCCTGGACATAAGCTAGACAACTTACCTCACCTGGCTAAAGCCTTCATAGAGCGAACTTGGTCGGCACGAGTGGAACTCATGCCCTCCCGATTATTCTGTTCAGAGTCATTCTTGCGTGACTTTGTGATCTTTGGGTGGTCGTCCTTCGTGCCGGGAATCTTTGTTCGCCACGTGGTTGGCGCCGCACCTCAACCCGCAGCATCTGCGACCCCCGTTTGGTTTTCGACGTTTGGTTTTCGTCGTTGACAATTCCTCAGAATCACGCATAATACTCGCGACTCGTGTTCCGGGATCCCTATCAAAACAGAACCCCCTTTCAGGCGCTTGAACCAATCATCCGCCTTCGCGTGAAGGGAGCTATTTCGTATGAAACGCAAACTTTCTGCTCTGGTTCTCACATTCCTACTATTCGTAATGGTGACTTGGACAACCGTTCCGAACGCCAATGCCGCTGACGAGCCATCGGCCGCTGCTGGAAAAGTGACGCTAAAGGAAGGGACCGAAGTAAAGCTGAAATTTTCCGACGATCTCACCTCAAAGACTGCAAGCGAGGGCGACCCTGTCAATCTGACGCTTGATGAAGATATTTAGATCGGCGATGTCGTCGTCGCCAAAGCCGGCTGCAAGGCGGTAGGAACCATCAGCAATGCGAAAAAAGCTGGCATGATGGGAAAGGCTGGCGAGCTGAATATGCGGCTCGAACATCTCAAGGTCGGTGACGACCGGGTAAGGCTGTGCGGAAGCAAGGGTAAAGAAGGTCAGGGTAAGGAAGGCACCGCAGTCGCTTTGACGGTCCTGTTTGGGCCGATCGGATTGATTAGGCATGGCAAAAATATTGAAGTCAAAGCGGGAACTCCTTTGACGGCATATGTCGATAACGACGTCGCATTACCACCGGTGAAGTAGCCGTTTCTGCCCGCCAGCTCCGAAAGGCCGTAACCTAACGGAACCAGCCGGAACCAGCCGAGCCGTTGACATTTGATACGCTCCGGGCATAATAGCCCTGTTCGGGCAGGGCTTTGGGGGATCGTTGTTCCCTCCGTCGCCCTCGTTAACGGAGAGTCTCATGCGGAGAAGTATCGGTTTTGTTGTCGTTGTATCGCTGTTTTCATCTCTTGCGCTGGCCGAATCGGCGCCGCAATCGGCATCGTCGGACGTTGCACCAACCGAGCATGCTCGCGTCTTCATCACAGATAGCCAATCTTGGGAAGTGCAGAGCAGCGGTGGCGGCAACTGGGCCGGTTTCGGCAGCGAGTCTCATGGTGGCGCGCGTCCGCAGACGGCGGAGATCATCAAGACCTTTGGCGAACGCTGCCCTGATGTGGTCACAAATAACATTCAGCCGAAAGCTGACTATGTGGTTGTCCTCGACCACGAGGGCGGCAAGCAGTGGGGAATGCATCGCAACAAGGTCGCCGTGTTTACTCGCGTGACCGGCGATTCGATTGTCAGCAAGTCCACGTTGTCGCTGGGAGGCTCAGTCCAGGAAGCCTGCGGGGCTATTAAGAAGGACTGGGCCAAGAATTCTGCTTCGATCCGCGGAGCCGAGGCAAAAGAGTTGGCCGCGAAAGAGAAGCCGGCCGCTCAGGTTCAGCAAGTCGCGCAATCAAGCACGACCAAGCTGTCCATCGTTTCGACCCCGAACGCAGCCGACATCGAAGTGGATGGCGGATTCGTGGGCAACACTCCGTCAACCGTCGAAGTGCCGTCCGGAGAGCACACGGTCACGGTAAGCAGAAACGGCTACAAGACTTGGCAGAGGAAGCTCAGGGCCAGCGGTGGAGACGTGAATTTGAATGTTGAGCTGGAACCGCAGGCAAAGTAGGCAGTTAGGAACTTCCGCTCGTGGCATCCTGCGATCTAGCCGCATTTTCATCCGGTGGCGCTTTTGCCTGAATGCCGTCCTCTGATACAAATTCCCAGTAAGGCTCTTTTCCCGGGGCGCCAAGTGCGCAGGTCTGTAGGTCAGGGCGAAGCGCCAAGGACTTCCCTTTGGTGCCTCGATCTCTCGCTGCGCTGCTCTTCATCGCTCTCACCTCGGTTGTCGAATTGCAGGCGCAGCAGCCCTTTTTCACCGACAACGCTGACGTCGCTCTGTATCACCGCTGGCATCTTGAATCGAATAACGAATACGACATTCTCCCGCACTCGTCCTACCCAAGCTTGGGCCAGGATACGCAGACCATCAAATTCAGCTACGGTCTATTCGGCAACTGCGAAGTGGGCATGGACTTCCCGCTGATCGCGATCTTCAACGCCCAGCAGTCCGGGCTGGGGACCCCGATCGGTCTGGGTGACACCGACTACTCAATCAAATACAACTTCCGCAAGGAGAAGACTGGATCATCCTGGCCGGCCATCACCGCCAGTCTGAATATTGAGCCGCCAACCGGGAACTCAAAGCTGCAGCTCGGGTCGGGCCTGATCGATTACTACCTGAACAGCATCCTCCAGAAAACACTCTCACCGAAGAACACGCTGCGGGTGAACGCGGGCGCTACCTTTGCGGGCAACACGGCCACTGGTGTTGTAGGTATCACGACGCGTGGGACCATCTTTACCGGCGGCGCGTCGTTGACGCGACAGTTTACCAGAAAGCTTGACCTGGGAATCGAAGCCTATGGCGGGTACACAGTCAACCTCGCCCTAGGCCGAGGCGAGTTGCAGGAGCAAATAGGTGGGAATTACGAAATCAGCAAGGGATTCACCGTGGATTTCGGAGCAGTTGTTGGCCAGGCGGTGGGCAGTCCGCGCTTCGGTTTTCAGCTGGGATTCTCGAAAGACTTCTGAAAATCAGCCTCCTTCCACAGCTGGGCCGCTCCCTTCTGCGTGGTAGAATTTTCGAGACGAATTCTTTCCTTGAGAGTCCCAAGTTTGATTGAGCTAGCACCCTCGATTTTGTCGGCGGATTTTGCGCATCTGGCTGACCAGGTTACGCGGGCGGCGGAAGGCGGCGGGACTATCATCCACGTCGACGTGATGGACGGGCATTTTGTGCCCAATATCACACTGGGTCCGCAGCTGGTAAAGTCGTTGCGCAAGGCGACCAAGTTGCCGCTCGATTGCCACCTGATGATCGAGAATCCCGATCAGTACATTCCCGCGTTTGCTGATGCCGGAGCGGACTGGATATCGGTGCACCAGGAGGCCTGCCGGCATCTGGATCGTACTCTGAATCTGATCAAGAACCATGATTGCCACGCGGGTGTGGTGATTAATCCGGCTACTCCGGTCGATGTGCTTTCCGAGGTTCTTGACATAGTCGATTATGTGCTGGTGATGTCGGTGAATCCGGGGTTTGGGGCGCAGCCGTTCATCCCCAATTCGCTGCATAAGCTTCGCAAGCTCAGAGACTTGCGTGAACAGCGCGGGCTGAATTATCGGATCGAAGTAGATGGCGGGATCGCGGTGGATACGGTGGGCCAGGTGGTACGTGCTGGGGCAGAAATTCTGGTGGCGGGCAACGCGGTATTCAGCCACGGCGATCCAATAGTTAATGCCCAAACATTGTTGAAGGCAGCGTTTGAAGCCACGCTGCAAAAGGTTTGATTGTGTAGCGCGGGCCTCACGCCCGTGATTCTGCCCGAGGCATCAGAACAGCAGGTTCCTCACCGCTAAAGCGGTTCGGAATGACAAACTTGGTAAGCGGGCGATAACATTTTGAGGTTTTTCATGTCCTTGCGAATTCCCGTGATTGCTCTGACTGCGACGCTGGCGCTCACGACTGCATGCACTAATAAAAAGGTAAGCAATCCTCTGGCTAAAGTGGATTCCAAGCAGCCGGACAAGGTGCTGTTCGATCGCGGCATGGACGCGATGAAGCACAACCACTTCGACATCTCGCGGTTGGACATGCAGACCCTGATCAACACCTATCCGGATTCTGAGTTCATCGCGCGCGCCAAGCTGGCGCTCGCGGATTCGTGGTATGCCGAGGGTGGCACTGCGGCACTGGCCCAAGCCGAGCAGGAATATAAAGACTTCGAAACCTTCTTCCCCAACATGCCGGAGGCGGCTGAGGCGCAGGTCAAAATCGCGAACATACATTTTCAGCAGATGGAGAAGCCGGACCGCGACTTCACTCATGCGGTCAGGGCCGAGCAAGAGTACCGGCAGGTGATCCTACAATATCCGGACAACGAGCAGATGGTTGCCGAAGCCAAGAAGAAGTTGTTGCAGGTGCAGGAAGTGATTGCCGAGCGCGAATACCGCGTCGGACATTTTTATTATCTTCGCGGGTCTTTTCCTGCTGCCATTGCCCGGTTGCAATCGCTTGTGGATCGCTACCCGTTATATAGCAAAGCCGACGAGACGCTCTATTTGCTCGGGCAATCATACGAAGGCGAGATCGCCAGCATTCGAAAGATGGACGGAACTGAGCGCCAGTTGCAACACCAAGGCAAGGTGAATGAGGCGCGGCTTAAAGCTGACGAACTTGCGCGCGAGCGAATGGTTAGCGATTTCACCACTAAAGCAGCCGACGCTTACGCCAAGATTCTGACTCGCTATCCGGTCATGGACCGCCCCGACGATGCCAAGGCACGTCTCCTTGCCCTACACCAGCCGGTGCCCCGTCCGACCAAAGCTGATCTGGCACGGAACAAAGCGGAAGAAGCCAGCCGTGGCGAGCAGACCATGCTCAGCCGGACTATGGGAATGGTGGGCCGCCATCCGGATGTAAGCCCGGCGGCAAGAATCGGCGATCCCACGTTGGAAGACAAAACCCCCGTGAGCGCCAGTACGCTGGTGCAGCAGGCAAATAAGGTTGCGATGGGGACGAAGCCTTCTGATTCAAATACGGCTTCGGTGCAGACAACCGGTACCGGCGCTCCCCCGGAAAACGAGCCGGCTCCGCGATCCGATACGCCGCAGCCGGAGGCCGCTTCCGTGGCTGATCCCAACACACCGGCCCAACCGGATCCCAATGAGTTGAAACCCAGCACGGGATCGGACTCGGCGGATCCGAAAGTAGCTGCAGCGCCCGATCCGAACGAACTCAAGCCCAATGTTGACCCTCAGCCCGCAGCCGCCCCGGCCCAGGTAAACGAGATCCAGCCGGGAGCGACGGCCCAGGCGCCGCCGAATGGCAAGGCCTCATCTTCAGATCAGGAATTGGCCGATGACAACGCCATTGCATCCAGTAAGCGCAAGAAAAAGAAGGGCCTGCTCAAGGTAATCCCACTGAAATAGTCCCCGATTCCGATGGGAAGTGCACTAAACGCATTGGCCCCTCGTAACCTGCGTAACCCCCTACATTCATTGACTTAGAGTCACGCTCAAGTTACCTTCGGTGATATCTCCCCTTTTACCAAAGGACAACCCTTGGCTCGGACAGTACTGCTCGCCGATGACAGCGTCACCGCTCAAAACATGGGGCGCAGAATCCTCATGGACGCGGGTTATGAAGTCATCACCGTAAATAACGGCTCGGCGGCACTGAAGAAAATCCACGAAAACCCGCCCGATCTGATCGTGCTCGACGTGTATATGCCGGGGTACGGCGGTCTGGAGGTATGCCAGCGGCTGAAAGAATCCGGCGAGACGATGAAGATTCCCGTGCTGCTGACCGTCGGCAAAATGGAACCTTTCAAGACCGACGAGGCCAAGAGGGTCCGGGCTGACGCGCACATCGTGAAGCCCTTCGAAGCCGGCGAACTTCTCGCGGCACTGACCAAGTTGGAAGACAGAATTGTTCCGCAGTCGGGGACCCGCAAGCGCGGCAAGCCAGCCGAAGCAAAGAAAGCGCGCTTCTGGCATGTGGACGAGCCGGATTCCGCCCAAGCGCTGGCTGACTGGTCAGAGAAAATTGCCTACCTTGCGCAAGTGAAAAAGCGCAACGAGGAAGTTGGAGCGTCCGCGGAGCCCTCGCCGGAGCAGCCTCTGGCCAGCAACGAAGTCAGCCAGTTGGCAGCGCCTGAGGAAACTGTCGCAACAGTTGCGGAGCGGGCTAGCGCCGCACCCGAAAAAATTGACGTTCCAGAGGCGACCGTCTCGCAAATCGAACCGGCAGCTCCGCAGGTGGAAGAACCTGCCGAGGCAGTGACCTTCGCTTCGGGTTCAGAACCGGGGCCAGCCGAGGCAGTGCAAGAAACGATAAGCGAACCTGCGCAGGAATTTTCGGTTCAGAGCGAGCCTGAGGTGGAGATAGAAGAAGCACCCCTGGCCGCAGAACCGGTGACGCTCATCGAACCAGCAGTTGAACCTGAGGCCGCATCCGTCGCCAAGAACGAGACGCGCTGGATGGCAGAGAACGTTCCCGTATCCGCCGAAGAAGCTTCTCTTGAGCTCGATAAAGAAATGCAGCAGGCGCACGCCGTCGCTGCCACAGCTTTGGAAAGTCAAAGCTCAGAGACAGGTTCCAACGAGTCTCAGGAGCAGGTCTCCGTTCCCGCCGATGAGCAAGTCTCGGTCAGGGCAGACGAGCCAGTCTCTTTGCCGACGGACGAAGTCCCGGCCGGCGCTGCGTTCGCTGCCGCGGCATCGGCAGGTGTTGGAGTCTCTGCGGTCTCAGCGGAACCTTCCGTGGTTATCCAGGATGCAGTCGAAGCCATTCCATCAGAAGCGACCGCGGCTTGGCAAAATTGGCAACAGATACGCGACTCGGTGATGAGCCCGCAGAATGCTAGCGCTCTTGCAGAATCTGTTGCGGAGATCGCTCAGTCCAGCTTGCCGGCGCCCGCTTCATCTGGACCAACACAACATGAATCAACGCAAACTTCGGCACTGGATAGCACCGCCCTGGCAAGTATCGTCGACAATGTTCTCGCTGAGCTCAAGCCCAGGCTGATGGAAGAAATTGCGAAAAAGCTGGCGGCGGAAAAGAAGTAAGCCGCCACCAGCCTTCGGCACAAAGCTCGTCCATCCATTCGCAATCAACAGCCAGCGCCACTGCAGCTATTGTTCACGATACTGACCAGCCCGACTTCATTGAAGAAGTCGCCCAACGCATTGTCGTCGGACTCGTTGCCGCTGACCAGAGAGTGGAATCCGGACAGGCCGTAGCCGCCGTTGTAATTAGTGGCATTGTCGGTTGCGCTGCATCGGTTCAGTAGGATGCCATCGCCAGCATTCCCCAAAGAGGTGTTGTGTTTGAGCTGGCCCGCGAAACAGACAAAGCCGCCGGCGGCGTTCCGGGTCGAGTTGCTGTTGGAGACCGTGCCATACCAAACGAAGATTCCACTCGCGATATTCTCGGAAGCGTTGATCCCATCAACAATGTTTCCGATGCCGGTCAGACTGACTCCAAGCTGAGCAAAACCTCGCACCGTGCCATTACGCACAGTCATGTTGTCGGTGATGAAGGAACCGGTGGCCGCAATCCCGTTCCCGCTGGTTGAGCCGGTACAGCTCAGCGACGCGCCGCTCCCGGTACAAGTTACCGGGCCGGCGACGGTGAACCCGTTCAGATCGATGGTGACATTGGGAACGGTGATGTCAATACCGTCCGTGTTGGCTTGAACAGTCAGATTGCTTTCCAAGATATAGCTGCCTGGAGCGCAAATAGTGATGGGGAATCCGGGCGCGTCACAGTTGCCGGAGATGCCTCCCGACAAAGCGCTTTTCTGGTCGATGATTACCGGCCCGTTCGTGGGAGGAGCAGCTATCAGGGGCAGGCTAAGACCGGTCAATGCCAGCAGTACAAGTCCGCGGCAAGCAGTTTGGTATCGCATGTGTTCTCCTACGTGTATTTTTTGGCTTTTTCGAGTGGCTCGCAACACGCAGGGGAGGCCAGCAATCCTGCCAAGCGAATCGCACGATTTCAGAGAGATAGTGAGGTGAAAATGGAATTCGTTTCCGAGCCGGCTGGACAAGCGAGAATTGCATCATCGCGACTAATGTGTTGATCGGGAAAGACACGTGTTCGTCGCGAATCCGGCTCATCGCAAAATACACGCCGTCATCGAAGACTGCGGTGGCCCCATTTCTGAATGCAATGGTTCTGAGCGCAAAGGCCTGATTACATCAATTATCATTGAGCGCTTAGGCCTCGATGACGAAACGAGAAGACATCCGGCAGCGACGGCTAGAGAGCTTGGAGATGGAGTTTCGTTCGCTATTACCTCGTGTGCTCAAGCAGTGTGCCGCTGGGCGTTGGGGCTTGTTCGGCCAGAATGATCATACCGACGGGAGCAAGTATTTGTTCTGGGCCGAGGCTGAACAGTTGAAAAACATCGCACACGAAATCCGGTCGATCCCACTGGAGGTCGGTGAATCGGATCCTCTGGTTGAACGGTTCCTGCACTATCGCTCGCTACGTGGCTCGAACGTACCCGGTGAACCAAAGATCGCACAATCGTTGCTACACGAAGCCGAGCCTGGTCTTTCGTCGTAGCACTCCAATTGTTGTTGAAATAATCGCTTTACGGGGGAACCCTGGTATGGAACATGCAGTCCTGGGAGCAGGAGCCATCGGAGGTCTCGTCGGCACCGCGGTGGCATCGCTTGGCGAAGGCGTCACCGTACTAGTTCGACCCGAGAGGCTGCCGGCCTATCCCGCGAACTTGTCAGTGGAACGGCCGTCAGGCACCATCACGGCGGCCGCGAAGGTCGCAGCCACGCTCACAAATCCGGTTGACGTGCTGTGGGTCGCAACCAAAACCTATCAACTAGAAACGGCTCTGCAAGCCGTGCCGTCATCGCCACGCTACATAGTTCCGTTGCTGAACGGAGTGGATCACATCGAGCTGCTACGCGCCCATTTTGGACGTGATCGCGTGTTGCCGGCGACGATCGCGGTTGAAGCCGAGAAGACTGCCCCGGGACGGTTCGTGCAGCGCTCCCCGTTCGTGAATCTCAACCTCGCCGCCAGTGCAGAGCAAGTGCTGGGAGCGATCGTCGCACGATTGCGTGATCTCGAATTCACCTGCAAGTTCATCCAGAACGAGCAGACTCTGCTGTGGAGCAAGCTCTGCTTCCTGGGACCACTCGCGCTAATAACCTCGGCATCAGGTATGAACAAAGGAAATATCTACGCCGACGCGGAGTGGAAACGCAAATTGATTTCCTCAATGACAGAAGCCTGTGCCGTGGCGAAAGCAAACGGCGCAGAAGTTGCCCCGGCCCAGATCCAGGCGATTTACGACGGCCTACCTTCGGGCATACGCAGCTCCATGCAGAAAGACCTAGCCGCCAGGCGGCAGCTCGAGTTGGATGCAATTGGTGGTCCGATCGTGCGCGGTGGAAAACGTTACGGCATCGACGTCTCCACTGCGGCGGCCCTGATCGCTGTGATTCGCGCGAAGGCCGATGAATAGACGGATGTAGACGCGAACTCGGCCGCGGCAGTGGCCTCAGTTGGTGTAATTACGCCACTTGGCGCGACTTTAGTGAACCGCGTGGCTCGACGTGTCATTCCTGAAATGCGAGTTGGGCTAATCCATTACGCTCCCCGCGAGGTATGGCGCCGATATGGACTCGATAATGTCCTCTGGATTTTCCTTCAGACCGTCGCCTTCGTTACTCGCCGCCTTGAACCGAACGTTCACTTTGATGTAGGGACATTCGACGTGCACATACGTCCGCTGGAATCGATTAGATATCCCTCCTTCTGTCGTAAAGACAACAAGCAGGTCTTTTCTTCGCATGCCAGGTTCAATCTTGCCAATCTGCCGCAAGATCTTCGCTATCCATTGCGTTCGCTGCTGCGAGAGGGCTGAGCCCATGGGCACGGACTGGTCTTCGCTCTGGGCCTGGCTTTTTGCCCATTGGGGAGCAGGCTTTCGTCTGTTGGCTCGGCGAATTTTTCGATAAGGCGAACTGTCGCTGATTCGTAGAGAGCGTAGGTCCCTTGGCCATTTCCTGGCCCCGAATAGATCGCTACTTGCTGACCATTTTTCCAAAAATGCCAGTCAAGAATTGGCGGGCCAAGCGCAATGGTCTGCTTCCGACCACCCCTCAAATAAATCTCCAGTTGAAATCTGGGTGAAACAACGTCGGGCTTTGCATTCTGCACCTGCTCCGTCACTCGACATCCAACCGTTTGTCGGTCATCGGCGAACTTGGCTTTAGAGTTCTCCGCCAGAGCCTCTTTAGCCTGGGACGCCGCGTAGCAGCTAGTGTGTAAACCGTTCCTTCCACTGGTCTGATGAGCCTTCGCTTGAGCAGTCGCCATCTCCCCGCAATTATCTCGCGATGTGCCCTTCGATTGTTGACGTAAAATCACCATTTTCACCAGAGACCAGCATATTTAGGTCAGCTCTGGTGGAGCCGTTTATATCTGCCCGAATCAGTTCTGAATCAGCCGCCCTTCAGGCAAAATCTGCTAAGCTGTGGCGCAGCTCGCGTTAGAGCGACGAGGAGAGAAATTTGCAAGTAGTGGCGGGAGTAGATTTAGGCGGAACTGCGATTAACTATACGTTGCTGGACCAGCAGGAGAAGTTTTTCATTGAGGGCCTTTGTGAACATCCTGCCCTTGCCAAGCAAGGGCCCGAGCAGTGCCTTCAGCAGATCGCAGACGGTCTCCAGATCGCCGCTGAAAAAGCGGGCATTCCGATTGCGGATGTGGTCGCTGTGGGGCTCGACACGCCTGGCCCAGCCAGTGCCGCGGGGCAGCTCAGTGCCCGAGGTTCTACGAACTTTGCACATCCGAAGTGGGCGGGATTCGATATCCGTGCGAGCTTAGCGCACAAGCTCGGCAGGCCGGTTTGCTATTTGAACGATGCCAACGCCGCTGCGCTCTGGGGCCACTATGCCATCTTTGGATCCAACAGCCGTGAGACATCGATTTCAATCGTCATCGGTACGGGAAATGGCGGCGGCATCATCCTCGATGGCAACGTCGTGAAGGGGAAGAACGGATTCGGCGGAGAACTGGGCCACGTGTTGATTCCCTACCAAAGCATCGCGGGAACCGGCGGGATCAATCCGGAATGCAATTGCGGACGCATCGGCGATCTTGAGTCGCTCTGTTCACTAACCGCGATCGAAAAGAATATCCTGCCGTATTTTCTGCCGCGCTATCCCGGTCACGAGCTGGCCAAAGTAGATTTGCATCAGGCAGCCAAACTCGTGCGCGGTCTGGCGGACCAGGGCGATCCTCTGTGCGTGGAGGTTTTCCGTGTACAGGCCCATGCGCTGGGTCTCTTCTTCGACGAAATGGTGAACACGTTCGACCCTGATGCATTCATTGTTGGTGGTGGCGCGTTGGAGACCAGCAAGAGATTTCAGCACTGGTTCATTGAAGAGGTCCGTGCCGCTATGCCTACCCAGCGCGAGGAGCAGGCCGCCATTCCGATCCACGTGATGCCGAATGGCGATACCGCAGGGGCGCGAGGAGCGGCCATCGAAGCGTTAAAACTCGCCCGGCAGAGCGGCTGGGCATAAGGAGCGCTGAGCTGACAGGAGGGCGGTGGCAGAACCCGAAACGTGTTCGCTGTTGGCGCAACATCGCCTCATTAGCCCTGGTCGGTGCAAACGCCTGATTACAACAATTGCGGTCGAACCCCCGTTAGAAGGCACCTCCACAAACGCAAAATTGGAATTGTTGCCGGCCTGCTGGATGGCAGAACTGCCGCTAACCGTTCTCTGCCATCCGAGTCTAAGAGTTCACCGGGAAAAGTGTGTGGTGAACTGATAGGCACTCTATCTTTGCCCGCGCAGGGAGTGGGACGCATTTGCTTCTCGCGTTCATTCTGTTAAGGAGGGCAAAGTGAAATACGCAATTTCAGCTGTCCTGTTTCTGATGTTGTCGATAACAGTTTTGAGCCAGGAATCGTCCGAGCTGTCCACGCCTCCGAACGGGGACAACGAGCGGGCGGAGGTTTCCCAAGTGGATCGGGCCAGTCAGGATTTCGATCGAGTACCATAGCCCGCGCGTGCACAATCCGCCGACGAACGATCGCACCGGACACATTTGGGGCGAGCTGGTGCATTACGGCTTTTTTTACGAAGGCTTCGGGCCGACGAAAGGCGCACCCTGGCGAGCCGGGGCCAACGAGAGCACCTCCATCGGGTTTTCGCACGACGTGAAGGTTGAAGGCAAAGACCTGAAAGCCGGTACCTACGCGCTGTTTCTGGACGTGGAAAAAGATGGGCCATGGTACTGGGTCTTCTCCAATCACCTGGGGTGGGGCAGCTTCCACTATGACCCTAAGGACGACGCGCTGCGCGTGCCGGTCACGCCGCAGGCCACACCCTTCACCGAATTTTTGACCTATGGATTTGAGGAGCGGCGTCCAGATTCCGTCGTAGCTTTTCTGCAGTGGGAGAAAAAGCGGATTCCGTTCAAAATTGAAGTGACCAACGTGAACGAAATTTATGTTGCAAAGATGCGCCAGGAGCTTCAGTCGTGGGCGGGGTTCCGCAATGAGGATTGGCAAACTGCAGCGCAATTCTGTGCCGACAACGAGATCAATCTCGAGGAAGCGCTGACCTGGGCGGACAAGGCGATCAACGCGCCATTCCGCGGAGCGACAGTTGGACAGGAAAACTTCACCAACCTGCAGACTAAGGCCGCCGTGCTGGAGGCCATGGGACGCGATGCGGAAGCGGATACCGTCATGCAGAAGGCGTTGCATTTGCCCGGGACGGATACCGTATCGGTTTATATGTACGCCACGCGGCTGCTCCGCGAAGGCAAGAATACCAAATCGATGGAAGTCTTTACCTTGAACCAGCAGCAGCATCCGCAAGAAAAATTCTGGACCTCCCTGGGACTGGCTCGCGGTTACAGCGCTCTGGGCGACAAGAAAAACGCGATCGCCAGCTAGGAGATCGTTCTACGAAATGTTCCTGCCAATATGAGCAACAGGACTCCGGGCTTTGAGGCGGCGCTGAAGAAACTCAAAGAGAGCAGTTGAGCCGCGAGCCAGGGCCCGGAAGAACTATTGCGTCCTTGATTTAATTTCATCGAGCCAGTGGAGTATCACGTTGATCTGGCTGCCCGAACCTTTGTCCTCGGCGGCGCGGGCCACCACCAGCCGCCCATCCTTCGCAATATCGTAGCCGGCCCACTCTTTCTTGTCTTCGAACAGCACGACTGGCTTGCTTGGCTTGAGGTCCCCTCCGAGAGCGACTTTTACAGACATGACGCGGTCCTTGATCAGATAGAGCAACTCATTGCCAGAGCGGGACCATCGCGGGGCAATGCCACCCTCGCGTGAGATCTGGATACGCGTGCCAGGGTCTTTCATGGCTTGCACGAAAACTTCGTCCTGTCCAGATTCGTCGGAAACGTACGCCAGCCACTTGCCGTCAGACGAAACACGTGCCTGGTTTTGATTGAAGGGTGTTTCTACGAGCGGCCTGGGCTTGTGGTCGCCGCTAATCGCCGCGCTATACAGGTCCCATCCAGTATCTTTATTCTGCCGGGCGAAGATCACCTCACGTCCGTCATTCGTCCAGTCGCAGAGTTCCTTATCCTCCGGCCCGTCGGTCACAACTGCTTCGGATCCCTGTCCGCCGGAGGGTTTCACGTACACCTGTTGATGGCCAGACTTGGAAGAGTCAAACGCCAACATTTTCCCATCCGGTGACCAACGCGGCCTGTAATCGTCGCTCCCGAAACTTATCTTCGTTAGCGTGTCACGTTCCAGATCGTAAACCCAGACATCGTAGCTGCTGCTCTGGAGTGTCAGAGCGATTCGTTTGCCGTCGGGAGAAAGGGAGGGAAAAGCGTACGGCTTGACCTCCTCCATGATCGGTTTGGTTTGGCCGCTGCGGTCGGTCAACAGAAGTTCGCGCTGAAACGATGTAAAGTTGCCCTGCTGGTAGACGAGAGTTCCGTTTCGCGAAACTCCGAACACAGCATCGCCATTCGCGGCTCCCGTCATGAGGCCCTCGATCTCTGCCACCGGGGTGCCTTTGACCTCCACGCGTTCCGCATCGAATCCGACCATGAACAGCGTGCCATTGTGCGCATAAGCGAGATGGCCGTCGGGCAGGTAGCGTGCATCGGTGCCGCCATCGATCAGTACCTTTCGTTTTCCCGTCTTGAATGAAAGCGCCTCAATACGGGCGTCATTAAATGACTTGCCGTTCCAGACTGTGAGATTAATCCGCTGTTTCCAGGAAGCGCGGTTGGCCATAGGTGAGCACGGTCATCAGCTTGGGCGGGCTTTGTTACTTGGCGCGGCTGGCCGCCTCCTGCAGAGATTGCATAAATCCCCGAGGTGAATGACTTTACGTAGTAGATGGTATCGTCGTCGGCCCACGAACCCCCTACGGGCGCGCCCAAGTCTCCCAATATCACCGAAGTCCCGCCGCGCAAGGATACTTTCTTCAACTTGCCATCCGCGGTAAAACCCAATTGTTCTCCGGTAGACGAGAAGAACGGATCCATGCCGCCCTCCGTGCCGGCGATGGGCGTGCTCTCGAAGCTGTCCAACCTTCGCAAATAAAGTTGCTTCTTGCGATCTTCGTTGTACGCGGAATACACAATGGTTGAACCGTCGGGAGAAATCGCAACCGGCTGGGTCGAATTGTTGAGCAATGTTTTGTCGGAGGGCAGCGAAATCGCCAGGTGCACTGGGCTGCCAGTTTGGGTCCGCAAGCCGCTCTGCCATCCGATGTAGCCAGTAGCCAGCGCTAACGCCACCCCGGACACAATCCAGATCGCGCGCGCACGTCGCTTGCGGTGACTGGCGATGGGTGCCGGGACTCCCGCTTGAGATCCGCTCTGCGAGATCCATCGCAACTCGCGTGCAACGTCTGCCGCGCTCTGCCATCTCTCATCAGCTTCCTTGGCCAGACAGGTCTGCACCAAATGTTCCAGCGCCGGGGGAGACATCGGCGAGACTTTCGAGATGGGCTCTGGATCCTTTTCCAGAATCGCGGAGGCGACGCTGATGCTGCTCTTCCCTTCAAAAGCCCGTTTGCCGGTCGCCATCTCGTAGAGGACGGCGCCTAGGGCAAAGATGTCGCTATGCGGGTCTGCCTCCTTGCCTTCGATCTGTTCCGGCGACATGTACTCCAGGGTCCCGGCGATATGTCCTTGCCGGGTGATGGGATTGACCGCGCCCGTGCTGGTCGCGATACTGCGGCCCGCCGCTGCCTTGATGGCGACCTGCGGCTTAGCCAAGCCGAAGTCAAGCAACTTGGCGCCCGACTTGGCCAGCATGATGTTGCCCGGCTTCAAGTCACGATGAATGATGCCGTGGCGATGGGCCCGGTCAAGGGCATCGGCGATTTGAACGCCCGTCTTCAACATCTGTTCCGTGGTTAGGGCGCCTTTCGCAAGCCTTTGGGACAGCGATTCGCCCTCAATATGCTCCATCACCAGATAGTCGATTCCATCCTGGTGGCCGACGTCGTCTAAAGTGCAAATGTGAGGATGATTCAGCGCAGAAATAGTTTTGGCTTCGCGTTCAAAACGCTGTTTGAAGTCGCGATCACTCGAGAACCGTTCCGGCAGTACTTTTACCGCCACGGTGCGATCGAGGCGCGTGTCGCGGGCGCGATACACTTCTCCCATGCCGCCAGCACCCAGCAAGTCGAGGATTTCGTACGGTCCGAGTTTCGTGGCAGAGGTGAGCCCCATCCGTGCGCGCAATTATAGTCCTGTGCAGGCGGTTGTCAGCAGATGAGGACGATTCTGGATGACGTCAACCTAGGCTAAAGGTGCCGCTAACAATGACCAGGACCTATCTACTTCAAGTGCTCCACCAGGAACAGATCAGACAAGTCTCGGACATAGCCAAAAACGTAGTGCTGCTCGTCTGCGGCGATTCGAGGGCACGAAACGCCGGTCACCCCGGCCGCATCGGATGGGGCGACTGTTCTCCATGGCTTTCTGGCGCCAGTTTGGAGGTCCAGCCGCCAGACCGGACAAGACGTTTCGCCGCGCTGTCCCACCAACAATGCGTTTCCATCCTTAGCCCAGCGGAGTGGCGTGTCCCTGGGTTGTGAACCACGGACCGGTTGGGGTTCGCCGCCATCCACCGGAACAAGGGCAATTCCGTCGTTGCTAATTGTGGCGATTCGCTTCCCATTTGGCGAAACCGCGTGAGGGTACGGGCCCATAAAAAATCCCTCGGGAGTAATGGGATGAGGTTGACCACCGTCTACACTCACAACATAGACTCGCGAAGCGTGCCCAGGTTCGTTACCTACAAACACCAACTGTTTGGAGTCGGCGAAGAACTGACCACCGGAGGGAATCACGTTGCCTGTCGAAACCGCTCTCTGCTGTCCTACACCAGTGGGGAGAAGCACGAAGTCCGGAGGAGACATGTTCTGCCGCAGGACCAAGGTCCACTTGCCATCCGGTGAAAATGCATTGGCAGAGCCCTGACCCAGACGGACCGCAGACTTACCATTCGTATTGCGGCTAAACACCGCATATTCGCCGCCTCCCGCCTCTCCTGCCTCGATAAACAGGATGAGCTTTCCGTCCTCTGAGATGTCGATCGGGACAGTCCAGTCTTGCCAACTCAGATCGCGTTCTTTGTTTTCACCCGGCGCCAGGCCGATGGCCCCGGCGCGCATGGCGTCTCGCGAAATCAATGCGCGGCCACCAGCGCCGACATCATGCAGAGTGAGGGTCCCCGGCGCGCTGAGCAGTTCGCGTACTTTGCCCGATAGAGTGACGCCTCGCAGCGAACGGCTGAAGCCGGTCGCGGTGGCCGTGAACCAGATTTCATCTCCTGAAGGCGACCAAGCGGCCCCGAAGCCGCTCGCCCAGCGCTCAGTCAGGTCAGTCTTCTTGCCATTCAGGTCAACAACGCTAACGGTGCCCCCGTCGTCTCCCAGGAGATTATGGTCAATGAATGCGAGGCGATCACCATTGGGAGCGAAGCGCAAATCGCTGATCCATCCGGCGGTTTGATACAGCACTTTGCCGACGGGATACTCGATTCGGCTTTGGCCGTTCACGACGTGCACCACCGCCAGCACTTCTCCACTGGGTGCCCAAACCGCAGCTTCAACGTTATCGAGCAGGTCGCGCGGTGCGTCGGCGCCGATGGAAACCTGAGCCACAGTCCCGCGATGGGTGAAATGATTGGGACTGACGCTGAAGTGCCGCAACACGGCCAGTTGTCCCGCTGTCGAAACCGACATAACCTCCGTCTCCGGGAGGCTAAGGTCGCGGGATTCGGTCGAATTCGGAGAACTGATAAAGACGGCTTCCGGATTGCCCTCCCAGGCGGCGCTGTAAACAGCCGAGCGCGGGTCCGGAGCAAACCTAGCTGACTGCACAGTACCCCGGCTGAAACTCAGCTCGCGAAACGTGGGCACAGGCGGTTTGGCAGTTCGCTGACCAATCAAGAGTCCAACAATCGCGCCCGCGAACAATACTAGTAGAGCTACCCCGGCCAGGAGGGGCATGCGGGTACGCTTCGCATGGGCTGATCTCTCCGTCTGGAGGTACGGTGCCGCTGTCGCGGATGCGCCGGAGTCTGTCGCCGCACCCTGTCGCCGCGAGGACGGAAGCCAGTCACGCTGCAGGCGCCTGAGATCTGCCCGCACTTCGGCTGCGCTCTGATAACGCAAGTCACGATCTTTTTCCAACACGCTTTATTGACGATGCGCTCCAATTCCGGAGGGAGTTCGGGATTCAGTTGAACTGGCGCTATTGGGACTTTATTGAGAATTGCATTGAAAATCGCCGCCGACGTGCTTCCTTCAAACGGCAGTCGCCCAGTACTCATCTCATACAGCACTACGCCGAACGAGAACACATCGGTGCGTGCATCCAGCTCTTCTCCCAGCGCCTGCTCCGGGCTCATGTACGCCACTGTTCCCAGCGTAGAGCCTGGCGAGGTCAACTGCTCGGCGCTGACTCCGGCCGTGGCCTCGACTGTGGCTCCTTCAGGTTCCAAGACCCGGCTGCGTTCCGCCATGACTTTCGCCAATCCAAAATCAAGGATCTTGGCGTGATTACGCTCAGAGACGAATATGTTTGCCGGCTTAATGTCGCGATGAACGATGCCCTTGGAGTGAGCTGCATCAAGCGCATCGGCAATCTCGATAGCCAGTGTGAGGAGCAGGCCAACCTCGAGCGGCCCCTGGGTGATTCGGTGCTTCAGCGTGGTCCCGTCCAGAAACTCCATGGCGATGAAGGACTGGGAATCGTGCTTGCTTATTTCGTAAATGGTGCAAATGTTGGGATGGTTCAGGGCAGAAGCCGCGCGCGCCTCGCGACGGAAACGCTCCAGGGTTTGTGCATCCTGGGCAACATCGGGCAAGAACTTCAAGGCGACAAAGCGGCCCAGCTCGGTGTCTTCGGCCTTATACACCACTCCCATGCCGCCGCCACCGATTTTGCCGGTAATTTTGTAGTGGGAAAGGGTCTGCCCGATCATTGGGAATTGCAATCTCAGGAAATTGCAATCTTAGGCTGCGGTCAAAGCGCAGTCAATCAGCGATCTGGACTAGGGCGCGTGTTCGGTGCCCAGGCCGCAACAATGGTCGGCGGCTTTCAAGCGGGAAACTGGAGCTTAGTCTCTTATCCCAAGGGATGAAAAATAAATTGTCGATCTTTAAGCGGCCACCCCAAGTTCAATAAAGAGGCCGCGCATGCCGGCACGGAGGTTTTCGTAATGCTGATCTATGGGCGTCGGATTGGATAGTTTGG
>WNGK01001303.1_pt1 | contig 34985 bp, 33 predicted proteins | sample 5400601 | NCBI WGS metagenome assembly WNGK01 (sample SAMN13153376, study PRJNA577476) | soil metagenome | isolation source: 60 cm soil or saprolite under Garry oak tree replicate 1 | place: USA:California | collected 2016-06-15 | reverse complement strand
TGACAGCTGCCCTCAACTCAGGACTCTCGGGAGGGATCGACCCATCCTTTCTAGCCCTCTTCGGGAGGAACGTACCCGCCGTCCTATCAATCCTGTACGATGCAATTACACAAGGAGCACGCTGGGCAGCGTTCACCGCTGGCATCTTCGTCTCGCTCGGAGCTATCAGTTCTCTACTAATTCCCAACCCGAAGTCAGCCCAGACCGCGAAAACTACCCTTGTCGCGAGAGCAGGTCGTCGAGAAGCATCGCGAGCCGTAAGCGGTGTCATTATTGCCCAGTTCGCCATCACCGTAGCCCTTCTCGCTGCTATCTCTAACGAATACCAGTCCAACTATTTTATGCAACAATGGATAAGCCAGAACGCATCGCCACTAGGCTACTTCCTCGCAGGGTACGTTGGAACAGCCCTGGCCACGATTGTTGGAGCAGGACTTATCTTATGGAAACTTGTCCTCACTAGAAGACAATCCGAGGCCAAGTCAAAACCGAACATCTGATCGCAATGTGCGAGACCTACGGTCCTTTCAACTCTCTACCAAGCAAGCGTGGATCTACAACTATTGGCCAGACAATCACTCCACCTAATCTGCAACCAGTCGACTCATTGGACGTTACTATCGTTGTTGATAACGCGATCGACATCCTTCTCCCAAGCGACGAAAGGACAAAACGCCCTCCGCTCACATGGGACTGGTCAGAAAAACAACAACTAATCGCCGAACACGGTTACTCCGTACTGTTGACCGTCCATCGAAACGGCGAAGCTAGATCGATATTGTACGATGCCGGCTTGAGCCAGGAGACTGCAATTCACAATCTGGACATTCTCGGAATAGGTTTGAAAAACGTCGAGGCCATGGTTCTGTCGCACGGTCACGCAGATCATCATGGCGGGCTAGAAGGGATGCTCCGGCGCGTCGGAAGGAAGAGGCTTCCATTCATATTGCATCCTGACGCCTGGCGAGACCGGAAGATAGTCTTTCCAACGGGGATAGAGATTCGCATGCCTCCGCCAAGCAGGAAACTTCTCGAAGACGAAGAGGTTGAGATTCTGGAGGAACGTGGGCCGACTCTCCTACTCGATGGCAGTGTCCTAGTCTCCGGTCAAGTGGAACGTGTGACAAGCTTCGAGAAGGGATTTCCCTTCCAACAAGCAAGCCGCAACGGCACTTGGGAACCGGACCCGTGGATATGGGATGATCAAGGAATCATTTGCAACGTGAAGAGGCGAGGTCTGGTCGTGGTTTCAAGCTGTAGCCATTCTGGAGTAGTCAATGTTCTGCGGAATGCTGAACGAATCACTGGAATTGAGAAGATTCACGCCTTTATCGGGGGTCTTCACCTGACCGGGGGTATCTTCGAGAAAATTATCCCTCAGACCATTGAAGAGCTGGAAGATATAGCACCGGACGTTATCGTTCCAGGCCATTGCACTGGCTGGAAAGCGTCTCACCAGATCTCCAGAGCGCTACCGGAAGCTTATGTTCAGACGAGTGTCGGAACTCACATGATCTTTCAATAAGGACGTTGGTTGCTTATCGCCGAAATGAGAAACTAAATGCCTCGCAAGAAAGCCGGGATCTCATCACACGCGTTTCGCATCCGATACCTACACCGTAGCCGGGAAATCTACCGCCGATTTCTTGAGACCAAACCATGGATCAAACAAATGCACTCCATTTTTCTCGGGCTGAAGCCCGGAATGAAAATCGTGGATGTGGGATGCGGCACAGGAGACTTCACCAGATACCTAGCCAGCCTCATATCTGGAAAATGTGCCATCATCGGAGTGGACATTCGGGCCGCCAACATCCGCACTGCTGAAAAACAAACCAAGAAGGAAGGTTTAGCAGGGAAGATCACTTTCCGTAAAGGTGACGCCTACAACATTCCCGTTGAAGACGGCTGGGCGGATCTTGTCTGCTGCAGGACACTCTTGATGCACCTGACTGACCCGTTGAAAGCTGTCCGGGAGATGAGCCGGGTCGCACGGAAAGGAGGAACCGTAGCAGCCTTCGAGCGCGGTAGGTTCCCTGATGCAATCTATGTACCCAATGATGAAAGGCTCACCAAGCTAGCCATCAGGATCAGCGAGTCGTATGTCGATGGCGTAAGAAAACTGGAAAGGAAACATTTCGACATTGGCAATAGACTGCCGACAATCTTCCACGAAGCGGGATTACGCGGGATAATGGCTGAGTGCCAAGCAGATACGTATCTGACCTCGGACCCGAGAAGGAGGCTCGAAGACGTAAGGGACGAGTTAGCATTTTACCTCGCGACCCTCAAAGAGACAAAGAAGCTCGATATCAAGGCGATGCTGGCGGGCGGAGCGTCCAGGAAGAAGGTCAACCAGTATAACTCATGGTGGGAGAAGTGGATGAAAAATCTCCTTGACGATAACGACAAGCTTCGAAACGACACAACCTTCAGCGCCGGAGGAATAGTGCTCGCTGCAGGGCGCAAGTAAGAGGGTTATCCCCGAAAATAGGTCTCCAAGCGAGTTTCAAGACAGTCTCAAGTTCTTAGCCCGGAGTTTGCTCGGGCATGAAGCTGATCCCGTTCTTGTGCGGCGGTCCCTTGTTTCGGGGGAGAGCGTGTGTTGGTAAAAGAACGCTTATGCCCGCCGCGAACCTCGTTTCACGAGAATAGGGTCCTAGAGCGGATATTCTATGGGAGATGGCGACCGAGGGGAGATGTTTGCGGAACTGGAGAGGGCTTGTGACGAGCTCGATAGGGCGCTCGAACAGCTCAAGAAGGCAGGATACACCCTGCGAGAGTTCTCCAAGGGCCTTGAGACGGACCCTACGGGGATACTGTTGACGCACTATCCTAACGGGTATATGATCTATCCTGACGAGATTAACAAGACTCCGTGGGAGTATCCGGCCTTGCGACCGATAGTTGACCTGGACTATCTTATCGAGCTGCTCAAACGTGCGAGGCAGCTAAAGCGGGCCAAGATGGATATCGAGAGAAGACTAGGCAAGAAGCTCATGCCCGTCGCCTAAGCATGGGACGCGGGTTTCAACCCGTATCCGTTTACGAATATCCAGTCGAGGAACTCCAGGACCTCGGGGGTTATCACGCACCATAGATGGACCCCGCTTGGCAGACAGTCTATGCGTCCGATGGGTAAGTCTGCCCTGAATCCTTCGTGGCCAAAACGGGCAGGGTCAAAAGATTGAGGGCTTAACGGTTGAATCGCTCGCTTGACATCATCCTCTGCTACTGTTTCGAATTTCCTCCGGTTCTTGTCTACTATAATACTCACGTTCTTTCGTCCAATACTGGCCGCTTCTGGTCTTTCCTGGCCGGGTGGAAAGTTGATCTGTATGAGAACGCCCCAGCGTTCGCCAACTTCACCGGCAATCCAGTTGATCGTTTCAAAGCCCCGCAGAGTACGATCTTGCCAGAGACTCTCGAATTCTCCGCGACGCTTGTCTAACGTGTCCCAGAGGTCTTTGACGATCCAGCTCACTTGTCCCGGACCTCTTTCTCCAGGACACCCTTTAGGGTCTTGAGGAAACCTGAATTGGGAACAATGTAGTCGATCATTGCTTTTTCGGCTTTGAGCTTTAGGTCTGTTCGGATATGGGGGAATGTGGCCAGTATCTTGGGTGGAGAGGTCATAATCTTCAGCTTCTGAGCACACGAGAAAGGGTCATACTCCGACGAAGCTAGGTCGAGGACCACTAAGTTTGGAGTACTCAAGTTTGCTTGTCTAAGCAGGTCTTCCTCGGTTGTTACAATCTTGGCATTTGCACCCAAAGACTTTGAAAGCTCTGTGATTCTCGATTGGAGGAATAGGTCTGACGTTATTGCAAGAACTTGAACGGTCATTGTTTCCATCACTTCTGAAGATAGTTATAGGACTCCTCGACTCAGCTAGGAATCGGAATGTCGCCCACATCTAACTTTGCTGGCAGAGACATAGTTTCTGTTCGCGACCTCTCCCGGTCGGAGATCGATCAGATTCTAGACATGGCACAGGTCATGGAGCCTCTGGCGAAGACAGGGTCGGATATGCTTCATGGGAAGATAATGGCGACTCTATTCTACGAACCCAGCACGCGCACGAAATTGAGCTTTGAGTCCGCCATGACGCGGCTCGGCGGGACCGCTCTCGGATTTGCAGAGACAAAGGGGACGTCCGTGGAGAAGGGCGAGAACCTCGCAGATACCGTGCGGGTTGTCGAGAACTACGCTGACGTGCTCGTTGTAAGACACCCTCTTGAGGGAGCGGCGAGAATGGCCGCAGAGTTCTCAAGTGTCCCCGTGATTAACGCAGGGTCAGGAGCGGAGGAGCACCCCACCCAAGCATTGCTCGACTTGTACACGATCAAGAAAGAGCTTGGGGTCATCGACGGTATTACGATAGGGCTCATCGGGGATCTGCGGTACGGCCGAACAGTTCACTCGCTCGCTTACGCGCTCGCGAAATACAAGGTGCGGTTGGTCCTCATTTCTCCAGAGATTCTAAAGATGAGGAAGGAGGTCCTGGAAGAGGTCTCGAAGAAGATAGACGTTGAAGAAACAACATCGCTCCAACAGCATCTGAAAGAATTGGACGTGATCTACATGACGCGGGTCCAGAAGGAACGATTTGGAGATCTAGCCGAGTACGAGAAGGTCAAAGGGTCCTACAGGTTGACCTCTGACGAGCTGGCACGCGCAAAGAAAAGCTCGATTGTCATGCATCCGTTGCCTAGGGTTGACGAGATAGACTCTAGTGTCGACTCGACGAGCCACGCGAAATATTTTCCCCAGGTCGGGAACGGCGTGGTGCTGAGGATGGGACTACTAGGCTTGGTCTTTGGGGCCGTCTAGCTCTTCGGCGATTTTGGCCAGAATGCCCGTCAGGAGACCTATTCTGAAAGGCTTCTTCGAATCAACTCGGATTTCTGTCAAAGCTAGCGCATTCCCAGCTTCCTTGCTCAAACATTCAGAGAGATAAACTCAATTGAGTTCTCGTCCAGCCACATGCACCCTCCATCACTCAGTGGTGAGTTGCCGGCAGGCTCGGTTCGTCTACGCTAGATCATAGGCTGCGATTCTATCCAAATCTCTCCTCCTCGACTCGGTCCATAGGTCGAGGGGGGTCAGTCTACCAGCATACTTTGCAATAGTTGTGAGCTTGTCTGAATTGCATTTCGAGCATTTTGCACGGACGCCTGTATCGACGTGATAACAGGATTGGCACCGGGACAATATCTTGGAAAACGTGAAGTGTTTGACTCCTGACTCCGCAAGCATTTGAGACGCTCTCGTCAAGCCCTCGGTCTCGGTTTTGTCTCCTAACAGAAGTGGCAGGATTGATCCTCCGTCGAGGAATTTCTGAACCTCTCCCTCAAGGGAGGCGCGTGATGAGAATGAAATTTTCTGTGTCAGCGGGATCACGGGGACGTCGGTGTAGTAGGGATATCGTTTTGACCCTTGATAGACTATGGTGGAGAAACCGTATTTTTCAGCGTCGATACTTGCGAGCCTTGATGACGCCTCAGGAGATGGATGAAGCCCGACTCGAATTCTAAGCTTACGAGAATCACTTTCCGATATGGCGCGTCTCGCCGCTTCGATGATCTTCTTGACAAAGACCAGAGAATCCTTGGCGTCGACATCTTTCTTCATGTGGTGCTTTGCTGCCTCGTTTAGTCCGAGGAGGCTTATCTCAGCCATTGGTTGGGACCCATAATACGCGCTTCCATCTACCTGCCACGAGAGTAAGGGTAGAAGTCCCTCTCTCATTCGTTCATGAATGGCTTGTCCGCGAATCTCAAGTGCCCTCACCGCTTCGTCCACGGCGTTCGTAACGCCTTGGAGAAATCGCTCGTCTTTCCCTGCTGACTCATAGGCTATTCTTGGCAGATTGACCTGGACCGTTCCAACCAGTGCTCCCCAAGCCATATCGCTCATGCTATCGGCAACGAACATGCACCCATTCGATGAAACGGTGTACGTCTCCCCCGGATTTTGTATGAGATAATTCATGATAGAGTATCTTAGAGAGGTTTCGTGGGTCATTGAGAGAAGTCCGTCGGGCTCAGAGAGTCTGTCGCGATTGAATCTCAGGGTAATTGAAGGATTGACAAGTGGATTGTCCCCAGCAATTTCCTGAGCTGCATCGATCACCGTACGGAGCAACTCTTCAGCTTCATGGGCATAGTCCCCGTACCTGCCCTCTTTCTTGCCGTGGGGACCAATCGCATCAGACTGTTCGAGGGCATCGGGGATGGTTCGGTCGAGACCTATGGCCGATCGGAAAGGAAGAGTGTTTGAGAAACCCTCCCAGTTTAGTTGCGAGAGAAAGATCCGGATCGCGTCTTGGACCCTTTGACTTGGGACGCCCTTGATGAATGGCGCTAGAAGCATGTTGATGTGGTCGAATATTTGCTCCCCAGATATCTGCCCTTCAGTCACTCTAGCTAGTCGCAGCAGTGTTCCTAGTGCACTCTCGAAAGAGATGGGAGGTTGCGATCCAGGTAATCCTTTTCGGAAGAACGGGCGTGGGTCATGCGAGAAGGCGCTAGGTTTGAGGATCCAGGACTCGGCATCCTCTAGGTGTATTTGTCCGGAGAAATGTGCATCGACTAGGGGTCTTGGAAGGCTGTTGAGCAGGACGTACTCTTCGGTTACGGCTGCGCCTGCGGATGATTGAACCCAAGCCGAGTCGAGGTGTTTCTGTCCTGCCTCTCGTAGGAGGACTGTCACGTCGTTGACGGGAAGTCCTAGGCGGGTTAGTTTGTGACGGTATTCTTCGAGCTTTCTCTCGACGAGGATAGTGTTGACGAGCTCGCGTACTAGAGGCGCGGTGAGGTAGGTTGTCCCGAACCGAAGGAGTCTCTCTTCCGCTTCAGACGCAATCTCGTCGGCCAGGCTCTGAGGCATACCGGCTTCAGTGACAAGTGATGATGCAATTCTGGTCCGGTCAAACTCCTCTATAGTCATTTTGGAGGTTCGAACGAAGAGGCGCCCTCTCTTGACCGCAACCCACTCCTCAAGGTCACGAGAGAACTCGACTAGAATCTTTCCAAGGTCGGTTATGCTGTACTTTTTCGTACCTTTTTCGATCGCAACTAATCCGGCTTTGCGAAGGGTTTTGAGGTGATAGACGAACTTTCCGGCATCCCGCACAGGGTCCAACTTTGCCTCGTACATTATCTCCGTATACGGGAGAGGACCCTTGGAAACTAGGAGCTTGAGGATGTGGAGCCGAACCGGGGCAGAAGCAGCATCCAAAACGTCCGAGCTGAAACGTTCGTAGGATCGCTGCAAAAAGAATCAGGGTCTTTCTTCCCTCACCCTGTTTAAAAAATTGTACTTGAACCACGCTTGGACTCAAGATCCCGTTCAGTCACGAGGCCTGGGAAACAAGTAATATTGATGTGGCACAGGACGACTATCTTCAGATTGGGCTCTGGCTTCTATCCGGTGCTGTAACTCGGCAGACAGTGCAAGTCTTCCAGCCTAACGTGTCCACGCTGAAAAGCTGGTCTTTCCCGCAGTTCGTGCAGTACTGGTGGAATCCTCTGGGATGCCGCGGTTCTGATAGAGTCTCGGTCGATGCCGCCGCCCGCATGTTCGGGTCTTTCTTAGGAATAGGTTTCGTCAAACGCTTAAGGTAGTCTTTGCTGTACTTGAGTTTCGGCACACTTATCCACCAGTACAGGTAACTTCTAGGCTTTGAAGACTAGGTTCTGACCGACTTCAGTCGTCGCTTCAAGCCAATATCACGCAACTGTTTCAATGGCCTGTAGACGATAGATGTGAGGTGATCCAAGGGCTAAGGTCGCAAGGTGGTCGATACTGGGGTTGGTTTTCGAGTTCCGACAAATATGACGAAGATCCCAACTAGGACGAGGAAACCAGCTGCGCCGGCAATACCTAGAGCCGCAGTGTAGCTGATATGCACGAACCGAGATAGAATCACACGATCCCCCCGTTCTGAGCGTCCAGCTTGGCCATGTAAGCTCGGACTAAGCTCGTGATTGTTGCGAGTGCATAGAACCCCAAGAGGACAAGCACTACCCCAACGACAGTGAAGCTCTTCTTCAATATCAGATTCGAGTCCTTCACTCTTTGGTCTTCCACTTTAGCCTGTCGAATCCGACGTTTATCGGAGCGTTCCAAGCCTTCGTCTGTAAAAGACGTCGGATTCATGTCTAATTGCTGAGGTGTGGAGAGTCAACGCGACATAATAGTATCGTATTGGTTCCCGCCCGAACATCGAATCTTCTGTAGTCCGTGCGACATCGTCCCCTATGATGAACATGTTCTTGGAGTTTCTCGAAGTTCCAGGAAACGTCCTGCTCATCCAAGGAGCACCTGGGACTGGAAAGACGACTCTCGCGTTTGAGATACTGAACGCTATTGGGGACTCGCATCGGGTCTACGCGTCTAGCAGGGTCTCACCAGTCAAATTGCGGATCCAGTTTCCTTGGATCGATGAGGTTATCGATTCAATGTCCGGAAGGTCTTCGAAGGCAGACTGGAACGACGAATTCCACGACCTCCGAGGCTCTGATACGGACAGTGTCTTCTCGAAGATCGTACGGTTGAAACAGGCCAAACAGAAATCCATCCTCGTCGTAGATAGCTGGGAGGGAGCGTTGAGAAACGCTACGCCCGAAGGAAAAAAAATGCTCGAGTCAGCCGTCATGTCCGAACTAGATCAGACAAAAGTGAGCGTGATCCTCGTCAGTGAGGCAGAGCGAGCCGACAACCTCGGCTACCTAGTCGACGGAGTCGTAACCCTCGAACAGAACGAGCTAGATGGAAGGAGAATCAGGTCTCTTGGAATCGACAAGTTTAGAGGATTCAGAGTTCAGAGTCAACATTTTCCATTCTCTCTGGAAGCGGGAAGGTTCACCTTCTTGGATGAGGAATACGAAAACGGCCCACCGGCCATAGTGAGAAGTCCAGAGAAAGTTCCGCACACGGAAACCCACTTCTCCACGGGGAGTAGGGAACTCGACCAGATATTGGGAGGCGGAGTCCGGAGAGGCTCCTTCTTCATGATCGACACTGAGAGCAATGTTTCTCCGCAGTCACTTAGGTTGTTGATCAACATGATCCGGTCTAATTTCGTTAGCCAGGGCGGGGCGTGCTTCAGCATTTCCACTGGAACCTTCAGCTCGGAATCGTCGGCTGAGGCGCTGAGACCATACATAGGCGACAAGGCCCTGGCTGAGAGAGTTCGGATAGTCGAATTCAACTCGCAATTACCTTCGAAACCCTGGAGACTGAAGTTGAGGGGCCAGCTAACGAGCGATCTCGCAGAGTTCTACAGAACATGGAACGCCTTGAAAGAGACGTCAACTGGCATGATGTTAACCATGAACTTTGACAAGCTCGTGCAGGTCTACGGGGAAGAGCTGACGCTTCCAGGCTTTACAGAGATAGGAGAAGGCCTGCGGGACGAAGGAGCATTCAGCATTGGCATATCATCGCGTCCCACCAAGGTTCGTGATGAGTTTCTGAGACAAGCGGACTACCACGTAAAGGTGCAAAGCTGGAACGGTCATCTTCTGATCTACGGCGTGAAACCCTTCACGCATATTCATGGGGCAACGTTCAACTTCGACAAGGGATACCCATCATTGGATCTGATAGAGATCGTCTGAGCCGTTCCAAGGCTCGCAATCGATGAGCTAGGGTTTCGATTTGGTATAGTCCCAAGTCGAGAAGTAGTCTGGAGCTATCTCTACTAGGACTTCGGAGCCCTTCCTTACCTCATCTACCATGCTCTTCGCCATGCTGCTGTTGAGACCGCCCAGATATTTCGCTATAATCTTCTCCGACAGGGATAATGCCTTCCCTGTGTCCTTGACGATGATAGCGGTACCCTTTCCTTTTACGCCCGTGTTAGGCATCGCGTCGGTATCGACCGAAAAGTAGACCGTCTTGTTATGTTTCAGGTTCCGGACTTTCACCGCGTCCTTGTAGCTCATGAAGTAGAGCTTGTTGGTCATGTAGTAATACCATACTGGGTGTATGTTGGGTTCCCCTTTCGAGTTAGTGGTTCCAAGTCGGAGTGGTGTCTTGCTACCGGCCAGAAATATGTCAATCTCAGATTGGTCCATTCCCGGAGCATTCGGCATTGCTTTGTGAATTTTGAGAGCTGCCAAGATACACGAGGAAATGTTCTAGTCCGTACTTTTCTCTTTGCCTCTGCTCTCTTCTTCCGCGGTCGTTCCAGAGCCAGTCTAGGGGGATTGACATTTTTGTTACTGGACTGGGACGCAGTAGAAAAAGTCGGGTCGCCTTTTCTATCCCCCTATAGCGGCTATGCTACATGAGCGATCTGTCGTACAGGCTGGCTGAACTACGACCGGCCCTACGTCCCATGGCCGAGTCGGCGGCCTGGGTAGCCAGCTTCGTAATCGCCAACGCCATAAGCCAAGAACCAGTATACTTCCTGATCCTCCTCCTCGTTCTCGGCTCAGACGTTCTCGACACCTCTGACAAGAGCAAAGGACTATTCCGAGACTTCGTTGCGGGAAGTATCACCGCGATCCTAGCCCTTGCTCTTAACGATCAGTTAGCGCTCGCCGTTGGAACCATAGTTGCCGTCACAGCAGTTGGCAGGCTACTCCAGAAACTCGCCTAGAGGCCCGTCAGCACAGAAATAATCCTGAAGAGCTTACACTGAAGCCTTGGTTCCCACGAAGCGGAACAGCACTGGTTGAATTTCCCCGGAATCTATCAATAGTTGTTCCATTCTTTTGAACAAACTCGCAAGCGCATTCTCCCTCTTCCGATCAGGGATCCTCATATCGCTAAAAATGTCCCAGCAATGGTAGCAGTGCCAGGAGAGTCGCTCTTTGACGAAGCGTTGTTCGAGGGGCTGCCTCATTTCTCCAAATGTGTTGATGTGCTCCCTCCTCCGATACAGAGCATCGTTCATGATGCTGTCAATACCCTCCTTCGGATTCTCGGGAAGATGAGACGAATACCAGCCGATTAGTTCTAGCGCTCGTCGGATTTGGTAGAGCCAAGTCGCACTTCTCCTGTCTGTTCTATCGTACGCATACTCTAGACAGACTACTCTTCCTCCATTTTTCAACAACCCGCAAGCTCTAAACAAGATATTCTTGGGGTGAGGGAGGTCATGGAGGACGCGGCTAAAGAGAACAACATCATATGTTCCCGGAGCATCGGACCACTTGTTGAAATCCGCTACTTCGTAGCGTAGACTGCCACGAGTTTTACTGTAAGGGTCGGTTTCCATGGTCCGCATGGCTAGGCGGATTATCTTCTGATTCAAGTCTATCCCGATAACGTCATGGCCCATCCGAGCCAGCTCTAGACTCATGAAACCGGTCCCACAACCAACTTCCAGAATCCTGAGATTTCGGCCACGAATGGAATCTGCCACTAGACGGAAGTTATCGGCATAAGTGAGTTCTATGAGATAGGGTTGCCTCCAAAGACTGTCCTTCATGGAAGGCCACGACTTCAACCGACGCAGGTCAGGCGTGAAGCCCAAAGGATATCGTGTCAAAGGCTCTGAGAAAATTCGGGGTCAAGTCTAAGAGCCTTGTCTTAGGCTAGTTTTTCTCTGGCCTTTTATCGACAAACGCGAGTTTAGCCACCTTACATCGGCGTTTGCGCGCTCTTATTCTTTGCCGATAGGATGTGGCTGCAGGGGATAAGCATAAAACGGCTAAGAGCTATCTCCAGTAGTCTAGAGATACCATGGGCAAAGTAATGATCTCTTTATCGTCCGAAGCAGAACAAATGGTTCGGCAAGAAGTTGACAAGGTGTACTATGGTAGGACAGGAGGATTCAGCATCTTCTTCGAGCACCTAGTACGGACATACTTCAACGGACACAAGAAAAACCCATCCGATCATAAGACATCGAAATAAGCGATTTCCTGCGAAGAAAGTACATCGAGGCAAATACGGCCAGTAACCCTATCCACGAATGCAGATAAGTCAGCGGTTCTTGGGACAGGTCTTTAGGGGACCATAAGTGTCGCGTGTGCAGCGTGCCTGCACCCATTAACACTCGAACCAAAGCATTTTGAATCATTGATTTGAGGGCTCGCGGCAGGGGCGGTGGTCCAGTCCACTTACCTGTGGGGACAGCTTGGTCTAAGATACTGGTCTCGGGCACCAGTGATCGTGGGTTCAAATCCCACCCGCCCCATTATGGGTTGCCGCGACTAGGATCTTAATCTCACAGGCATACTTTTCGAATCACGAGCAACTAGCTAGTAAAACCACTAAATAGCCCGGGTTCCTCGCGATGCCCCTCATAAAGTGTGATTGGTTTGCCTGAAGATCGCGCGATCGAAACCCACGATCTCTCGAAGAAGTATGGTGATAGGCTCGCGGTCGACCGGCTGAACCTCACGGTTGCCTCTAAGCAGGTTCACGGTTTTCTCGGCCCGAACGGAGCAGGCAAGTCAACGACGATCAAGATGATGGTTGGCCTGTTGAGGCCTACAACCGGGAGTCTCAGCATCCTTGGCCGGGGGGTCAGCGGGGACAACCCGAAGGTTCGTCGCGAGATAGGCTACATGCCGGAACTACCGCGGTTTCCAAAGCATCTTTCCGGGGAGGAGTTGCTCGATGTCTACGGGCGTATGTATGGAATGTCGAAGACGGAGAGGCTGGGGAGAATACCGGAGCTCATCAAGATGGTGGGGCTCGAAGGCCGCGGAAAAGACAGGATTGGGAAGTACAGCAAGGGTATGCAACAACGCATCGGGATTGCCCAGGCGCTGATCAGCGACCCTGAACTGGTGATCTTGGACGAGCCTAGCATAGGTCTCGACCCGGTGGGAATGGTCGAAGTTAGGAACATGGTCAAGGACATTGTCAAGTCCGGGACGACCGTCTTCTTCTCGTCACACCTCCTCGCGGAGGTCCAGCAGGTCTGCGACCACGTGACTGTGATCCATCTTGGCGTCATGAGATACTCCGGGACCCTAGAGGATATTTCTAGCAAGGTGATGGCACGACGCAGACTCGTCATCGAGCTTGAGAAACCAGTTGACGGGGTCCTTGCGTCTCTGAAGACGATGAAGTTCGCGACCGTTGAAGCTAACATGAACACCTACACGCTCCACTTGGACACGCGTGAGGACATACGAGCAGAGGTCTCACGGGCGGTAACGGGAGCTGGAGGGGTTATCGTGAGGATGCAGGAGGAAGGAGGAGGACTTGAAGACGCGTTCCTCAGCCTGGTCGGAAAGGAGGGAGTGGCCTAGTGGCACAGAAGAAACGAGCCGGGACCCTAGCTGCCTTCATCGCCCTCCTCTACTACGAGTTCCTCTGGAATATTCGAAAGAAGAAGATCATCGCGATATTCATCATCATATTTGCCATTGCCACTGTACAGCTCGCTTTCACCCCGATCGCCGACGCCGTCACAAACCCGCCCCAAACCCTTCAGGCGAACTCTACATTCGTCTTCGGCGGAATCGAGGCCTTGACAGGAATCTTCCTCTTCCTCGTCGGTGTCGCCACGACAATGAACACCGTCTCAGGCGAGTTTGAGTCAGGGACGATAGTTCCTCTGCTGACGAAACCTGTCTCGAAGACCCTTGTCTTTGCAGCGAAAATCGTCGCGTCCGTGATAACGCTCCTTGCGGCCTACTCGTTTCTCGTTGGCTACATAGCGATCGGAGGCACTTTGATCTATGGTCCCCAAGACAACCTGAACCTCGTTCCCCTGGGAATTCTGGGGCTTACCATCGGAAGTATGGTCTGGGCTTCCGTCGCCCTAACCTTGGGGACGCTATCGAAGAACTCTGTTCTAGCAGCCCTCGGCTCGTTCGGCTTCTACATCGGACTCTTGATAGGTGGAACCCTCATTGCGGCGCAACTCGGAGCGTCAACTGTACTGTTCTATGCACCTGGAATGGGTGCGACAGGGACGACTGCGGCGTGTGCAGGCTTGGAACGGGGCGGAGCCCAAACCTTCAGCACGGGGACAGATGGTCTCGCCTCGATGCTAATGCGCTGGGTCCTGAACCCGGGACAGGTCTTGAACTTCTGCGGCTTCCAGTTCCGCGCATCTGGAAACCCAACCACGACCCTGCTCGCATCTGACACATTCGCAAATGTTGCGTTCAGAGATCTCTGGGTGTCTCTAGTCTACGTCGCTGGACTGTTGCTTATCAGCTGGTTCGCATTCCGCCGATCCCAAATAGTAGAATCGTAAACCTGTCGGATTCAAAGTTTAAAGGAACGATAGGCTCCCGAACGCTCCGAGCATCTGTTCGCTTTGACGAGTACTATTCTTCCACGTTCAGCCGACTACGAGGTCAAGTTGACGCCGGAGCATGAGACCCTCAGGCATACCATCCGCGATTTTGCCGAGAAACAAATTCGGCCGATAGCTGGGGAGATCGATCGGAAGAACCATATTCCCCGGGAACTTCTCAACCAGATTGCAAAGCTCGGCGTGACCGCGATCACCTACAAAGAAGAGTACGGCGGGCTAGGCGCCGACCTCCTGTCCATGGTTATTGCGCTCGAGGAATTGGCCCGTGTCAGCGCCGCCTGCTCGACAGTCTTCGTTGCTAGTCATCTTGTTTCCGAGCCATTGAACGAGTGGGGGACAGAGGAGCAGAAGAAACGCTACCTCATCCCGATGGTGGCCGGCGAGAAGATCGGGGCCCATGCCATGACAGAGCCCGGCGCAGGATCAGATGTAGCAGGGATCAAGTCCACAGCGAAACTTCATGGGACACACTGGGAGATCTCTGGACGAAAGACGTTCATCACGAACGGTGAGATAGCCGACCTCTACCTCGTCTTCGCTAGAACTAGCCCGTCGCCCAGCAGACAGGAGAGACACAAGGGTCTCAGTGCGTTTCTAGTCGAGAGAGGAACCGAAGGATTCCAGGTAGCAAGCAAGATCGAGACGACCGGATTGCGTGGCTCGCAACCATCCGAGCTAGTCCTTGACCATGTGAAAGTCCCCAAGGACAATTTGCTCGGAAAAGAGGGTGACGGCTTTTATGTCGGAGTAAAGACCTACGACAGAGGCAGGATAGACGTTGCAGCACAGGGCGTCGGAATATGCCAGGCCGCCTATGAGGCCGCTGTAAGCTACGCGCAGACACGGATCAGTTTTGAGAGGCCGTTGATCGATTTTCAACAGGTACAGTACAAGCTGGCTGAGATGGCTATGGGCTTGCATACTGCTCGGTTGTTGACTTATTGGGCCGCGTCGTTGAAGGATCAGGGAAAGGATTTCGTGAAAGCTTCGTCCATTGCGAAGGTTACTTCGACAGAGGCAGCGGAAAAGCTGTCGTTGCTAGCGATGATGATACACGGCGGTTATGGTGTCGCGACGGAATATCCGGTGGAAAGGTTTCTGCGGGACTCACAGATCATCAAGACTTACGAGGGCACCAACGATATTCAGAGACTCACGATTGCGAAGCAGTTATTGCGAGAACTGAAGGCCTAGCTAGGTTCTTTCTATAACCTGTAATGACGCACAATCGATTTCGCAGCACTTATCGGAGTTCGATTTGTAGTGTCTATACTCAAACTAGTATGAAACGGAATTTCTAAGTCAAGATCGTATCTTCGAAACAGGCCGCTCAACATCTTCTCGGTACCGATTTTTCCCATCCTCCTTCTTTCATTCGACTTGACGCGTCTAGCCAATTCTTTCCGGTCGCAGTAGAGCCGCACCAAGCACACCTTGCCTTCGTTCGATCTTACCTTTTGGAGGATGCGGTCCACAAACTTGTCGTCCTCGCCTTTGCTGTAGACGAAGGTGAAGATTGTGTCAATTCCCTCTTTCGCGGCTTCCTCTATCATCTCCAGTCGATATTTGCCCGTGAGACGCGAGAACGTCTTTGTTCCAAACTCGAAAATAGACTGGACAAACTGGATCGAGACATGATTGTGGAAAAGCTTGAACCCTGTCAGCTTTGCCAATTCAGTTGCGACTGTCAGTTTGCCAGATGCTGGTGGTCCATAGATGAAAACGAGTCTCATTTCGCTGAAAGACAGCTTTCTAAGCTGAAATAAATAGCGGCCAGAGCCTTACATGAGAGTTGAGTTTGAGTTTTGAGGTTCATCCTCTCAGGTCTCGGAAACTGGTACAGCGGATGGAGCCTGACCGATCAAGCAGTTCAGCTGGCTGATAACCTCGGGTTCTGGGGTGCGGTTATCCCGGACCATTACATGTGGGCTGAAGCCTACGGACAGCCGCAGAAGGACTCGACTCTGGAAAGCTGGATTGCACTCACCTATATCGCGGCCAAGACCCAGAATATCAAGCTCGGAACCATAGTCACTCCGATCCCGTTCCGTCCACCCGCAATACTGGCCAAGATGGTCGCCACCATGGACGTCCTATCATCAGGACGCGCAATCCTCGGCGTGGGCGCCGGATGGTCCCAGACAGAATTCGAAGGATACAGCACATGGGATGACCCGAAAACACGGGTCGATAAGACGAGGGAAGGCGTGGAGCTGATCCTCCAGCTTTGGCAGAAACCAGAAGTTGATTTCAAGGGAAAGTACTACCAAGCGAAAGGAGCCATTCTAGATCCCAAACCGGTTCAGAAGCCTCATCCGCCCCTAATGTTCGGAGGCGTCGGGACACGAATGCTACGCCTCGCGGGCCAATACTCTGACATCTGCCACATACCGCCATGGATCCACGTCTCCATGGAGAAAGCGCGGTCAATCGTCAAGCAAGAGGCGCGAAGGTTCCATCGCGAGGACAAGATAGCGTTCGCAGCCGGGTCCGTCGCCAACAGAGACCAAAAGTTCGACCTGAAATCTGTGGAACAGGATGTGGAAAAAGCGGCGAAAGACGGCGCCTTATACTACATAGCGCCCCTTCAACGCACTGGCTACCTTGACAACCTCAAGGAATTCGCGAAGAACATCATACCTTCATACTTTGGACTTGACTAGAACACTCACGCTAGTCCCTCGGGAGAATCAAACTCTACGCCAACGCTTGAGGTACCCGGATTTTCTCCAACTTCTCCATACGCTCGTGCACGAGCCTGTGAATGAACTCGTTTGCAAACACGAGCTCCCTGTTCAGGGTGACCGCGGCGGACTGAACGTCTTGCAAGTGGTTGAGTGCGCGGGTCTTAGAGTTAACATCGCCTAGGTCCGTGCTTCGGCAGAGCAGGTACTTCATCGCGGGATTCCGGGTCTCGTGAACCAGCAGCGCATCGTCTAGAATCCTCCGGATCTCGCTCATCGACACTTTGCCTGCAACGGCAAGGTTGTACACAAGTTCGCCTGAACTGGAGCCTGCGCCGAGCCTCGGCATGATCACTATCGTTTCTGATCTGATAAGAGAGTCGAGGTGTTTACGTACGGTCTTGGGACTCAGCCCACTCACTTCGACAAGTTCCTTGAAAGGAATCTTAGGATTGTCGACTAATGCGTCGATTACCATAAGGTCGAGAATTGAGAGGGGTGGCAGGTCGCCGGCTCCAGTTACGGCGTGCCCCGATGGTTTCTCCCCTAGCGCTATGCTGAGTTCCCTCAGGGAACGGCTGGTATTATCCGACCAAACTCCGACGGTCAAGCCTCCATCCAGCTTCCAGCCGATATAGCTCACATCTGGCGCCTTCAAGGCCTTGATCGTCTGTTCACGTGTCCGTTCTCGTTCGAAGAAAACCAAGATTTCCTGGCGTTCGAAGACTACCGGGTCTACCCAAAGACCATATCCCAAAAGGACACCAGCATTATGCAAACGTCTCAGCCGCTCACGAACGGCCGGGGCCGATAGTGACACGCGGCGTCCGAGTGAAAGAAGACTCTGCCGAGCGTTCTGGTGCAGCGCGACCAATAGCTGAAAATCCTTCGAGTCCACATTCAGCGCAGAGCAGCTCGCGGGCTATAAGATTCCCTGAATCGAAGGTTGCACCTAACGTACGACTAAATCCGATCCTAGGGGACACTATGCCATGAACAACAATACGTTCGTCCAAGAGACACGCACAACCAAGACTCCGAAACTCCTGCTCCCGCTGGTCCTTTCACTGATCCTTCTCGTTCCCATGGCAAACGCGTCCATCCCCACCTCTGCGACCGGAAGTTTCACAGCAACCGTCACTATTACGAGCATCAGTCAAGCTGACGGCAACACCATCATCACCGCCATCGAGACGCAGACGCTCTCAGGATTCCTAACCGGAACTCGCATAGCAGAAGGCGTGGAAATAGTTCACCCTGGCGGCACATTCAATGCCCACGATTCTGGAACCTTCACTGGAACCGTCAACGGCATATCAGGAACCGTTGTCATCAGCGGCAGCAGCACCGGAACGGGCGCAACCGGCTCAGGTCAATTCGTCGTCGAACTGGGCACCGCAGGCCTATCTGGACTGCACGCACAAGGGACTTTCCAACCCACAGTTACAGGACCGACAACCGTCACCGGCACCTATTCGCTCCAATACCACTTCGACCCATAGCAGAACAGCCTAACTGACAAAGTTAGGCTCTCCTCCCTTTTTCGCACCGCTTGAATTCGGATACTGATCTAAAGGGAAAGAGGAGATGGAATTGGTAACAAGTAATCCTCCTCTAAAATAACCGCTCCACGTTTTTTTGTCGAATAGTCCAAGGTAAGCAGGCAACAACCTCCCTTAATCGAAAGTCCAACCTAACGCATCACTAAATCTGACGGCAACCATAATGAGTGCATGCGAGCTGCAAAATCGAGTCTACCGAAAAATGAGGGTCAGTCGATTCTGCCCCGCTCTCGAAGAGTCACAGGGTTCCGTTCTACGTTCCACGTTGAATCCGCTCATGAAGGCTTCCTCCATCTCGGAGTCCCAGCAGGACCAATGACCCTTCTCACTGTTCAGGGCCGAAAAACAGGGCGGCCTCACACTACACCTGTTGGATTATTCAAACTAGCAGGCCACCGTTACATTTTCGACACTTTCGGGAACGCGGATTGGGTTCGAAACCTACGTACGACCCGAGAAGCGGTCATAGGCCGTGGCTGGAGCCGGAAACACGTAGCAGCGTTGGAGCTCGACACCGACAAGGCTGCCCTAGTTCTCAGAGAGATATTCGCACCATACGTCGCGTCTCGTGTTCGATCTTCTTTCCTCCGAATGGGATACAGTCTAACGAGAGACTCCACGATGGATGACTACGCTCGCGAGGCCAGGCGTCATCCAGGCTTCGAGTTGCAGGATAAGGAGTGACGCGAGGATGCTAGAAAACGTCGGTCGTCCTGACTGGGTGGATTCCAACCTCTACCCGTTTCACGATAACTGGATTGGAATCGACGGAAACTCGATCCATTACGTCGACGAGGGACCGCGGAACGCACCTGTATTGCTCTTCATACACCCAGGCCCAGGGTGGAGCTTCACATACCGCTACCACATCAAGCAGCTCAGCGACAAGTTCCGTTGCATCGCCCCTGACCTCCCAGGGTATGGGCTCTCGGAAGCGGCAGAGGGCTACGACTATTCCCTCCATTCCCAGAGCCACGCCCTAGGACGATTCGTGCAAACTCTCGACCTGCGAAACATGGTCGTCTGGGGCAACGATGGGGGCGGGCCGACTGCAATACTCGCCCTGGCCCAGGATTCAGACCGTGTTCTGGGTCTCGTTGTCGGAGGTACTTTCGGCTGGTCAATCAAGAAATATCGGTCGGTAGCATGGACGCTGCGCGTAGTCACAAGCCCTGTCTTCCGCTTCGTAAACAGGTACACGAATTTTCTCGCTTGGTCGATGGGGTCCAAGATGGGATTGGGAACTAGGAGTCTGTTGAAGGAAGAGCGAGAGCAGTACACGAGACCCTTCAAGAAGAGAAACACGAGGAATCGAGCACTGAGACTCTTCGCAAGCTTCAACGATCACGCAACACAAGAAGAACTTGACCGAGCACGGCTGGCATTTCGCGAGAAACACGTGCTAATCCAGTTTGGCGAAGGAGACCCGATGACAGGTCAGCACTGGCCCGAACGCTGGGCAAAAGAAACCCCCAACAATCGTTTGATCCTTCTCCCACATGTGAAACACTTCACATTCGAAGGAGCCCCGGAGGCTACAGTCGAGAACTTTCGGACATGGTGGGGCGAGACCTTCATGATGCCCAACATCAACGCTCCACTAAGAGCGCGCTAACACGAATTCCATATGTACTCGCGAACCGAAGAGGATAAGGTCACATTGGAGGAAGTTGCGACCTGCGGATTCCCCGGGAAGTCAAAGATGCTACCTCATCATGGGATATTGGTCGAATCTTAACCTGTAGACGCGCGAGAAGAGGCGTGGTCAACTGCAATTTCATCCTTAGAACATCTCATGGAAAATATGTCCTCCGACAAGTATCTCACATGCATCACAAGACCCCACGACTTGGAATTCGAACTAGAGTATCTCGACTATCTCAAGAATGCAGGTTTCCCGTACAGCATACCATCAGCGATTGCAACTAGAAAAGGTAGCTTGTTCGAGACCGTTCAAGGACACTATTACTGGCTCTACAAATTCCTTGAAGGCATAGTTGTTGAGAGGTTCAACCAGTCACGTCTCGTACAACTCGCCCAGATGATGGCCCGGTATCACATTCTGATTGAAAGGTCAAACCTCCACTATGGAAAACCGGCCTCAGATCCGTACGACAGCCGCCACATTGAAGGAGATTGAAGAATACCGAAACGAAATTCTGCGAGAAAACAAGGTGAATCTGACAGAGAAGACGTTTCTTGAAGAGTCCGCAAGGTTGATTCCGATATTGCTTGGCCTCGATGAAGATCCCCAGTCGAACCTGAGACTATACCCGATTCACAGAGACCTAATCTCAGAAAATCTGATCTGGAAACAGGGCAAACTAGCGGGCGTCATTGACTTCGAGCACGTGAGCCAGACAAACGATCCGGTCATCACAGACATCGCTGTGACAATGCAATACTGCTGCAGAGACAAGAAGATCAGGCACCAGCTCGACCTAGAATCCGCAAGACGTTTCCTTCAGCAGTACAGGGAATCTCATCCTTTATCCGACGAGGAGGTTGGATTGATTCCAGACCTAATGACCGCGGGTTTCATAGGGGATTTCTCCTTCGCGTTTTGGATGACAAGAAATGATCCGAAAAGGGCGAAACAATCCGAAGAGGAAGGCTACGGGTTGGCCCTGGGTTCGAGAGCTGCCCAATGGAGTCATTCGAACAGGGAACGAATCGCAGAGGCTTTTCTGAAAGAGAGATAATTTAGACCGGAGAGCGACCAATCATTAAGGATGCATGGAGAAATTATCAAATTCTGACAAACTGCTCGTACTATTTGCTGCCTGATGAGCACCAGTTACAATCTTCTCATATCAGCGGGATTCCACCGATGGCTGGCCGAGTAAGAGTCCAGCTCGCCAGGAAGAATCGATCGAGAAATGCGGCTACAGACTGGGATTAGTGAGCTAGACCAAATGCTTTGCGGAGGATTCCTCCCAGGAGATGCAGTGCTACTTTCTGGCGGAGCGGGGACAGGAAAAACCACTTTGGCACTCGAACACCTAGTGAACGGGGCGACACGGTTTGGGCAGAATGGGATCTACCTGACCTTCGAGCAATTACCTGCACAGATTTACAGGGACAGCCAGAGCCTTGGGTGGGACATACGTAAGCTGGAGGACGAGAACAAGTTCCGGTTGATCTGCACCTCACCAAACATTCTCTTGGAGACTGGCGGTGGGGAGAGCATCCTCTCAGAGCCGATCAAAGAAATCCATGCGCAGAGGATTGTGGTTGACAGTCTAAGCCACCTGGCCCCCATGTTCACCGGCCTCAGCGAGTTGAGAAGGGAAATCTATCGTTTGATCATGCTATTCAAAGCAAGAGGTCTAGGTTCTCTGCTGATCTGGGAGAACAACGAGTCATACGGCAAATCGACATTGTCGACGGACGCGGGTATCAGCTTCCTCGTGGATTGCATCGTTTCTCTCAAACCAGTGGAGATAGAGTCCACGGTTCGAAAAGCCTTGGTTGTCTGGAAGATGCGGGGCAGCGATCATGACAAGCGATTGAGGGAATACGAGATTACCTCACATGGCGTCGAGGTCTCTACACCCTTCTCGGATTACGAGGGTCTCCTGACCGGAAGTCCAAGGAGGTCCATTACTGAACAGGCTGCGAATAACTGGGCGATGGCCTTTGCCAAGAACAAACAGAAACATTCCTGAACCAAAGTCAATCGGGCAAGTCGGACAGACCTCGGGAACGATTCCCCCGCCGTGGAAACCCAGCCTAATCGTCGCCATTCCTCTCCCCCTAGTAATAGTCTCTGTAGCTGTGTTCAACATCATCCTGCCGCCTCCTGCACAGTTTAGCAAGGGGTTAGCGCTCGAACCACCATTCCTGAATGCGATCCTATACACTGTCTTCCTCGCCTTCACATCGTTCATGGTCGGATACATTTCCTTCAAGAGCTACATACAGAACGGTTGGACGCTTTTAGTCCTCTTGGGAAGTGGAGCGCTCGCCTGGGGCTCGACCTCGCTGCTTTCAGGTTGGCTGACAAATCTTCCCAGCGGACCGAACCCCGCAATTACAATATCGAACACCGGCGCACTAGTCGCGTCTATTTTCCACGTGATTAGTGGCACTTGGTCCCGCGGACCTTCTCCGCAAAAGAGCCCGAAGATTCGCAGATCAATAATCATCCTCGCCTACGGCGGGGTTCTCGGTTTCACAGCGTTGTACACTGCAGCGGCGCTGGAAGGGATGACTCCGCTCTTCTTCGTTCCAGGAGTTGGCCAGACACCTCTACGCATGGCTGTTCTTGGCAGCGCTGCCACCCTATTCGCAGTATCATCGATCCTCTTTGCCAGGCGATATTTCTCTTCCCGGTCGAGGTCAAGCACACTCTACTGGTATTTTCTGGCTCTCGCATTGACCGGGGTGGGACTTGCCGCAGTCTTCTTCGGAAGAGCTCCCGGCGATCCTATCTCGTGGACCGGAAGGACTGCAATGTTCCTCGGAGGAACGTACTTCCTCAAAGCGGTTCACACAGCCTTCAAAGGAACAGGCGTACATCAAGCGGCCTAGAAAACTTAGAAACCTCGAGCCACCGGTCCTGCCACGACCCGTGGACACTTGTGAAGATATGCGTCATCTCCGATACCCACACGGACTCAATCGACAACCTACCCCGGCAGGTCCTCAATGAGCTGTCGGGCGCAGATATGATCATTCACGCCGGGGACTTCACGGCTAAACGGCTAGTTGACGAGTTGCGCAAAATCGGCCCCTTCGAAGGCGTATACGGCAACATCGACGGGCCAGACGTTAGAAAGGAATTGCCAGCAATTGACATCGTACAAGCAGGGGATTTCAGGATCGGCGTCAACCATCCAGCTGAGGGAGGCTCTCCCCACACCTTGGAGCAGAGGCTGCGGCCCAAGTTCTCTGGGGTCCAAGCCATCATTCACGGACACAGCCATCAGACGAAGAACGATTTCCGGAACGGGGTTCTCTGGTTCAACCCAGGAAGTGCAACTGGAAAATTCCCTGCCAGGCAGAAAACCTACGGCATTCTGACAATTGACAAAGAGATTCGCGGAGAAATTGTCAGACTTTGAGGACTAGAAGTCAGGAGTTTTGATCTTGAACAAGCATTAGCGTCTTTCACATCCGGTGATTTTGTTTCAACCGAAAAAAGGGGGAAAATTCGAGTCCTGTGAGTGGTTCAATGGGTTAGTTCTATGGGTTCAGCAAACAGGTCTCATGGTGTCAACGGTGATGAAGCCCTGGGCCGCCGCGATGTAGTGGTTGAAGCAGAGGCCGGTCGAGTCGCTCATGATATAATCTTCGTAGTCATGCCCACTGGCGACGACGTTGAACCCTATCGTTAGACTTCGTACGAGGACAGCTTCCGAATGCACGGTGTCCGAGATTGTGGTTGAAAGGATCTGCACACCATTGACATCACTTGTGACGGTACGGATGAAGGACTGGTCCACTGTTGCAGGCAGTATGAACCTCAGAGTGGCCTGGTCCGCGTTGGACGAGGCGACCGCTCCGGGAATCATGAACGCTGACGTCATCGCCACAGGATAGGAGTCTGAGACAGTAATGGTCCTCGTTCCTTGGGAACTAGTAGTTGAGGTCAAGGTCGTAATAGTCTCGGTGCCTTTGAGGTTCTCGAGGAAATTGACCAGATCCAACACCTGATTATTTGTGAAGCTGAAACTCTGATCGATAGTCGTAGTGACGCGTCCGGCTGAGGTATCGACGAAGCCTGCGATTTTGACCGATCGGCTTGCCGTGAAGCCGAAGAGCGCACTCTGGTTGTTAATCGTCTGGGACACGCTTTGAACGGCCCCAGGACTAATCTGATAGGTTGTCAATTGCCCAGAGGTGCTTTGCAGAACCGGGTCCCGGTCGATCAGCAGATTACCGTCGACCTGCCAGTAGACACCGTTGTTGACTACCTCGAAACCTATAGTGTGCGGTTTTCCATCCGCCATTGTTCCGACGAACGGGGTCAGGTCCACCATGTATGCTGGCTCGTTGAACGCGTCGACCGCTGGGATGGGCCGCCAGAGATAGGGGTTCACGCCTCCGGTGAAGACGTAGGGAAACGGCCAGACTACTCCTGATAGAGTGCCGTCAAGAAAGACTTGGATTTCGCGAAAGGCGCCACCTCCACACAGCCCATTCGCGTTAGCGTAGCCGTCGGGTTGGCTCCCGAACCAGAACTCGTCGCAACTATTTCCCTTAGCCCACAGTTCAAGATACGCTCGCACAGGGTTCGTGGGCAGAGTGACTGGCATTGCATTGACTGGTGTTCTGTGAAAGAGGAACAACCAGCTACCGGAAAGCGGTACGACGGTGTCAGGATGTCGGGCTGCCGGGAAAGCGGCACTTGTTTCATAGAACGTCAAGGTAGCGTTGGCGTAGATGGTCCCGGTGTAGACCTTGGTGATCAGGTTCGGCACTTGAATAGCGTAGCTCTGAGCGCTCAGCAATAGCGAGGTGTATTCGCTCACATCTTTCTCGGTGTGCCAGGCGATTCCCGCGGGGGTAGGCTCTGGCGTGGTGCCCATGTAGACGATCGCATTGCCTATCCAGATGGTGGCCATTCGGTCAAACTGTCGGCCGCTAACGCTGCCCGAGAAGTCTAGGACCACCATGGACCACGGAGCTGGACAAGAGAGGGGTGGAGAGTAGGTTCCAGTGAAAGGTGTGCTGTAGCCTGCGAAGGGAAACGGTTGGGTCCTAGCCAGTGTCATGAAGCAGGACGGTGTTGTCGGCCTAGCGAGAGGGGGTGCGGCTGTTACCGGGTTTTGGTAATTGGTCTCAGTAGCGGAGACGGAATGGGGGGAGATCAGCGAGGCTGAGACTACCACTAGAATGGCGGTAAGGGCGAAAAGTCGTATTCTCATTTTTCTAACCTCTCTAAGTTGGGTATTTTTCTCATCGCGCCCTTCCTCGGCGCTCTGCCGAAAGCCGCAAGCCGGCACCAATCGACCTCTGGTTGTAGAAGCTACGGCAACTTTCCTGAAGGTTTTTCAGATTTAACATTTTCTGGGAAAGGGAAGCCTACGGCCGCGCCTCGTTTCGCAACCTCCATATCCCGAACCCTCCCACGGTTTCCTCAGTTTCAACGGGATTGTACCATTTCTTCTTGGTCCCAACTACGGCACGCAGTCTCCATCTCAATGATTTCGGGGTCGAGTTGATTGTGGACAGAATCTGATCCACCTTTGCGATTAGCCCGGATAATTCTTGCGGGGAAAGAACTGTCATCTTCTTGACGTATTCCTTTATCCCTCGCAGGTTGGTAGTTACAGTGTACCAGAAGCCCCAGTCCCTTGATAGCACGTGGGCCGCTCGATCGGTGCTAATGGTTTCCAGCCCTTCTTTCGCCGCGATATCGTGGGCCTTGAGCAAAAGTAACGTATCGATCATGTCCTTGTTGCTGAATGAGACGATCTGGAGTTTCTCCAATAGAAGGTCGGCAAGAGGAATCGATATCGGGTCGATTTCAAGCCGACCGCGGAAGTTGATCGGATGGTTTGCAGCCTTCAACTTGTCCCAGAAGACATCGACGTAGAACCATCCTTTGGAGTGAAAATAGATCTGTCTCTGACTTGCTGAAGTGGACATCGTAGAGGGACGTTTGGAGTAGCCTAGTGACTCCATGATTCTCTTCACTCCTTCGCGAGACTTGTAGTAGGTAGCGAAGTCGATGTCACTGTATTCTTGACCTTTCTCAGCGGACCTGCCCAGCCGACTGGAAAACTCCGCCTCGTTGAGACTGTGAACCTTGATCGCGAGGCCACCCAGCATTTTCAAGAAGACCTTCGCTTCTGAGGCGGCTTTGAGAATTCTCAATGATTCATCTATGAATATCTGGGTCGGCACTTTTCCATTCCATTCTGTGGGCATCTCAAATGTTCTGTTCTCTGTCACTAGGCCTCGACCTGGGCTCCTTGATAGTTGATTTCATCTAAGTTTGAACCCAAACGGTTATGTCCGTGTTCATTCAATCCTAAAGCCAAAGAAGATTATGTCTACATCCAACACCTGTCCCAAGTGTGGATACACAAATCTTCCCAACGCCAGATTCTGCGCGAACTGCGCAACACAACTAACCGCCTCGCCCCCATCCTATCAAGGTCCTCAGCAGCCTCCGAATATCCCACCAGCACAGTGGTATGGATCGCCCCCAGGATACTGGAATCCCGTGGAGACCGCGAGGAAAACAAACATCGACAGGACCAAAACTGGGCTCCTACTCGTGATCGCGGGAATACTCCTCGGGCCACTGCCGTACATAATGTATGTAGGATTGGTCCTAGCCATAATCGGGGTCATACTGGTCATTATCGGCCGAAACCCCTTCGGCAACAGCCACTCCAACTATACCATATTTTCCGTGGTAATCTATTGCGTAGGAATTGCGATCGCCTTTGTCGCGGGGTTCCTGTTCGGTCTTTCCTTTGTCACCGTCGCGTTGAGTGGCGGCAGCCAGACAGCCATTGAACAAGCATTAGTTTCAGCCTTCAACGATCTCATCATCGGCGTCCTCATTAGCGGCGCAGTCATCGGAATAGCCTACGTGATCTTCACGTACGCGTTACAGGACTCAATGGGCCGCGTCTTGCTCTACATTGCCTTCGCGACCCAACTGGCCGTCTCGGTTACGGTCGCTTACATTGTAAGCCCGCAGGTCGCAGGGGCAGTCACCCAATCACTTTCCAGTGGAACCTTCGACCCCTCTCCACTCAGTGCGCTTCAAGCCCAGCTACAATTTCTACGATTGTTAGGTCTCATTCCCGCGGCTATCTTCGCATTCGCTTACTACAGAGCATATTCTCGAATCGCAAAAGGAGAAGTTCCTGCAGCCGCAACGCCGCTGGCATCATTTACTTCCAGTTCAGGGAGCGGGTAGCAATACGGGAAGCTCGACTCCGAGCCCTGGCAATTAGTTGCCCATCAGATCGTACCCACAGCAAGTGATGACTTTGAACAAGACGCATCCGTGGGAGCTAGCTTGGAGAGAAGGGAGATGGGAAGAGGCATCGCCACCGCTCTCAGAAGTTGTGGAGTTCGCCAAGGACTTGAAACGCGAAGGTGCGAAGACAATTCTCGACCTAGGTTGCGGGGCCGGTCGTCATTCCGTACTTCTAGGCAAACAGGGATTTCAGGTTATAGCTCTCGACATTTCGGAAACGGCCCTTAAAACCCTTGACGGTCGTCTGAAAACTGCTTCGATCGATACCGTAGCCCTTGTCAAGCACGAGATGCGGAATCTCCCGTTCATAGACGGCTACTTTGATGGTATCATCTGCACCAACGTCCTTCACCATGGAAAAATCTTTGAGATCAAACAGGTAGTTGGGGAGATTCGACGAGTGATGCGAAAAGAGGCCTCAGCGTTCATCGTGGCTCTGTCCACCTCGGATTTCAGAAAAGGTAACGGCAAGAAGTTGGAGCCCAACACTTACGTCTTCACAAAAGGGGAGGAACGGGGAATAATCCACCACTTCTTTCCTGGCTCAGAACTCAAATCATGTCTTAAAGGAACGAAGATCGTGTCGTTCAAAGAAAGACTGATTCCTATCGAAGAAGGCGGAAACCGCGCCCATTTTCTAGTGAAACTGAAAAAGCCCTAGCTCTCGTCGTCCGCTCAGCGGGTAAAGAGAACGCAACCAGACGAAGGCGTGGGCGAGAACTGGAACTTCGTATTATTTCAGGGCGCTCAGAAACGAGCTCGTTGGCGTTCCTAAGCCCGTTACGTCATCGTACCCGGCCGTAGAAGTGAGGCTCAGGGTCTGGTTCATCGTTCGCAGACGATAGACCACTCCCGCGGTCGCGTCGATACTGTTGACGTAGTTTGCTCGCACCACCGCTACGGTTGAGGGCGGACTGACGACGTCCGTGAAAGCGGCTGACCCTGCGAGGCTGTAGAAGAGTGGGTTGGCAAACCCATAGGTGTGGCCTGCAGCCTGATCAGCTAGTGCCATGATTCCAGCGACCAGCGGAGATGATAGGCTGGTTCCTCCGATGCGGTATTCAGAGTACGCCACCGTACCATTTGGAAATGTCTGTGTTTCGCCGATCAAGTATCCCGTGTTGGGGTCGCCGACGGCCGATATGTCCGGTACGGTTCGACCGGTTCGTCCTTGTGCTTGGAAGACAGAGTTGGGCACTATTCCTACTTGGTAGGATGGTTCCGCGAAGATGCGGCTTACTCCGCCTCCTGAGCCGTACAACCATGAGCCGGGTGGAGTGGGCGACCATGCTGTGCCAGTCCATGAGGATGTGGTTGTTCCCCAAGCCGTCTCAAAGAGATAATTGTTTGACGCGCCGACTGCGAGGCTGGTCCCTCCGACGGCGGTCACGAATGGGCTGGAGGCTGGCCAGTCAGTCGTAGTATAGCCTTGTACGAGTGACTCGTCGCTATTGTCTCCTGAGGAGAAGTAGATTCCGATGCCCTCAACCACTCCTTGCAGAATCGTGTCCTCTTGCGGCTTGATGTAGCCGGCGGGCAGTATCTCAGTATTGAAACCGTACGAGTTAGTGACGATCGACGCGAGATGTCGGTCAACAACATGGTTCAGCGCCGCATCGAGATCCTGGAAATTGTTAGGCGCGCCGACGAAGACAATGGTAGCAGCGGGCGCCATCCCGTGAACAGCTTCTACGTCTAGAGTCTCCTCGCCATACCATCCCTGCGGATCCTGGAAGAGTCCCTTCTCAGGGTGGTTGTAGGTCCCAGGTGCAACGACTTGAACGAGCTGGTTCGCGGTCAGCGTTGGAAGCCCGCGATTGGTCGACCACTGATTCGTATCCTGGACGATTGTGGGTGCCGCGTAGGCGTCGATAATCGCGACCGTCTGACCTGAGCCATCATACCCGGAGATACCATAAGCACCCTTGATCTGCTGGGGAGTGTACCCGCAAGGCGCGAAGGGAAGAGTCCCCGGCCCATACGGATTCGTGAAACCTACCGCCTGTAACTGTCCCCAATACGATGAGCAGGGATGAGCGCTAACGAAGGCAGGTGGCGGGGGCGCGTCTCCTACAGTGTTGTCCATATGAACAAACTGTACGCTGTCGTCGAGGCCTAATACACCTGTGACGATGTTTGCTAAGGAGTTAGGAATAGTAACATCAGTTGACGGAGACCGGAGGCTTAAGCCACCAACGCTGTAGATCCCGAAGCTGGTACCGAAAGCAGCTTGCGCCTGCGCGACAGTTCCCTCTGCTGAGACATAATGATTGTTCATCGGGGTATACTCAACGGAGAAGCCTTGGCTCTTGAGCCAAGACTGGACCGCACCGACCTGTGATTGTGACGGAGCGAATTGCTGGCGGAACTGTTGGGGTGTCAGATATTGCCCATAGGATGGGCTCTTTGGATCGGAAACGGCCTGCGCGAGAGCCTCGACCGCTGACGGGTTATTCCAACCAAGGTAGACGCGGAAACCAACGTCAATGGTCGGGTTAGCAGCACTCTGGTAGTTCTTGCTGTTCGCCCATGTAGGGGCGCTTCCTACGAGGGTTGAGCGACCGGAATTGGTTGCTTGAACGAACAGGCCCACAAATGAAACGTTCAGCGAGACAATCAATGCCAAAACACTCAGAGCGAGGAGTATTCTTGGTAATGACATAACGAAGACGCGCGAGGCTCGGGTTTTATCTATTTAACAGTTGGTAACCAGCAGCAACCCGCGTCATTCCCAAGCCCCCCTAAAGCCACACCATTATCGTGCTCCAAGGAAGGATTATGTTGGCGTCATAGCTTTGTTATTTTGCCGTGAGTAATCGTCTCTACGAACTCAGCGAGAGCTTGTGTCTTAGACAGATCGGGTCAAGAATGTTTGGCTTAGAAGTGATGGCTAGCTTGCAGTGGGTATCCGAATGGCTTCCCGGACCGGCACTTAGTGTTGGCGGACAACCTCGGAATATCGCAAGAAAACAGGAAGCTTACGAATAGCTGGAGCGGAATATACGGAACTAGTGCGAGATATTCCAGCTTTGGCTTAGATTGAGCAACTCCCGGTCACAATCCCGAGTCAATTACTGGGTTTTTGCGCAGGAGCTAGATAATTAGCAATTAAGCGGAGAACTCCACCAGGCTTGATTGAGTGAATAAGAGTGAAGCTTGGAGTAGTATTGAATGGGCGACGGTCCGCCAGCGAGATTGGAGAGTTAGCCCACCTCGCGGAGCAACAGGGATTTGTACACCTCTGGCTCTCCGGAGGTTCAAGAACCAAAGATCACTTTCTCAGACTGGCCTCAGCGGCCGCTAACACAAAGCGCATTCAGCTCGGACCAGTCGCCATTAGTCCCTTCGAGATGCATCCAGTAAGAATCGGCCTTTCCCTTCTCACCCTAAACGAGATGGCCGGGGGCAGAGCAAGCATCGTCCTCGGAGGTGGAGGCGATCTAGCGGCCACCCTGAATCTCCCTCTGAAGGATCGGGTTCAGGTCGTTGCTGAAACTGTTGACGTGATCCATCTGTTGGGACGAGGTGGCGAGATAAACTATCGGGGACGCATCTTTCAAACTAGAAGTTTATTCTCTCCGTGGCAAAATGCATCCGTTCCGCCAATCTATGGCGGTGCAAATAGGCCGAAGATGCTTGAGATGGCGGCAGAGAAGGCGGACGGGGTTATGGTCACCGACATGCCTTTGTCGTATGTCAAGGGTCTCGTGGACCAGGTCCAACGGGGGCTACTGAGGGCAGGGCGCGATCTTGGCAAGATTAGGATGAACAACTGGTTCGTCTGGAACGTGCAAGATACGGAAGAAGAGGCGTTGCGATTCGCCCGTCGCACGCTCGGTTTTCGCCTATACTACATTAGAGACGTGGCCGCCTCCATTGGCCTAACTTCTGCCCAGGCTCTTGAGCTACAGCGACACCAACCGGAAATGATACGAGCAATCTTCGAAGGGAGAGACCCCTACGTACCACCAAGGGACGTTACTAAGGCGCTAATTGATTATCTCACCCTCACAGGCTCTCAGCAACACCTCGACAAGTTTGTCGAAAGGCTTCACGAGTTTGAGAAGCAGGGACTAAATGAGATGGCCCTGGCAATTGAAGGGAATCCTGTTTCCGCCATCAAGTTGCTTGGTGAGAAAGTTCTACCTCTAGTCCAGCAGAACGAGGTCTAGTGATAGTCTAGCTGCTCTCTTGGGCTCGCCTCGACACGTGAGCCGCTATGATCCTCTCCGCATTATCATACGCTAGTCGGACCAGTTCTTTCGCCGCCTCAACATCTCTCTCCGAACGGATTCTGAACGTGACCCATCCGGCCCGAGGAGCGAAGCGATGCGGTTCAGCCTTACCGCTTCCAGCATTTTCTCTTGGTCTTCTTTGGAGAGTCTGATGTCAAGATGCGAAGTCCCATGAGTGTGCATGAATTCTAGACCGTTGGACTTGGAATTCTGCGCCGCCGAACCTGTGTGAAGCTTTTGTGACGTTAGGGAGCAGGAGAATCCAGTCTTGGAGAGACTCGTTCAAAGGATTCTCGTCCTAGGATTTGGCTTGTAGTTTGCCATCCTCCATGATTTTCTGATCGCTGATTGTTACTGTCGCTTTTGTCATTGAGGCCCACCACCCGCCGCTAGCGATATTCTTGCCGCCTTTGTCGCTATTGTCGCCAAATCCGATCGTGACGCCTCCTAAGACCTTGTCATCTTGGGTGAATCCGTGACGAAGCTTTGGGTTTAGTCCGAATCCGAAGAAGGCGAAACGGTTCTCATCACCTGCTTGTTTCCGTAGGGGTGACGCGTCAAAGATTTCCTTGCCCGCCTTAGCGGAGACTTCTTTGATTCGGCCTTGGGCTATTTGAAGACTCAAGCCTTGAACCAAGCCTTTTTCGGCGCGGATTGTTACGTCGTAGACGATTCCTCCTTCGGCGCTGTCTTCTGCGGTTGAAACCTCCATGCCACCCGCGGGTAGAAACGCTACTTCTCCCCTCTCGGCTTTCTCTTCGGTTGCTAGTCCATTCGAATAGTCGACGGGACGTTTGTCAAGTCTAAATCTGAGGTCAGTGCCGAAAGGGGTTGTTACCCTGACCTCTCCATCTCCGCTCATCGCGGAAACTAACGATTCGGCGTAGCAAGACATCTCTCCGGGGTCAGCCATACAACCTTCAAACATTACTCGTTTCCATTCTTCGTACTCCAGGCCCATTGCTTCTGCGCGTTCCGGGGTTGCGAGCGTAGCCTCGATCGCCAGCATCCTCACTTTCCTATTCCTAGATACTTTCGCCCACTGTTCAGCAAACCTGCTCTTATCATACCGCGTATCGAGCCAGACACTAACCGACTTTCGTCTCTCAACGGGAATCATATTCCACGGAATAGGCTTTCTCGGGCCCAAAGTGTAGATGTAGATGTCAGTCTCTTCCAAGGCGGCGACAAAATGAGCCGGCAAATTGTCAACGAGCTCAAGTGGAGCTTCGATCATAGAGCGCAACCAGAGGTCTTCAGGCTGAACCGTCAGAAGAACCTCGCAGCCTCGTTTCCTGGACTCCCAGGCGAGATCTGACCCTAGTTTGAGCGTATGGTCCCAACTGTTGATCCACACACGCTGACCAGGCTTAGTCCTAAGACAACCATCAAGAATTCGTTTAGAGAGCGCTGCGTGCTCGGTATCCATTCTTGCGAGTCTCAACTTGTTCCGGGAACTCTCCTTGAGTGCTCTCAGGGTAACGGCGAATTCGGTCCTGTGACGATCAAGTCTGTCCCACTTATTCTGAGCATTCTTATCATAGAATGCTTGAACCTCGTCCAAATTCTCAGGTCCGGATTACTGACAGAATAATAAGGTGTAGGCAGGTCACTACAAAGGTTTAATCGCTCACTCTTCCGTCTTGTGTAATGTGTCGAGACAGTGGACACTCCCATTGGAAATCAGCGAATTCAAGGCTGATGACTACGGGAAGTTGGCCTACGTCTTCGGCTCTATCTTTCCCGATTACGACCGGACACCGGAAGAGTGGCGGTTTGAAGATGAGAGTCTCGACAGGTCGAAGTTCCATTTCAAACGATACTCCTGTTTTAGCGAGGAGGTCCAAGAACCAGTCGGGTTCGCTCAGTGTCAACATATTCCATGGATGTATCATCCGAAAAAACTCTGGTTCGACATATGGGTCGATCCACAGCATCAGAAGAAGGGCATAGGGAGCGCGCTCTACGAGCGGCTAAACAAGGACTTCGAGGATCTTGGTACCGTCACATCTTGGACTGGCGTAAGGGAGGACATGCCACTCCCGATCAAGTTCGCATTGAACCGAGGATTCCATGAGAAGATGAGAGCTTGGGAATCACGCCTCAACCCCGCCGGGGTCAACCTCTCACTATTCCAAAAATACGTCGAGAAGGCGTCTCAGCATCGAATCCAGTTCGTTACACTAGCGGATGAAATGACCAACGATCCTGCATGTTACAGCAAACTTCACGCTCTGGTTCAAGCCGTTTCGGAAGATATTCCTCGACCTGAACAGTTTACCCCGGTCTCTTTTGAGCAATGGTCGGCTTTCGAGATGAAGAGTCCCAACTTGGTCCCTCAAGGCTACATGATAGCCAAAGATGGCGACAAGTACGTGGGTATGAGCACGGTGTGGAGGGCTCAGAAGGATCCCAAAGGACTCTATCAAGGACTAACAGGAGTAATTCGAGAATACCGTGGACGAGGAATAGCTGTCGCGTTGAAACTCAAAGTCATCGAGTACGCGAGAAACAACAAGTACGAGAAAGTCAAGACCTGGAACGACTCCACCAATGCACCCATGCTTGGGATTAACATCAAGCTTGGCTTCAAACGAGAAGTCGGTTGGATAACTCTCGAGAAGAACCTGGTATAGATCAGAATGAAGTCCAAGCTCCCCGTTCTAAACCTCAAAGGCTCACCTTACCAGATAGGATACAATCACGGAAAGAAGGCTCGTCCAGAAATCGAGCATAATCTAGAAGTCTACTTCCGTCGTTTCAAAAGCGAAACCGAGCTCTCGCATGATGTCGCCGTTAGTCGAGCGGCAAAGTTCCTGGAAGTGATCAACAAAGTCAGCCCAGAGTACGCTGAGACTATGAAAGGTGTCGCCGTTGGCTCGCGCCAGGAAATTCTCGACATCACTGCATTGAATGTTCGTTATGAGTTGATGTATAGTCAATTCTCGAAGATCGGGTTGAAACCGATGCCGAAGACTTTCGGTTGCACGGCCTTCGCCGCCCTTCCAACAGCAGTTGATAATGGACACTTGATAATGGCTCAGAACTGGGACTGGATACCCGAGGTTAAGGGGCTCTTCCTAAAGGTCAGAAACGCAAACGGCCCTGACGTCCTTTCGTTCACGGAAGCAGGAGTGGTCGGAGGAAAGATTGGTTTGAACTCTGAAGGGGTTGGTTTGCTAATTAACGGAATCGTGTCCAGCAAGGACGACTGGGCACGGCTCAAGAAACCCTTCCACGTACGATGCTGGGAGATACTAAGGTCGAAAACTCTCAGAGGGGCAGTCAAGGTCGTCGCCGAGGGTCAGAGGAACT
>WNGK01003756.1_pt1 | contig 34992 bp, 28 predicted proteins | sample 5400601 | NCBI WGS metagenome assembly WNGK01 (sample SAMN13153376, study PRJNA577476) | soil metagenome | isolation source: 60 cm soil or saprolite under Garry oak tree replicate 1 | place: USA:California | collected 2016-06-15 | reverse complement strand
CAGCAGAAACATTCCTACAATACCGGTTTCATTGAATAGATCCAGGTATCCCTCATGAGCCTCGTTCGGAAGCCATGGGAACGCGTCATCCTGGTAGAGCCTCTGAACCAAGGGACTTTCTACGATCCAGAACCCTCCAATGCCGCATCCGATATACGGATGAGTTTTTGCTTCGTCAAGAATCACTTCCCAAAGATCGGATCTGCCGGTAAATGTAGCATCTTTCCCAACGGCCCCTGTAACGGTGTTTAGTTCAAAAGCGTTGCCGAGGTAGAAAAGAATCAACAAACAACCAGCCATTGCCAACGAAACGAGTCTTCCAACACGAAGGCGTTGCAAGCGTCTTTCAACCAAGAGGTATAAAGCCATCAACAAAAGAGAAAACAAAACGATCAGAGCGCTTGAACTCTTTGAACCGACAAGCAAAATTAACGAAGCGGCCAAAAATAGCCAAGAATACTTTCTCTTCTTTCCCGAAGGTTTACAAATAGCAAATGCCCAAACGATGGTGCTGATGAAACTGATGTGACCCAGTGTGTTCTTATGATCCGCTATTCCTCGCCAGGCAGGCCATTCCCATTGAGTAGCGGCGGGAACAACTGCAATAGCGAGAAATGAAATAGGTATATAAAGCGCAAAGACAGCCTTAAAGTATTTTAGTGCCTCATCCGGAGATTTCAGGTTCAACAATAGGGCTAAAACGACTGTTGTTGATCCAAACAATCGGGCCCATAACTTGAAGGAGTTAAAAGGGAAATCCGACCAAAGAATGCTCAGTAAACACCATATGAAAAAAAGAGTAAGGCATTTTTCCTGCTTGAGGAGCGAAAACAAACTCTTTCTTCTCGGCCAGAGACACAGGAGCGAGACAAAAGGTATGAGTGTGTCAACGACTTGATTGATTGGATTAGAGGTTATGACGTCCTGAGCGTTTGTGACCTTGTCCTGAAAAGGCGGCGCGGTTCCGACGAGCACGAAGATGACATAAAGGAAAAAGGATACTCGGGAAACTTTTTCCGCTAGTGATTTCTCTCTTTTAATTGGATAAGACGAATCTGGAAGATCCGACACACTAATTGCCTGCATGACAGGATTCCAGCGCCCTCTCACCCTCTGGAGTTCCAAGAGTGATGTCTATTACGGACTGCCCGGTCCAGGGAATATCAACAAAACTACGCGCACCGCGGGAAGCAGCATGTGGCCTTGGCGCGTGAACCCTTAACATCAGGTCCGGATTTCCGTCGCCATTGCCGTCGTATTCCACAACCACGCGCACGTGCCGCTCAGACACATCGGCATCTCGAAAGGACAAGGCACGTCTCTTACGGAACCACTCCACCACCTGTCCCGCGGTTCCAAACCATGGCCGGCGCACCTTGAGCGCTTCTAACAGGCGGACGTAGAAATGTCCCCATAGCCTCTCGGGAGCCAGGCTTCTTGTGTGCCAAAGAACCGTTAAGACGCCTCCATAAGTTGAAGCATTCTTCACAAGACCTTCGCACAACCTCCAGGCCTGGCTTTCTGTGAGGCTCAAATGGCTCGGGTAGAAGAGTGCACCATCCTGAATGTGCAGCGGCAGCTCAAGAAGATTCTTGGTTCCCTTTGGGCGGAAAACCTGCATCGTGCCCGCCTTATATCCTACTGTTTCGTTGTAACCGACCGTCGAATCGTACTGAAAACCTGCCTCGTCGAGGATCTGCGGCGAGGAATCATCGAAACACAACCAATGTATCCGAACGCCCAGGTCCGCCCTTTGGGTGGCTTCCACGAGCCGGCGATGTTCTTGGCGACCCTTCTCCACACTGTGCCAGGCGTCAATTCCATGGACCCCAACTTCATGGCCCATATGCATCAAATTCTGCAGCAAGGCCCGCTCTTCATCCACGTCGTACGCTGCCGCCCGCCTCTCGGGACGACGCCGTTGAACCTTGTCGCCGGGGCGATTCTTAAACGGTATGAAGAAGAATGTTGCCTTTAGATCACGCTCCAGTCGAAGAAACCTCTCAAAATCCTCGAACCAGAAATCTTTGCAGATGCGCATATGGACCGCAGGCAACAAGAAGATCGCCTTCAAGTTCTTCAGGCAATCGATCCAGGATCTCTTGCGTTTCACCAAGTCCAACAACGAACCGACCGAGGCCCGCCGGAGGAAACCCCACATGGTGTGGTCGAATTTGTGATCGCGTATCCTCATGAAATCCACATCGTGAGTAAGACACACGATAAACTCATGTCCCTGCGGCACGGCCGGAACCTCCACCACGGGGATACCCGCAGCCAGAATCCAATCTCGAAGCATCGATATGTGGATCTCCAATGTCGGGATCCCGGCATTTACAGGTGGTTGTCCCTTGCACAGGAGGAATTCCACTTCGTGAAAAAGGTCGTAACCCACCCGCACAATACTCAGATCTTGCGCGGCCGTTTCAAATGCTACAGCCCTGTTGCTCTGTTCCAAACACAGTAGCGGTTCGGCGATCTCGTCAAACGTTAGAATGCTGCCGTAAATCGGTACCCTAACGCCGTTCTGCTCCAGGAGCCTTCCGTGTGGCTGCGAGTCAAGGCCGGCGCCAGTTTTCTTCTCGATGACCGTGTTTTGAGAACCATAGACCACGAGAAGCCTGGCGGCCACATTCGTGATCTCAGGCCGCGTGCACATGACGACGTCGTAAGAACGACCGGGAACGTAGAATTCCCACGGCGTCTTAAAAAACTCAAAGAACTCTCCGACAATAGCCGTCTCTTGCTCTTTGCAAATGACTCCTATCTTCGACGTGCGAGTCACAGGCCCTTTGAAAAAAGCATCCATAACTTTCATTCCCCGTGCTTCATCTCTATCAGCAGACAGGCATCAACCATTCGTGGCACTGGATCTTTAACTTTCCTCGAGTTGATAGACGACATCCGTCCCACTTAAAGACGCATATGCGACTCTCGCCCGTTCGCTTCCAGGACCGACAACGTGCCATTTCCCGTCTCGGCATTCCAGTTTCATCTTATTTCTCTGTGTCCACCATGCATCAACTTGCTTCGGGAGCGGCCACCATACGTGCCGATCGGCGCAAATGCGGGTGAGGTATTCCAGCAGTGACTGAAACACGCTGGAAGTGTCTGCTCCGCGAATGTAATCCGGATGAAGCAGGAAGGTAGCCAGCCCGCGTTTCTGTAGTATCAAATCCATCTGCCGCTTCCACAATTCAATCGAGAAGTCGCCTATGATGTTGAACAGTGAGTAATCCTGCGTCGTAGTCAGCGGCAGTTCCAGTATGTCTCCGATGAAATACGGAAACACTGTACAACATCCGCCGCGCTGTGGGTCCAAGTGCGCTACATTCGGAACGGACATGTCGTAGGAAAACTCTAAGGCGCTAAACCATTCCTGCTTCCGGTAGAGCACCGGAGATCGAAAACCAAGAGCAGCCCACTCCCTTGCATATTCGTTGATACGGCGAGCTCGCCGTTCAAATTCGAGCCGCTCGTCAAAAAGGTGGCCATCATGGTTAAGGCCGTGGATGTTCACTTCGAAGCCTCTGGCTGAGATATCGTCTCGATACGCTTGCGGCACCTCATATCGCTGCTCCGGTACCAGTTGGAAAGACGATCGAATTCCAAAGGATTCCTCAATATCCATCAGCCGCGGTACAAAATCACGACCGGCTGCCGTTTCGACATCATGGGTCATAATGGTACACGCCTGATATCCGTCCGGCCAGAACCATATGAATGGCATCCTTGCTCCGTCGTGCGATTCGAGACAGACCTTCAGGAGACGCTCAAAAATTTCTTCCACACTGCAATCGACCGGCCATCGGGGGAAGGGCAACTTCTCCCAGCCTCTTAGCGCGGTCCTTTGGAGGTGTTTACGTACGGATACGGGCAACGCTGGACGTATCAGATAGTATGCACTGCGTAACAATCTCTTCGCGTGCGATCCGTTTCGGTTAGCAGGCGAATCGGTCGTGTAGCGCTCATACCGGAGATTGTCCACAGACTCTGCCGGCTCCAGGAGTACGGAAGACAGTTCTATTCCGGAGTAGTCCTCGGCAAACCGATAATGATCAGTAAATGCATCCGAGACCTGGCTCATCCTACCCACACAGTCGAAAGGTTCATGTAATTCGTTCTCCTGGTTCTCGATGCAACCGGCCCAGACCTTTAGCCTCTAAAAGCGAATCGACGAGGTCAAAATAAGACTTTTTTGCCGTTTCCCAGTTGTGTTCGCGAAGAAACCTGTCGGCGCTCTTGACGAGACGTTCCCGCTCCTGTGGATTACGATAGAGCGCTATGATTTGCTGAGCGAGTTCCACTTCGTTGCCAGGCGTGAAATAACGCACCATGTCGTCGTCGAAATGCGCTTCAATGGTTTCGAGCCGGGACGTGATGACCGGGATTCCCAGTGCCACGTACTCCATCAACCTCACGGGTAATACACAGCGCGTGAACTCATTCTTCACATAAGGGACAATACCTGCATCTGCATCCGCTAAAAGGGCCGGCAGACCTTCTGTCGGAACGGTTCTGAATGTCTCCAAGGACCCATCTCGACGCAGTTGATCCACCAGTTCCGTACACGGCAAACTCTCATCCGCACCGATAATTCGAAATTTCAACCCCGGGACCTCCTTGCGGGCGAGCGCGACGGCACGCAGCGCAACGTCGATGCCGCTCCTTTCCACAATCACGCCGTGGTAGACCACGATGAAGCTGTTGTCATTCGATTTCTTGGGGATTCTATCGGCCCGCGTGAAGACAGCGGAATCCGGCAGATTTAACAGAACGAGAAATTTCTCCTTCGGATTTCCGTGTCCGGCCAGAATCGCCAGGTGGGGTTCATGGACGGCCATAGTTCTATCGGCGAAAGCGACACTCCGCCGCTCCACCCACGTAATAAGACGAATCAGCCAGTTTTCCTGGGGCACACCAAATTTCGCGGCATACAGTTCGGGCATGAGGTCATGCACATCGAGAATGATTTTTGCCCCGAGAAGTTTGGGAATGAGCGCCGCAAACACCAGAAAGTCGGGCATCGTGTGAACTTGCACGATATCGTAGCGCCTTTTGAAGTGCAGCGTAGACAACCTGACAAAGGCATATAAGAAAAACGCAAAATACTCGATCAAATATGAGACAACACGCTCCCCTCTATACTTCCGGGCCGGCGGATAAAACAGTCGCACTCCCTTGACAATCCGTTTCTTGTCAGGATGCTGATAGAGGCAAATGCAGTCGACTTCATCTCCTCGGCTCACGAGCGCCTCGGCCTCACGCCGGACGCGCTGGTCCGAAGAGTAGTTACCAAAGACAATCATACCAATCCTAGCCATCTCCACTCCTTGATACAAAAGTCGAGTCCCCTGCGGGTAAGGGTTTCAGCTTTCGATAGAACTCCTTCAGAGGAGTCGTAAAGCTGAGGGGGATACCGCAGCGCGCGATGGGCCGGGCAGGGTTGCCTTGTACGAGTGTCAGCGGCGGTACCGACGAGCTAACAACGCTTCCAGCCGTCACCACCGAACCGTAGCCGATGGTCACGTTCGGCAGGATAATCACGCCTGCGCCTATGCTCACATCGTCCTCAATCCGAACCGATACGTAGTCCCGAAGGTCTTCCTGCTTCGGAAGCAGCCCGTGATAGTGAGCAATGATGGTGGACCGCATGCCAATTTGCACATTGTTTCCAATAGAAATCCAACTGGGGAATCCGGTCTCGATCAGGACATCGGCGCCAATGTGCACATCCTTTCCGATTCGTACGCCGCGCCATCGGTGAAGACGCACCCGCCAGGTCGTAATTCCTGGCGCAAAGCGTGCGACTACGGCAAGGATCCGGTTGATCATCCCCCCAAGCACAGATTCTTCCGGCAACTGGTTTATCATTGTCTATTGACGGGTACGCTTTTTTCCGCAACGTAACGGCAGAAAGAGCCGATGATCGTCAAATCCTCCGCGTTCAGATCCTCGAAATCCACGTCACTCCCAAACGCCTCTAATACCGATGAAATCAACTCAACGATCCCAAAGGAATCGATAACACCCTCGGTGAGTAAGTCGAAGTCATCGGGCACATCCTGCACCATCAATCCCTTGGCCCTTAGTGGGCCCGCCAGGCGCGTGAGCACAAAAGACCTCACGTCTTCAGCCATGACTCTGCTCATACGGATACCTCCAGCATTTTGAGAAGACTCTTACGATCCACCTTACCGTTGGAGTTCAGCGGAAGTGCGTTCAACACGTGAAACTCGCTAGGGACCATGTAGCCGGGAAGCCTCCTCTTGAGCCTTTCCCGGATGGCCTCTACATCCGCACTCCTGTCGCCAAGAAAAGCCACAATGCCCTCCGCGCCACTGGATGTCATCGGCCAAGCCAAAGCAACGGCAGCATCGATTCCCGCCTCGCGCAGAGCCGCCTCGACTTCTCCCAACTCCACCCGATGGCCGTGTATCTTGATCTGGTGATCGAGCCGTCCTAGGTAGATCAGGGGCTGATCCCCGACCGGCCGGCGGACCCGATCTCCAGTTCGGTAATAGACCTTATTCAGTCCCATTGGGACGACGAAAGCCGCTGCCGTCTTGTTGGGGTCCTGCCAGTAGCCCAGAGTAAGTTGCGGTCCAGCCATGAGCAGTTCACCCACTCCTCCTTCCGCAACTTCCATGAGTGCATCATCAACTACCAGCGTGCTCATTTCCGAAAGAGGTTGACCAATGGGTACGACGCCGAATTCGCATTGTGAGGCGGAGGTCTCCCGGTCCCAGCGATAGACCGCACATGCAACAGTCAGCTCGGTAGGTCCGTAGAGATTCTCCAAGACGGATTGCGAAGCCGCGTCGCTCCATGCCTGTGCAATCTCTAGAGGGAGGGGCTCACCACAAAACAGACTCCACTTGAGCTGGGGATACCGGTTCGGCCTCAGCAGTCCCAAGCGTTTCATGAGCACGCCTACGGATGGCACCGAAAACCAGACCGTGAGCCGAGCTTCCTGAATGAATTTTCCCGGATTGATGAGCGTCTTCTGAGAAGGACAGCAGACGCAGGCGCCGCGTTCCCAGGCGACAAACATGTCGAAGACTGAAAGGTCAAAGGTCATTTCAAACATCTGGGAAAATCGATCTTCCTCCGCAATCCCGTAGCGATCCACCACCACATCGATAAAAGCAACCACGTTTCGATGCGCGACCATCACGCCTTTGGGAACCCCCGTGCTACCGGAGGTGAAAAGCAGGTATGCAATGGCGTCTGGAGAAACGCCGCTCGGCTCCCAGACCTCCGGCGGTTCGAGGTCGCCAGACCCGAGTACAGTATGCTGCGGCCATCGTTCTGCGATCGCGCGCACATCGATCACCTCGGGCAAGAGGAGGAGCAAGGGCCGCTCTATCCCATCGAGCACGTGATCCAGTTGCTGCGCCGATTCCGAATCCACAATCAACGCCCGGCATCCCGCACGCTCCAGCATGGTCCGCGTTCGAGAGGCCGGAAAGTTCCGGTTTAGAGGAACATATCCGTGGCCAAGGAATAGCGTCCCCAGGATTCCGGCAAACGCCGTAGGTGACCGATACGCAAAGACGGCCGTCAATGGCGGGCCATCAGCAGCGGCTCTTCGCATCAGGGTTGCCGCAATAGAGGCGGCCCTATCGTGCAATCGCCGATAAGACCAAACTTCTCCTCCTACTTCCAGGGCTGGACGGTTCGGGAAAGCCTCACTGGACCGAAGGAACCCGGACCGCAGCGTTCGATTCGAATCGCGCACCTCCTTCATGCTCTTTTCACGGCCTGTTCGAAAACGATTCCAGCGGCTTTCAGGTCACGTTTCTCGGCGGGAATGTCCAAAATAAAGTTCACGAAGCCGGCCTTAACATATTTCGCCAGCTCGGCTGAAACCCGCTCGTAACTTCCGACCAGATACGGGCAGAACGTTTTGTAATTCTTGAACGGCCAGAGCCAATAAGGACTGGGAGCGCCGCCAATTTCTTGATCCAGACTCGACAACTGCTTGTGCCAAACTGAATCTGACACTTTCATCGCCAGCTTATGGGCGATTTGTCCCTTTGGATCGGGCGGAAAGCGTTCGTGAGCAATCTGCCAAGCCCCTTCCTCAGTCTCATCCGCGATAATGCCAATCCGAATTCCGGAATCCTTGTCCACCCTGGAATTCGACTCGTACTCTTCAGCAGGATTCGGATACTCAACGGCAGTGGCTCCCAGCGCTCTTGCCGTCTTCATTCCAGCCTCGGAGGAGCCCGAAAGGAAGATTCCTGGAAGCAAATGGGACGGCAGTGCGGGCTTGAGACGCAGGTTTTCTACGCGATAGAAGCCACCTGACAATGTCACCGGAGAGCTCCCAACCAACAGCTCTTTTATGATGGTCGTGTATTCCAGGATGCGGTCATACCGCTTGTCATGCGGAGTCTCGTCGCACAACGCAAGCAGGTCTGTCTTAAATCCGCCTGCAACCATGTTGAGGTAGATCTTCCTCTTGTAGAGATAGGCGAAAGAGGTCACCATCTTCGCTACCGAATACGGATGCATATACACCGGCTGCGTCGCCACTAGAGGACATAACGTTTGTGTATTTTCGAGGACGATCTGAGCGACAAGCCAGGCGTCCACGATACCGTTGTCGGTGTATACCAACATTCCTGTACATCCCGCCGCCTCGCTCCACTTGGCCGCTTCGACGACTCTTTCGAGATACGTGTCTTGGGGACCGTCTACGGATTGCGGAGCCGTGGAGAAGATCTTCACCGGCAACTCCTTTTTGCTATCCATCGCGGTTTGTTTGACAACAGCATCTGTTCGCATAAGGCAATTCACCTCCGTTCGGGTCGGGCCAAATTTCTAAGCCTTCGCCTCTCCCTTCGGAACACCGTCTCTCGAAGGGATAGGGACTCCTCTGCTAATTCGTTCTAACTCAATGCCACTGCGGCTCTCGAGGGAATGTGAACTGGACTGAACACGCCCGTAGCGTCGACGCTGCTTCCACTCTTGATAGACGAGTAGCGGCAGCTCGAGCAGGCCTGGTAAGGGATCATCAACGGCGAAGACCGCGGATTCGATCGGACCTCGTAGCGACTGGAGATAGGCAAGCGGGGAGAGATGGCCAGATCGGATTCCAGCCGATGCCGCAAGAAGATCTGTCGCCATCCGAATCCATCGAATACCCGCGCGCCCACACACTTCGGGCACGTCTTCGCCTTGCATTATTCGCCACAACAGGTACGGGAAATCTACACCTGCAGCCCGACCGACGGTGTGCCAACCCCACACCCTTGGGTTGATGTCGAGAAGCTTGTAGAGACCGTTGCGCCGATCGCGCTTGAATTCCACTTCGACAAGGCCGGTGAAGTGCATCGCCGCCAGCAGTTGCCGAGTAGGCTCCTCGATTTCAGGGCATTCAACGGTCTCCACATAAGAACTAGATCGTCCGAAATCCAACGGATATTGACGAGTACGCCGGGCGGAAAGCCAGGCCACCGGCCGGCCATCCACACATACGCCGGCGTAGGAGTACTGCTCCTCGCCACCCCCAGGTATCATCTCCTGGATCATGATCACGCTCGGGTCCACCAATGCACTCGCTTCGTCATAGCGGGCCAGAAGCGAACTGCGGTCCGTGACCCGCCAGGCCTTCGCTTGCGTGAACTCGTTCAAGCTTTGCTTGACGGCTGGTTTCAAGATGGCCGGAAATGCGCAGTCCAGCCCGGCAACGGCCTCGCGGCTCCCCGGGACGACCGTCCAAGGGGAATCCACGCCAAGCTCCGAAGCAAGGTTGTAGGTGAGCCGTTTATCGTATGCCCAGCATAGAGTGTCCCAGGGCGGTATGGTCAGGCGAAACCGTTGACTCAATAGTGCGTGCTGGCGTGCCACCATGGCCGCAGACTCGTCGTCGATAGGAAAAATGGCCCACCCAAGGAGCCCGTATTGCTTGGCAAGGTTGAAGAGGTACTCGACTTGACCAGCGTCACCGGCTTCCGGCCATCGAAAGCTTCGCCAGGCGTACCGCGTGACGATCGCACCCGAACCCTGCCCCCGCCACTCAGCACATCCGGTTAACCATTCTGGGACGGGCTGGCCATTGTGATCCATGCACGTTTCTCCTTGTACCGATGCCCCGAGTTAGCTACAAGTACAGCGCGAGCGAGCGCACGCGCTGAATACGAAGTACCTGACACGAAGCGCATTAGGGGGCCAAAACTCCAGGCGGCGGGCGCGCCCATGAAGTGCAATCCAGGAACTGACGATTCAAATCCGGCAACAAGTCGAGGGTATCCGTCGAAGCAGTGCAGCGATGCGGCAATGTCCGAATGAAGGAAACCGTAGCGGGCAATGTCTACACGATAGCCCGTCCCCATCAAGATGTGGTCCACCGACCGCGTGCTCGAGTCGTCCAGCGTGATGCTGAGCCCGTTCCCTTTCGCTTTTGCAGAAACCACGGTACGCCCCGTTGTTATCCGCATCCCTCCCACTCGTTGCACTAACCACCGAGCACCCGCCGGCCGGATCGAACGAGCGGCCACCCTTTCTTGCAACTTGGGCGGCAATAGTCTAAATAGGTCTGGCCTTGACACGATGTGGTTCAGTACGGGGGGTCCCACATCCGTCGGCGGAGTCACATACATCAACCTTTTTAAAGGGTTGTGCTTGTTCTTCCACCAGGTATGGCCTCGAAGCCACTGAACATGCTCCGCTCGCACCACGATTTCAACATCTGCTCCGGCTTCGTGCATCAGCGCCGCGGATTCGATGGCGCTCTGCCCCCCACCAACGACCAGCACCCGGCGGCCCGTAAAGCACTTCAAGTTGGTGTGATCCGAGGAGTGCGAAGCTAACGACTGTGGCAGTTCCTCGAAGGCCCGGGGAACGTAAGCGAATGATCCAATGCCCGCTGCAATAACCACGCGCTCGGTCTCAACCGCATCGCCATCCTGCAAGTGCAGTCTGAACCCCCTGGATGCACGCTCGATTCGCAGGACCCGGCGCGTGTCCAGATCGGGCACTACCCTTTGCTGGAACCATTGGCCGTACCTCACAAAATCTTCGAGCGGGACAGGCACCGACAATCGAACAGACTGTGCCGCCTGGTATTCATCCAGTGTGAAAGCGTTGTCGGGAGCCGAAATATAGGATGCCTGCCACCCTGAGCGTAGAAACATGCCGGCTGGCATCCGCTTGCGCCAGAACTCCATCGAATCTCCGAAAACCCATGTTTCCACCCTGGCCGACCTTAAGTGAGCCGCCGCCGCCAATCCATAGGGGCCGGCACCAATGACTGCTACCTGGCACGATGACATCCTCATGGACACACACCTTCTCTCTCAACATTTTTCATTTCACGCCACCAAGATTCTCTTCGTCCGGACCGCCGCCGGCAATCCGTCGTCAGTGCCTCTCCGGCAAAGTGCCGCTGACCTGTCGACGAGGCAAAGCATCAATGATTTCTCCAACTATCGAGGGGACTGTCTTGAGAAGTATCCTCACATCCAGCAAAAAAGAGCTGCGCCTCGCATAGGTAATGTCAAGGCGTATCATTTCCTTGTATGTTGTCTTGTTCTTTCCGCTGACCTGCCATAGTCCTGTCATACCTGGAACCGCATCGAACCGCCGCGTTTGCCACAATTTGTATTCCTGCACTTCGTACGGCATACATGGTCGAGGTCCGACTAAACTCATCTCACCGCAAAGCACATTTATCAGTTGCGGCAGTTCGTCGATGTAGCATCGGCGAATAATGCGGCCGAAGGGAAAAATCCGAGGATCACGTTTTGCATCCAGCTTCGTCAGCGGACTGTCCCCTGTGATCAGATTATTGAGGTGATTTTCATGCGCCGTGACGTCCGCATCGACCCGCATCGTCCGGAATTTCCAAATCGTGAACATTTTTCCGTGACGTCCAGGTCTCTTCTGCCTTAGAAACGCCGGACCAGGCGACACCGTTTTGATCACAATGGCTGTAAGCAATAACAGCGGGGAAAGACATACCAGTCCTACCACAGCGCCAACGATGTCAATCGCTCGCTTCCAGACTGGAATCCGATCGGCAAACAAACCATCGGACCAGTCGCTACATCGGACTGACGTTTCCTTTGGACTCGCTTGCGCGGCAGAAGATCCTTCGGCCGGAGAAGCAGAACTTCGCATTGCATTGGAGACCCCCGGCGGCTTGCCCCCCTCCGCTGGAAACCCCGGACCGGGATATGTGTAGATCGTATACTTCGGTGGCGACCCGGCCATCATGCGGCAGATATCTTCGGCGAGTGTCTTCGCGCCACTCGACGAGGTATAGGGCAACAGAACACCGATGCGCTGCGGATCCAGCCATCCGATTTCATCGATCTGACGGACCCTCCGAGTCAACACATGCAGCAAGTGTTCAGCCTCCGCTGCACCGGTTTTTTCGTGAAAAGCCAGGAGCGAAAACTCGTGCTCGTTTCTATCGGAGCAGGACCGCTCGCGTGCAAGCCGAGCGTGAAATTCTTCACGGGATCGAACACCATTCCCAACGGTTGCTCGGGGGCCGGCTATCCAGCTAAGATCACTAAAAATTGGCTCTACAGACAAGTTTCACCTTCCTGGTTTCAACTCAATTTGATCATCGGCTCTGGGACTTCCTGTGCCGTCTGTTCATGGACTGGACTCGCTTCGCAATACCGCATGATGCGGGCCGGGTTTCCGGCGACGATCGCGTTAGCCGGAACGTTTTTTGTCACGACGCTACCTGCCCCCACGATGGCGTTCTCGCCTATGGTCACACTGCACAAAATGACGCTGCCGCTGCCGATTGAGGCTCCACGCTTGACCAGGGTCGATTCAACAGTCCAGTCGGCCTCTGTCTGAAGTTGACCTGCCCCATTGGCCGCCCTCGGATAACGATCGTTGATAAAAACCACCTGATGTCCAATAAACACCTGGTCTTCTACAATCACGCCTTCACAGATGAATGTATGGCTCGAGATTTTGCAGTCCGTTCCGATCTTTGCTCCCTTTTGGATTTCGACGAACGCTCCAATCTTTGTACGGCTTCCAATCTCGCAGCCGTACAGGTTGACGAAGTTGTAAATCTTTACATCTTCGCCCAGCTTCACATCGCCGGCTATACTCTGGCAGAGACCCCTTTGTTGTCTGGTATCCATATGTCTGGGCTCCTTCCTTCTTTTCTCATGGATCGCTCCGCTGCTTCCAGCAGTTGGACAACGCGGAGGCCCGCGTGCCCATCCGTGATAGGTTGTTCACCTGTTTGAATACAGTGGACGAAATGCTTGCAGGCGACTTCCAAAGCCTCGGTCTGGTCCACTTTCGGAACCAGCAAATCCCCCATCCGATATTGCACGAGTACCTTGTAGCGATCCAGGTCCTCCCGCACCTCGATGCCTTTATCGAAAATCTTTATCTGATTCTCTGTGTCCAGGTGATCGTAGATCACCATTTTGCGGCTTCCCCCAATCAGCGTCCGGCGCAGTTTCACCGGTGACAGCCAGTTCAAATGAAAGTGCGCGTTTGCCCTCCCTTCCAGCTCCACGTTGACATACGCAATGCTCTCCTGTTTCCATCCATTCCAGCGGACTGGAGAACTGCCCGAAGCTGTAACCCGAATCGCTTTCTTGTCGAGCAGGTACGTCAACAGCGAAAAATCGTGAGGAGCGAGATCCCAAAGCACATTGACGTCATGCTGAAACAAACCCAGGTTGAGCCGAACGGAGTCGTAGTAGTAGATCTCGCCCAGCTCTCCGGAATCGATGATCTGGCGAAGTTTCCGTACAGCGCCCGAGTATATGAACGTGTGGTCGACCATCAGCACTTTATGCTGTTGCTGTGCTAGATGAATCAGTTCCCGGGCTTGTGCTGAAGTTGTTGTGATTGGCTTTTCGATAAAGACGTGTTTACCGTTATTCAAGCACGCCTTCGCCAAATCAAAATGAGTCGAAATGGGTGTCGCAATCACAACGGCATCAATCGAGTCGGATTCCACTAACTCGTTAGCTTCCGTCGTCGTTCTCATTTCGGAATTAAGGTGCCTGACGCTCGCAAGCCTTTCCGGCTTCTGGTCAGCGACCACCTCCAGACGGCAGTCTGGGACTTTCGAAAAATTCCGAATCAAATTGGGACCCCAATATCCACAGCCGATTACACCCACCTTTACCATACGTTTATTGACTCCCTTCAAATGTCCGCATGGACACTAAATCTGCGACATATTCCAATTGTTTTCTTTCGATTTCCGGAAACATGGGTAGAGACAAAATCCGTTTTGCATACCCTTCAGCTACTGGACATGCGTACTCACAAAAGCTGGCAAAAGCAGGAGTGCGATGAATGGGCGCCGGATAGTGAATGCCGGTTTGAACGCCGTTGTTTTTTAAGAATTCCTGCAGCCGATCTCGGCTTCCTCGCTCAGTCCGAATCACATAAAGGTGATAGACCCCAGCGACTCCAGTTGGCTCAAATGGAGTTACAACTCCATCGGTCTGCGAGAGAAGTTCACCGTACGCACGTGCGTGCTGGCGCCGCATCTCGTTGCGTCCTTCCAAATGCTGGAGCTTGAGTTGGAGCACTGCCGCTTGCAAGCTGTCGAGCCGGCTATTGTGGCCCACAACATCATGCTCGTATTTCTTGAGTCCACCGTGGTCCCGTAGTCTCCTTACGGCCTCGGCGATACTGGGATCGTTGCAAACGACCGCGCCTCCGTCGCCGCAAGCTCCGAGGTTCTTGGCGGGATAGAAACTAAAGCACGCAGCATCACCCATGGACCCTGCTCGCCGGCCGTGGTATCGCGCGCCGTGGGCTTGGGCGGCGTCTTCGATGACTCTGAGGCCATATAGCTTGGCAACACTCAAAACCGCGTCCATATCCGCAGGCTGGCCGTACAGGTGGACAGGTATAATCGCCTTGGTTCGCGTCGTAATATGATCTTCGATTTGATTGACATCAATGTTGTAGGTCTTGTGATCGATATCCACAAATACCGGAGTCGCGCCACAATGCACAATGGCTTCGGCCGTAGCGACAAAACTGTTCGCTGCGGTAATGACCTCGTCGCCCGGACCAATACCTAAAGCTTTCAGAGCAAGCAACAGCGCGTCGGTACCATTACCGACACCGACTGCGTGTTTTACCTCGCAGAAGGCTGCAAACGCTGTCTCAAATCCTTCAACTGCCGCTCCCCCAATAAAACCAGTGCTATCTAAAACGTCATCCCAAACCTTCTGAAGGTCTTTGCGAAGAATCTCATGTTCACGCTTCAATTCCATGAATGGCACATTGATGCGTGTCTGTCTGTAACGTCTTTCTTGAACTTGCTTTGTTATCATCAGGCTTCATTCCCTTTCTTAGAGTTCAATGCTTCTTGCATTTCATGTCACCGCGCTACAACCGGCGATACAGAAACTCCGGTATGGGAAAGGTCCGCTTATTCAGCACCGCTCCCAAAACCCGAACGCCGGCGGCATCGAGGATCTCTTTGGCCCTTTGGGCCGCTTCACGCCGTGTGTGGTCCGCTTGCAATACCATGACTAATCCATCGGCCATCCTCCCAAGCAGTGCGGCATCCACGTAAGCATTGATCGGAGGAGCGTCGATCAAGATCACGGCGAAGTCCTTTCGTAGCTCTAACAATCGCGACTGAAAGCGATCCAGGCTCCCTGGTGTCTGCCATTCTCCCGCCGGTTTGAGCGATAGCAGCCAAAGTTTCCCTCCCTTTGGCGATTGACCATTCCGGCGGACAGGGGAGAGCAGGCTCCGTTCGTCTGACACTTTTCTGGGCCTTCCCGTTTCGAAGTGTCGATGTATCGAATCCGAGTGAAAGTTCGCGTCGACCAAACAGACCGAACCTTCCACATGCGCAGCTACAATTTCGGCAACCCGGGCACAGACCCAACTGCACCCGCTGCCGGGCGCCACCCCCGAAAAAATCACAACCTGGGGTATGTCGGTGCTTTTCGAGCTGAAGAGCCGCTGCACCAGTTTGATGGTCTCGTCGCGCGTTTGCTCCATGCGATCGAGCAAGCGGCCGCTCCGTCTTAGAGCGGTGTTGGGACCGATAACCTGGAGGAGATCTCCATCGGCTTCGGCTTGGTGTAGAACTTCAAAACTGTCGTCCACGGTTTTTACCCTTGTTCCAATTTCGAAATAAAGTGCAGACATAGGTGAACCAACAATCAATTCTCCGGTAACGAAGCCAGTACCGGAACGCCGAGAAACACTTCCACTTCGCGCGGCGACCGGAACGAACGATCCAGATAATCCAAGCCGAATCCGAGCCCAAGGCTGACAAAACAAGCCAACAGAAATCCAAGGACAAGGTTTAGGGGCCAATTGGGACTCGATGGGACAGCGGGCACCGTTGCCTCTTCGGCTACAGAGACGTTGACGATCCGTTGCTGATCCAATGCATCTGAAATGCGGGCTTCCTCTTGTTTACGTGAGTAAAGTAAGTAATTTTCTTCGGCCGTCTTGGCCGCGCGAATCAAATCCTGTTGAACAATTCCTGTCGTGTTCAGCTGACGGGCCTGCTCCCTGTACGTGCTCACCACTTGTGAGCTCGCCGTTACCCGCGCATGCAAGGTGGACAGTTCGGCACGGGCTTTAGCCAGTTCTCCCACCAGCCATTCGTGTGTTGTGTCACGATCCGTCGTTTCTTCGCGCACCGGATTCTGCTCCGCGCTTTGTAAGGCTTCGCGGGCTTGCGCAATCTGAGCCTCTACTTCCTGAACCGGCCGGTAGTCCGGGGCGAACTTGCTCAAAAGTTCCGTGCGCTTCAATTCCAGATTCAACAGCGTAGTCTTCATCTGTTGCAGCACGTATGGATTGTCCGCCGTCTTTACCGCAGTCGTCAGACGGGCCGGAGTCGAAGCCACCTGCTGCTCCAGAACGCGAATGCGTTGCTCGGTCTCCGTTATCGCCGCCTGAGTTTGCCGCAGCCCCGCCTCAAATTCGCTGAGTCGCCGTACCGTAATTTCCTTTTCGAGGTCTGCGGCGACCACTCCATTTTTGTTGCCAAATTCCGCCAAGTGTTCTTCAGCCTCGGTCAATCCCTTGCGATACTGCTGGACCTGACTTTCAAAAAAGTCGAGCGCGCCGGGCAGGCGGTGCACGGCAAGATGTTTTTCTAAATAGAACCGAACAAGTGTGTGCAGTACTGCCGCTGACGCCTGCTGGTCGCGCGAGCTGTAAGTCACCTGAATCAACTTCGTCCTTTTGAGCGGTTCCACCTTCAGGCTCTTTTCCAAGGTTTGGACCGCACGTAGAGTAAGAAGGTCCGGATCGGACTGTCTTTTAGCCTGGCCAGGCAGTTTCGCGAGCGCGGAGCCGAGAAAAGATTTCGTGGATTGTGCGTTAAGACCGCTCGCGACAACCACTCTTTCCAAAAGATCCCGGCTCTTGATCAGCTCGACCTCCGAGTTCACATCCTGCTCGGTCAAATCCTCGGCGATGAGTTGTGTGTTCTGGTTGCCGCCAACTACCTGGTCGAGGCGCTCGCGCTTGACCATGATTTTCACTTCAGCTTCGTAAAGCGGAGGCATCAGCCATGTGACGCCGACAGCAGCGAACAGGACTACGAAGAAAGACAACACCATGAGCCGGACATGCCGGAAGCCCACAGCCACCACATCCCTCAGTGTCAAAGGCGGCGGGGCAGCCGGAAGTCGCGGTGCACTGTACAGTTCGAGATTAACTTCTTCCATCGTTCTTCCTAACGGGCCCCTGGGCTGACGGGGTTAAAATACATCCCTAAATTCGGCACGGGTATGTAACGTGTGATCTTCGCGAAGACCGATTTTGGAACGAGAATCATGTCGCCCGGATGCAAATGCAGGTCCTCGCTCAGGTCTTGTTCGTGTAACATGCGCTTCATATCGACCTCCTTGACTTCTACCCAGTCGTCGGACACGCGCCGAAAGAGTAGGACCTTGGAAGTCTTGGATTTTTCGCTGACGCCGCCGGCTATCGTGATCGCCTCAACCACCGTTGTATCGCCGCGCAAGTCGTACTTGCCCGGTTTTGCGACTTCACCGCCCACGACGAAGTAGGGCTTTTCAAAGTCTTTAAGCTCTACTGTGATCGTTGGATCTCGAAGGATCTTGCTGTAGGCCGTGCGCAACGACTCCACGACTTCGGGTGTCGTCTTGTCCTTCACCCGCAGCTCCCCTATCCCACGAAGATTGATGTAACCATCCGGTTGAACGCCAACGGACTGGTTGAATTCCGGCGAGAAGGGAAAGTTCAACTCCAGAACATCGCCGGCGCGGAGCCGATAACGGGGATAGCGTTCCTGAAAACTTGGCTCCTGATTACTCTGGGTGGAGACATTCGAAAAGCCGACTCGAGATGCTATAAGCAAGAATCCGAAGAGAAAAATCAAACCCAGTCTTTGTTGCACACTCATAGCATGTCCTCCGTTCTAAGAATTCTCAGATGGATCCGCCGGGGTTTACAAAACGCGGCATTGTTACGTTCGACCCGAGCGGTACGCTCCGCTTGAGCCGCAGATGGATTCCACCCACGCTCAAGTCATCGAGCACCGTCTCCTCTTTAAAGCTTCGCCCTCCCGTATCCACGCCGGTCAACCTAGCGGGATAGGGTAGCTTAACTCGTGTGCTGATCCGACGCTCTTGCACGAGATATCACGAAACCCATTGAGGAACAGTCTGTAATTTGCGGCGACTTCATGGACGCCCCTTGACCTTCTCATTTTCACCACTCTGGTCACTTCCAAGCACAGCTAACGACCCGAATATTGCCATACGCTTGCGCATCGCGCATCGGCGCGTCCGCCCTTTTTCTTACGGATACATGTATTTTTTTTTGGGGAAAAACCTCGGCCAGTTGTCGGCCGGCGGGTGCTCCGCAAATCGGACAATTGTCCCGTCCGTCAAGCGGGAAAGGTGGTAAGGATTTACCTACTTTGGAGAAATTCTAGTGCTGTCAGTAGGATGAGGATCAGGTGCGGCAAGCTTGGCGAGACCATACTTATAGGCGTAAATCATCAGCGCTAACCGGTCGGTGACACCAAGCTTCTCGAAGATCGACGTCAAGTAGTGGCGTACAGTCTTTTCGGAAATAAACAACTGTTCTCCGATCTGCTTGTTCCGTCTGCCTTCCGCAAGCAAACCGATGACCTCGTGTTCGCGCTCGGTCAGACTGGCAATCTTCTCGGCTTCAGGATCCACCTTTTTGGAGGCATTGGAGTGCAACAGCTCCGTCATCACCGTGGAGATCAGCGAGTTGTTCAACCAGACCTCGCCGGAATGAACCTTCCGAATAGCCTTGATCAAAAACGCCGACGACTCTACTTTAAGCACCACGCCCATCGCCCCAAGACGCACAGCGCGGAGGTGAAGCTCGGGATCCGGCACGCCCGTTACGGCGATAACGCGCGCTCCTTCTCCGATCGTCAGCAATTCCGGAAGAAACTCGAGACTGTTTTCTTGACCGAGATCCAGATCGAGCAGAATAACGTCGGGACGCAAAGCCGCCGCCGAAAGCGCTTCGGTTTTATTCGTTGCCTGTCCGATGACGGTCAACCCCGGCTCGCGCTGGAGGACTGACGATAACCCTGTCATAAAAAGCTCGTGGTCATCGACGAGCAAGACACGAATGGAGGTCTTTTCCAACACTTGCATAATCCTTTGGGGATGGCCCAGCCACCCCCTCCTGTTCAACGTGGGCCGGCAGTTCCTCCGGCCGACTGACCTTTCGCGCGCAAAGGCACGGTTCGTTTCCTCTCCTCCTTGTAAAACGCTACGTTCGGTTTTTGGGACGGTTTTACCGTGAATTCAACCGGCCTCACATTTAAATCTGCGGGTTGTAGCGATCCCTCGGCTGGAAGGAAGATCTCGAACGTCGCTCCATGTCCAGGCTCACTCGTGACAGTGATGAATCCCTGGTGTGCCTTTACGATCCTTGAGACGGTTGGTAAACCGAGACCCGTTCCCTTGCGCTCTTCCTTCGTCGTGAAGAAGGGTTCGAAAATCTTGTCGAGGTTCTCGGCTGGTATGCCGATGCCATTGTCGGATACCCGAAGCCGGATATGTCTGCCAGGCTTCGCATCAGGAGATATCCGGGCCCCCGCCTCATCCAGAACCATGTTCTCTGCCTCGATCGTCAATACTCCGCCATTGGGCATGGCGTCACAGGCGTTCAAGCAAAGGTTCATCAGCACTTGGTGCAACCGAGTTGCATTGCCCAGCACCGTCCAGAGCTCCATCGGGATCGCCGTCTTACACTCGATGGATTTGGCAAAAACGCTCCTGAGAACCTGCGAGGTTTGTTCAATCAGGTATCCAAGATCGAGCGATGTTCGTTCTTCATCAATTCCTTTGGCGAATGAGAGAAGCTGTGTAATGAGACGCCCCGCATGTTCTGCGTTGACTCGTAACGTCTCGAGCCAACGCTTGGCCTCAGCGCCCACGCATTTTTGCTCGAGGATGCTGCTGGCGAAGAGCACGGGTGACAACACATTGTTCAGATCATGCGCAATGCCGCCAAGCAGTCTGTCGATGCTTGCCATGCGTTGTGCACGAAGGAACTGAGTCTCCAACTCTTTCTTTTCCGTAACGTCCGTGTTGACGATCAAAACAGCTTTAGGATGCCCGTCGTCGTCGTGCATGAGTTTTCGCCGGCTCTCCACGATGACCTCTTTGCGATCCTTCGTCGCCTGACGCATCTCACCGACAATTGTCCCTTCCACTTCTTCCGAACCCGTAAGACGTTTTTGGGCCAGGAGTGCATAGACATTTTGGCCGAGGGCTTCCGAAGCAAGCCAACCATACAGACGTTCCGAACCCTTATTCCAGAAAACAATTCGTTCCTCGAGGTTACAAACAATGAGGGCATCTTGTGTCTGATGAAGTAAGGCAGTTTGATCCACCAGTTTCGTGTCAACCGACAACTGGCTTTCTTTTACATTTTGCCGAACCAATTTATCTTTGCGAAGATTCCTCGAGTTCACGACGCGGTAAGTCCCTTCCACACCTTCGAATTCCAATAACAGTTCTAATCCAATTGTACGGTGACCCAGCAAGAGTTCAAAAGTGGTAGCACTCCATCCGTGAAACAAATCGTCAAAACGGCACCCATTGTGGGTCTCCGGCGACCGCTAGTGCCATAAATCCACACTTTTTGTCAGAAAAACGCTGACGTCGCAGGTTATTCACGCCTACACGCATACATTTGTCGGCTAAAAACCCGATCCGACTACGGACAGAAGTAGAGTTCGCCAATCGCCCACTTCCGACCTCCGTGACCTGAAGAATTACAGATGAGCGGGGGTGTGGAACGAATCTTGAACAAGAGCGTATTCCCCTCCTTTGCAAGGAGGGGTGGACGCGCCATCAAGAAGATGACGCCGAAGGCCACCAAAGTTGGCGCGGACGGGGTGGTCAGTCCTCGAAGGGTGTTTGAAATTGACCACCCCGTCTGCGCCAATAAGGAACGGGACCATTTTCTTGATGGCGCAGCCACCCCTCCTTTGCAAGGAGGGGAATACGCTCTTGTTCAAAAGTCTTCTCAGACTCTTTGGAGTAGCTACGGTTGCAGCGAGGGAGGTATCACCGGCGTCATCACACTCGCTTCCGGCAACACAAAACGTCCTTGCGGCGCGTTTCCGATCGGCTTCAGCCATGACCGATCGATTTCGACGGAGACGGAACGCATCAACAAGGTGATCGAAATGATAAGGCGGAAATCATTCTTGCGGTTCGTGACGACGCCGGTTAAACCGCACAAGGACCCATGCTCGACACGCACCAACTGCCCCACGGGCAGGTACGCGTAAGGCTCGTACATGAGGCCCGAGTGGACCACGGTGCGAATCGCGTCGATCTCCGTTTCATCCACGGGTTGCGGGCTTTTCCCGGCGCCGACAATGGAACTTACGCCTGATGTCATCAAAATAGGCAGCCGCGTTTGGACGTCGAACTGGCAAAACAGATATCCCGGGAAAAGAGGCAGCTCCAGGATCTTGGTTCGATCCGACCAACGCCGTTTGCATTTGTAGGTTGGAAGAAACAGTTTATAGCCTTTGTTGCACAAATTGGCCGCAACCATCCATTCGGATCGGGGTCTTACTTTGAGTGCATACCACAAATCGTGTGCCATTGCTCACCTTTACAGAGAAACAGAATTCTGGCATGGGGACATAGCGAATGATATGGGGGGACGGGAGATTTCGGATTTCGGATTTCGGATTTCGGATTTAGGGACCAGGACGGGAGATTTCGGATTGCGGATTTCGGATTTTGGGGACCCCGAATCCGAAATCCGAAATCCGAAATCCGCAATCCGAAATCTCTTGTCCCCGTATCATTTATGGCCGCATGTTATTCTCCGCCCGTGATCGATATACATTCCCACATCATGCCCGAGATTGATGACGGCGCGCGCAATCTCGAGGAGGCCGTCGAAATGGCGCGCATCGCCGTCCAGGACGGCATTGAGCGGATGGTTTCCACGCCCCACATGTTCAATGGTCTTTCGCAAAATCCCGGCCCATCGGAGATTCTCGACCGCGTCGCCGCACTCAACGAAGCCGTCGCGGGAGCCTGTGGCGGACTGTTGAAGATCCTGCCTGGGAATGAAGTGCACATCTCTCACGGCATTGTCGACCAGGTCCGGCACAATCAGGTGACCAGGATCAACCAACGCAACTACATGCTCGTCGAGTTTCCGCGGGTGACTGTTCCCGTGGCGGCCGAGGAGCTTTTCGACCAACTCCTGTTCGAGGGGGTGCAACCGATTCTTGTCCACCCGGAGCGCAACTCGCAGATTCAGGCCGATCCCTCCATCGTAGCGGCTCTCGTCGAACACGGCGTCCTGATCCAGGTCACTGCCATGAGTGTGACCGGTGAATTCGGTCCGGCCGCCAAGATCTGCGCCGACACTCTGCTCCGGCGCAACTGCGTTCACTTCCTGGCCACCGACACGCATCGTACGAGCAGCCGGCCTCCGATCCTCAGCAAGGGCCGCGCCGCCGCTGCCGCCATCATTGGCGAAGATCGCGCCCGCGCTCTGGTCCTGGACAACCCACGAGCCGTCATCAATGGCGAAGCGGTTCAAGTTCAGCCTCCGATCCACCTTGGATCTTCGGCCAAACCGAAACGCTCCTTCTTTTCCCGATTTTTTTAGAATGATCGACATCCCAGAAGAGCCGCGGGCGCGTTCGGTTTCCCGATATTTTCGCCGCGCCGCCGGCACGCTGCCTCACCTGACGCGGACCCTCGGCCTCATCTGGCGTGCCGCTCCCAACTGGAGCCTTGCCTGGATCGTCCTTCTGCTCGTTCAAGGATTTCTCCCGGTCGCCACCGTCTATCTCACGCGCCCGGTCGTCAATGGAATCGTTGCCGCCATCCGCTCGGGCGGCGGCTGGCGCCCGATACTCGGGCCTGCCGCTTTGATGGCCGTCGTGCTTCTGCTTACCGAGGTGCTGCGCGGCGCGATCCAGTGGGTCCGCACGGTGCAGGCGGACCTGGTGCACGATCACATCACGTCGCTGATCCACCGTAAGTCCGTCGATGCGGATCTTGCCTTTTACGAATCGCCGGATTTTTACGACCACCTCCACATGGCGCGCGCGGAGGCGGGCTATCGGCCGATCGCTTTGCTGGAAACGCTGGGGGGGCTGCTACAGAATGGCGTCACGCTCGCCGCCATGCTCGTGGTGCTCGCAGGCCTTGGCGTCTGGCTTCCCATGGCGCTGCTGGTCAGCACACTTCCGGCGCTCGCCGTCGTCCTGCGCCATGCCGTCCGGCAGCACGAATTCCGCGTCCGCACCACGCCGGTTGAACGGCGCGCCTGGTATTACGACTGGCTGCTCACCACTGCAGAGACCGCGCCTGAAGTCCGGCTCTTTGCCCTGGGCGATCACTTTCAGACCGCATATCAAAGTCTCCGAAAGCAGCTCCGTGGCGAACGTTTCGATTTGGCTCGCCGCCAGGGCACGGCGCAGTTGTTGGCGGGGGTCTCGGCGCTCGCGGTCACGGGCGCGGCCTTCGTCTGGATGGTGTCTCAAGCGCTCCGCGGTTTGATATCCCTGGGCGACCTGGCCCTCTTCTACCAGGCGTTTCAACAAGGACTGAGCCTGGCGCGCGCGCTGCTCGAAAATGTCGGGCAGCTTTATCAGAATTCGCTTTTCCTCGGCAACCTTTTCGAGTTCCTGGCGCTGGAGCCACAGGTCGTCTCGCCTCAAGAACCCGCAACACCGCCGGCCCGCCTGAGAGAAGGGATCCGCTTCCACGACGTCACGTTTCGGTATCCCGGCACCCGCAAGATCGCACTGCATGACTTCAATCTCACGATTCCGGCCGGCCGCGTGCTGGCGATCGTCGGCCCCAATGGTGCGGGCAAGAGCACCCTGGTAAAGCTGCTGTGCCGCTTCTACGACCCCGAGTGCGGTTCGGTCACGGTCGATGGCGCGGACGTGCGCAGTTTTCCCATCGAGGAACTGCGCCGGCAGATTACGGTGCTGTTCCAGCAGCCGGTCCACTACAACGCGACTGTTGCCGAAAATATTCGATTGGGAGATTTAGAAAGAGCCTCGTCCGATTTGGATATACGCGGTGCGGCCCGCAAGGTGGGTGCCGAGGCGTTCATCCGCCGCTTGCCGGACGGATACGAGAATCTCCTCGGACACTGGTTTGAGAAGGGCGCCGAATTGAGTGTCGGCGAATGGCAGCGGCTGGCTCTGGCGCGGGCATTCCTTCGCGAGGCGCCGATCATCTTGCTGGATGAGCCGACCAGTGCGATGGATCCCTGGGCCGAGGCGGAGTGGCTCCGGTGTCTTCGCGCTCTGGCAAAGGGGCGGACGGCAGTCCTGATCACGCACCGCTTCACCACGGCGATGCTCGCCGATGAGATCCACGTGATGGAGGAAGGCCGAATCGTTGAATCCGGATCGCACCCGGAACTCACTGCCAACGGGGGGCGCTACGCGGCGTGGTGGGCCGCGCAGAATTTTCAATGAGAGCAGAACCCACATTTCTCGTGGCCGCGGTACGCCGGTTTCTGCATCCGGACACGGCTCTAACCGATCCAGGGAATATCGACTGGAGCGCGCTCGTCCGGCTGGCGTCGGCTCATGCCGTTACACCGATGCTCTATGCGGCTCTTCGAGAAGTTTCGATGCCGGATGCCATTGCCGCGGAGCTGCGTTCCGGATATGAAAGCTCGGTCGAGCGGAGCCTGGCGCAAAGCGGGGAGTTGGCGCGCCTGTCCGGGCTGCTTGAGAAGCATGGGATTCCGGTGATCACCGTGAAGGGTCCTCTCCTCAGCCGCTATCTGTACAATAATCTCTCCGCTCGTTCTTCCAGCGATATCGATCTGCTGGCCAGGCCGGAAGACGTTTTGCGTATCCGCGATGTTCTTGTTCCCCGGCAATACCGCGTCGCGAACACGCTTCACTGGAATTCGGATTCGGCCTACCTTCGTTCACGAGAGAACGAAATCTCTTTTGCGAGCCCTTCCGGAGTCAGCATCGATGTGCACTGGCGCTTGCTTCCACGATATTTCGCCAGTCCTTTCGATGATCTCGACGTCTGGCGATCGGTGCGGACGGCGATGCTTGCCGGGCGGCAAATCCGCACGCTTGCGCCCGAACACGTGTTGCTGCTGATCTGTTCCCATTCCGCCAAGCACGCCTTTGAGCGCCTGGGATGGATCTGCGACATCGCCCGCTTCCTGACCGTCACGCCCGATTTGGATTGGCCCGCCGTCATAGCTCAAGCCGCCCGCACGCGCACGTTGCGGCAGGTGTCGCTCGGTGTCCGGCTGGCCGCCGATGTGCTCGGCGCGCCGCTGCCTGCAGGGCTGCCCGAGGATCCCGCGGTGGCGCGTCTTGCCGGTCTCGTCCGGGATCGCCTGCTCGGAGGAGTGGCCACGCCAACTCCAGCACGCGATTTAACCCGCTTCTGCCTCGGGCTCGTTGAGAATTCCCGCCATCGATTGCGTTTTCTCACCGGCCACTACCTCACACCTTCCGAGGCGGAGCACATGGTCCTGAGGCTCCCTCCATCGCTCTATTTTCTTTACTACCCATTCCGTCCCGCCCGCCTGTTTGCCAAACACGTCCTCGGTCGAGCGACCGGCTGAAGGGTGTGGGACGCATGTTGAACAAGAACGCATTCCCCTCCTTGCAAAGACTTGCAAAGGAGGGGTGGCCGCGCCGAAAGGCGCGGACGGGGAAGCTGTGAAAAAAATCAAAAGGTGCGGATGAGAATTGAAAATTCTCATCCGAGGTTCTTTTGCTGGGTCCGTCAATTTTTCACAGCTTCGGGGTGCAGCATTTTATTTGATGGCGCAGCCTCCCCTCCTGTTCCAGGAGGGGACTGGAGTTTGGACATTTGCGCGGGTTTTTCGAGCAAAAACTCCCCTCCTTGGCAAAGGAGGGGTGGCTGCGCCCATTAAGAAAAAAGCGGCGAAGCCTCCTTAGCGGGCGCAGACGGGGTGGTTCGTTCAAGCCACCGATTATTGGAAGTTGAACGAACCACCCCGTCCGCGCCAGTCAAGGAACGGGACCATTTACTTGATGGCGCGTCCACCCCTCCTTTGCCAAGGAGGGGAGTTTTTGCAAATTCGAGATGTAAGTTCAGGCCTATTGAAAAAAGCTCTGCTTAAAATGTCCAAACTAGACCCCTCCCGTTCCATTTGAGATCGTACATGGGACATCCCAACATTTGACATTTTGGGGAAGCTCGAGCGTGCAGCGAACAAGCCCGCGTTTGTACCCCTCTCGGAACCCGCTTCTCCAGGGATGATCCCAGACTGTTCCTGAGAAATCGGAGTCTGCCCCCACAAAACTCCCACGATCGATCGGTGTTCCCCCCACAAAAAGGCCGGTTTGCGACGCTCAGGAAAACACATCTGTGCTGGCAAAAAAGGTCGGACCTTCCGATGCGCATCCCGCCGAGGATTTGTAAGATAGCGCCGTCCCATTTACAAGATCACAGGCGCAGCACGACGCACCGGAGAAATGCGCGAGGAAAAACGAAAATGAAAACATTGTTGATAATACTGGTGGCTTTGGTAGCACTTCCACTTTTAGCCGGGGTGCAGCAAATCTCTATGCGTGCCAACGACTGGCGCGTCACGGGATGGTCTAAAAACACACCGGTCTATAGCGCAGCTCCGCTTCGCCCGTATTTTGATTTCCCAGAAGGAACGGACATCTCAGTAAATTACATGTTTCAGTCCAGAAGGCCGCCCATTGTCGGCAGTGCGCTGTCCTTGACGTATCAAATAGTCAGCACAGGAACGCCTACGTTCAATTACTTCTTTCCGCAGTTCGATCCGGGCAATTTGTGCGTGACTCCCGCCCACGTGCGCTTCTATTTCAACCAGCAAGGCTACAAGGCGCCGCCATATCCGGCGACATATCAATGGTGGTCCGTCCCAGTGGCCGCGGAATTGACTAACAATTCCACAGTCTCGCTATCGGTGCCTCTGACCCCTGATCAATGGATGAGTGCGTACGGCAAGTTTGGCAATCTCGACACGGCAACCTATTCCGATTGGACAAATTCTTTGCAAAATCCCGATTCTATTGGTTTGTCATTTGGGGGCGGCTGTTATCTCGGCCACGGCGTCAGCACGTTGAACGGTTCCGCCAGGTTCATATTATGGGATTATTCGATTGTTCCATGACGCAGTGTTCGCTGGACTTTGATGTTTGATGGGTCGTGTCCTTCTCCCTGTGGGAGAAGGTGGCCCGAAGGGCCGGATGAGGGTGCATTTCCTGCCCTCACCCGGCGCTTCGCGCCACCCTCTCCCAAAGGGAGAGGGACATGCCCGAAACAGGTTTCCAAACAGAGAATCCCATGAAACCCGCATCAATCCTGCTTCTGTAGCGAACCGCATCTCGTAATTTGGACAAGAGTGTCCGCAGCGGCCGTTCGCCAGGCTGAATGCCGTGTGAGGTTGTACACTTAGCGGAATGCTGAAGCGACAGCGAGTTTCCGGCGGTTTGTGGGACGTCCTCTTGACCGCCCTGCTTATGGCCGTTCTGGGCTACGCGGTCTTCTTTCTGAGTGCCCCCATCGCCCAAACGGACCGGGCTGGCAGGGAACACCGGAACATCTACCTTCTTGCGCTAGGGATCCTGGGCTTTGCGCAGGCAATCCTTTTCCACCGGCGCGAGACCAGGAAAGCGAAAAGCCGGGCCGAAAACCGAGTCTTGGTCTGGCTCGCTCTGCTCCTTCCCAGCTATGCGGCATTTCAACTGCTTCCTCTACCTCTATATATGCTGCGCGTGCTGTCGCCGGCGCGAGCGGAATTGCTGGATGCGCTCGCTCCCCTTTCGCTTCGGCCGGAGTGGGCGCCGCTCAGCGTCGCGCCGGCGCTCACGTTAGAACACTTTCTCCTGTTTGCCGGATACGCGGTCGTGTTTTTTGCCGTTCGTGACGTTGCCCGCTCCAGCCGCGATGCACCGTGGCTGCCGGTACTGCCGGTCCTCGCGATTGCCGTATGGCAAGCGGGTTGGGGTGTGTCGCAGTTTTTTGGAGGAGGCGATGAAGCGTTCGCGCACGGAACCTATGCGATTCGAAACCACTTCGCCGCCTTCATGGAGATGGCGCTCCCCTTCCCGATTGCCTATGGAGCGGCTGCGCTCGGCAAAAAAGGTTGGGGCGGCAAGATGATCTCAGCGGCGTCGGCCTTCGGCGCCGGGATTGGATTCACGGCAGCGGCTCTGATCTTTGCCGCAATCCTCTGCTCGCTCTCCCGAATGGGACTTGCTGCGAGTGGAGGCTCGCTGGTCCTGATGGCCGCGTTGGCTCTCACGGGAAAGTTCAAAGCGAGAACCACGTGGACCATTGTGATCTTGCTGAGCCTGGCTCTCGTGATCGGGCTGGTGCTTCTAGCGCCTGCTCAGGTGATCTTGCGCTTCTCAGACCTTTCCAGCGAAGACCGGTTGAATGTCTGGCACGACACGTTGCACCTCATCGCTGCCTATCCGCTCTTTGGTTGTGGACTTGGAGGCTACCAATCGGCGTTTGAGAGGTTCAAGACATCCGCGTTCGATCTCGTCCAGGATTACGCCCACAACGATTACTTGCAGTATCTGGCGGAGCTCGGCGCGGCGGGGTTCCTGATCGCCGCGGGGTTTCTGACCCTGATCGGTTTCCATGCCGTCCGCGCGGGGTTGCTTCATCGGGATCCCGATCGCCGCTGGCTTGCATTGGCTTGCGCCGGCTCGCTGGCAGCCATTCTCATTCACAGCACGGCGGACTTCAACCTCTACGTCCCAGCCGATGCCACGCTGCTGGCATGGATCTGCGGCCTCAGTAGTAGTAGTCCCCTCCTTTCGAAGGAGGGGTGGCTGCGCCGTCAAAAAAATGCTCCCGTTCCTTAAAAGGCGCAGACGGGGTGGTAAGTCATCCGGTATCTCGCGTGCTGAACACGCCCGGTATGAGCGAGCACCTGCGCGGCATCTTCAACCGGAAGCGTGCAGAAAAGCGTCGCAAGGAGTTGCGCAACTCAGGCACCGCGGCTGAGGCGACGTTATGGGAGCATCTTCAGCGGAGGCAAATTCTAGGCAAGAAATTCCGGAGACAAGAGGGAATTGGTCCGTACATTGTGGATTTTTATTGTCCGGAATGTCGCGTCATTGTCGAGCTGGATGGGGCGCCCCGTTTCGAGGAAGATGAGCAGGAATATGATGCGGAGAGAACGAACTATCTCGAGGAGTTGGGCATGAAGGTGATTCGATTCGAGAACAGGACGTTATAAACGGCGATAGGGGTTTTCTTACCACCCCGTCTGCGCCTTTTAAGGAACGGGAACATTTTCTTGATGGCGCAGCCACCCCTCCTTCGAAAGGAGGGGACTAAGGGACACTTGATCGATCCAGGCTGTTCCGGCGATCAGGCTATCAAAGCGCAACGACTGCCGGCGGACAACTTGAATCTCAACCAGCTTTACTGGCGCGTCCACCACGAGCGTTCCTTCCAACTTTTTCCAATCGGTTGTTCCCGTGACTCGCGCGGTCTCCATCATGGACACGCGGAACCCGACACCTTCATCCGTCGTGATGCCGGCAGTACGGACAAACGCCTCGAACCGGTAGGCGCCGCGCGGCAGAAAGACTCGCTGCGAGACGCCCTGGTAGATGAGGTTGACCTTGCCGTCGAATTCGATGCGCAGGGATGAGCTTTCCCGGCTCACTTGCACATGCTCGTCCCGGGCAATTTGCCAGTCGAAGAGGGTCCCACCCGGCTCATGTTCAAACCCGCCGTTAAGGACAAAGGTCGACTTACCGAAGTCCGCCTCCCGCGCTCCCAATTGAGACGACCACGCTGCCGAAGCTTTCTCGACCAGGCCCCGGCCAAGCAGAAAATTGACGTAGGTTTCCGCGAGCCGGTCCTCGCGTGAGCGCGGCCCGAGCCATTCCCAAGCCTCCCGCGCATTTGCCAGATCCCCAGTCTCGAGCAGGTGGCGAAAGTAGGCCTCGACAGCCCGCGGTTGCGCCGGCAGCCCGCCGCTCGCTACGATCTGGCCGAAGCTTAGATGGAGTGTGTCGAAATGATTGAATACGGTGGCGTCATAGTCCGTGGCGCCGCCCAGAACTTTCCCAAAGTAGGGGAGAGCGTTCCGCGGCTTTGTTGTATTGAGGTAGAAGATCGCGATGCTCAACAATGTCCCGGCGCTGTTGGGAGCAAGTTGAGCCGCTCGATCCAAGCAGTATTCCGCTTTATCGATTTGGCCGGCCTGAACGAACGCACCTTCCGCGTCGACCCATCGATCCCCTGAGGCGGCGTTGGTGCGCAGTAATCCCTTGAGAATATTCTGCCCGCCGTCCAGGTCTAGCGCGGGTCCCTCTTTCAGCCGCTCGATTGCGCGCGTGAAGAGAGTATCCGGGTCGGTCAGGTAGAAGTGTGTCCAGCCAACCGGCTGATGATCCCTGGAAGCGGATTCAAGACAAACCTTCATCCAGGCGGCAGAAACAAGAACCGCACTCAGCAGGAGTCGAGCGATAACCGGAAGCACTTCAGCCTAGTTGGGCACGCACGAGCAACTGTAAGTGGTCTTATTTTTTTGTGTCGCTGTCGCTGTCACACAGGTGCCAATTTTGCTGCCCTTGCTCCCGCTGGGCGATTTGGTGCTACATGCGCCCGCGTGCTGGCACGAGTTGTCCGTGTTGACCACGCAATCTCCCGTTGCCAGCAGGTTCATGTCCTGCAGCAAACCCGGCAAACCATCGAGCTTTGTGCACGGGGCGCCATAGGTTTCCTGCATGTAAGCCAAACCCTGCTTTGCGCCGACACCACACACAATCAAAGCGATTGCGAGTACCAAAATCAATCGTCGAACTTTCATAGTCATCCTCCGAAGTTATTAACGATTACAAACTGACTGTAGGCGCGGTCTATGACCGCGCACTAGAGTTTGGACATTTTTCCGAACCCTTGGTCAATAGCATGGCATCGATGCCTTCAACTTCACGCTTCGCCCGCAGGCATGTCGTGGGAGCGAAACGTGTGTCCGAATTCCCCTCCTAGGTTAGGAGGGGTGGCTGCGCCACCAAGGAAATGCTCCCGTTCCTTATTGGCGCAGACGGGGTGGTACGGAATGGCGCTTCGCATCATGGGTCGACCACCCCGCCGTTCGCTAAAAAACGCGCGAACGGCACCCCTCCTAATCTAGGAGGGGAATTTTTTGCTATGAAAAGCGCGCGGTCATAGACCGCGCCTACAGTAGAGAAACATTTAAACCGTCTCCAGCGATCAGCGTCCGCTGAAGGCGACCGCCACCACCGGATCGTATTGTACGGTGCGGACTCTTTCCGGCAGCTTCCTGGAAATAAGGTCCACCAACGGCATGATCACGGTCGCCGTCTGCGCGGCATCCGGCGGCACGCTCAGGTGGAGCGAGGCGCCATCGCCCATCGGGATGACGACGCTCCAACAAAGATGCGAAACCCTCACGAACTTCTCTTCATAGATCTGCCCGTTGAAGTTCAATTCCGCGGCAGCAAAGCCGAAGCTGCGGCACTGGCCGCACAATTGCGCCCACCACTCGTCAAATGATGCGCAAGATTCCAGCGCGCTCTCGAGTTCCCGCAGTTGAACGTTCATGTCGATCATTCGCTGAAGCGTACCGCCCATGACCATGTGGCGAGCCGCGGTAAACTCCGCATATCCGAGGTGCTGAATGCCAATCCACGTTCCGGCGCAGAATAAAAGCACGACGAACCCGCCGTACTGGTTTTGTTGACCGGACTGGATAAGCGACAAGACGGCTCCAAATGCGCACGCTCCGTAGAGCAGAAAGACAACGCCCCGGGTCGTCATGCCTCGATCCAGGAGCCGGTGATGCATGTGGCCGCGGTCCGCGCCGAAAATGGGTTGCCCGCGGAGGAAGCGGCGCGCGATGGAGAGCGTCACGTCGAGGATCGGCACGAACATCGCCATTAAGGGCGCGACCATGCCCAAAACAGTCGCGGTCTTGAAGCTCCAGATGACGCCGAAGCATCCGAGAAGAAATCCAAGCAGCAAACTTCCGGAATCTCCAAGGAAGACCGTTGCTGGATTGAAGTTGTAACGCAGGAAGCCCAACAGGGCGGCGCCGAGCGGGACCGCCGCAACCACGAGCGCGCTGTTCTTCCCGAGGATCCCCGCAAGCAAAATGGTGAGCGTGGCGAACAGGCCCGCGCCCGCCGCGAGACCATCCACGCCGTCGATCAGATTAAAAGCGTTGGTGCAAAGAAGAAGCCATCCGATGGTGAGCGGCAGCGACAGCCAGCTCTCCGTGGTATAGCCGGCAATTCCCATAACGCGCAATCCGCTCGCATAGGCCAGCCCTGCGCCAATCAGCTCGCCGAGCAGTTTTTGCCATGGCTTGAGCGTGATCAGGTCGTCCAGCAAACCCACGAGAAAAATGATCGCGGCCGCGGGCAGCAGCCGGATCAGGAACTGGATCGCGGGGTTATAAAGGAACGGGTCCCAGACGCCGAGCGCTCCTGTCACGCCGATCGATATAGCAATCGACGCCACGATCGAGATCCCGCCAACGCGCGGTATCGGGGTGGAGTGGAGCTTTCGTCCCCCGGTGGGGTGGTCCACAAGTCCCAGCTTAAGAAATAGATTGCGTATAAGCGGTGTTAAAGCTAACGCACAGATAAATGAACTAAATGCAAGTAGTACTGTTGCCAATAGCATGATCAATCCTTGAGAGCTACCGGTTGGTGCTGTTCTTCCGTCATACGTGACAGAAGTGCCCATTAAACTAGAAAAGCAGGTACTTGTATCTAGTTCGAAGGTGTCGCTGAATTGCGCCGCGACCGGACCTTCGTGCTATATAGAATGTGCGCCTTGGTGACCTCCTTTTGGTTCAAGCCCTTGCGGGCCCATATTTAAGGTTTCTTGAGGGTTCGTGCGAGTTCGGAGTCAAGCGATTGAATGGACACGACCCGAACTTTCTCGTCGATGTCGTAAGATGTCATCCCCGGATAAACAACGAACAGCTTTGTCAGCCCCAGGTCTTCGATCGCGATTCGCATCGATTTCGTAGTGCCGGGAGCGTCGCTGTACTTCATCTCCAGACCGTAGCCGCGGCCCCTCCAGCGGACGAGCAGATCGAGTTCGGCGCCGGATTGTGTTGCCCAGAAGTAAAGGTTGCGTTGTCCGGCGAGGCGTGCGGCCTCCTCGACGACAAAGCCTTCCCACGACGCGCCAACTTTGGGATGGCCTTCCAACTCCCGGAAATGCCGGAGACCGAGTAGCACATGCAACAATCCGGAATCACGTATGTAGACTTTCGGAGCTTTGACCTGGCGTTTAGCGAGATTCTGGTGCCACGGTTGAAGCTGTCGAATCATGAGCGCTCCGGTCAGTGTGTCGAGGTGACGCTTGACGGTGGTGTGGGCTTCCCCGAGTGACCGTGCGATTTCCGACGCATTCCAAACCTGGCCGTGATGATGGGCCAGCATGAGCCACAGACGGCGGAGCGCTGCCGGAGCGGTCTGGATGCCGAACTGGCGCAGGTCGCGCTCCAGAAATGTCTGAATGAAATCCTCTCGCCATGTCCAGCTCTCCCCCTCCGTCCGCGCAAGGAACGATCGGGGGAATCCTCCGCGCCACCAGAGACGGCGCGTGGAAGATGGTCCGACCTCGGTTAAAGCGAAGCCGCCCATCTCGACAAGCGCAATCCGCCCCGCCAGGGATTCCGAGCCTTGTCGAAGTAACTCCGGGGATGCGCTGCCGAGTATCAGAAAGCGAGCGCGCTGCGGACGGCGGTCCGCCAATACGCGAAGCACCGGAAACAAATCCGGCTTTTGCTGCACTTCATCGATTACAACGAGGCCGCGGAGCGGGCTGAGAGCCAGCATTGGCTCATCCAGCCGTCTGAGACTGGTGGGGTCCTCGAGGTCGAAGTATTCAACTCCGGGGGAACCGGCAATCTGGCGCGCCATTGTCGTCTTGCCACACTGGCGTGGCCCGAAGAGAGCCGTCACCGGATTGGCTTTGATCGCGCTGCGGATTCTCTTTTCTAAGCCGGTACGCGGCAGCATTGTGTTGTCCTTGAATATTGAGCTACGGCTGTTCAATATTCTCCCTCTGGGAGAAGGTGGCCCGAAGGGCCGGATGAGGGTGCTTTTCCAGCCCTCACCCGGCGCTTCGCGCCACCCTCTCCCAAAGGGAGAGGGACATTTCCGGAACAGGTTTCCAAATAGAGAATCCAATGAAAACTTTATCGCAAAGCAACATTGCTAGATCACGAACCCACATTGCTTTTTCGTGAAGCCACATTGGTTCGTGACGAAGACGCTTTGCTCGGTCACGGTGAAGCCTATTTCCGGGACCGGCCAGCCTTGCTTCCTTCCGGAAACACTTAATTCCATCGGGCAAATACTTGCTTCCGTGACGGATTCAATTATTTCTGAAGCGCACTAAAATTGATTTCGCTGCGCCCTTCCCATTCACGTCGATGGGAAGCGGCCTGATCCTCCATCGCATTTGTAATAAGAACCGGAATTCGTTTCTCCGGGAATTGAGCCGTCTGGCCGTCAACAGTTCCGCATGG
>WNGK01002644.1_pt1 | contig 35001 bp, 18 predicted proteins | sample 5400601 | NCBI WGS metagenome assembly WNGK01 (sample SAMN13153376, study PRJNA577476) | soil metagenome | isolation source: 60 cm soil or saprolite under Garry oak tree replicate 1 | place: USA:California | collected 2016-06-15 | reverse complement strand
GCTTTTCTCTCCCATTCCCTCATGTACCATTCTCTGAACGATCACCGTCCGAGGGCTCAGTTGCCGGTTTGCTTGCAACTGGAGCCATTCCTGTGCTGAGGGAAGTGCTCTGATATGAGGAAACAGCTCCCATGGCACGTTTTCTTTCCCTTCCATCATCCCCACCATTTCTTTCTGTTGAGATTACGTTTAGAGGAACCATTCACAAGGCAATGCGTTCATGATCCTCTCAACCTGGTCTGAATATACCTCAGTCACGGGGTGTATTCCAAATAACCTGTATACACGAATTAGCAGCTCAAGGCAAATCGATTCAAGACATCGCGATCCAACTGGGGATTGCCAGAAATACGGTGCGCAAATACCTGCGCCACCCCGAGCTGGTCGCCATGCCCCGTCCGCGGCCCAATCGCCGCTCCAAACTCGATCCGTTCAAAGACCAGGTGCGGCGGTGGATCACGGAAGACCACTGTTACAACTGTGAAGCCATGCTGCCTCGTCTGCTGGAGATGGGCTACAAGGGCAGCTTGAGTGTGCTCAAAGCCTTTGTGCATCCGCTCCGTCCCCCGGCCGGCGGCTGCGCTCCCGTGATCCGCTATGAAACCAAGCCTGGCGAGCAGGTGCAGTTTGATTGGGGCGAGTTCAAGTATGAGGACAACGGAGTGGCACGCAAGCTCTATGGCTTCAGCGCCATCCTCTGCTACTCCCGCATGAGATTTGCCACCTTTGTCAAACGCTGTGATGTGCAGACGTTGCTCCGCTGCTTGATGGAAGCCTTTGAGTACTTTGGGGGCTTACCCAAAGCCGCTCTCACCGACCGCATGAAAAGTGTGCTCCTCGAAATGGAGGAGAAACAGCCACGCTGGAATGCGCTGTTTGCCGACGCCGCGAGCAGGAACCCCTTGCGCCTTTGCCCCAGGCGTTTGCCTGGGAACGCTTTGCCACCGAAGAGCGCAAAGTCGGCTGGGATGGCTACTTCTCCTACGATGGCGTGTTGTACGGCTTGCCTTCTTCCCCTCCACTCGCCGGGAGCGTGGTCCAGGTCCGAGAGCGGCATGGGACGCTCTCAGTGTGGTCGGCGGGCCAACTCGTTGTGGAGCTGGCCAGGCGCCCCCGGTCCCAGACGCATGTCGAGCACCCGGACCAATTTCGAGAGCGCTGGCTCCAGCTGCCTCCCGCCGGGCGCACATCGTTCCTCTCGCGCATCTGCGGCCCGCCCCACAGGTGCAGACGCGCTCGCTCACCGAGTATGACCAGCTCTGTGGTCTGGAGGTGCTCGCATGCAGCCGTTAAAACAGCTGGGCCTCACGCAACTGGAACAGGCATTACCGACCCTCTATGAGACGGCCAGGCAAGAGCAGTGGACCTATGAGACCTTTTTCAGCCGTGCCATTGAGGCCCTGATCGAGGGACGCGATCGGCGCGCCGCCGAACGGCGCATGAGCGCAGCACGTTTGCCGACGCTCAAAACGCTGGAAGCCTTTGATTTTGCCTTTCAACCCAGCCTCTCCCAGCGGCTGTTGTGGGAACTGGCCGATCTCTCTTTTGTGCAAACGGCCACCAATGTCCTGTTTCTGGGGCCGCCGGGCACTGGGAAAACCCACCTGAGTTTGGCGCTCACCGGGAAGCGCGCTGGCCGCCGGCTATTCGGCGCTGTTTACCACGCTCTCGCACCCCTCTCGGGCGCTGGAGAGTGCTCCATATCCGAGTTTGATGCGCCAGCGGCTGCGTCGCTACACCACCCCCAGTGTGCTGGTCATCGACGAGGTTGGCTACACCAAACTGTCGCCGGCCCAGGCTCACCATTTCTTTGAGTTGGTGACCGCTCGCTACGAGCACGGCTCGATCCTGTTGACCTCGAATACCAGCTTTTCCGACTGGGGCAGCCTCTTGGGGGATGAGGTCCTTGCGACCGCACTACTGGACAGGCTGCTTCATCATGCGGAGGTCATTTCCATTGCAGGCCCCAGTTACCGCATGAAAGATCGCCGAGAGGCCGCGCTCAAAACGACGGGAGGGGGTCAAAAGTAAGCTGGCGCAAAGGATGCTGGCGTTGGGAGGGACAGAACCGATGTAGTCGCGGGCGGGGAGGCCCTGCTCTGTGGGCATCCGGAGTGAGCGAGTTGAGGCATGGGGGGGCGGCAGGGCGTACTACCTGGACCCCTGTGGTAGGCTTGGCAGACGAGACGAGCGAGCGCGGAAGGCTCTGCGGTCTATCGGGAGGGGGTGGCTCGATCCACCTGGCTCGAGGAACAGACGGAGGCGTGAACCTTGGAGATGATCAACTGTAGGAAGGAAAAGCTAGGTGATCAGGGGGGTCAAAATTATTTGGGCGCAAAAGTACGTCGGCGTTGACATAAGTGCAATAGCCATGCCCTAAGTCGTAAAACTTCCAGGGCTCACCGGTTGCTGCTGCGCCGCTGGTGACCACTGCCTGGTCGATCAGCACCTCGATGGTTCGGACATTGCGCCCAAAGTATCCTGCGTCTGTGTAGGATTTCGCGAGCTTCGTCGGCGAAACCATCACGTAATGTCTGGTTGACTCGGGTGATCGATGCCCCAGCCATTGCTGTAACTCAAGTAAGGTCATGGGGTCTTTTGCATTGGCGAGCTGAGAGGCAATGGTAGACCGCGCTCGGTGCGTCGTGATGGAGCCACGAGCATCCTGCAAAGGGACTCCGGCTTTGTAACACAACAAAGGGATAACTGTCCGATTCAGGTAGTCGAGCCCGACTCGATAGCTGCGATAGGTAAACAGGTAATTGACCAGCTCTCCCGTTTTCGTATCCACAGTTGATGGTTGTGTTGGACGGATCCGTTCCCACTCCTTGATGGCTTCACCAACGACACGATCCACCGGCTTCGTAAAGGCTGTTCCCGTTTTGTTTGTCGGGATATCAAGCAAACAAATGGCATCTGTAGGGGTCGCGGAATCTGTTTGAGGCAGGAGCCTTGAATTACTCTGCCAACGAATACATCCTACCCGCAGCCGACTAATCTCATTTCTGCGTAATCCACAAAAGAGCCAGACTATCACGATGGCTTTCACCATTTCAAGAGGATAGCGATGTTCACGCGGTCTTGATGGTGCCAGAGAGCGTGATGCAAGGTCATCGGCAGTAAGATTGAGTCCTGCCCAGAGCAATTTAGCCCAGATATCATCGGCGATGATACGTGGATCAGGACCAACCAGGGCTTTGATTGACCGAGGCGTGGCAAAACAGCGGAGAGGATCAAAGCGACGAGGAATCCACTCCCATTCCTGGCAATCCCGGAAGAACATGCGCATGGTTGAAAACAAATGGGCCTTTGCCTTTGGCTTGATCGGTTTATCCACCAGCTCTGGTGGAAGTGAGCGAGATGCCCACTGACCGACCTTCAAGCGATCAACAGCCGTCGCAAACTCCAAGGTCAATTCACGCGTCCATTGTTCGGGACTCTCAATCTCAGGATGGGTTTGAGCCAGCCAGCGACCTACGGTGAGCAGTCGCGAATAGACACTTTGACGAGTTGATGCGGCCAGGGTTGAGGTTGTATGCCATCGCTGGCACCATTCCCCCCACACAGGAGGAACCTGCTGAGGCATATGTTTCGTTTTCTGCAAAGCGTGTAAGGGAATGATTGGGTGGCTCAAAACGCCGAGATGGACCAAGATGCGTGAAACGACGACATACTCATCTTCGTAAAAGGGCATATCGCGACGAGCTACCAATGCAATCGTTTCAGTGGCAAGATCTTCGAGCCGTGGACTCCGGTTCGCCAGAAAAAGGGCACACATCACCCTAGTGAGATAGCCGTCGCTTCGCGTTTTACTGTAACCCCATGCAAGCATGACCGTTCGCACTTGCTCGATTGCAGCATCAATGGCTGCTTGGCCAAACACTTTGCGTGCAATGGGATAGCGAACGATGTTCCTCCCAGTAGCCGAGAAGTCGGTGAAATTACACAACACATATCCAATGACATAGACCTGATGGCGATAGAAGCTTAACCGATGAGCAAGCCTCTGAGGACGTTGCATGTTAAAGAGATCGACCCAATCATCGTGGGTCCATCCCCAGATGGTGATCTGTCGAAAATACATTTCGCGCAAGAGGAGATTGACAATCTCCCGACGGACTTGTGGAATTGCCCCCGTGAGATCAAGTACATCGTGAAGCGGACGCGTAAGACGATGAAGCACAGCAGGCATATCGACTGAGGAGCAATACTGCCCAGCGTCTGACCGCTGTACTCGATCAGCGAGAGCATGGTATTCACCTGCACTGAGCGTAGAAGTACGGTCATATGTGGTGCAATCCAGCGGCCATATCCATGGATCTGGCGAGGTCTTGAGCGAGGTGATCATCCCAGCACCTCCTGGAGCATGGAAACCCGCCATGCATGAATTTGCGCCATTCCCTCTGCTAACTTTGCAGACAACTCACGTCCACTCAAGTGAATGTAAAGCAGCGTCGTTTGAATACTCCGATGACCTGCAAATGTGGCGATTTCATGCAAGTCCCAATTGGCACGGGCGAGATCAGTGAGGCAAAGATGGCGTGGTGTATGCGTCGTGAATTGGGAGACTCCAGAACGTTTGGCAATCCTCTCGACGACCTTCGACCAGGTCCAGATAGAAATGGGTTGCGCGTGGTTGCGTCGTGACTCGGACAAAAATAACGGGCCGCGTTCTCGACTCAACTCACGTCGGTGTTGGAGATAGGCCGCATACAGGACACTTGTCGCTTCAGAATAAGGAACAGTCCGTGCGCGCCGATTTTTTGTTTGCTCGGCACGAATATGAAGGAGACGATGAGAAGGATCAATATCACTGGTAGAGAGGGTACACACTTCCTCACGGCGCAGGCCAGCATCGTAAGCCAGTGCTAACATAACCCGATTACGTAGGAGTTCTTCCCGCATCGCTTCAAGCACAGCTCTCCATTGTTCGTCGTCTGGAATCCAGGGGAGCTTTTGGTAGCGCGGAATGAGTGCGCGATCGCGCGTCCCTCCAAATCCTTTGCCTGGTGTGTAACGCCCTCGTCCTACAGGATTGTCCTGGCGAAGGCCCTCTTCCATTAAGTAATCGTAGAACAAGCGAACGACGGTAAGACGCTGTTGCATCGTTGCATTGGCTAATCCCACGCCTGAATCCAAGGTACGTATGGCGATACCATGAGGATTGGGGCGTGAGGAGAGATCACGAACATAGCGAGCAATATCCTCTCTTTTTGCGGCTTCAGGAAGGATAGCCTCATGTTTGCAAAAAGAGAGATAGTCTTCTAGAGCACGCCTGTAGGCGTTAACCGTATTTGGCGCTCTCCCAAAGTCTACTTGAAGCTGTATCCATTTTTTTGCGGGAACCCAATTCAGCGTGGAAGAAGGTTCTTTGGTTACGTCACTCATGTGTGAATCCCTTTCATTTTCTTAAACGAGTCAGGATATTCCACATAACTGTAATCCCGAGGATGATCTGCCCAAAGACTTTGAGCAGCATCGCGCCACCTATTACGCGGATCTGCACCTGCCTCTCTCGGCTGATGAGTTCATTGCGTCCTTGAAGACGCAATTGACCACCGCGCTCGTGTCCTTTGAACGCTTCATGGCCAAAAAGCCGACCGATGTGGCGATTGGCACCAGGCACGGAAAAGGATGGATTACCCTCTCTCCCCTGCCCAAGCAACCTGAACCCAAGCACCTCCCGCGTGTCAAAACAGAGATTCAGCGTCGCTGGGGGGTCATCGATCTGCTTGATATCCTCAAAGAAGCAGCGATGCTGACGGGATGCCTCGACTGTTTCCAATCGACGGGCAGTCGGGAAGCCATTGCCCACGACCTGCTGCAAAAGCGGTTGCTGCTCTGTCTCTACGGGATGGGCACCAATATGGGACTCAAACGCATGGCTGGGGTGGATCCCCATATCACGGCGGAGGACTTACGCTACACCCGACGACGGTATCTGCATAAAGAGCAGATGCGGGCTGCCATTGCACAGGTGGTCAACGCGCTGCTCCACGTTCGGCTGGAAGCCATCTGGGGAGCAGCGACTTCCACCTGTGCGTCTGATTCCAAGAAATTTCACGCCGTCGATCAGAACCTGCTGACCCAATGGCATGCGCGCTATCGTGGTCCCGGAGTTCTTGTGTACTGGCATGTGGAACGACGCTCGGTCTGCATTTATTCCCAACTCAAATCGTGTACCTCCTCCGAGGTGGCAGCGATGCTGGAAGGGGTACTGCGCCATTGTACCGATATGACGATCAAGCACCAGATGACCGATTCCCACGGACAGAGCGAAATTGGGTTTGCTTTCAGTCATCTCCTCGGCTTTCGCCTGCTGCCTCGCCTCAAACCCATTCACGCGCAACGATTAGCGCTGGTGGAGGCAGGCACACAGGACCACTACCCCCACCTCAAAGCAGTCCTGGGAAAGGCGATCAACTGGACGGTCATCCGTCAGCAGTACGATATGCTGGTCAAATACACCACGGCCTTGAAGACCGGAACGGCCGATGCCGAGGCCCTGCTGCGGCGCTTTACCCGCAGTAATCTGCAGCATCCGACCTATCAAGGGCTTCACGAGCTGGGTCGCGTGATCAAAACCATCTTCCTGTGTGAATTTCTCAGCGACTCCCGACTGCGCCAGGAAATCCAGGAAGCCCTCAATGTCATTGAGCTCTGGAACAGCGTCAATGGCTTCATTTTCTCTGGTCGCGGGGGAGAGCTCTTGTCGAATCGGCCAGAGGATCAAGAGCTAGCCATCCTGTCCCTCCATCTGATCCAGGTCAGCCTCGCCCTGGTCAACACGCTGCTGCTCCAAGAGGTCCTGGCTGAGGAGAAGTGGAAGGCTGCCATGAAGCAAGAAGACTGGCGCGGATTGACTCCCTTATTTTATCAGCATGTGAACCCCTATGGGCGCTTCACCTTGGATTTGACCCAACGTCTTCCGTTGTCGCTGACCACTATCGCCTAGACCTCTCAGCCCACTCCCAAAACTGTGCCGCACTTATCTACTTTGCGGCTAGCAGAGGTCTTCCTTAACGTAGGGCCTAGTGGGGAACTCGCTCCTCTTGAAGAAAGGATATAGGTATGGATCCGTCACAATTTATCGAGGCCTACTCCGCCCTCTCTCCTGGAGAGCAGGGCCAATTTGAAGCAGCTCTCAGTGCGGTCCTGGAAACCGGGATTCTCTGGCGCGAAGATGAACGAAGCCGTGGGCACTATTCGTTCGTATATCGCCACCAGGACCTCGTGCGTGCCTATCTGGCGCCCGTTGGATGGCAATTATTGCACCACGAGCAAGCTCTGGTCTTCCAGGTAGTCCACCGCGAAGGAGCACACCGGAAGAAATTCACCACAGACATGACCATCTGGCTCCTGTTGCTGCGTTTACTCTATGCAGAACGGCAGGAGTCGATGACACCGCGACTGACACGCTACCCGGTCGTCTCGATCGGAGAGATCGTTCGTCGCTACAGTGAACTGCCGGGGACGCCCAGGCGTAGGAAGGTCAGCTTCGAAGAAGCCTTGCGCCACTTCCAACGGTATCACCTCATTCGTGTTGCCGACGGCAGAGGTATTCAAGTCTCCAACGAGGAACAACTGCTCGAACTCCTTCCTCCTCTTGAAGTTATTATTCCAGCGCAGCGGGTCGAGGTTGTCGCCTCGCGCTTACGTGCCTATACAGAGCGGTCGGAGGCGAGCTACGACTACGCAAGTACAGAAGAGGACCTGGAAATAGACATCCTGTAGCCGTGGCTCTTGGGATGATCGACGCGAGAAAGGAGCAACACTGATGCTGGCACTTTCGCGTATCTTCTTGCATAACTGGCAAAAATTTAGCCTCACGTTGATCGAGGTAGACGGGAGCCTCTACTTGACCGGGTTAAATGCCGCGGGAAAATCCACTATTCTCGATGCCATGCAGGTGGTGTTGCTGGCTGATCTCAAGCTGATCAGGTTTAACAGTTCTGTCCAGGACACCTCTGAGCGCACTATTGACAGCTTTGTGCGCGGGGATATTCGTAAAACGAGATTTCTCCGCCCGGGGGACTGCGTGGGCTATATTGCTCTAGAATTCACCGACACGAAAACTGGCAACAAGAAAGTCCTCGGATGCCATATCGAAGCGGGGCCGACGATCGGACCGAACGGACAACGTACCTTCTTCCTGATCCGGGGGGCCCTCGATATTGATGTGCTCATGCCGCTTGGAGAAGCGCTATCCCGCTCACAACTCAGACAAGCTCTGGAAAGCCGGAGACTGGGGCGTATCTTCAGCATAATGCGGGAATACCAGGCCGTACTCTTAGACGAACTGGGAGGACTGAACGAAAGTTTCTTCGACCTCTTCCGACGAGCCCTCAGTTTCAAGCCCATCACAAATATCGGTGTATTCGTCGAGCAATGGGTCCTTGATGAACGTCCGCTGGATCTGACGAAATTTCAGCTCATCATTACTCGCCTGGATAATCTGCGGGATGCGCTTCACCTGGTACAGGAGAAGGTTGCCTTGTTGAGCCAGGTTGTGGCAGCCCAGGAGGAGTGCCGTGGATTGATACAACGGCGGGCGACCTCTACGATCCTGCATGCTCTGCTCCAGGAGGAACATGCACGCCGTCATATGGAAACCTCTCTGGCGCAACGCAACGAGGTATGCCTCCAGGTCCAGCAGGAAGAGGAACGACTGGCTTCCATGGAAGCAGAGCTGAAGCAGATGGAAGCGATTAGGGATGAGAGAGAACGACGCTTCTACAGCCTGGACGTCACCAAGCAACAACTCGCTCTTCAAGAGGAGATTCGCCAAAGAACTCTCGAAGCGGATGCCATCCGGACCCGCCGGCATGGGCTGCGCTTGGATTTCACCCGTATCGCAGCCTCCCTCTCCCCACTCCAAACATCCTCCCTTATTGAGAATGATGAGCAACGTTACATTGGGGCATGGGTTGCTCGTACAGAGGCGCTGCCAGAGCGTGATCTCCTTTCAGCTGACGTTGCTCACACGCTGGATCATGTCATCAAGGTTCTCAATAGCACCCTGAAACGCGTCGAGCGACGCATGTATAGCATTGATGCACGCTTGCAGGAGGTACAGCAGGAGGCGCAGGGACGGGAGCAGCAGATTCGCCGCCTCCGCGAGCATGGAACCTCTTACAGGGATGAGGTGGAGCAGGTTCGCCTTCTCCTGGAGCCCATCCTCGGCGCTCGCCCGCCTGTTCTGTGCGAATTGGTCGAGGTTCCTGATCAACGCTGGCAAAACGCGGTGGAGGCCATGCTAGGGGATAGGCGCTTCTATATTGTGGTTCCGCCTGCTTCCTTCACTGATGCCCTCCACTGTCTGGTCGAGGCTCAGCATCGCAGGCAGATCTACAACGTTGGCGTTCTTAACCTGGCACGAGCCGTTCAGGAACGCTCCAGAGCACACCCTCGTAGTTTAGCTGTCCAGGTGAGTACGGAGCATCCAGAACTGCGCGCCTATCTTGACTCGGTGCTTGGTGGGATCATTACCTGCGAATCGGCGCTGGAACTGGAACACTATCGACGTGCCGTGACGGCGGACGTCATGTACTATAGTGAGTGGGCCCTGCGGGCGATCCCTCCTAGGAACTATGAGATCTGGTACGTTGGAAAACGCGCCTTGCACTCCCAACTTGAAGCCCACGAACAAGCCCTGGAAGAGCTTCGCAAGGAATACGTAGAGCTGAAAGCGCAGCAGAGTCAGGCAAACGAGGCAATCGCATTACTGTCCTCCTGGCATCAGCTCTCGCTGTTGCGACAGCGCCTAAATGACCCTCTAGACGACTCAGAACTTCGCACTCAGATCGCCGCCCTCATCCAGCAGCTCGCGTCTCTTGATGTCAGCGAAGCTAGCATCCTGGAAGAAGAGGTGAAGTGCTTGCGTGTGGCTATAACGCGACAGGAGCAGGAGATCCGCTCGCTTCATGAAACATTAGGAGGCTTGAGAACTTCTCTCAAAGACGATGAACACAGTATGCAAATGACTGAGCAAGCGCATCGTGAGCGCGTGATCGAGGTCGAGGAAGCGCTCAAGCGCCATCCAGAAATCGAGCAGGTAGCCAGGGATCTCTTGACTGAGCGGCTCCCTCAACCCGATCTCTCCCAGGCGATCACGAAGGCCGCCGCAACCATACAGCGCATTCACACGACATTGAACGAAGCCCTTCGCGCTCTTCAAACACTGGGCGACCGCTATAATATGCAGTATCAGTTCGGGGGAAGTGCCACAGATTTGAACAATCAACGCTACGAAGAGAAGCTGGGGCAGTTAACCACATTCGATTTGCCCACGGTGAATAGCGACATCGCTAACGCCCAACGGGATGCAGAGGAAGAACTTCGCGAACACATTGTCCATGTCTTACGCGAAAATACCTATCGTGCACAGCGTAAACTGGATCAGTTAAATGAAGCGCTCCGGCCCATTCCCTTCCAGAACGAGCGCTATCGCTTCCGCTGGTTTCCCGCCGAGGACATCCAGGAATTTTACGACTTGGTCATGGATTCCCAACAACTAGGGACAGCCTCGCTTTTCAATAGCCTCTTTTCAACAGATCATGCCGAGACGCTCGAGCGCTTTTTCGCCGCGTTGACCTATCAAGGAGTCAACGTCGCCGAACAAAAACTGCGAGAGCGCCTGGCAGATTATCGTACGTATATGACCTATGACGTTGAAGTACAACGAGGTAATGAACGATGGGTCAGGTTGAGTAAAATGATAGGAACCACTTCTGGGGGAGAAACCCAGACACCCTTTTATCTAGCAATCGCGGCCTCGTTTGTGCAGCTCTATCGTATCCTGGACGAAGAGAAGTACAGGCACTCCCGAGCAACCATCCACCTGGCAGTTTTCGATGAGGCGTTTAACAGAATGGATCAGCATCGTATCGCTATGGTGCTTGATCTGTTTCACCGCTTCGGGCTGCAGGTGATCACCGCGACTCCTCTGGAGCGCTGTGAATACCTGGCTCCCAAGATGTGTACCAGCCTTGTGCTGACAGCGATCGGCGACGAGCAAGTGATGATCGAGGACTACCGTAACTATGCAGCGCGTTTGGAGGAATTGGATGGAGACCATTGAGGCGTTACCGGACAGGTATGTCCGTGATCTGTTGAATCTGTTGCTGGACCGAGCGGAGCAACCAAGGCGGAAAAGGAGTGTGGCAGTGTTGATCCGGCGGGATTGCCCCTGGTATGATTCGGAGCAGACCCCGGCTGGTCTTCGTCCCCAATTTCATGAGGCGCTGCGGGAACTTGAGCAACGTGGGTGGCTGCGGCTCTTCTGGCGCAGGTTTAATGAAGGAAATTTGCTTGAAAAAGTGGAACTGGTAGCCAGTCCATCAGAGCAAATGACCTCGCTGTATAACGAACTTAGAAGGGTGCCCAGGGAGGCCCAAGAAGCAAGGCTGCGAGCGCTCCTTGAGGAGCAGGAATCAGGCAGTGAATGGCATACCGTTTTCTTAACACGCGCACGAGCACAACTCGAAGCCCATAACCTGCCTGCCCCACTTTCACTCTCAGATCTACAAGAGAGCCGGGATCTCCTCCTGGCACTCAGAGCCATTGCCCGGCTTCGTGAACCTGTTCTACTGCGGAAACTAAGCGTCCAACTCTATCATGATAGTAAACGGCTGGGAGCCTTGAAGAACGCACTTGTTGCCGTGCTATCGACGTGTAGTGCGGAGGCAACTCTTTATGGGGACGACGAATGGGCGCTTCTGCGAGCCCACTACATTGAGCGCGCTCCTGAATATGTTCCGCTCGCCGGACCGATCACCATCCAGGTTGAGGAGCGACAGCCTCCCTCAGGAGGTATGCATCTCGAGCTGGATGCCCGGTTTCCGAGCATAGCGCTGTCGGAATACTGCCTACGCGTGGCACGGGTAATCGCCTGTCCCGCATCAGCGGTCGTCACGGTTGAGAACCTCACGAGTTTCACGGACCTCTTGCTGGTTCGCCCCCCTTCTCTCCTCGTGTTGTACACGGGAGGCTTTGCGAGCCCCAGTCTCCTCTTCTTTCTCGAGAAACTTCAGGAACTCCGTCCTGGTCTACCGTTCTTCCATTGGGGCGATCTGGATGCCGGCGGCTTTCGTATACTGGCTCATCTGCGCGCCTTTTTGCGTTCCGTCCAGCCAGTGGGGATGGACATTGCTACCTTCACGGCCTACCAGGACTACGGACAACCGCTGACCACCAGGGACAGAGAGGCACTGGACTCCCTACGAAGACAGGAATACCTCCCTGATTGTCTCCCGCTCATTGAGTATATTGTGATCGCGGGAAAAAAGCTGGAGCAAGAGGCAATAGAGGCTGCGAGCATCGTCGCTAGGCTTTCCAAACACTAAGAGATCGTTGTGCTATTCCAGAGAAAGATCTTCTGATGACTCGTTCGTAAAGAATTGAAAGTGATTGAGCATAATACCCAGACGCTCTGTTACTGCCTCCTGAACAAAGAACGTGCGCTTTTACGTGCCGTTCTGCTTTTGCACCCCTCTTTTGGTGTCAACGCGTGATCGATCGCGGGTATGTTACAGCAGAACAGTATCCTGCATTCTCCCCTGCTGCCGAGGTCAGCCGTGTGCAGTTCTTGCCTCGCCTCCCTTGGGCGTGATCAGGAAGCAGGGCGGTCATTCAAGTAGATAGCCGTTACAAAAGACTTCCCACCAGACATTATGTGGTCTGTACGAGCACTGGTCGCTCTTCAGAGGAACACTCGCATTATCGTCTGTTTCCCTTCGGGCGCTTGCCAGTAGCACGTGCTTCCTGTGAGCAGGAGGGGTGAAGCACACTTTTGCCATATGCGCTAGAGCATCTTCATGGATTACCATACGGAGTTATGTTATCCAGTTCTGAGAAGACATCATAATGAATGAGGCTAAGAAAGAGAAGTCTTCTTTTGCAAGACAGCATCACCGTCTTTGTGCAGTAAATACTTCACATGTTTTCTCTCAATCACTGCTCTTTCGTCATCAGATTCTCTCCAATGAGTTTCGCTATATGTTCCTCTAGTTTTTGCCGGGCTTGTATTTCCTCCTGGAGCTGATCTTTTAGTGCTTGAATCTCCTGAGCCTGCTGATTGATGTGTTGCAGGCCCTCTCCTGTCGCGAATATGGTTCCCTCGTGTTCGGTAGTGAGTCGCTCCAGTTGCTGTTCGATCTGCTGAGTGAAAACGGTCATATCAGCGGCGACCTTCTTTTGAAGATCCTGGAGCGCTTCCTCCTTGGTACGAGCATACTTATACAGCTGCGTCTCAACTATCTGAAGGAGTTCGCGTGTCTTTTCCTCTTGACGATGTTCCATCCTTCGTTGCAGATCATCCATACGTTGGGTGAGTTGTAAAAGTCGTTCTGTACTCTCCTCAAGATGTGCAGCAACCACCTGGGTTAAGGCATCGCGCTCCTGAGTAAGCTCTTCACGGATCTGGGTGATTCGCTGATTCTGTCCATTGAGCAGAGCGACCAGTTCTTCATGCTGGCGGTGCTGGAGATTCACCACTCGGTGGAACATCTCGATCTTGTTGGCTATGTCAACTCGCAGTGCTTCAAGTGCCTGGCGTTGCTCTATTTCGAACATCGTTACCTTTTGCTGTACAGCCTCTTGCAATCGTTCCTGTTGATAGACGAGATCAGCAGTATGTTGATGAAGCTGGCGATTCGCCTGCTCAATCTGCGCGAGGATCTGTTGGTGTGCCTCCAGTATCTCTTGCTGCTGTCGAGGGATACTGATAAGGTCCAGTTTCCCCTGCTCGCTTGTGACTGCTGCACTCTGGTCGATGATTGGGGTCAACTGTGCAAGATCACTCATGCGCACCCGACGGGTCCTCTTATTAATCCCTATGCGTTTTGGGTGTACCGGGAGCAGACCCTGACCAATCCAGGTGCGTATCGTGTGCTCCTGACGTCTGGTGATTCTTGCAGCGTCCGTCACTGAGACCCAGTAATCGTGAGGGTCTGCAAGCTCGGTGATGTATTTCTCATTCTTTCTGTTAGGCGAAGAAGGATTGGGTTCGTTTGTCATAAATATATTCTCCCATTTGTAAGATTTGGTAGTAATCGTAACTACCAAATCTAGTTTACCTTCTAAGGCAAGGTTCAAATGAATGTGACAGTTGTGACTCTAAGCAGCCAGAGCCAGCACCGGTTGCGGATCGGCACGAGGCTCAGGCGGATGAGTCTCCCCTGGCGGGGGATAGCCCAAGGCCTCAAGCCAATCGTTGGTGACCGGCGTCAGTCCGCTGCGGATGAGCGGACTTTGTCCCTGATGCAGCCCGCGCTGGGCCACCCGATGATTGTGCCAGAGCGCCAACAGCGCCAGCATGGCAGTCGAGAGGGTGCGATGTACCGCCAAGTATGGGCGCAAGACACTGTGCCAGTTCTCGACGGCACTGCTAGCTCGTACGGCCCCATCCCAGGCGGCCAGCAGCGGCTCCGCCAGAGGTCGCCAGTCGGGCGGCACGTCTTTGAGCAGGTCCTGGCTGCTGGGACCCAGGATGGCTCGCCGTTGCCAGGCCCAGGCCAGCAGATGGAGGGCCTGGGGTCCCAACAACTGGCTGACCGATGCTTGCATCTCATCCAGTGCTGGCGCAAAGAGCACCAGCTGCGGCAGAGCTGCCTCGAGCCTTGTCACCAATTTCCTCAGCTCGTGCTGCATGCCATCAGGAGCCGTGTGACTCAGTTCGTCGAGCAAGATCAGCACGGTCTCCAGCTCCCCTTGCCGCACGGAGCTGGAGACGACCCCCTGCCCAGGGTGGGTCGCCAGCACCACCACCTCCAACAGGCGGTGCAATTCGCCCGACAGGTAGCGCAGACCATTGGCCACATAGCGCGCCTGGGCGAGCTCGGCGGCATGGGCACTGACATCACTCTTGGGACGCTTGCCTCGCAGGCCCTTGCCTGCAGCCAGCCGTGCTGCCTGCCGGGCCACGACAGGCACTTGCTGCTCCAGTCGCTCCACCAGCAGATCCAGACGTGCTTGGATAGGCTTCCAGAGGTGCAGCACATGCCACACATCGCGTTGATGGGGCCGCTGTGGCGTCACCGTGCTGACGGCCTCCCCAATGGCTCGCCCGCCATCACTGACTGTGCTCTGCCAGTCGATGCCTTGCTCCTGCAATTGCCACAGGACCAGAGTCCAACTCTCCCCGTCCACCGCGACGGGGCTGGTACTGGCCCAGACCGCCCCGCTATGGACATCGACCACGTTGAGGTAGGCTTCGCCATGTTTGCTGCCATACAGTTCATCCAACGCCAGCGCCCGCGGCGTGTCAGGGGCATGATAACCAAGCCAGTCCTGGGCCAGCTTGCCTGCGCTCTGGACCACCGCAGCAATCTTTCCCAAGCTGACGTGCTGTCCCAGCAGGACCCACAGACACTGTTGGATGCCCCGATAACTCGCGTGACCCTCTACCAGCAAGGTCAAGATCGCTCGCTCCACGGGGCAAGCCGGAGGTCCTCCTTGGGCTGTAGGGGCAAAAGCGGCTTCCAGTGTCGCCAGCCCCTTGGCTTTCCATCGATAGAGGGTCTGGCGAGCGACGCCGACCTGCTGACTCAAGACACTGACAATTCCATAGCTGCCACCGTGGGCCACCAGCATGCTGACCCATTGTGCGTAGTCGTGTGCTGTGTGCGAGAATGTGTCTGGACCATTGGTTCCTCCCTGGGGGTGATGGTGATGTACTGTCTCAACCATACCTTCCAGGGAGCTTTTTGGCAACGGCGGCTTCTCACACTGTCACATCCTTTTCCCTTTTGTTGAACCTTGCCAAATAAGGCGTGGTTCCTGCCAACAAAGGAGCGTTGCCCATTATTCCTGAACAACTGAAAGCACCTCAATTGCCCCTCCGAGCAATTGAGGTGCTGCTATTTTTAGCACCCACAATCCCCTCTGAGAAGCTTTTCCTTTGGGCGCTTCAGCCACATTACAGGCAATTCATCCGACCCGCTCAGTAGAGGAGACCATTCCTTCAGATATCGGTAGCTTCCTGCGAAACAAACACATTCTTATTTATTGTTACATTGACAAATATATTAAGCAATTGTATTATCGATGAAATAATTTTTACGTTTTTTTGATGCAATGAGGGAAGCTCATGTGAGGAGATTGACTATGGCGCAAGACCAGTTCTATGCTCAGATTAAGCTAGGGCCAGTGTTTTTGCTACTTGGGCAGAATTACCTGCGCCTAGAAACAGGTATAGACCCCTTTCTCTCCGAACTGTTCCATAAATTTGGTCCAATAGATAGCCCTAGTCCTGGATACAATCAAGTCCTTCACTGCTTCCAGGGGATGTCACAAAGTGATCTTGATGCCGCCCTTGCCTGGATGCATGGTCGTTGTGAGCATATAGCGGTGCCATCGTGGTTAAAGACTGTAGCGGGACTTCCCTGGAATGGTGTATATACCTCGGCTATTGATGCAATCTGGCCGAAGGCCTTCCTGTCTGAGTGGCGGACGCTGCAACCCCTCCTGGATAGTAACTACGAGCCCAGCAATCCTAGAAATCGTTCAAACCTCCTCTGTACCTATCTATTTGGGTGTGTCAACAGAGTAGAGGAGGCTGAACGCCCTCCACTGGCGGCACGCGAACTAGCAAGACGCAAAAGAGTGGCACTCTCTTTTCTCGGACGCCTACCAGAGATTCTCACACCCTTTGGCACACTGCTAATTGAAGGATACGCTGGCAAGTGGGATTGGCTGACAATCGACGATCTCCTCTCCGTCGTTGATGAGCTGAACCCAGGCCAAACCCATCTGTTTAGTGTGGTTAGTGATCTGGCTGAGGACTTGTTAAAGCATGCCTACGCCGCCGATTTTGTCAAGGAAGGCAAGCTAGTGCTCCACCAGGAAAGTCTTGCCAACTATCTGTTGCGAGGAGAAGAAGGGGGGCATCTCCGCTTAGGTGAACGGCCAGCAGAGGAGGAGCATGGACACCGGATTCAAATTCTTGAGGAGAAGAACGTAGTCCTAACAGTTCCTTCTGACCTTTGGAATCAGGTGTCTCGATCGGCAATGATCCTGGATGATACAATCCTGATTCCTGCACCGCCTGTCTCGGCGGCAAAGCGTTACCAGGAATTTCGTGAGTACCTGTCAGAGTCGAGTGCCCGCCCCATCTGGTCTGCTTATAATAAAGGCCTAGTCTTCGCTCGTCATTTCGAGAAAACGCTCCATCAAGAGGTAAAAAATAGGCTTGAGTTGGTCTCAACAAAAGAGCTGCAGCGAGAGCCCATTATTCTGCATGGACAAACCGGGATAGGAAAAACGGCTGCCTTGGGTAGGTTGGCCTACCGTGTCCGTGAGGGACGCCGGTATCCTGTCCTCTTCATCGAAAGAAAAACGCAACGCCTGCAGAATGCTGATATTGATGCCTTCTGCAAGTGGACAGAGGATGGCGGGGCAGAGGCCAGCTTGGTGATCTGGGATGGCATGGTTGAGATCGAGCAGTACTACGATCTCCTTCAGTATCTGGTAGGAAGAGGCCGTAAAGTCGTGGTTGTAGGCAGTTACTATAAGATCCCTGGCGAGCAAAGTGATGGGAAGCGCAGAAGAAAAAGCCATATTGAAGCCCCTGCAACACTTGAGCCAGTTGAACTGGAAGAGTTCGACAAGTTTCTCAGGAGCTTTAACTTGGCGCTTAGTGAGAGGCAGGACGAATCCAAAAAGGCAATCTTGATGTCGCCCGACGAGACGTTTCTAGTAGCGTTATACCATCTCTTGCCTCCTACACGTCCCCGCATCATTACTGGCCTTCTCAGTGAGGTCGGTCGCTCAGAGCAGAAGATACGGCAATTTGCCCAGGAGGAGATATCTGAACCGATCTTTGACTCAGCACTAGCATATGCAATGTACAAAGCGGGCTTGATTGATACGAGCACCTTTGATACTACCAAGCGCGAGGAGTTTGCTGGCGAAGAGCTTGATGAAGTTGGCAAGCTCGTTGGGCTTGTAATGGTACCTGGCAGTTTAGGCTTGAAGGTACCAATAGAACTATTGATCCGTGCTTTAGACAAACATGGGATCATGAATTTTGTCAATCTCCTCAGGCGACTTGATATCTTCCGCTGGTATGAAGATGGAGTGGGCAATATTGCCATCGGTCCGCGTCACTCCCTTGAGGCACGCTTGATCATGCTCTCACGCCTGGGAGGGGCGAGTTTTGAAGTGCAGTATGTCCAGAGCCTGCTCTCCTGGGTGCGAGAAAGATACAATAACAATCCTGAGATCCAGTTCGCTATTGAGTTGGTGCGCAATATGCGGCCTGAAGAGCGCTTGGGCGGCGGTTCTGGTGGTGCTAGTCCTGGAGGCAGATTTGCTGCCCGCTATGTCCCGTTTTACCGTGATTTAGCGGAAACCCTGGGAAAGCTCAGGGAAGAGCATAGTATCAATAATTCGCGTCTTATGCTCCAGGAATCAACGTTTTTACGTGAAGCAGTCAAGGCGCAGGATATGAGAGGCTCGCCGCTTCCTAATGCACAGGAACTATTGAATAAGGCGGAAGAGATCATTCATCTCGCTCTCAAACACCTGGAAGGTGACCGTCAGAATAAAAAGCTGTACAGCGCTATCCTGGTTGAGTCTGCATCAATCATGGGCACTAGGATCAGGCATATTCTCGACTACGACGGTTCGTCCCAAGAGGCAAGAATGCTCTTTGAGAAGGTACGAGATGAAGTGTTCAGGGCGCAGGCCTTGGATACAGAGAACTACTATCCTATTGATGTAATTGCTTGGGTGTCAAGTGATTTATTGGAAAAGGGTGGGTTACAGCCTGATGAACGGGCCAATGTTGCGGCGGACATTCTACATGTCTTTGGACGGGCTGATATCGAGGATTTCAGCTTCGACCAGCGTGAGCGCTTCCATATACGCAGAATGGATATCGCTCGTGTGCTGGGCAATACTGTCTTGTCTGATCAGGCCTTTGAAGCGTTAAAAACTCAAGGCTCTCGTGCTGGCTACTACCTACGTGCCTATCAAAAGGCCGGCCTCAGGCCGCAGGACCTGGTCAATGAATCAATAGACAAAGTACGGCAAGAACGTTGCCGACTGGCTGCCGATTACTTGGAGGAGAATCGACAAAATATCGCTAACGATGGACGTTGTCTGTATCTCCTGCTCCGCCTCTGGTGGCTGGCTCATACAGGTAGGCCCATCTTTTATGGCGAACGCCAGACCACTCCCTTTACTCAGAAAGACTGGCTCTATTGTTACTCAATCATCCAGGATTTGATGAATGTCGGTGAGGCTTATAGGAATCCCTCTATCAAATATCTGCTAGGGCTGGCAGCATTTCATATCGATGACGTTGAGGGAGCCTTCGAAATCTTTCATGAACTCGAACGCGAGGCAGATTATGTACAGGGGAGGCGACGCATTGTGCGCAGCTACCTTGCTAGCATGCCAGATAACCAGGCGCCTGTCGGCAAACCGCAGATGTTCACTGGCATCGTCTCTTGGGTTGATGTTGAGCGGAATAGAGGCGATCTATATGTTGAGCAATTGCGACGCACAGTACGCTTCTTGCCATTCGATTTCAATAAACCTGATATTCGAAAATACGAATCCATCAGGTTCCACTTGGCATTCAACTTTCTGGGGCCGATTGCCGATCCAATTGCGTACTTTAAGGCGTAGTAGGAGAAGAATTCATGAGCACGCGCTCTCCGCAGTCATTGATGCTCTCAATTCTTGACCTTGTGAATGAGATCAATCTGGTAGGGTTGCGGCTGAATTCTAACGGAGCGGAGGTGCTTGGAAAGGTCTCGCTCAAACTACGAGATCTAACGCCGTCCGAACTCGGTTTTCTGCGCGTTGTCTCCTGGTTATATGTGTTGTACTACGAAACCAGCAGGATAAATGTTGAGTTTCTGAGCGAACAGATGGCTGCTTATGCGCTCGATCAAGATGGGAAACAGACTACGCACTTGAAAGTTGTCCATCAGATGCGTACGTTTCTCCAGCACAATCTTGATCCGACTAAAGAACAGAATCGCTTGATCCAGTGCACTTGTGAACGCTGGCTTCAGGAGCAATGTCTGGTGCCTGTTCCAGCCACAGACAAACATTGGCGGCTGTGTCTTGTGAGTTTGCTTCAAAGCGCAATAGATTTTCTCACAGTACTATGTGACTGTATTCGTCAAATTGAACAAGACGAAAGCTGTGAACATATCCTGATACAGTGGGAAATCCGTCGCAAACGATACCATCCTCCCTATGAGTTTGATCGTTTGATCTCTATTGTATCGGCCGATATGGGACGTGAAAACATTGACGTTATTCGTCTCCGCCAGCGATACTATGACAAGTGGACCAAGGAGCTAGATTTACAACAGGGCTCATATGATTTTGAGGTGGAGGGGAGAAAGCTTATTGAGCATGTTTTGTTAGCAGAGATGATACCGGTACCCCCAATAACTGGGAAGGACATTATCGAGCAATTTAATCTTTCCCCAGGGCCACGGGTGGGTGAACTGCTCAGGTTGGCTCACAAGCTCTATATGGATGAACCATGCTCTCGTGATCTTCTTCTCACAAGGCTAAGACTAGCGGCTGAAGTGGATAGTGTGCAATCCAAACCGATACCTCCTCTCCCTTAACAATAAGGTATGGTCGCAATGATAGAGTTCTCAATACTGAGACAATGGAGGATTGATCTAGACAAGCCTGGCTGAGAGCCATCCAGTTCGCTATATATGCGAAATAGCAGACCATTCACTATAGTAGCCTTTATTCTCGGGGATGTTATCTAGAGCAGCACCAAGCCCAGTAGCCGGGAGGCGCACCTCCTGAATCTGAGCTGAAAAAACGCCAGTTCGACTCCAGCACACACAAGCTGACGCCGCGCGACTAGAAAGGACTCCTCTTCGTCGCCGAACAATAATTTGCGCGTTACGACACCTACTGCTTCCCAGGAGGAACGGGAGAACAAAGGCGATGAGTATGCTCTAGCCTGTTCACGAGCCGAGTCAGGAATGACTGATCCCGCTCAGCACAATATGTTCTGTAACTTGATGGGGCGAAGCGACTTGGCTTCACAGGCGGAGGCTCGTTGTGGCAAGATTCCATCCGACCGGGTGCTGGCCCGCCTGCTCTGGCTTTGAATGGTCTCTACGTACGGTCATCGAGAACTGCCGCACGCTCAAGTTCTCGAACTACAGCTTTGAAGAGCAGTGAAATTATTGTCTTACTACTCGGCTAACTATTCAACGAGAGGGAGGTACATTCATGCCGAAGACATTTCAAGAGTACCATAGGCGTTGACAGTGGGCTATGCAGGGGCCGCAATTCGACGATATACCACGTTGAACAGTTCATATCGCTCGGCCCATTCCGGTTTATTGGTGGTTTCCAGGAGCTACTTTCACTTTGAATGCTCGTCTGCACTATACAGCCAGTGATAGCTGCCGTGACTCTGGACCAAGAAATCGCGTACCAAGCAGGACATCGTTGATCTGCTGACAACATTCCATCGCTGCTTGCCAGGGAATGCAGGGTTACTGCAGAGGTATCTTATTTAATGGCAGTTGGGGGAACCACATGCCAAAGACAGTCAAACGCATTTTGCTGAAGTTCATGTTTAGCGTTATACCTACAGCATTCCAACTACAAATGCTTCAGCATTTGACGAAGAAGCTGCAATGATATAGAGTAATAGCAGGGCGAGAATATGTGTCATCGCGGCAGGAACAATCGGTTACCCACTCAACGGAACACGTTTGTGGCTAAATAATCCAGCGTGACTCCTGCGGATAATTCAAGTCCTTTGCAGCGGATACATCGCTGCTAACTCCGGCAATGGTTTCGACGCTCTATTTAGTATCTCGTTTGCTAATCCTGTTGTGAGTAAATAGTTGTTACCCAGTTGGTAGGTTCATTCGCTTAGAGATGCTGTACTTAGCTGATATTAGGAGCGACGATGAGTGGCTTGCCTTCGCCTTCTTTCCGCATGCCAGTCTGGATACTGGTCTTGGCTGCATCTGTGTTCTCTGCTGTAGTCGTTGCGAAGCTTTTTCAAAATATGTTGCCTGGCTTGCTCACCCTATTGGGAGGCCTGCTCCTGACTCTCATTACCAGTCTCGTAACTGGAGTCGGGCTGCAATTTCAGAACATCTTGGGACCGCGCTTTTTCGCCTGGGGGGACAGACACATCCGGGGGATAGGCTATGAACAGCGGTACCGCCGCTATGTGCTCAGTGAAAACCGTTTCCTGGATATAAGTGGGTTACCTACACAGCCAGAGAAGGGATTTCGACTCGCAAACGTCTTCGTCGAACCATACCTAGTTAATAAGCCTGTGCAGCGAACTTCGACCAACCTGATAAATCCTCCGGACACTCAAGAGGGTGAACCACAAAGGATTTGGGCCTATCTCGAGCAGATAGGAGAACATTTGGTGATTCTGGGGGTACCCGGTAGCGGCAAGACGACCTTGCTACGGCATATAGTGCGGGAACTCAGTGAGAGGAAGAAACGCCGGACACTCGCGACCCCGAACCCGCATCCGCTACCATTTCTCTTGTTCCTGCGCAATTATGGCGAAACCATCAAGGACTCCTCTACCTTCTTATCCTTAGTGGAGATGATAGAAACAGAACTAAGTAAGCGGGAAAAACCACCTCCAGGTTGGGTAGAGCACCAACTTATGCGAAGAGGGAGCTTGGTTTTGCTGGACGGTCTGGATGAGGTTGCCGATGAGGCAACCCGGCGTAGTATGGTGCACTGGGTGCAGCAGCAGATGGCAGCCTGTAATCAAAGTCGTTTCGTACTCACTTCACGCCCCTATGGCTACAAAGGGAACGAACTACTGAGCCCGATTGTCTTGGAAGTTCAATCGTTTACATCTGAGCAAATCTCTCAGTGTATCGAGCGCTGGTATCTCGAGAGGCTCACCACCTGGGGTGGAAGACAGGACGACGAAGTGCGTATGGAAGCGAGGGAAAAGGCAGGAGACCTGCGTCGACGTCTGCACCGCAAGCCTGTACTCTGGAAGCTGGCAATCAATCCATTCTTACTTCACATGATTGCGATGGTACATTGTTATGGCCACACGCTTCCAGAGAAACGTGTGGAGTTGTATAAAGAGGTCTGTGAGGTCTTTCTCGGCAGACGCGATGAGGCGCGTGGCCTCACACATCCATTGATTCCATCACAGCAGCAGTGGGTCCTCGAGGACCTGGCGTATCAGCTGATGCTCAAGCAAAAACTTACGATTGCACGGGAACAGGCAGAGGTACTTGTCGCATGGTCATTGACAGAGGTGGACCCTACACTGTCTCCAAAGAAGTTTTTGGATCTGGTTGAAAAGCGTAGCGGCCTGCTTCAGGAAGTGGATGTGGGTATCTACTCCTTTGCCCACAAGGCGTTCCAAGAGTTTCTGGTTGCGACATATATAGGAAAACGTGGGCAAGTGCAAGAATTGATGACCAGAGTAGGCGATGATTGGTGGCGCGAGACAATCCTACTCTATTGCGCGCAGAATGATGCGACGCCGCTGATCGAGGCCTGCTTAGCGGGAGACTCCCCATCGATCTCGGCACTGCGGCTGGCCCTGGAGTGCCGGAACGAGGCACATCGGTTGCAACCAGGTATGCGGACTAGGCTGGATGCCCTCCTCAGCCAGGAAGCGGCAGACCAGGATCCCATCAAGCGGCGAGATGTAGCGGAAGCCCTACTGGAGATCCGACTGAGCGACAACCAACTCATACCCCTTTCAGAGGCAGAGGAGGCGTTTGTCTCACCGTCATTTATCAGTTGCGCTGAGTACCAGCTGTTTCTGGATGAGCAGCAAGGAGACGATGTGGGACAGGTAGCCGCCCCAGACCACTGGAAGGAGGCGCACTTTCCTCCAGGATACGGGCAACAACCCATTCTGGGCATGCGGCCTTCCGATGCTATGGGATTTTGCACCTGGCTGACATCTTGGGACGGGGGTACCTGGCATTACCGGTTTCCGACCTCTAACGAACAAGATACAGTACGAGTACAACTGGATGACGCGGAGAAGCGGCCGCCAGGATGCGGATTCTGGGTCAATTCAGGGATGGAACTGGCCTGGGTAAAAGGTGGGCCGAAACTTGCAGAACGCCTGATCCAAGAGCGGTTTAACCAGGACCGCGACCAGCTCGCGAATACCCATCAGGTTACGGAGTTGGGTGACATCGCAGGATGCCTAGATGGGTTGCAAGGACTTGCACATCTGCGCTTGCATCACCAGGAACTGGCGCGCACACTAATGCGCATCCGCGACCGCTTGAGGGAGCGTGAGCGCTCCTTGCAGTCCAGGTATGGCCAAGCCAAGGCCGAGGTTGTTCGGCGCAAATCCGAACTCAGGCGTGTGCAAGAAGAACAATCCTCTGCCAGAGCTGATCTTGCAACTGTCCTGAGAGGTTCTCTGAACAACCAGAAGGTTGATGATAGAATTCAATCCATCAGCGAATTTACTCTTCATAAGAAAAATGAGGAAAGACTCAACCAACTGACCGCGCAATATTCCGAAGTGGACGCGGAACTGGCGGGCGTGAAAAGAGAGCGAGCTCCTTTAGAAGAAGCTATAGAGAGGGAGAGCCGTCGCTGGTTTCCAAGCAAACGTCGCTTGGTGGGACTTCAAGAAAATCGCACTTATTTGTCCAATCAGCAGAAGAAGCTGGAGGGTCGGCTCGCACAGATCGAGCGAGAACGAAATCAGCTCAGGAAACAAAAGATGCAGACGAGCAGGCCTGTTTCTCAGGATAGAGCTACCAGAGCTACACGAACGGTCGACTATACACGTAAAAAGGCCATCGAAGACCGATTGGCACGCCTTGGCGAGAATGAAACAGCCATGAAAGCTGAGCTTAAAGAGGCGCAAGAGCAGCAGAAGGCACTTGAGGCGCAGCTCAGTCAGCTTACTGCCTTCACCCGTTCGCTTTCCTATCTCTGCGACGAAATGCTTGCGGTTGCCCTGAGTTACAACAGCGACCAGATGCTCACCCGTGTGCTTGCTCGCAACCGAGCGCTCAATTTCGACTACGTCCTCGCCAGGCCTGCCCGCAATACCAGCGCTGCCGCACTTAGGTCGATAGGCAGTCTGACCAGAGCCCACACACGCGATGTAATCGCAGCCGTGGCCCAATTCACCAGCACGGCATCAGGCATTGTCGAGGTCCAAGATCTTTCCAAGCTGAACGACCTCTCGCGTGAACTCGCTGGCATCCTCGAACACGCAACTTTCCAGCGCTATGTTGAGTTACTCGCCGATACCTTTCATAGCTTACTTGCCGAGCTGATCACGCAGCGTCCGCTCGGTCAAGCAAGTCTGCTCCTCCGTGCAGCCGTCCGGTACTGTGCGTGGGGATTGGCAGAATGTCTCTCATACTGGTTGGCGACAGTGCAAGTGTCGGCATCGCAGAGCCCGAATCAGCCTGGTCGGCAAGGCGTGAACCCACAGCACGTCCTTGATGCCTATCTTGATATAGCAGTAACCCTGGCGTTGTTGGAGGAGCGGATCGAGGGGAGTCTTCAGCCCAATGAGGGAATCGTCCTGGTACGGGAGCGCAGGGAGAATGTACAGCAAGCTGCTCCATAAGAGGGCTTGGTACAGCCTGGGGTATGCGTATACGAGGAACAAAAAGCCTGGAGCAGGAATGAAGGATCAGCCAGTTGAGTGTGCTCAAGAGGTAAAAACAGTATCTCGCTCTTTTTGGGAATGGCTTTTCCTTAACATTCCTCACCTGCCTCTTCAAATGAAGGTGTGTTCCATTCCCCTTGCAGAATAATTGAGCAGACGGTAGTGGCCATTAAGAGATTGTTGTGATAGAGTAACAGGACCTTATTGAGATAGAGAGAGTTTCACGGTTACGATCACGGTTCATTGTCCGTATTAGGGGGCGATGCGCTTGCCTGTAACGGTCGGGTACCCAACGGGAAGCAGAAATATCGCTGCTATATCTGTCAGAGGCAAAGCCGAGAACGACCCCCTGCCTACCCCGAGGAACGCTGTGAAGTCATCCGTCTAGTCCTAGTATGTGGTGCGAAATGCTGAAGGACCTCTACAGGCGATTTGAGTGCCATTCGAATCCAGAAGCAAGCGAGAGTAAGAAAAGAGCTTTTGGAGCCATCTCAAGGCCTTCATTTCGCGCCGCTCACCAGTACTCGAGTACCTTTCCGCTTTATGGTATAATCCAGCCTACTAGCATTGACGAGGAGGAGCGGTAATGGCGATCCGCTTGCTTGATTTACAGCTCCTGTACGGCGTCGCAGGAGCTCGAGAGCATTTTGAGCGCTTATGCGCCGACCTGATTCGCGCAGAATTCTCCGGTGCGAAAGAAGTGAGGTCTCAACCCGGCGACGGGGGTGTCGATGTATACATCGGTGATTGGGCGGACCCCGAGGGAATTTCCGTCTTTCAGGTCAAATACTTCCCAGTAGGCCTGGGTTCGAGCCAGAAGGATCAAGTGCGCCGGTCATTTCGCACCTGTATCGAGAACGACCATTTCACCGTGAGGCGCTGGACCCTCTGCCTGCCCATCGATCTGAGCGAGGAGGAGACGGCCTGGTTTACCAAATGGAAACACCAACAGGCAACGAACTTCCTCTCCGTCGACCGCATCGACTGGTGGGGAGAAAGCACTATACGCCAGTTACTCCTGCAACCGAAGAACGCCGGCATCAAAGAAGCGTACTTTCATCAAGAGCACCTAGCTCAGATCCGCGAGATGTATCGAATGCTGACCCACCTGCTTGAAGACTTCGCGACGCGCCCTGAAGAATCGGTCATGGCCCTGGCGCTCCGGCAAGATGCCAAGGACGCGAACTTGCGTTACCGGGATGAAGTCTATGGACCTCTCCATACGGAACTGAAACGCATCCGTGACGTGCTGGAACGTGTGCATGCTCGAATGGGACCCTACCCACTGCGGATTCCGGTGGGAGGCGAACAGCTGCCACGCTACCCACGATACATTCCGCCAGCCTCGTTGGGGCCAACCTTTCTCCACTGGCACACCTGCAAAGAAGCTTACCGCTTGTACGGGGCATTGACGCCATCAGCGCGTGACCGGCTCGACGAGATCGAGGAGGCTATCACGGCTTATAATGCTGCAGTCGAGGAGGCACGGAAAGCTGCTGCTCCATTGCTGAGTGCTCACGTTGCTCAAGCCATCGAAGCAGAAACCCAGCTCCCCGACTACCTGGAGTGGAAGCGCACTTATAAAGATACACTTACTCCGCCTTCCTATCAATCCTACCCCTGGTTTGAGCTGCTCGAGCGTCAAACGTCGCCCGGCTCTTATTCCAGTGAACAGATTGCCGCCGCTTGGCTGCGGAGTCCGCTGCAGACCTTCGGTTGGCTACTGGCCGACCGACCTGATGAAGCTGGCCAGTGCGTTTCCGATGACTATGAACGTAGCACAGCCATGCCGAGATCGCTCCCCATGTGTCAGCACGCTCTCACACAGGCGATGCCGGAGCTCAAAGAGGCAACGCAGTTTCAGCAAGCGAGGCGGGCACAAGAGCAATTGTATCGCCTCGTTGCCTCTATGGAGACGGCTCTCCTCAATGTCCTGATTAACATCCAGCATGAGTACGAAGGGGGACCGCCCCCGTTCTAGAGGGGACCAGCCGAAGGAAACAGAAGATGTGGCGTTGATGTCACGCAGGCGTATGAAACACCTATCCACGATTTGTGCAGGACAGGAGAATAGGTTCAATCCATAGCAATGCGAAAACAAATGAGCATCATCATCGGACGCCCAAGAAGGAACAAATACTCCCGTCTCTCTGGAAGTACCAGGCTAGCCCGGTGAATACAATATCCCTTGTGCAAAGTCCGGGCTGGGTGGAAGTGAAAAAGCAGGAGCGCAATATGCCCGAACACGTGTATCCCTGGAAACGCTTCTGGTACCCGAGAGAGACCTCCATCGAACTCCTCGATGGGGGGTATCTCTACAGACCAGAGACAGAATGGGCCAATCGATTCTTCGACGGCAATCTCGTCCCGTTAGAGGAACTGGCTGCTATCCCATGCCTGATCCTCCTGGGTGAACCTGGGCTGGGGAAATCGCGGGAATTGAGCCAGCAGCACACATTTGCCCATGACCACCTGAGTGAAGCGGTGCTCTGGTGCGATTTCAGTGCCTACCAGGAGCAGAGCATGCTCGCGCGGGCCCTCTTCGACCATCCCACCTTCCAGGAATGGTTACATGGGACAGGCCGCTTGTATCTGTTCCTCGATGGCCTTGACGAGGGGCTCTTGTCTATCCCCATCCTCGCGCGCTTCCTTTCAGCTGAATTCGCCCGCTATCGCGATCATCTTGCGCGTCTCTCCCTGCGCATCACATGCCGGACAGCAGAGTGGCCAGCCGTCCTGGAAGATCAGCTGCGGGAACTCTGGAGCAATGCGAATGTGCGAGCTTTTCGGCTGGCTCCCCTGCGGAGGGATGATGTCCGCGCTGCCGCCCGTACCCATGAATTGGATGCTGATCGCTTTCTGGAAGAGGTTGATCGCAAAGCAGCTGTCCCTCTCGCAAATAGACCGATCACCCTCCGGTTCCTCCTTAACCTGTACCGCGAACACGGTACATTCCCTTCGACGCAACAAGACCTCTACTGGGAGGGGTGCCGCATCCTGTGCCAGGAGATAAGCCCGAGCCGCCTCAGCGCTCGCTTCACCGGGGACTTCACGGCCCGGCAGCGCTTAGCGGCGGCAGCACGCCTGGCGTACCTGATGGTCTTTACCAACCGCAGTGAAGTATGGGATAGCGTCGATCTCGCCGATGCACCCGCGGGAAGCTTGCAGTTCTATGAATGCAGCGGTGGGACAGAGGATGCCGACGGGAACCCGCTACCGGTGAGCGAGCCGCTGTTCGCGGAGGCATGCTCCACGGCCCTGTTTTCCTCGCGAGGGCCAGACCGGAGGGAATGGGCGCACCGGACCTATGCCGAGTTTTTGGCGGCGCGCTATCTGACGAACCACCAGCTCTCCTTGCCGCAACTCATGATGCTGCTCCTGCACGCTGCTGCAAGTGAGCGCCGGTTGATTCCGCAGTTGCATGAAACGGCGGCCTGGCTCGCCACAATGCAGCCCACCGTGTTCAGAGCGATCATGGAGACCGATCCCGAGGTCCTCCTGCAGAGCGATGTGGCAACTGCCGGTGAGCAAGACCGAGCGGATCTCGTCGCTGCCTTGCTTGCTCTGGAGCCCGAGGAACGCCTGTGGAACGTGAACATGAACCTTGGGCAGCAGTATGGCAAGCTGCTCCATCCGGGTCTGGGCGCGCAGCTCGCCGCGGTGATCAGCGACCGCGCCCTCGGCGTTACCAGAAGGGTCGTGTCGATCGAGATAGCAGAAGCCTGTCACCTGCAGACGCTTTCATCCGAGCTTGTCGCCTTTGCCCTGGACCCCTCGGAAACGCGCCTCGTGCGAGAAGCGGCCGCACAGGCCGTGGCGCAGATCGGGGATGATGCCTCCAAGGCCGGACTCAAACCGCTGGCCCTCGGGGAGCTTGACGACGACCCAGATGACGAGTTAAAGGGGCATAGTCTTCACGCGGTCTGGCCTGTCCATGTGACCGCAGAAGAACTGTTCACCGCCCTCACCCCTCCCAAGCGTGAGGATTTCATTGGTGCCTATCATGTCTTTCTCTTTTACCAGGTCGTCTCCCACCTGGAACTGGCGGACCTGCCCGTGGCCGTACGATGGGTAGAACAGCATCCGCCAAGGGCTACCATGCAAGGCCTGACGGGTGAATTCAAGCCATTGGCCGATGCTATCATCCGTCTAGCCTTGGAGCACCTGGATGAACCGGCCGTCTTAACCGCCGTTGCCCACCTCGTCCTCTCACGCCTGCTGCACTCGGGCCTGATCTTTGGCCTTACTCCTGCCGAGCAGGAAACTGCCAGGTGGCTGGACAATGACGGGACGCGTCATCGGCTGCTCGAAGCACTGCTCCCCCTCCTTGCGCCGCACACGAGCGATTCAATCGTCTGGCACGTTACCAGGCCGCCACTCCTCCTGTCCAGAGATCTCTCCTGGCTCATCACTTCCCTTGCCGATGCTACTGTGGAAGCCACCCAGCAGTTGGTGGCGCGCCTGATTGGGCGCTTGATCGACAGCGACGATCCTGCTCAGGTGCAAACCGTGCTCGAAGCGAGCGAGCGCCTTCCCTTCCTGGCCAATGAAGTTGCCCGCATCTTTCGGTCGGTTGCGCTCGGCTCTCCTGAGGCAGTGCAGATGAAGCAGGCCTGGCTCGAGCGGCAGCAGGTCGAACTGCCTCAGGAGCCGGATCAGCCGCAACCACCACCACCTCCCCCACTGCTCGAGCACATCGAAACCCACCTGCAGGCATTCGAGCACGGTGAGTATGTGGCATGGTCATACATCATGCAACGCATGAGTACTATACCAAACGACGAAGCCCCGGGAAATGTGAAGGTCGACCTGACGGCATCTCGCGCGTGGCGCCTGCTCGAGGAACCCCTGAAGAAGAGACTGGTGGAGGCGGCCAAGCAGTGCCTCCTGGAGGAGGGACCGGATCCTCAGGTCTGGTCGGACCTTGACATAATGCACTACCATAACTTCGCGCTGGCCAGCTACCAGGCGCTCTGCCTGGTGCTTCAGAAGGAGCCCGATTTCCTCGCAACACTTCCCAAGGAGGCCTGGGAACGGCTGGTACCGGTCATCCTCACCTCCGGTTTGCTGCTGCCAGACGGGCCCGGGGACGAGAGCAACAGTACGGCACATCGCAGACTGGTTGTGGCCGCCCATCGCTACGTCGCGGCCGAACTGGTGGCCGGAATCATCAGACTGGTAGAGAGGGAACAACGGGGTTGTACCTCTACCTATTGGAACCTTCTCCGTAGTGTGGAGGGGGCCTGGGATCCTGTTCTGGCCGATGCGCTGCTTGCAAAGGTCGGCGAGGGCACGTTAGCGCCGGAGTGTTCGGGCAGTTTGCTGAGCATCTTGCTGGTCCATCGCTGGGAGGCGGCAAAAGTGCAGGCCGAAGCGATGCTTGCGCTGCCACTACCTACCGATGAACGTGAGCGGCAGCGAGCGTTGGCAGCGGCGCTGGCGCTCGTCCGATTCGCCGACGACGCTGGCTGGTCCGCAGTTTGGCCAGCGATCGAGTCGGACCATGAGTTTGGTACCCGGCTGATCGCAAGCCTCGCCTATCGCTCTGATTGGAATGCGCAACAGCTCTCAGAGGAGCAACTCGCCGACCTCTACCTGTGGCTGGCTCACCGGTTTCCGCCCGCTCAGCTTCCCGACCATCGAACGGGTGTCCTCGGAGGAGGAGTGGATGACGTCTCGACATGGAGAGAAAGGCTCCTGCAACAGCTCAAAGAGCGGGGAACGATTGAGGCGTGCCACGCCCTTGAGCGCATCGTTCGCCGGACCGAAGAGCAGGACCGGGCCCGGATGCAGTGGATATTACTGGAGGCGCAAACACTCACGCGCCGCCAGACATGGCTCCCCTACCGTCCAGCAAACCTCCTGGAAGTAATAGCGAATAGCCGTGTGCGCCTTGTCCAGAACGCAGAGCAACTGCTCGAGGTGGTGATCGAGTCCTTGCGGCGCCTGGAAGCGACCTTCCGCGATGAGACACCTGCGTGGAGAGATGTGTGGGATCGACTACCTGCCACCCCATCTGAAACGCCGACACCAACAAGACGCCGCAGGCGACGTGCGTTTACATATCGGCCGATTGATGAAAATGAATTCTCGGACTACGTCAAAAGACATCTTCAAGCAGACCTCGGGTCTAGGGGAATCATCGCTAATCGTGAAGTCGTCATCCGTTCGGATGAGCGCATCGATATCCGCATCGATGCAGTGGTGCGCCATACGCGAGAGGAAATAGATGAACGACTCTCACTCATCATCGAAGTCAAGGGCAGCTGGAATCCAGAGCTCATGACGGCAATGCAAACGCAGCTCGTGGAGCGCTACCTTCGGGATAACCACTGCCAGCATGGGTTGTACATCGTTGGCTGGTTCAATTGCGACGCGTGGGATAGCCAGGATTACAGAAAACGTCGCGCTTCTCATCTGTCGATGGAGGAAGTGCAGCGCCTGCTCGATGAGCAGACGGCGAGCTTATCACACCAAGTGAGGGTAAAAGCGATGATCCTTAATACAACAATACGTGAAAGAGCCGATTAGTTCTGATGAGGGTCGATCATGGAGAGAAGAGGAATACTTGAAACACGGGTACTATCCTCGTGTTTTTATCGGCATAATTGCATCGTTTCAGCTTTCGTTAGAAAAACATTGATAGGCAGTTCCTCATCTGGACCAGCAAGTAGACACAGACCTTCATCAATCTGGAGTCGTCGATGCACATGAGAACTCTCGGAAGCATAGTTCCTCCATTGTATCGAACAGGTTTTTTCTCACCTGGTGTGAGGGCCTAAGTACGACGTTGTGTAGCAGGGGCGGCAATGCCAAGACCACGGGCAATCACTGTGAGGAGTGTTCGCGCTCTTTCTCGTAGCGGCACCGTCTGAACTTCTTGTAGTTCCTGCTCAAGAAGGCGGGGTAACGTGAAACGGAATTTCTGTTGTTCAAATGCGGCGGTCCAGTATGCGGCGTAGAACGGCAAGACGATCTGCTGGTACGTTCCTGAACGTAAAGCGCTCTGTTCGTATCCCAGTGAGTTCAGGATGGCATCGTGCGCAAACCATGCTTCTACCAGCGGCATTCCTCGTTGGACTGTTGCTCCCAGATACCCCAAAAGACGAAGCGTTTTGTACTTCTCCAACGAAAAGCCGTTGGCTTGCTCATTGATTTCCCGCCACGATGCCTGACCCTCAAAGATGCGCTCAATGAACGTAGCACCCTCCATCCAGAGAGCTTCGTCGCTGGCGGCCTCGCCGATGGCACGGCAGTGTTTTGCCAGCTCACGCGCCAGCGCTGCAGCCTCACTCTGGTTTGTGAGCGCGCGCGTCGCAATCCAGAAGGCGATCGGTAGCATCCCCATCTGTGCGGCGCGTTCCTCGACCTGGTTCCAAGTATCGCCGGGCTTATCTCCCAGAAGCTCAGTGACGACGAGTTCGCTTTTGAGGATATCCTTGACCCGTATATGCTGCCTCATCCCTGCTGTCCCTATCGCTGCAATGTCTAATGCATGGTCCAGGACAGCACGCATATTCCCATGCAGAACGAGCGAGGGAATTTCGAGTTCGCAGAGTGTTGCCCAGGCGAGCGGCTGCTGAGACTCGCGGGCCAGGCGCATTCCCTGTTCACACCAGGCGAGCATTCGCTGCTCTTGCCCAACGGCTTGAGCAAACAAAGCGAGCTGGGCCATGAGGTAGCAGTCGCGCTTCTGGTCGTAGTGTACCGCTAGATGCTGGTGTTCAGCATTGAAGATACCGCGCGCTGGGAGCGTGTACGGCGACCCATCTGGTGTTTCGACTGGTGGTTCGCCGGTACTCGCCATCGCTACAAAGTATCCTGAGATATGACCGTAGAGCACAAAGAGACCTTTCCATGCACTGTCTTCTGTTCTACATGCGAGCAGTCGCTGACCTGCCGAGTCCCATGCCTCGAAGGTTTCAGCCCTATCAGTAGACAGCCACCGCGCAAGGGCAAGCTCTCCTTCGGCCTTAGTCAGCTCGATCTCAGGAAATACGGGCGTCGTTTTTCCTAACGACACGGCCCGCTCCGCATACGGTACAGCCGCGCGTGGATCACTCATCCCATACGCCCGACTGGCTGCAAGCAGAGCAGGAATCCTGACAGTGGGAAATGCTTCTGTTTCCTCCTCACATGCCCGTCCTAACCATAAGGCCGCTTCCTGGTATTGCTGAGCAAAGAGATACTGCCGTCCGAGGCACTCCTCGATGAGGAGCCGAATGCGCGGATCGTCGGACGCCTGGCGAAGGGTCTCTTCCGCAATGGTAATGGCAAGCGGCAAGTCGTCGTAGAACTCAGCAGCAATGACGATTCTCGCTCGCATAGCACAAGCCCAGAGTAACTCCAGGTGGAACGACGCTGCCCATGTCGCAAGCGTCTCTACCGCCGGCTGGATCGTGTTCCACTGTTGGTGGGACGGAGGCTTTTGTGCTTCTCGCATCCAGAGAACCTCGGCGGCGACGAGTGAGCCTTGTTCTGCCGCCTCATCGGCAAATGCAAACCGGCGTTGTTCGTCCGTCAGTTCCGAGACGGTCTCCATCCACGCATGCAGGTCAGCGATGGTTGAAATGTTCATCACCGTGAGCCAGATCAGCTCTTCTAGGTGCAACTCCTCGGGGAGCGCCAACCGCGTTCCATTCGGCAGATGGGCTTGTGGCAGAAAGCGAAGGATCTTTAGCAGAGCTGCATGGATGTCTGGAAGGACATCAGGGACCACGATCAGGACACCCAGTAACGCCCAGGCGTCATTGGGCATCGCCTGCTTCAGCAGTTCCACCAGGTCGTGCTCGATATAGGTGGTAGATAACTCACGTTTGCGCCTCGCGGCAATCTGTAGGGCACGCAGGTACAAACGTATTCCCAGGTTCATACGCAGGGGAAGTGGCGTCTCGGACCAGTTCGAGAGGACATCTCCATCGTAGACAGAGTCGTCCTGTTGTTGCAAGTCCACCAGGACTTGGATGAGAAGCAAGCCGGCGCGATCATAGTTTTCGGCAAGTATGAGGTAGAGCAGGATCGTATTGACTTCTCCCACATGCACGGGCTGTTGCGCGAGCAGACGTTCAGCCAGGACACGATTGCACTCTTTGCGTGCCTGCGACGCGACATCTTCACTACCCACCATTTGGACCAGGGGTGAAATCGCATACCGCTCACGGGTATCCCGTTCGATCCACAAACCCATCAGCGCGTGCAGGCGTTCTCGCGGTCGTTCGATCACCGGCGCAACGTCGGCCAGAGCTAGAACCTCACCCAGCTGTTGAGAGATAATTGTACTTGCTGGTGCTGGCGATTAGACATGCCGACGACCATCCTCTGAACCAACGACAAGTAGATGTGCCGGTCCACTGACGACAACTGATCTTGCCGGTTTCAGGATGGCGACGCAATGATTG
>WNGK01002222.1_pt1 | contig 35051 bp, 36 predicted proteins | sample 5400601 | NCBI WGS metagenome assembly WNGK01 (sample SAMN13153376, study PRJNA577476) | soil metagenome | isolation source: 60 cm soil or saprolite under Garry oak tree replicate 1 | place: USA:California | collected 2016-06-15 | reverse complement strand
AGGCGGCCTGCATCGCGGCCCAGGGCGGGACGATGGCGGAGCCGGTCAGGGGGGTGGGCGATGGAGCCGGGCTCGGCGAAGGTGACGGCGTCGGGATCACCGACGCGGTGGCCGGCGCGGACGGGGATGGGCTGGCTTGCGAGGTGAGGTTGCCCGAGCCCGAGCAGCCGGCGACGCCGAACATGGCTACGACGGCCGCCAGCCTGAGCCCCACGCGGAAGTCAAACGCCGCTTCACGCACAGACGTTACGGCCGCGGCTTTAGATGTCACGGCGTCCACAATAAGCCCGCCGGTTGTCGGTCTCAATGAGCAACGGTTTAATGAGATGAAGTCCGTTCTGGGAGTGGCGCTCCTGGCTCTTTCTGCATGCCTCGTCGACGCGCCCGTCCCCCTGACGGCCGATGTGACCGCCTCTGCATCCCAGAAGGCTGCTGTTGGCGGGCGTGCCCAGTTCGTGGTCAATGTCACGAACACCGGGCCCGCCATCTCCCACCTGGGCCTGACCTTCCTTTCGGCGGACAAGTGGTACGAACGCCATACCGTGACCGACCTGGGCGGGTGCACGATCATGACCGACCGTTCGGCGTTCGACTGTGGCGACCTCGGGGTGGGCGCGACGGCGACGTTCTCGATCACCGGCACCCCGAACCAGCCCGGCACGTTCCACTACGAGTTGGCGCTGCGCGAGCTGGTGCAGCCTTTCCCCTTCGTCAACGACCACCCGGACGGAGCCGACGCGCAGACTTGGGACGAAACAGTCGCCGCGAAGTGACCTGAGCTAGAGACTGCCCGGAATCGCGGCGCCGAAGAAGCCCCGCGCCTGGACCTGGGTCATGCGCAGAGACGTTGTGTCGAGGATGCCCAGGGACGAGTCGGTGTCGCTCTGGACGACGACATGAGTCGCGTCGATCCATCCATACGGCGTCGCTCTGAAGGCAGTCGAGATCGTGGTGCCGTCTTTGGCCACCAGGGTGACGGTGCGGGGATTGCCCTGGCAGTCGGCCACCAGGAGCCCGTCCGGGGCGAGGACGCCGCCGCCGCATCCCGAATCGCCCTGCAGAGGCCGTGTGACGCCGCTCCAATCCGACACCTCGTGCGCGGGGAAGTTCGTGCACACAGAGCCCGCCGCAACAGGCGGGCCGGAGCCCTGGTAGCCGGTGCAAACGGCGGCAATGCGGGTCCCGGTCGCGGCGTCGGCCACGTGGTAGCCGGCCTCGGCTCGCTCGAAGCCTTCGTATGCGTTTTGCGGTTGAACGTTGCGGCCGACGGCGATCACGATGTGGCCCTGGTGCCAGCCCACGGGCCACTCGACCACGCTCGTGGACGAGAACAGCTCGACGTGGTGCCCGCCGCCCTGCAGGTCCTCGACGTAGATCCGGGTCCTGGCCGGATAAGGAATGGTATTGAGGGCGACGGCGATGCGGGTGTCATCCGGACTCACAGAGAAGATCGCGGCAGAGTTCGCGACCACCGGCACGGTGGTGGCGGCGGCGGTGGTGCCGTCCAGTCCGAGGGCCATGACCCGGGAGTCCCCGTCGAGGTAGTAAATATGTGTGTTGGATGCGGAGATGTTCGGCATCTGGACGAAAACGCTCCGCTTGGCGCCAGTGGCGGTGGCGACCACACGACCGTCGACATCGACGAGGCTGATGCTGTACGTCGGACCGCCGTCGCCGGTCAAGAAATCCTTGACCACCACGCCGAGCGGCAGCGCCGCGGCGACCGGCGGCGCGGAGCTCGGAGAGGCTGCGGCGGTGGCCGACGCCGTCACGGTGGGCGAGCCCGGGTGGGGGCTCGCCTGTGCCGCTCCTCCACCGCAGCCGATGGCCAGCACGCCCAGCGCCGATACCATCCATCTCGTGGGGCTCGTTCGCATCCCTTCCGGCTTATCCTGCGCCTGCATTCGAGATTGATGCGAATCGTGATCACCGGCGGGAGCGGGCAGGTGGGACGGATTCTCGCGCGTCATTTCCATGCTCGAGGTGATGCCGTTGTCGTCGTCGCCCGTCACGTCGATCCGGCGCCGTGGTCGACCATCGGTTGGGACGGCCGGCACTCAGGTGACTGGGTCGATGCGTTAGACGGCGCTGGCGTGCTCATCAACCTGGCCGGGCGCAGCGTCAACTGCCGCTACAACCAGGCCAACCGCCGCGAAATCAAAGCATCTCGCCTCATCACCACCCGGCTGGTGGGTGATGCAATCGCTCAGGCTTCTCAACCGCCGGCGGTCTGGATCAATGCCAGCACCGCAACCATCTACACCCACGTCACCGACCGACCGATGGATGACGTCGACGGTGTGATCGGAGGTCATGAGCCCGGCCTCCCATCAACGTGGGCGTTCAGCTACGACGTGGCGACCAGCTGGGAGGGAGCCTTCTTCCAGGCCGACACCCCGCACACACGAAAGCTCGCATTGCGGAGCGCGATGGTCATGAGCCCTGACAAAGGCGGCGTCTTCGACACGCTGCTCAACCTGGTCCGGCTGGGCCTGGGAGGGTCATCCGGGTCAGGGCGCCAGTTCGTGTCCTGGGTCGACGACGTGGACTTCGTCCGCGCCATCGAATTCCTGATCGGACGCGGCGACCTCGATGGGTGCGTCAACGTGACTGCTCCCAACCCGCTGTCCAATCGCGACTTCATGGCGGCGCTGCGCCGAGCCTACGGAGCGCCCGTCGGACTTCCGGCGACGAGCTGGATGCTCGAAATCGGCGCCTTCTTCCTGCGCACTGAGACCGAGCTCATCCTCAAGAGCCGGCGAGTCGTGCCGCGGCGTCTCCTAGAGGCCGGTTTTGACTTTCGTTTTCCGGCGTGGAGTGAAGCCGCTGCGGACCTGGTCGCGCGTTGGCGGTCGATCAGCTGACGGCGGTACGCTCGGCCTCGAGCCTGTCCAGAGGCCCGAAGAACAGACACCCGACCTGGTCGTCGCGGCGCAGAAGCCAGTTCGAGAACGCAAGGCTCTCGCAGCCGCCGTAGCCGCGAGCGGCGGCGAGGAGCATCGAGCCGCCCAGGAACACGAGCGTGGCGCTGCGAGTCGGCGTGATGAGCAGAAGCCCCGCGAGAACGGCGAAGTTGAGGCAGGTCGCGAGCGCATTGGTCGCCTGCATGTGGGCCTTCGTGAATGCAAGGCGCGCGAGCTGGCCCAGGGTCAGCACCGCCGGGATCCCGGCGACGCCGAGGGCCAGCTGCCACCAGGGAATCAAGTGACCGAATGGAGGTAAGCCCACGATCCCGAGCGCGAGCAGGGCGACCCCGGCCAGCGCTCGCGCCGCCGTGCCCAGCCGTCCGATCGCGCGCGAATCGGTGCTCACGAGCCGAGCTTAGAGCCTCACCCCGGGGGGAGGGTCAAGACCTCCCGGCGGGCCGTCGTGGATCGCCCCCGGCGAGTCCCCGATCGCCGCCGCCGGCAAGCTCCCGCGCGTGTTGGGCACGGAATGTACGCAGACGAGCTCGCAGCCGACCGACCTCGTCGATCTGCTGGCCCATTCGACGCTCGACCCGCTCCAGGAGCTCCTCCAGGTGCGGTCCAACCGGCTCGTCAGACCGCTGCATGTAGACGATCGCCAGCTGCTCGATCTCTTTGAAGGTCAAGCCGAGCGAGCGCAGCCCGCGGATCATCTCCACGCACCAGAGCGCGGAGTCGTCGAAGAGTCGGTAGTTGGCCGGGCTGCGGCCGGCCGTATAGATCAAGCCGCGTCCTTCGAGCTCGCGAATCATCTTGATGGAGAGACCGGTGCGTGCCGCCAGGTCGCCGACGGTCATGAGTCCCGCACGCTCAGTCATCCGTTCTCACCCATCCTGCCACTCCGCCAGTGGTTGGTACGGCCTAGATTCATGCCGTGGAGACCCTTTACGGCGAGATCGAGCCGTATGAGACGGGGAGGCTCGACGCCGGCGACGGCAACCTCGTCTACTGGGAGGTCTGCGGTAGGCCGGCCGGCAAGCCCACGGTCATGCTTCACGGCGGACCTGGCTCGGGTTGCGTCCCGGGCTCGCGGCGATATTTCAACCCGGCCGCATATCGCTTCGTCTTGTTCGACCAGCGCGGCTGCGGGCGGAGCACCCCCAACGCCGGCGACCCCGCGGTCGATCTGGCCACGAATACCACGGAACACCTGATCGCCGACATCGAGCGGCTGCGATCGCACCTCGGCATCGAGCGCTGGATGGTGGTCGGCGGTTCGTGGGGTTCGACGCTGGGCCTCGCGTACGCGGAACGCTTTCCTGATCGGGTTTCCGAGATGGTTCTCTTCAGCGTTGGCACGACATCCCATCGTGAGGTGCGGTGGGTAACGCGTGACGTCGGACGCTACTTCCCCGAACAGTGGGCCCGATTCCGGGATGGCGTGCCGGCTGCGGATCGTGACGGCGATCTCATCGCCGCTTACTACCGGCTGCTGCACGATTCCGATGCGGCGGTTCGTGAGGCGGCCGCTCGCGATTGGTGCCGCTGGGAGGACACGCACGTGGCCGTGCGATCCGATCATCGGTCCGACCCGCGTTACGACGACTCCCGCTTCCGCATGGTCTTCGCCCGGCTCGTCACGCATTACTGGCATCACGCGGCGTTCCTGGAGGACGGCGCCCTCCTGCGTGACGCCGGCCGGTTGGCCGGGATCCCGGGAGTCCTCATCCACGGCCGGCTGGACCTGAGCTCTCCCCTGGACGTGCCCTGGAAGTTGAGTCAGGCATGGCCTGGAAGCCAGCTGATCGTGATCGATGACGCCGGCCATGGGACCGGCGAGCCGGGCATTCGAGAGGCGGTGCTGGCCGCGATCGACCGCTTCTCGCTACCTCGCCCTGGCTAGCCCGCTCTCAGTCGTCGCTCCTAGTCGTCAAGGCTGCGCATCAGCGTTGACTCGGCGTAGCCGGCAACCTGCGCGCCCATGTGGGAGGCGTCATCGCAGGAGAAGCGGAAATGAAAGCCCGCGAACACACGCGCGTCTGCGACCTGAGCGACTGCGTCCGTGAAGCTGGTGAAGCTGCGTGTGACGCCAGGCAGGCCGTTCGACGAGATCGTGAACTCGGCGTCGTTACCGAAGAACGATGCGAGCACGGTTGCGGCCGCGCCGCTGACACCCGAGTGGCCTGACGGATACTCCTGAAAGTAGGGCGTGACGAGCAGCGGCAACCAGGTTGCGTCGGGCGTGGTGTCGAGGTTGCCGTCGAGATCCGCCTGGGCGATCGCGGTGATCGGCCGCCAGAAGTTGAACTGGTTCTTGGCATCCCAGACCGCGATTGCGGCGTCAGCCTCGGCGATGTTCAGGAACGCGAGGAGTCGCGCGACGCGCAGGAGGTTCAAGTGATGCGCCTCGGCCAGCGAATCGGCGACGCGGTCCCACATGTCGATTGGCGTGTCGAGCTGCCAGAAGTTCGCCGTCTCCGCCTGAAATGCGGTGCGCACGGTGCTCGTGAGGCTGCCCATCGCCTTCACCTCATTGAAGCCGGTCGCATACCTGGCGCTGGATAGCGCCGGGGGTCCGGCGGGCCTGAACTGCGACGGCGAGGTGAGGGCGAACGGAGTGGTGGTGGCGAGCTGCCGGAACTTCGGCGGACCCGATCCACCCAGGGTGGGGACCCAGTCTCCTGGCGCGGTCCCTGGAATGTAGGGCGGCAGGATGGCGCTGAAGCCATCCGTCGCCCGCCACGAAAGGATCTGGCCGGCGACGGCGCCGCCCCAGGCGAGGCCGGCTGCGACGGAGGAGGCCGAGTCGTCTCCGTTTCCGTTCATCGCGGCGACCGAGGCCGCGAGGTCAGCGTCGAGCATGGTCTTCTGCGACGGGAAGAGTGACACCAGCGCGGTGTAGGCGGCCCCGGCCGCCGCGGCCTGCCGTGATGCGTCGAGCGGCGCCGCGGGAGCCACGTGTATGTAGGTGTATTCCGGCTCGATGCCGTTGACGGCGTCGAACACCGCCGCCTGCACCATCGCCCCGAGGCGCGTGGAAGTCGGAGGCGGGACGTTCGCGGTGGCGAAAGTCGCCAGCATGAAGCCGTTCCAGGCGATCGCCATGTTGGTGGGGGCCGCCGCTCGGACGCCTCCAGGCGCTGCCAGCGCGCCGCTCAACGCCATGACGACACCCAGCACGCCAAGGATTGCTTTTCTTCTCATGGGCTGCACGCTAGGCGCCGGAAGACACGAGTACTAGTCACAAAAGTGAAGCTGCAGCTACCAAATTGGTAGTTGCCGCGACCGTCAGGTGAGCCCACAATCTGCCCATGTCGGGATACGGACAGTTCTGCCCGGTCGCCCGCGCCTCAGAGATCTTCGCCGAGCGCTGGACCCCTCTGATCGTGCGCGAGATCATGAGCGGGCGGCATCACTTCAGCGAGATCCTCAAGGGTCTGCACTCGATCTCCCCGAGCATGCTCGGCCGGCGCTTGCAGAGTCTCGAGCGGGCTGGAGTCATAGAGACCGGTCCGAATCCGAACGGAAGAGGTTCGACATATCACCTCACCGAGGCTGGACGCCAGCTCGCGGACCTCGTGAAAGGTCTCGGTATCTGGGGTCAGCAGTATCTCGAAGTCAAGCCCGAGCACCTCGATGGCGACTACCTGATGTGGGCCATCTTGTGTCATCTCCTTCCGGAGCGCCTGCCGCGTGGGCGGCACGTCGTCCGGTTCGAGTTTCGAGACGAGAAGAAGCGCTACTGGCTGGTGCTGAGGCCCGACGATCCGGACCTCTGCTACAGCGACCCCGGCTTCGGTGACGACCTGGTGATTCGAAGCGACCTCGAGTGCGTCACCAGGGTTTATTTGGGACAGCTCCGCCTGGCCGAGGCGCGGCGCTCAGGCCTGGTCGAGGTCGAAGGGCCTCGCGAGCTGGTGCGGGGAGTCGACGAGTGGTTCCCGGTGAGCGGTTTTGCGGCTCATGCTCGACCCGTCAGCTATGACCGCGGGTCACGATCCTTTGTTCGAAGCGACAGGCCGTCATCCAGGACCGCCGCTCGGCTCGCGATTTCCTGAGCCGACCTCCCCGACCGTCGCCGCAGCGGGAACCACCGATGAATTTCGGCCCGTCCGGCAGTCATAGTTCATAGATGACCACCGAGGGATTGCCGATACCAGGGGGAGGATAGATGGCAAAAGTACGTCTACTCGTAGGAACCAGGAAGGGTGCTTTCGTATTGACCTCCGATGAGCGCCGCGAGCGCTGGGAGGTCGACGGGCCGCATTTCTCGGGGTGGGAGGTCTACCACGTCAAGGGCTCTCCCGCCGACCCGGACCGGCTCTACGCGTCGCAGTCGCGCGGCTGGTTCGGGCAGGTGATCCAGCGCTCGGACGACGGCGGCGCCACCTGGGAGGCGGGCGGCAACGACTTCCAGTACGACGGCGCGCGGACGACTCACAAGTGGTACGACAACTCAGACCATCCCTGGGACTTCGCCCGCGTCTGGCACCTCGAGCCGTCGTTGACCGATCCCGATATCGTGTACGCCGGCGTCGAGGACGCGGCGTTGTTCCGCTCCGACGACGGCGGCAAGAGCTGGCAGGAGCTACCGGGCCTGCGAATGCACGAGTCCGCCCCGTCCTGGGCGCCAGGCGCGGGTGGTCTCTGCCTGCATACGATCATCCTCGACCCGACCGACCCCAACCGGATAGTCACCGCGATTTCGTCCGCGGGTGCTTTTCGAAGCGACGACGCCGGCAAGACATGGCGGCCGATCAACCAGGGCCTGAAGTCGAATTACATCCCCGACCCAGACGCATTCGTCGGACACTGCGTCCACCACGTCGCGATGCACCCGAGCCGTCCCAACGTGCTTTTCATGCAGAAGCATTGGGACGTGATGCGGAGCGACAACGGCGGCGAGTCGTGGGATGAGATCAGCGGCAACCTGCCGAGCGACTTCGGGTTCGTGATCGACGTCCACGCGCACGAGCCGGACACGGTCTACGTCGTCCCGATCAAGAGCGATTCCGACCACTTCGTGCCGGATGGAAAGTTGCGCGTCTACCGCAGCCGCACGGGCGGCAACGAGTGGGAGGCGCTGACCAAGGGGTTGCCGCAGGAGGATTGCTACGTGAACGTTCTGCGCGACGCCATGACCGTCGACTCGCTCGATTCGTGTGGGGTGTACTTCGGCACCACGGGCGGCCAGGTGTACGCGTCGGCGGACGCGGGCGACAGCTGGAAGGCGATCGTGCACGATTTCCCGTCCGTGCTCTCGGTGGAGGTGCAGACGCTGCGTTGATACGGGTCGTCCTGCCGGCGAACCTGCGCACCCTCGCCGGTGTCGGCCGCGAGGTGGAGGTGCAGGTCGACAGCCCCGTGACTCAACGCTCTCTTCTGGGCGCGCTCGAATCCACATACCCGGCGCTGCGCGGAACCATTCGCGACCAGGTGACGCAGCAGCGCCGGCCGATGCTGAGGTTCTATGCGTGCGAGGAAGACCTGTCCGACCAGTCTCCGGACGCGCCGCTCCCGGCCGAGGTCGCCGAAGGCCGAGAGCCTTACTTGATCGTGGGGGCAATCGCGGGCGGCTGATCCTGGTTCGACTCGTTTGGCGTCAGCGACCACAATGAGTCTCGGAGCGCTGCATTTGTTCCGACGACTTCGTTAGGAATGGACAACACCACCCTCGCGCGGGCCACGATGGGAACTTCGCTGGGGTTTCACATCGTTTTCGCGGTGCTCGGCGTCGGGTTGCCGCTTTTGATGTCCGCGGCCGAGGGCCTTGCCCTGTGGCGACGCGATGAAGCCTGGATGGCGCTCGCGCGCCGGTGGTCGAGGGCCTTTGGGATTCTCTTCGCCGTCGGCGCCGTCTCGGGCACCGTCCTGTCCTTCGAGCTCGGCCTCCTCTGGCCACGCTTCATGGCGTTTTCAGGCGCCATCTTCGGCCTTCCCTTCTCAGCTGAAGGGTTTGCTTTTTTCATCGAGGCGATCTTCCTCGGGCTGTACCTCTACGGCTGGGATCGCCTCAGCCCGGTCAAGCACTGGCTGACGTCGATACCGATCGCGCTCAGCGGGGCTGCCAGCTCGGTCTTCGTGGTCATGGCCAACGCCTGGATGAACACCCCCGCCGGCTTCCGGCTCGGCCCTGACGGCCAGCTCGCCCAGGTCGACCCGGTTGCGGCAGCCCTCAATCCGTCGACCGCCACTGAGGATCCTCACATGCTGGTGTCGGCCTACGTGGTCACCGGCTTCCTCGTCGCCGCCGTCTATGCGGCCGGCCTGCTGAGAGGGCGCAACGATATCTTCCACCGGCGCGGACTTGCGTGCGGCATGGCGATGGCGGCGATCGCGATCGTCCTGGCGGGCATCACCGGCGATTCCAGCGCACGATTCGTGTACGGGGCTCAACCGGCCAAGTTCGCCGCCCTGGAGGGCATCTATCAAACGCAGCGTGGAGCTCCACTCCATGTCGGCGGGATCCCGGTCGACGCTCAGCACCGAGTCCTGTTTGCGATCGAGATTCCCAAGGCACTGAGCTTCCTGGCCACGTTCGATCCCAACGCCGAGGTGCGAGGCCTGGACAGCTTTCCTGCCGCTGACCGCCCCAACCCCGTCCTCGTCCATCTGTCGTTCGACGGCATGGTCGGCGTGGGGTTGCTCCTTGGATTTCTGGCCGCTGCATTCTGGCTGATCGCAATCCGCCGGCGGTCCCTGCCAACGCGGCGCGCCCTGCTGCTGGCGTTGGTTGTGGCGGGTCCCGCGAGTGTGGCCGCCATGGAATCAGGCTGGTTCGTAACCGAATTCGGGCGCCAGCCCTGGATCGTCTACGGCATCATGCGCACTTCCGAGGCTGCGACCACCGCCCCGGCGCTCGGCTTGACGTTCGCGATCTTCATCGCCATCTACGCCGGTCTCGCGATCACCACCGGTCGGTTGTTGCTGATGCTGGCCGCACGCAATCGCGGTGCGGCCGCCGGCCACGGCAACAGCCCGGAAGCGGGTCGCATCTCCTGATGAGCAGCGCCGAGCTGGTGGCCGGCATTCTGTGGCTGGCGCTCACCGCGTACGCGGTCCTCGCCGGAGCCGACTTCGGCGGAGGGGTCTGGGATCTTTTCGCAAGCGGACCAAGGGCCAACCAACAGCGCAGCGCCGTCGCCGTGGCGATGGGCCCGGTCTGGGAGGCGAATCACGTGTGGCTGATCTTCATGATCACCGGCCTCTTCACAGCCTTCCCGGTCACCTTCGGAGTGCTGGGATTGGCTCTGTACCTTCCTTTCACGATGGCGATGGTCGGGATCGTTCTTCGGGGTGCGTCGTTCGCTTTTCGGGCTCATGGGAGTGACGCTGTCGGGCCGATGTCACCGTGGGGCGTGGTCTTCGGCGTGGCGAGCATCGTCACACCGTTCTTCCTGGGCACCGCGGCGGCCGCTGTCGCCTCGGGCTCCATTCACGCTCCCGGCGGGCAGCTTGCCAGCGGTTTCCTCGCCGGCTGGACCACGCCCCTGGCGGTCGTGACCGGACTCTTCGCGCTCTCGATGTGCGCGTATCTCGCCGCGACCTACCTCCTGGTCGAAAACGAGAACCGGCCTGCACTGCTCGCCGACTTCAGGCGTCGAGCCATCGCGGCGGCACTCACGTCGGGAGCCCTTGCGATGCTGTCCCTGGCCATCTCGTTTTCCGAAGGCCCCAGGTTGCTCCAGTCGCTGACCGGGAGGGGACTGCCGCTGTTCGTGCTCGCATTGCTCAACGGCCCATTGGCGCTGTGGGCAGTCTGGCGTTCGCGGCCGCGAATCGCCCGGGTCGCGGTCGCCGGCCAGGTGGTGCTCGTGCTCTGGGCGTGGGCGATCGGGCAATGGCCCTACCTGGTCCCACCCGACCTGACCATCTCGGCGACCGCTGCGCCGCCGGCCACGTTGTCGGCGATGCTCGTCGTCATCACCATCGGCGGATATTTCGCGTCTTCAAGGCGCGCAATCCGCAGCAGGCGGTGGAGAGGTGAACGCTTCGCGTGCACTGCTGCTGACAGGAGGCCTGGCGACAGGCAAGACCGCGGTCGCGCGCGAGGTGGTCGCCGCCGCGGCGGAGCGCGCTCTCCGCGTCGCGGCCGTCGACCTCGACTGGCTGGGCTGGGCGACCGGCGCCACGCTCGGCGTAGATGAGCTGATCGGTCGCAACCTCACCGACGTCGCCGCGAACTACGCCCAGGCGGGCATTGATGACCTGGTGCTCGCCCGCGCCGTCCTCAACCCGTTGAGCCTCCGGGCTGTCAGGGAGGCGCTCCCGGGATGGGAGGTCATGGTGGTGAGGCTCGACGCGAGCCGGTCGACGTTGGTGGGGCGAGTACGTGCCCGCGACTCTGGCGCGGAGCTCGATGAACATCTGGCCGAGATCGACGAGATCACAGAACGAGCGATCAATACCGCTCCATCCGCGCCGGTTGTGCTCAACGAGGAGCGCACCCTTCGCGAGGTCGCCCTGGAGGTGATGCGGCTTGCGCGGTGGATCGATTAGCTGGAGCTGGGTGACACGCGCTTGGCGGCAAACGCGCGGTTCAGCTCACGTCGCCAAGAGCACGCAGGAGGAACACGATGGCCAGTGAGAGATATCAGCACATGCAATACCGCCGCAGCGGGCGAAGCGGGCTCAAGCTGCCTGCAATCTCGCTCGGTCTTTGGCAGAACTTCGGTGCTGACCGTCCACTCGACTTGCAGCGCGAAATCGTCCAGCGGGCGTTCGACCTCGGCATCACCCATTTCGACCTGGCGAACAACTACGGCCCCCCTTATGGCGCTGCCGAGGAGAACTTCGGCGGCATCATGTCGAGTGGCCTGGCAAGGCATCGCGACGAGCTGGTCATCTCGACCAAGGCCGGTTACGACATGTGGCCCGGGCCATACGGAGAGTGGGGCTCGCGCAAGTATCTCCACGCGAGCCTGGATCAGAGCCTGAAGCGCATGGGCCTCGAATATGTCGACATCTTCTACTCGCATCGTTTCGATCCGGAGACCCCCCTCGAGGAGACCATGGGGGCGCTGCATTCGGCGGTGCATCAGGGTAAGGCCCTGTACGCCGGGATCTCGTCGTACTCCGCGCGGCGCACGAAAGAGGCTGCTGCCATCCTGAGCGGCCTGGGCACGCGGCTGCTCATCCACCAACCCTCTTACTCGATGCTCAACCGCTGGATCGAAGACGACCTTCTGGACGTGCTCGCCGAGGAGGGGATCGGCTGCATAGTCTTCTCCCCGCTCGCGCAGGGCCTGCTCACGGACCGGTACCTGGACGGCGTTCCGGCCGGCGCTCGGGCAAGCCATCCAGGCTCCTTCTCCGCCGAGTTGTTGACCGACGCAAACCTGGAAAAGGTCCGCGCGCTTCACCGGATAGCGCAGGGGCGCGGACAGACGCTCGCACAGATGGCCATCGCCTGGACGCTGCGCAATCCCACCGTGACCTCGGCCCTGCTGGGTGCGAGCAGCGTGGCGCAGCTGGAGCAGAACGTCGCGGCTTTGGAAAGGCTCGACTTTTCTTCGGACGAGCTCCGCGAGATCGATCGTTATGCGACCGAGAGCGGCATCAACCTGTGGGCGGCATCCAGCGCAGGCTGAGCGGCCCAGGACGCTAACCGCGGATTGTGCTCCGCTGAGTCGCTATCCGGAACCAACTACCTTTGGACGACCTACAGGGCTCGTGACAGCGACCATCGTGAGACTATGACTCCGTCTCCCCAAGACACCAGTTCGTCCGTCTCGTGAGCGGAAAGCTTTGATCGCAATTGGTCACGGAATCGCTCCCAATGGCGCTTGTCAAGCCACGCCCAAAGCCACGCTCCTGGATCGAAATGAGTGCTGGGGTCATCCTCGCTGTCGGCTGGATAGAAGTCCTCGGATAGAAACTGCGCATCCCACCGACTCAGCTCTGCGGAGCCTAGCGCCTCAATCCGCGCGTGTATATGGTCGGACTCTGCCAGGTAGACCCTGGCCGCATTGCTCAGCCATAGAAGCTTTGCTCGGCTCAGCCGGGGCTTCGCCTGCAGCGCCGCCTTATCCTCCAGCTTGACCATTAGCTCGATCCACGGAAGATGATTCGGCGCAGGCGTCGCAAGTTCGTCTGAGAGTTGTGCGATCCGATCTGCCACGAGTACCGCATCGCTTTCCCGCACTGAGGCCAACCAGACTTCCGCTTCATCCTCGGAGGCGCGCTGCTCTCGGGAGCGCCAGTCGAGCAAATATTTGCGGGCAGCTTGACGTGCTGCCTGTCCGTCGTCATGACTGAAGCCCAGCTCGCCCAGGAAGGGCTCTACGACATCCATGCTCATCAGGGCGCACGCCACGCGAAGGTCCCACGACTTGTCATGTCGACGATCGGATTTCACGTGGGTCCCTTATTTGGCGTTTCGACCAGGTAGTTCCGGTTGGCGCCGGGCTGAAGCGGGCGGCTCGTGGTGTTCATCCCCGGTCAGGAAGGCGTTGCTGTCGGCAACCCCAGATAGGCAGCTGCGGCCAGCAACCGATCGTCGTATGTAACCACCGCTGCCAGATCATCTCCGAGGCTTGAAGCAGCCGCGAGGTGGATCGAGTCCAACGATCGGAGCTCGGTCGGATCGAGGTCCGCAGCACGTTCGAGAAGGGCATCGTCGAGCCGGATGAGATGGACGCCGGCCAAGAGCTTGCGAGCTTCCGGAATCAATCGCGGGAAACCGGCACGGCGTACGACTCGCAACAGCTCGACCCTCAGCAGTGCTGCAGACGCGCGCTCAGGCCGCCGACGAAGCCACCTACGCAAAGCAGCCGACTCGGGCTCAGTCATCAGGAGCTTCACCGCCGCCGAGGTGTCGAGGTAGGCGACCTCAGCGCTCATCTGCCCTCATGTCAGCCAGGGTCTTTGACAAGAGCGGCTTCCCGCCTATCGGTGCAATCGGCTTGACATCGAGAAGATGTCCAGTCGCGCCGCTCATTCGTCCCTCCGCCAGAAGTTGCTCAAGCCTGCTCTCCTCGTGCATGGGCACTATCCGAGCCACGGCACGGCCGCGGTGGGTCACCTCAACGACCTCGCCCGCCGCGACACGACGCAAAACCGCAGTGGCGTTCTGACGAAGCTCCCTGATTCCCACCCTGTCCATGTAGCACATTGTAGCACTCCAAGGCGCACATGTGTTCACTTCGAGAAAACGAACTGGTAATCGCGCTTCGAGCAGGTACGGCGCGTCGGCTCAGAACGGCCTCTTACGCGACACCTCGAGAAGCAGTAGCCCCGGCGGGATTCGAACCCGCGGTCTCAGCCTTGAGAGGGCTGCGTCCTAGTCCACTAGACGACGGGGCCACGAACGGGTGGTGGGCGGCGTTGGGTTTGAACCAACGACCTCTTGCGTGTGAGGCAAGCGCTCTCCCGCTGAGCTAGCCGCCCTCAAACAGTGCGCCTGCGCGCGCCCGGCGGGAGTGACCATTCTACCCAAGGCCTTACGATCATCTTGATGGCAACCGAACCCCAGCCCCTCGCTCAGCGCCACTCCGTGAAGGTTGAGCCGGGCACTCCCCCGCTCTCCAGCCACGAGGTCGGGCAATTCCTGGAGCAGCTCGACGGGTGGACGGTCGAGGACGCCGACGGTCATATGAGGCTCGCCAAGACCTTCACGTTCAAGGGCTTCATGCCCGCGGTGGAGCTCGTCAACCGAATCGCCGAGGTCGCCGAGGCCGAAGGCCACCACCCAGACCTCCTGGTCGGCTACGGCTCCCTCACCGTCCACCTCTTCACCCACGTCGCCGGCGGCCTGACCGATAACGACTTCATCCTGGCGGCGAAGATCGATCAACTGACCAGGTGATTCGCCCCACCCCGCCCTTGGGCCAACCTCCCCACGGCGTCGGTTGGTGAAAAACCGCTTACTCACAAAGTCTTAACACTCTTTCCTTTGCTTTGTCGGCGCCACCGTGATAGCTTCGTCGGGCTCAATGACTTACCTCATGTGTTGGCTGCTGCACCGTCGTGAGCGAGAGGTACTGCTGCAAGGGATCCTGCCCTGGGGGATCGATGCCGTGGTGTTCTGCTGGCGATGCGACCGCATGCGTGGCCGCGCGGTACGCGTCCTCCAGCTGAACCACACCCACGCCGGCTGGTAGTCGCCCGGGCTCAGCGCCCGAGCACGATCGTGGGGTAGCCAGCGGGAAGTAGCGTCCGTCGCGGGAGCTCCTGCGCCGCCTGGTCCCTGAGCGTCAGGTCGACGTTCCAGCTCACCACCACCACCTCCGAGCATCCGCTGAGCTGATCGCGGCTCGTGACGACCTTGAAATCGGTCGTGTAGGCGGCCAGGACCTGCTCGTCCGCGTGGACCACGCAGGCCTCGCCGCCGGCGGCTCGCTCCTGCTCCACCGCCGCCGCCGCCTGCGGCAGCGCCAGCGGGTCCTGCGTATATCCCGGCACCTGGACCACGATCGCCGCCACGGCGCCTACAGCCACGATCGGCGCCAGCACCTTCCAGCGCTGGACGGCGGCAGCCATGAGGTAGGCGACGCCCGGGATGAGGAAGATGAAGAAGCGGGGGTACAGGTAAGCCGGCTGGATGACTAACCACAGGATCGCGACGACCACCGCCACCACCGCGATCGAAACCCACACCCTGGGCTCGCGGCGGGCCGCCCACAATCCCAGGCCCGCCGTGCTCAGCCACAGGCCGACGGGCAGCAGCACCGGCGCGCCCACCAGGAACAGGACGAGGTCGCGCGGGAACGTCGGATCGAACATGGCGGTCGGAAAGCCGTGCTGCACGAATTCCATGACCTCGATGTTGGCGTTGGCCGCGGCGCCGATCAGCAAGGCGGCGATCCAGGCTGGGGCCAGCCGGATGATCTCCGGGCGCGACGTGCGCATTCCGATCCAGGCCATGTGGCCGAGGAGCACCACGACTGCGAAGACGTGGGTGGCGATCGCCAGGCCCAGCAGGATCGCGTACGAGATCAGGCGCCGTCGCGTCCATGTTGACAACCGGACCCCCCCAGCACCCTCCGGATGCGGTGGCGAGGTGGGAAGGACAACCGTCGCCAGCAGCGCCAGCAGAGCCGCCAGGCTGTAGCCGCGCAGGTCCCGGCTGTTCTCGACGAACAGCGGGTTGGTCGCGATGAAGAGCCCGGCACACGTCCCGGCGAGCAGCCCGAAGCGCCTCGCCAGGACCACCGCCGACACGCCCACGGTCCCCCCCGCCGCCAGGGCCGGCACCAGCCTGTAGACCAGCTCGCTCCGAGATCCCGTCAGCGAGTAGATGGCGTGGCTGATGAGCGCAAGGAAGACGTGGTCGTTGGACGCGATGCTCTTGAGCACAATCGTCGGTAGGACCGGATGGACCGCGAACGCGTCCATCAGGTTCGGGGTGGCGACGAAGTTCGCGAAGGTGGCCGCGGCGTCGTAACCGAACGACCGGCCGGAGCCGACCAGGTAAGCGGCGGTCGTCGCGACGCCGAGCAGGATGCCGACCCGGATCGGCGTGATGAACCGGGGCGGCATGGCGCGAAACTCTACAAGGCTGCTTCCTCTAAACCTTCACGTCTTCGGGTTCAGGGACGACGTCCTCGCCCGTGTACGCCGACGCTTGCATTCGGAACAGGCGGGCGTAACGACCGTTGAGCTGCATCAACTCGGCGTGCGTGCCCTCCTCGACCAGGCGCCCGTGCTCCAGGAAGACGATGCGGTCGGCGCGGCGCACGGTCGAGAACCGATGCGAGATGTAAACCGCCGTGCGGCCCCGCGTCAGCGAGCGCAGCCGCTCGAACAGGTCGTATTCCGCCTGGGCGTCCAGCGCCGACGTCGGCTCGTCGAGCAGCAGGATCTTGGCATTGCGCATGAACGCGCGGGCCAGGGCGACCTTCTGCCACTCGCCACCCGAAAGGTTCACACCATGGTCGAACCACTTGCCCAGCGCGGTGTCGTAGCCGTCCGGAAGGCCGGCGATGAGCTCATCCGCGCCCGCCTGTTTGCCCGCCGCCTCGATCTCCTCGCGGTCGTTGATGTCGGGCACGTTGCCGAGCCCGATGTTCTCGGCCGCCGTGGCCTGGTAGGTGACGTAGTCCTGGAACATCGCCCCGATCTGCGCGCGCAGCGCATTGGGCTCGAAGTCGCGGATGTCGATCCCATCGATCAGGATCCGGCCCTCATTGGGGTCATACAACCGGCAGATGAGCTTGAACAGGGTTGTCTTGCCGGCGCCGTTCCTCCCCACGATCGCCAGCGTCTCGCTTGGCTTGACGGTGAAGCTGAGATTGCTGAGCGCGTTGGTCTCGACGCCAGGGTAAGCGAACGTCACGTTGTCGAAGCGGATCTCGCCACGCAGCGGCTTCGGGACTTTGACCGGGGTTTGCGCCACCGGCATCGACGACTTCGTCCCCATGAGCTCGAACAGGTTGTTCAAATACAGGTTGTGCTCATACATCCCCGAGAAGCCCCCGAGGATGCCCTGGATGGAACCCTGCACCTGCGAAGCCGCCGTCGTGTACAGGGTGAGGTCGCCGAGCGTGAGCCGGCCGATGATCGCCTGCAGCGCAACATATAGATAGGTAAGGGAAGTGACGATCGTGCTCAGGTTCCCCAGCGCGAACCCGGTCATGTAGCGCCTCGCAACCTGGGCGCGCTGCGAGCTGTAGTAGGCGCTGGCGATCAGCCGGTAGCGATTGATGAAGTAGCCGCCGAGGCCGAAGAGCTTCACCTCTTTCGCGTAGCTGTCGGTGGTGACGAGAGTGACCATGTAGTTCATCCGCCGCAGCAGCCGCGAGCCCCAACGGGCGATGTTGTAGCCGCGCCAGCCGTAGCGCGTGTCGGCGATGAACGCGGGAATCGGGGACACCAGCGCGATCACGGCCAGCAGCGGGCTCACGACCACCAGCAGCGCGATCATCGTGATGAAGGTCAGCAGCGTCTGGACCAGGCCGAAAGCGGTCGAGATCATGATCACGGGCCGGTTGATGGAATCGGTCTGAGCCCGACGAAGAAGGTCGTACGACGCCGGGTCCTCATAGAAAGCGAGGTCCAGCGAAGCCGCCTTCTCCATGACCATGAGCTGAATTCGCATCGAGACGTCGTTCTGAAGCAGCTGCTGCGTGATGTTGCGCAGAGTGCCCAACAGCGCCGAGATGGCGAACAGCGCGAGCTGCAGGATGACCAGGAAGAGGATCCCGTTCACCGCCGTGAACACCGGCGTCTGCCACGGCCCCAGGGCGTACGTCTCGCGATCGGGCTGTTGGAAGCTGTGGATGGCAATGCCCTGCACGACGGCGTTGGTCAGGAGCTTCGCGGTGTAAGCGGAAGCGGCCGGGATCACACCGGCGATGGCGGTGGTGGCGAACAGCGCCAGCGTTATCGCCGGGCTGGCGTCCCACACCAGCCTCAAGACCCGTGGCAGGGCGGCGGTGGTGCCGGTGACCGATTGCTTGAGGTTGAGCCAGCGGCCGCGGAGATCCTTGGGTCCCTGGTCTTCGGGCGGCTGCTCGATCTCGGGATCGCCCGTGAGCCCGCTGTTGGCGGGGCCGGTGTCGGCCGGCTTACGCCTGCCCAGCCACCAGTGAAACGTCGGCGGGCCGCTGCCCGGTCCCATCATCGCCATGTCGGTTGCAGCTTACCGGCCTGTGCCGCCCCGCCCGCGCTCCGCGCGACCTCCCCACGGGGTGGGGAGGTGAACCTATTGCTTTCCATCCGTTGCTGTGTAATATTGTAATTATGAATGAAAAAGAGCTCGGTTCGATCAAAGGTTGGTTTGCCGGAAGAATCCCAGACGGCTGGTTCACAGGAGTAGAGGTCACGGTCGAGGACGACCAGATCGTGGTCCTGGGCACGCTGCCCGAGGTTGATCTCGGCAGCACGCCGGAGGAGAAGGAAGGCGCAGCCGCGGGTCGCATCGCCCGCTTCCGCGACGAGACTCGCGGCGAGCGGATCAGCATCGCCCAGGAGGCCGAGGAGCGCTTCAAGAAGTACGTCACGTGGGGCGCCACGATGGGCGGCGTCACCAAAAGGTTCAACCCGGGCGGCGGAGGCCGGTCGTCCGGCGATCGCCGCGTGATGATCAATCGGTGGTTGAGGCGGCACGGACGTGGCCGTCGCGGCGCCGGAACCCAGACCGCGCCGTCTTCGACCTCACAAGTCTTCTAATAACCGCATAGAACGCACGATTCCCCCGATCCGCCGGGGCCCGAGAGGGCCCCGGCGAACTCCCCCCATGGTGTGGAGGTGAGCACATCACGGCTCGAGGCTTTCAGCGATGGCGTTTTCGCCGTCGCGATCACGCTGCTGGTGCTGCAGTTCACGGTCCCCGAGGTGGCGTCGGGCAAGCTGTTCTCCGCGCTGCTCGGGCAGTGGCCGCAGCTGGTCACGTACGTCGCGAGCTTCCTCACGGTTGGCGTCGTCTGGGTGAACCACCACGCGATATTCAAGGGCCTCAAGGCGATCGACCGCACGATCCAGTTCATCAACCTCGTGCTGCTCCTCACCATCGTGCTCGTGCCCTACCCCACCCAGCTGCTCGGCCATTACCTGAGCTCCGGCCAGAACGGCTCGGTCGCAGCCGCCTTGTACGCACTGGTCATGACGGCGATGTCGCTGTCGTTTCAGACGCTCGTGGCCTGGGCGCTGACCCACCCGAACCTTTTGCAGCCGGGAGTCGTCGAGCGGCGCCTGCGAGTCGTGCTCCCACGATTTGGGCTCGGCCTGATCATTTACGCCATCTCCATCGGGCTGGCCTTTGTCAGCGCATGGCTGGTCGTCGCGCTCTATGGGGCGACCGCCGTCTACTACGCCTTCAATCAGCTGCCATGGGTGGAAGAAAGCTGAGCGCCGAGTACATGCTGCCCAGGAAGCGGCTGGGCACGGTGCCCAGGAGCCGTGTCCCCTCGAACCCGGCATCGGCCGCCATGAGCTTCCAGCGCGTGAACGAGAACGGATGCGGGACCCAGGGGTTGCCGCGGTCGGAGCCGTACTCGACGACGATCAGCCTCCCGCCAGGCGTCAGCATCGAGCGGACGCTCGCCAGCACCGGGCGCTTGTCGCGGGCGAAATGCAGCGAGTTGGCCATGACGACGCCGTCGAGGTTGGTCAGCCCCAGCGGACGGTTGAAATCGGCGACTTTGACATCGAGCCCGGTGGCGGGAAACCTCCTCCCCATCTCGGCACTGAGCTCGCGCAAGGCGCCCGCGTCGCGGTCGACCGCCGTGATGTGCGCACCGGGCCCGAGCAGATCAGCCAGCGCCAGCGTGAACGCTCCCTCGCCCGCTCCCAGGTCGGCCCAACGGCCGCCATTCGCGTCGACCCCGTCGCGAAGAACGCCGACTAATTCAGCTTGATTCACGAGCTCTGGTGATCAGCTCGCGCACTTGTGGCGCGACGTTTCGTTCTCAGGCCCCGGCGCCTCCGGCCAGGCGACCTCCATCGATCGAGAGCACGGCGCCGCTGATGAACGACGCCTGGTCCGAGCAAAGCCACACCACGGCTTTCGCCACCTCTTGCGTGCGTCCCAGCCTGCCCATCGGGATGAAGCGCGCGATCGTCTCCAGCCGGTCATCTGCTCATTGACGATGGGTCCAGGCGCGATCGCGTTGACGCGAATGTTGCGTTTGCCGTAATCGAGTGCCGCGGCTTTGGTCAGCGCCACGACCCCGTGCTTGGCGGCCGCGTAAGGGCCCATACCCGGCGCGCCCTGAAGGCCCGCCGTCGAGGACATGTTGACGATGGCGCCGCCGCCGTTCGCGAGCATGGCCGGGATCTCGTATTTCATACCCAGGAAGGCGCCGTACAGGTTGGCCTTGAGGCTGGTCTCGAAATCCTCGAACGAAATGTCCGCGAGCGGCGTCGGCATCTGGCCCGAGCCGGCGTTGTTGAAAGCGACGTCCAGGCGCCCGAAGGTGGCGACCGTTTCCTCGATGAGGCGAGCGACAGAATCCGGATCGGTGACGTCCGCCGGCACCGCCAGGGCCCTGCTGCCGTTGCTCTCGATCTCCTGGGCGACCGAAGTGATCGCCGCCGCAGTTCGGGCCGCGAGGACGACCGCGGCTCCCTCGTCCGCGAAAGCGCGGGCCGAAGCTGCGCCGATGCCCCGGCCGGCGCCGGTGACGATGGCGACCTTGCCATCGAGAGTTCGCACGCTGCTCACGCGGCCCTCGCCTGCGGGGAACCGGTGCGTCGGATCTCCAAGGCCAGCCTCTCGCCCAGGCCGATGGCGCCGAGGCCGATCAGCAGATGGAGGACCTGGATCGTCCAGTGGAGGTCACCGGTGAGCAGGTTCTGCTGGGTCAGGCCGAGTGCCGGCGCGATGAGGCCCCAGACCACCGCGACGACCACGAGGCCTATCCGGACACCCGCGCGGGCCGCGAAGAACGCGAGCGTCCAGAGGGACAGGACCAGTACGAAACCGAGAAACTCGTGGACCGGGATGACCTGGTCGGCGCGGCCGGTCCAGATCGCCAGGCCCAGCAAGATGAGCAGCAGGCCTGACACGCGCAGCGTCATGTGGGCGACCGTAATGGCTCTCTTCATGAGATGACCTCCCCAGCGCCCCTCGCAAGAGGCATTAGTTGAATTAGCTCAACTATACAATAGCCTAAACTATTGGCGTCGCTCTCGCTACCATTGGAGCGTGCCCCGAAAGTCAGCCAATGAAACCGCCGCCGCCTCGGCCTGGCGGCACATCTTCGACTACATCGTCGCGACCGCACCCGAGCGCGTGGCCACGCTCGACCGCCTGGGCCTGACGCCGGCCGAGAGCCGCGCCCTCAACAGCCTGGACCCGAAGGCCGGCCGATCTATGCGGTCGCTGGCTGAGGAGTGGAAGTGCGACCCCTCGAACGCCACCTGGCTCGTGGACCGGCTCGAGCGCCAGGGCCTGGCGAGGCGAGTCGCCAGGGATCGCGATCGGCGCATCAAGGCGGTCGTGCTCACCGCCAGGGGCAACCGAATCCGCGCCGAGCTCCTCGAGTCGCAGTACACGCCGCCTCGCGACCTGGTGGCGCTGCCGGTGCGGGACCTCGAAGCGCTGAGCGCCGCGGCGAGCAAGCTGCCCTCGCGGCGCACAATTGGTCGATCGTGAATATAGTCAGCGGATGGGCACAGAGCAGTATCACGAACCGCCGGGGGAGCTGAGCCAGGACATCAGGACGTTCGCGCGCATGGCCGCATCGCTGCAGGAGGAGGCTGAGGCGATCGGCTGGTACGAGCAGCGCATTTCGCTCGAGCGGGACGCTCAGGCGAAGGCGATCATGACGGATGCCCAGGGCGAGGAGTTCAAGCACTTCGCGATGGCGCTCGAATTCCTGTCGCGCAGGAAGCCGAAGTGGCAGGCCGTGTTGAAAGACGTCCTGTTCCAGCCGGGTGACATCGTCGAGCACGGCGAGGAGGGTGAGGAGGACGAGAAGAAGGCTTAGCCGGCTAGACCACGACGGCCGCTGACTCCACGATCTTCCTCACCTCGCCAATCTCGTCCGCGCTGACCGTGTGCCCCATCCCGGGGTACAGGCGCACGGTGACCTCCGCGCCCATCCTCTCGAAGACCTGGCCCGCCTCGATGACCCGATCCTTTCCGATGTAGGGATCGACGTCGCTGCAGCCGAGAAAGACCGGCGTGCGCTCGAAATCGCCGGGATAGTCGCGGGGCGTGCCGTCGGGGCCGATCAAGCCCCCGCTCAATCCGATCACGCCGCCATACCTGCGTGCATGGCGGGCTGCGAACTCCAGCGTGAGGCACGCGCCCTGGGAGAAGCCGAGCAGCACCACGCGCGCGGCCGGCACGCTGGTCTCCACCCTGGACAGCAGCGACGCCAGAACCTCGAGCGCCGAGCTGAGGTAGGGCTCGTTCGATTCCACCGGTGCGGTAAAAGGGTTTGGGTACCAGGCGGAGTTGGCGGCCTGGGGCGCCAGGTAGGCCACGCCGGGGAACATCACCTCTTCGGCGATGGTCAGGATGTCGGCCGCGCTTGCGCCGCGTCCGTGGACCAGGATCATCGCCGCGGTCGCTCGATTCAGCGGTTCGCCTGCCTGAAGGATGGGTTGACCTTGATGAGGACCGGCCATACAGGTGGTTCCGAAAGTAACGTATTGCGTGACGTGACGACTGAGACACCTGAGACGACCGAGGTCGGATCCTTCCACCATGCCAACCCACGCGCGATTCATTGGGGCGCGGGCTCGCTCGTCAAGCTGGAGTCGGAGCTGAACCGGCTTCGGGTCACGCGGGTCGCGCTGGTGACCACGCGCTCTCTGGTGGCAGAAGAAAAGCTGATCGCCCGCGTCCAGGGGGCGATGGGCGCGGCTGAGCCGCTGGCAACGGAGGTCATCGGCCAGCATGCGCCCATGTCTGAGATCGAGGCCGCGACGGCACGAACGACCGAGGCCGGCGTTGACGGCATAGTGAGCTTTGGCGGCGGCAGCGCCATCGACGCGGCCAAGATGATCGCGGTCAAGCTGGCGGATCGGCACGGCCTCGCCTACCGCGGCCTGCCCCACGTCGCCATCCCGACGACGCTTTCCGCGGCGGAGCTCGCGGGTGGCGCCGGCTACACCGACGCGGCGGGCGACAAAGCGGGCATGCGCGATGTGCGGCTCCTGCTCGATGCGGTGATCTACGACGCCGAGCTCACCCTCGCGACTCCCATGGCGCTATGGCTCTCGAGCGGCATCCGGGCGCTCGACCACGCGGTGGAGGGCATCCTGGCGGACGGGCAGCACCCATACTCGGACGTCCTTGCGCTGCAGGCGATTCGCGTGCTGCGCGAGACGCTGCCGCGCACGAAATTGCGGCCGAACGACCTTCCGACGCGCACGGAGAGCCAGATGGCGGCGTGGTTCTCGTATACGCTCCCGGGCCCATCGGCGAGCGGGATCGGTCACGTCATGGGCAAGCAGATCGGCGCCCGGCATGGCATCCCGCACGGCGTGACCTCATGCCTTCTCATGCCCCATGTCATGCGGTACATGGCAACCATCAAGCCGGACCGCATGGCTATGATCGCGGGCGCCACAGGATCGGGCGATGACGCGGCCGGGGACGTACAGGCGCTCATTGCCTCGCTGGAGCTGCCCCAGCATGTCGCCGATTACGGGATCGGTGAACGCGAGCTGCGGCGCGCAGCGGACGAGCTGGCCGGTCGCTACCCGGCCGCGGATCTGCTCGAGATCTACCTGGCCGCGCTTTAGCGCCCGACTCTCTAGCGTGAGGCGGCTTCGGCTGCGGCCACCTGCGGCTTCTGCAGACCGGTCACCGACAGGATCTGGTCTTCGCCAAGGGAGTCGTCTTTCAGGAGCGCGTGCGCAAGCGCATCGAGCTGGTCTCGATGCTCGGTCAGCAGCCGCGTGGCTTCGGCATTGCATTCGTCTGCGATCCGCTTCACCTCGATGTCCACGTCGCGGGCGGTGTCTTCGCTGTACGGACGGACCCCCAACCCGTTGGCCCCGGCATCGTCGTTGAAGGCCAAGGGCCCGATCTTCGAGCTCATCCCCCACCTGACCACCATCTCGCGCGCGATCATCGTCACCTGCTGCAGGTCGTTGGCGGCGCCGGTGGAGACGCTTCCATAAACCAGCGCTTCCGATGCCCGGCCTCCAAGCGCGCCCACGATGCGCGCGCGAAGGTAATCCTCGCCGTAGTTGAAGCGGTCGTCGATCGGGCTCTGGATGGTGACTCCGAGCGACCCGCCATGGGGAATGATCGTCACCTTGCGAACCGGGTCGCTGCCCGGCACGAGCAGCCCTAGCAAAGCGTGACCCGACTCGTGGTACGCGATGCGCTCTCGATCGCTCTGCGAAAGCATGAGGTGTCGCTCGGTCCCGAGAAGGATCCTGTCGATGGCCTCGTAAAAGTCCTCCTCGCTGACAGTCGTCTCGCCCTTCCTGGCCGCCCCCAGCGCCGCCTCGTTGACCAGGTTCTTCAGGTCGGCGCCGACAAGCCCTGGCGTCCGGCCCGCGATCTCATCGAGGCTGACATCGGGAGCCAGCGGCACCTTCGCGGCATGGATCTTGAGGATCGCCGTGCGGCCCTGCCTGTCGGGAGGCTGGAGCGTGACGCGGCGGTCGAATCGCCCGGGACGTAGGAGCGCCGCGTCGAGGACGTCGGCGCGGTTGGTCGCCGCAAGGACGATGACGCCCTTGCCGGGCTCGAACCCGTCCATCTCCGAGAGTATCTGGTTGAGGGTCTGCTCCTGCTCGTCGTTGCCGCTGATGCGGATGCCCGAGCTGCGGCTGCGGCCGATGGCATCGATCTCGTCGATGAAGATGATCGCCGGGGCTGCTTTGCGGGCCTTGTCGAAGAGATCACGCACGCGCGATGCGCCGACGCCGACGATCGCCTCCACGAACTCCGACGCGGATTGGCTGAAGAAGGGGACTTTCGCTTCGCCGGCAACCGCGCGCGCAAGCAATGTCTTGCCGGTTCCAGGCGGCCCGATGAGGAGCACCCCCTTCGGCACGCTGCCGCCCAATCGCTCGTACTTCTGCGGCTCGCGCAGGAAGTCGACCAGCTCCTCCAGCTCCTGCTTGACCTCATCGATGCCGGCAACGTCGGCAAACGTCGTGTCGGGGCGCTCGGCGTCGTAGAGCTTGGCTCGGCTCTGGCCAAACGAGCCGAGGATGCCGCCCGCACCCGCGGCGTTCCCTGCCCTGCGAATCAGATAGAGGAAACCCAGGACGAGAAGAAGCGTGGGGCCGAAGCTGAGGAGCAGCGTCTCCCAGAATGGCGGCGGAGGATTTTCCGGCTTGGCGTTGATGGTGACGCCGTGCTGCTCGAGGAGCGGCTCCAGGCCGTCGTCGGCGAAGGACGGGCGCTGGGTCGTGAAGTGGGTGGCGGTCACCGAGCTGGTCGGAGACTCTTTGATCGCCGCCTTGAGGACTCCGCTGATGGCGTCGCCGGTGGTCGTCACGCTGATGACGTTGTCGTTTGAGACCTGCTGCTTGAAGACGTTGTAAGGGATGGTGATCGTGGTCGGCTGTGCGGGCGCCAGCAGGACGTTGGTGATGATTATGTTGGCGAGCAGGAGGATGCCCAGCGTGATCCAGAAACGCCAGGATCGCATCGGGTTTTGCCCAAGGACGGCGGGCGGCTTGGCTGGGCCGGGCGGCCGGGGTGGTGGGCCGGCCGGCGGGCTCCCCTGAGTTGCCATGACTTGACCCTACGCGGTTTCGGGGCTCCATGCCCCTTCAGCGTCAATGGCGGCGCCGTTCGGCTCGCTTCATCGAGGAGCCCAGGCGGAGCGCCCGCCCGCCGATCGCCAGGACGTCGCGCGCGGCCATGAGCAAACGTGCGTCGGCGCCGACGACCGACGTGACGCGCAGCCAGCGGATTCCCGACATCCAGACGCTGGTGAAGCGCAGCACCGGCGCGAAGCCGGCCGGGGCGATCGCCCTGGCCGCGGGGATGTCAAGGCTGCCGATCCACAACCTCGTCAAGCCCTCGGTCCGCGCCTGGGCGGTGATGGCTTTCACGACCGCACGAAAGCAGCCCTTGCGCCGGTGCTCGGGGAGGGTGGCGCAGTTCCAGACGTACGCCTCGTTGCTGCCAGGCCTGATCTCCAGCTCGACCTCGCCGATCCACTCGCTCGCCGTCGACAGCCAGCCGTATGCGGCAACCTCGTTGCCCAGCCAGGCGGCGAAGCAGCGACACCCGCGGGCCAGGCGGGGGGCGACGAGATCACCTTCGGGCCCCATCACCGACGCGATGTCGGAGGCGGCGTATGCAGGGACCTCCCTGACCGCGAACAGCTCGCCGCCGGCGGGCGGCGGCCCCGATGTTCGGAGGTCCGCCGCCCATAGCGTCGATCGGATCAGAAGCGGAAGAAGAGCTTGCGGACGTTCTCGATGACGTCGGGGTCTCCGGTCGCCGAGCCACCCGGGAAGCGGCCGAAGACCGTGAGCACGAAGTCGGACGGCGTGTACTTGAACACGGCTTCGGCGCCCTTGAACTTGCCGTCATCGGGCTGCGAGTCCCACTGCCCGTCCTTGACCGTGACCAGCCACTTGCCGCCCCACGGCCCGGAGACATCCATGCCGTACTTGTAGTCACGGCCCTTCGCGGCCTCCTGGTCGACGGTGTATTTCATGATGATGTGGCAGTACGGGATCAGCACGCCCGCGGTCGCCTCGTCGAGCTCGGCCAGCTTGTCGCCCAGCCCGTACTCGATGTCATACGGGTGAATCCCGTAATCCATGATGTGGAACGCGGGATAGAAGCCCGCCGGCACCGCCCCCATGTAGGGATGCACCACCATCATGCTGGTCCATTCCTCAGGCGTGAGCTTCTCGAAGATCGCCATCATCTTCGCCCTGTCTTCATTGAGCCTCGCGAGCGCATCTTCGCGTGAGAGGTTGCGGAACTCGAGCGCGTGGTCGTTCAGCTTCTCGCCCATCACGCCGAGCCCGAGGGCGCCAGGCGCCTCACCCTTCTTCGCCGCATCCCAGCGTGTGAGGTAGCCCTCGGTGACGTCGATCATGTGGCCGACGAGGTCGCGAACCTCCCACTCCGTGCAGCGGGTCTGGACCTTCCAGTTTTTCGGGTCCTCGACGAGGTCGAAGAATTTCTTCTGGTCGCGCTTCAGGACGTCCATGACGGTCGCCTTGCCCTCCGCCGCCATGGGATTGACCGGAGCCATCGTCGTGCTCATCAGCTCACTTCCCTCCAGACTTTGATCTCAGACCACCCCCAAACGGTGTCAGTGTCCTGCGCCGCGCGCCGCGGTGGTCGGTACGACGATGGGCGTCAGGTTGAACTTGAGGTCCTCGCGCCGCCCTTCATATTGCGGGGGCAGCTGCAGGGACGATCCGAGCGCGTCGGCCGGCTCGTCCACCGTGAAGCCCGGCTGGTCGGTGGCGATCTCGAACAGGACGCCACCGGGCTCGCGGAAATATATCGAGCGGAAGTACTTGCGCTCGATGACGGGCGTCACGTTGCGGCCGGATCTGACGAGCTCGTCGCGCCAGTCCACCTCGTGCGCGTCGTTCGTGGCGCGCCATGCCACGTGGTGCACCGTTCCCACTGCCTCTTCGCCAACCGGCGCCTCGGGCGCGTCGAGCACGTCGACCACCGAGCTGGGACCTCCGGCTCCGGTTTCGAAGCGCGTCCGGTTGCCATCGGCGGCGACCTTGCGGAAGCCCATGGTGTCGGTGAGGAAGCTGATGGTGGCGCGATCCGACTCTTCGGTGAGCGTCACCGAGTAGAAGCTGCGGATCGCATGGTGCGGATCGACCGGACCGTCCGGCCATGGCTTCCAGCGCTCGTCGGAAGCGTCGCCGGCGAGCTCGATCTGGATGCCGTCGCTGTCCTTGAGCACCAGCGTGTCGACCCCGAAACGGGTGGTGCGCAGGAACTCGATCCCGAGCTGGCGGAGCCGTCCTGACCAGAACTCCAGCGACCGGCTCGGGATCGCGAACGAGACCACTGTGACCTGCCCGCTGCCGGCCGGGCGCCAGGGCAGGTGCGGCCAGCCGAAGAAGGTCATCGCGCTCCCGGGCGTGCCCACGTAGTCGCCGAAGTAGAGGTGGTAGGTGTCGGGGACGTCGAAGTTGACCGTCTTCTTTATGAAGCGAAGGCCGAGGACGCCGACGTAGAAATCGACGTTCTTCTGAACGTCGCCCGTGATGCACGTGACATGGTGGATTCCGGGCACGTTGGCGGGCACGTCGTACTGATGTTAGTCCGTACGGTTGTGCTCGGACGCCTCGTCGTCGACGCGGCTCCAGATCTCGGCCGCGAGGGGCTCCTTGCCCTCCTCCTGGATGTGCGCGACCAGGCCGATGGCGCGCGCCATGACCGCCAGGCCGCGGCCCACCTGCCAGGGAATCTCGAGCTCCCCGAGGATCGCGCCGATTGCGCCCGTGGCGTTGACGGGCAGGTCGTGGCCGTAGGCCCGGCCGGCTTCCTCGGAGATGAGCTCCATGAGCTGGACGTGGCGTCCCGACAGGCCGTTCTCGGCCGCGACCGCGAAGAGGCGCGCGGTCCGCGGGTCGGCGGGCTTGTGGATCGGGTGGCCCAGCCCGGCGATGGGCTGCTTCGTGTTCCTGTACACCGCGACGATTTCGCGCGCCACCTCGCGAAGATCGGCCTCGGGAGCCGCGATCGCAAGAGCTTCTTGCAAGGTTCTGGCCGCCTCTTCGATGGAGCCACCGAAACGCGAGCCCATGCCGAGGATGCCGGCGGCAACGGCCGCCTGGAGCGATTCGGGCGCGCCAAAGTAGGTCATGCGCGCGGCGATCGCGCTTGGGGTGAGGCCGTGCTCGACCAGGGTGATGGCGATGGCATTGAAGACGGCGGATTCCTTCGGCGTCGGCAACCTTCCCTTCAATTCGAGAAAGGCGAAGTCTCCGAGCGAGGTCTCGCCAATGAGGTCGATCAGGTCATGGCCCTGCACGACGATGCGGTCGGTTGTGCTCCAAGCGAGGTTGGACTTCAGCCTCTTTCGTTTGCCGCTCAAGGCCGCTTCACCGTCAGTCGCGTCTTGTAGCCGCTTTCGCCAAACGCCGCTTCCGGGACCAGGTCGACCCTCGCGCGGAAGTTGAGCGCCGAGTGGATGGCGGCCTCGATCTCCGCCGCAAGCCTGGGGTCGGAGGAATGGCCGTCCGGCACCTCGACCTCGACCGGGACCGGCGGCGTCACGCTCACGTCCGCCGTCTCGCGAATGACGCGCGCGCGGCCCGTGACGCGGGGCCGCGACCTCCCCACAACAGCCAGGATGGCCGACGGATACACGTTGACGCCGCGCACGATGAACATGTCGTCGCGGCGCCCGATGATGCGCATGCGGAACGTCGCCCGGCCGCACTCGCATGGTGAGCCTTCGATCCTGACGATGTCGCCACCCAGGAAGCGAACCAGGGGCATCGCCTCGCGCGTGAGATGCGTGTACACGAGCTCGCCGACGGCGCCCGCCTCGATGGTCATCGGCTCGCGCGAATCTGGGTCGACGAGCTCCGCCCACACGTGGCCGCCGCCGCAGAAGTGCATCCCCTGCTGCTGCGGGCACTCGCCGAACAGAGAGGGCGCGATGTCCCCCAGCCCCATCACCTCGGTGACCGTGGCGCCGAGGACCGATTGGATGTGATCGCGGATGGCCGGGATGCCGCCGCCCGGTTCGCCACCGCTGACGACGTGGGTGAGCGCCATCGTTTTCGGGTCGACTTCGGACGCCTCCAGCCTGTTGGCGAGGTACTGGGCGAACGAAGGCGTGGCGAGAAGCGTGTCAGCCAGGCCGGCCTTGAGGCCGAAGAGGACGCGGTCGGTGTCGCCGGGCGCGACCGGCACCGAGCGACAACCGATGCGCGAAAGCACGAAGTGGGTATGTCCCGCCACGAACGGGCCGGCGCCGAAGGTCGTCAACACGCTGCTGTGGTCGTGGATGCCGGTCGCGAAGTACGAGCGCGTCCCGATGGCGGTCCACATGTCCATGTCGGCGCGGGTCAGCGCGATGACGCTGGGCGCCCCGCTCGTGCCGCTGGTCTGATAGACGCGCTTGACCTTCTCGGGGGGCGCGCAAAGGTTGCTCCCGAACGGAGGCGCCTCGTCGCTCGCCTGCTTGAGCTCGTCCTTGGTGCTGAACGACAGCTGCGTGATCCGCTCCAGAGGCAGGTGCGCATCGCGGATGCCGGCCTCGCGGAACTTGCGGGCGTAGAAGCGCGAGTGTTCCATGAGGTGGCGGAACTGCTTCTCCCACGCGGTTGAAGCGCGGGCGAACGCGGGTTCGTGGGTCTCGGTCTCGACGTCGCGATCCCAGATCCAGTCGCGGTTGCAGGTGTCGGCGGCGAGCCTGCCGGGCGAGCTCGAGATCATGCCAGGGCGGGCCCGTCGGGCATCTGCGATTCGTCCACCCAGGTGCGCAGGTGCGCCTCGGCGATCCTACGGGCTCCCCAGAACGGGCCTTTGGGGTCCTCGAGGCTCTCCCGGGTGAGCTCACGCACTCGCTTCTCGACAGCGGCCACAGCCTCGTCCGCAGTCATCAAACCGGCCGTCACATAGCCGATGGTCGCGCCCGAGTTGCACACGAAATCGGCCAGCGCGGGAATGCCGCGCTCTTTGAGCACGGCGAGAGCGCCGGCGGTGTAGGGGACATTTGCGCCGGGCGCGACCACCCTGGCACGCAGGGTGCGCGCCCGCGACTCGTCGATGACGCCGATCCGCGCGCCGGGGACGAGCACGTCCGCCTCCACGTCGAAGAGCTCCGCGGCGGGCCCGACGTCCGTCCCCAGGTGCTCGACCAGGTGGTCGCCGTGCCGGACGCGAAGCTCGAGCAGCTCGTCGAGGTCGAAGCCCGCCGGACGCTGCACACAGCCGTGGATCGTGGAGAAGGCGACGATGCGAGCGCCACGCCTAGCCATGTCCACCGCGACGGCGCCTCCGACCTTGCCGAAACCCTCGATGGCCACGGTGCGTCCTTCCAGCCCGCCGAGGGTGGTCTCCGCCGCCGTCGCGACGCCGACGCCCGTGAGGTAGGCGTCGAGCGGCATGCCCTTGTAGTCGGTGTGCATCAGCGCGTCCTGGTCGGAGCCCGGCAGCGACCGGAAGTCTGCCGGCTGGGTGCCGAGGTCGGTGGCGGTGAGGAACCTGGCCGACTCGACGAGGGGCCGGATCTCGTCGCAGTACCTGCGGATGGCATCGTCCCGGTCGGCCGGTGTGGCGCGGATTGCAGCCTTGGCGCCGCCGAAGTTGGCGCCGAGGACCGCGAACTTGTAAGTCATCGCTCTTGCGAGCAGCTGGGTCTCGCGCTCCGTCACATCCGGCGCGAGGCGCGTGCCTCCGCCGCTGGTCGGGCACTCGAAGTCGATCGCCACGAACGCGACCACGGTCTTCAAGCGGAGTGTCTGCATTGGACTCCACTAAGGTTGGCACGATGCCGGACGTGTTTGCCGGGCGCGCGCAGGGCGCACCTCTTCTACCGACCACAGTCGTCGGCAGCTATCCGCAGCCGGACTGGCTCGCCGACCGGGCGATGCTAAGCAGCAGGCTGCCGCCGCGCACGCGGGCGCTCGAGATCTGGCGCGTGGCGCCGGATCAACTGGAGCGGGGAGATCCGTCGCGAGAGCTACTCGAACCGCTTCGCGACCGCGTTGGATGGGATGGACCTGGACAACCCGGGCACCGCGCTGGACCGGACCGGACACCCCAACCCCGTGCCACGCGTGGTGGGCCCCATCCGGCGCACGAGGCCGGTCGAGCTGCGTGACGTCGAGTTCCTGCGCGCGAACACGACCCGAAAGATCAAGGCGACGCTGCCGGGCCCTTTCACCATGTCGCAGCAGGCACAGGACGACTACTACCACGACGAGGAGGCGCTCGCGCTGGCGCTGGCGTCAGCAGTCAACGAGGAGGTGCGCGACCTCTTCGCCGCCGGCGCGGACGTCGTGCAGCTCGACGAGCCGTACTTGCAGGCGCGCTCCGACAAGGCGCAGCGATTCGCGCTCAAGGCGATCAACCGCGCCCTCGAGGGCATCAGCGGCACCACCGCCCTGCACACCTGCTTCGGCTACGCCCATATCGTCCATTCGCGCCCGAACGGCTACCCGTTTCTGGAAGAGCTCGCGGACGTGGCGGCGCAGCAGATCTCGATCGAGTCCGCCCAGCAGAAGGTCGACCTATCCGTGCTGAAGGGTTTGAGCAACAAGACGTTGATCGTCGGCGTCATCGACCTGTCCGACGAGAGCCCGGTCGAGGATGTCGACACTGTCGTGCTGCGGATCCGCAACGCCCTGCGATTCGTGCCGCCGGAACGCCTGATCCTGGCCCCTGACTGTGGAATGAAGTACCTGCCGCGAGCGAAGGCCTTCGGCAAGCTGTCGGCACTGGCCCGCGCGGCGGCAGAGGTTCGCGCGGAGCTGTAGTGCTCGCCACTCGAGGCGCTGTGAGCCGGCTGCTGGCTCCGGCCCGGATCGGGGGTTTCCGATGGTTCTGGCTCGCGTCGGCCCTGTCGGTTGGCGGCGACTTCTTCAGCTTCATCGCGGTGAGCTGGCTCACCCTGCAGCTCACCGGCTCGGCGCTGGCGCTCGGCACGATTCTCATGGCCCAGGGCATCCCGCGCGCAGGGCTGCTGCTGCTGGGCGGAGCGCTGACGGACCGGATGTCGGCGCGCAGGCTCATGAGCGTTTCCGCGCTGGCGCGGACGGTGCTCATGGTCGCGATCGCGACCGACACGGGCAGCGGCCACGTGCAGCTCTGGCACCTGTACGTCTACGCCGCGCTGTTCGGAACGCTGGGCGCGTTCTTCATCCCGCCCCAGGGGACGATGCTTCCGCGCCTGGTGCCGGCGAACATGCTCGAGGCAGGCAACTCCGCCCTCAACCTGGGGAGCCAGATGGCGCGCGTGATCGGTCCGGCGGCGGCAGGGCTCGTCGTCGCCCGGTTCGGGCCGGCCCCGTCTTTCGCGATCGATGGCGCGTGTTTCTTCCTCTGCGCGCTGGCGGTGCTCCAGCTGCAGGTTCCGGCATCGGTCTCGACCTCGACGCAAAACCTGCTGGGCAGCATCCAGGCCGGCCTCTCGTACGCCTGGGCGGACCGGGCTCTGCTGGGCGTGCTGGCGATCGTCATAGTGCTCAACTTCGCCGTCACCGGTCCGTTCCAGGTGGGACTGGTCGTGATGTCACGCCAGCGATTTGCTGGAGCGACGGCACTGGGTGCGATCCTGGCCGCGAACGCGTTTGGCTCTGTTGTTGGCACCCTTGCCGGCGGCACCTTCCGACCTCGGCGTTTTGGTCTTGTCTTCATCTTCGCGCCGCTCACAACCGGAATCTTGGCTGTCTTCATGGGCTTTACGAAGGTGCTGATAACCGCGTTGGCCGTCATGTTTCTCTTCGGCATCTGCACGGGGCTGATCAACGTCATGTCGCCGACATGGCTTCAGAAACGTACCGAGCCGGCGATGCTGGGTAGGGTCATGGCGCTTGTCAACGTTGGAGCGCTGGGAGCGGCGCCGCTGTCGCTGGCGGTGGCGGGTGCGATAGCCCAGGTGAGCGTCACCCTGACGCTGTTACTCAGCGGTGTCCTACAGATCGCGACGGCGGGCGCGGCGGCGTCGAGCCGCGCCTTTCGCAGGATTTGACGGACAGACGGACTGGGAAAAGGGAGTGGTGAATGGGCTCGGGTGGTATTCAGGATTCTGGGTGCGTTAACGTATTGACTCCAAACAAATGTTTGGTATACTACTCGCGTGATGGGGGAAGGGGGCAAACCCCTCTCGAAACTAGAGGCGGCCGTGCGCGAGTTTCAGACTCGTGAGGAACGAGTAAACCTGACGGGTTTCCGAGCCCTCCTCGATGCACTGGAAGGCGAGTTCGCAGTCGAGGTTCGGGAGGCTAAGAAGTGCGGCGACCATTTGGTCAATGGCAGCATCACCGCCGGGTCCTGGATCAGTCAGATCTGCGGCATGTCCGTACCTTCCGCCGCCGACCGGGTTTGTGTCGGCGAGCAGCTGGAGTCGCTGCCCCTGGTGGCTGCTGCGCTTTCCAAAGGCGAGATCGGCTACCAGTCAGCGTCGGTGATCTGCCACCTGCGTGACAAGCTCGGCGACAAGGGCGACGCTCTGGATGAAGAGCAGTGGATCGGGTTTGCCCGACAGCACTCGATCAAAGACTTGAACTGGATCGCCGATCACACGCGCTATGCCTTGGATCCGACTGGGTTCGAGCGCGACACCGAAGAGAGCTACGAAGAGCGCTTCCTCCACATCAGCGAGATGAACGGCATGTACCACCTCAGCGGGGTGATCGATCCCGAAGGCGGCGCCGCCCTCAAGACCGCGGTCGACGCGCTCGCCACGCGACTCGGCCAGGACGACGGCCGGACGCCCAGGCAGCGCCGCGCCGACGCCCTGACCGAGATCGTCTACAAGGCCATGGACGAAGGCAAGCTGCCGCGTCGCAATGGAGTGCGGCCACACATCACGGTGACCACGACCCCGGAAGGCCTCAGGGGCGAGCTCGGCACGGCGGCCTCAGAGCTGCAGCCGGGGATGCTGATCTCGAGCAAGACAGTGCAGCGGCTGGCCTGCGATGGAACCCTGAGCCGGGTCTTGAAAGCGGACTCCGTGGTGGTCGACGTCGGCCGGGCGACGCGAGCCATCTCGCCGGCCCAGCGCCGGGGGCTCAAAGCGCGTTATCGAGGCTGCTGCGGGCCGGGCTGTGACCGCCCGATCAACTGGACGACTCCACATCACATCGAGTTCTGGTCTCGAGGTG
>WNGK01002577.1_pt1 | contig 35067 bp, 31 predicted proteins | sample 5400601 | NCBI WGS metagenome assembly WNGK01 (sample SAMN13153376, study PRJNA577476) | soil metagenome | isolation source: 60 cm soil or saprolite under Garry oak tree replicate 1 | place: USA:California | collected 2016-06-15 | reverse complement strand
CGGGGGCTGGCCGGTACTTTACAGCGAGATCGATCACGGGCACGACACTGCCCCGCAAATTGATCACGCCCCGTATCCACTCCGGCGTTTTGGGAACCTGCGTGACGGTGTCGTACTCGATGATCTCTTTGACCTTGAGGAGACTGATCGCGTACTCTTCGCCGCCAATCATGAACGTAAGGTACTGCTGAACGTTCTGCTCGGTGTCCCGGTTAATTTCTTCTCGTGTAATCTGCATGGGAGTCTTGCCCTCTTAGAACCGCGTAAAGTTGTGTTCCACTGCGGAACCGTTCACCTTCTTGGGAGGGACCGAGGGAGCGATGTGCTGAAACGGCTTATGCTCTGCCGACGGACGGCGAGTGGCGGAGGCAATTCGTTCTCCGGCCACGCGGAAGAATGCCATGAGCTGCTGCAGAGCCTCGGACTGCGCCGCCAATTCTTCGGCGGTGCTGGAGAGTTCTTCCGCCGATGACGCATTGCGCTGGGTCACGGTGTCGACAGAGGACATGGCCTTGTTGATCTGGACCACGCCGGAAGACTGCTCCCTCGAAGACGCGCTGACTTCCTGAACCAGTTCGGAAGTCTTCTTGATGGCGGGAACCAGTTCGCGCAACAGTTCGCCGCTGCGCTCAGCGACTGCAACGCTGTTGGCCGCAAGCCCGCCAATCTCTTGCGCGGCAGTCTGGCTGCGCTCCGCCAGCTTGCGAACTTCCGTGGCAACCACGGCAAAACCACGGCCATGCTCACCGGCGCGAGCCGCCTCAATGGCAGCGTTGAGCGCCAGCAGGTTGGTTTGGTAGGCGATCTCCTCGATGATGGAGATCTTCTCAGCGATCTGCTTCATCGCGCTTACGCTCTCGCGTACCGCTCCGCCCGACTCCTCGCTATCGCGCGCGCCCTTGACGGCCATTTGCTCCATCTGGCGGCTGTTCTCGGCGTTCTGCGTGATCGAAGCGCTCATCTGTTCGAGACTCGACGTAGTCTCCTCGATGGAAGCAGCCTGCTCGCTGGTTCCTTGCGAGAGCGACGCTGCCGAGGCAGCGACCTGAGTAGCCGCGCTGGCGACGCCATCACTGCTGACCCGAACTTCACTGATGATCTCTTCGAGCTTCTTCACAAAGGCATTGAACGAGGTCGCCATCTGACCGACTTCATCGTGAGAACCAATCTCGATGCGCTTGGTCAGATCGCCGCCACCCTGGGCCATTTCACCCAGATGGTCGGCCATCGCCCTGACCGGCCGCGTGATTCCGCGGGATACGACCAGCGTGACAAATGTCGCCGCGATGAAAGTAATCAGGACTACCCCGAACATGACGAACGCGGTCTGGCGAGCGAAAGCAGTGATGGTCTCTTCTTTATCCGCCATGATTTTGCGGTGCTTCTCAGAAAGCTCGGTGGCGGCCGCCTCCATGCGATGGATCTCGTCTTTCACTTCGGTGACCTTGGCATTGCCCTGTTGCGGAGTCTTTATCGTACCGTCGTTGATACCGGCGACAACGCCGGCCACGCCGCGCTCATAGGTCGCAATCTCGCGCTCCATCGCCGCGACCAGTTGCTTGCTGCCGTCGGAAGCGACCCGCGCATCAAGTTCTCCAACGGTGGACCGAAGCGACGCCAATTGAGTTTTCCATTTTTCCTGATAGTTCTGCATGACTGGCTTGTTATCCATGTTCAGCAGAGTGTCCTTCTCGAAGCGGCGCAGCTCGAGCGTTGAGATCTTGGCTTCATCGGCCAGCTGCGAGATCTTGGAATCTCCACGCAGCATCGAGACGGTTTCGCGGGTCACGGACTCCATGCCCCAATAGCCCGCCACGGCGACGACGAGGAGCAGAAACAGCACCACTCCAAATCCGAGGGCGAGACGTTTTGCAATCGAAGACTTATTCAACATACGTTGTTCCTTTCGCGAACAATTTCCTGAGCGCCGAAGCGCCAGTTTTCCTGGTTCCCAAAATCTCTAAGCCTGCTTCAGTTCACTGCCTGAGCCTGTTCGGCAACTACCTCGCGCAGCAATGTGCTTACATCCAGAATCAACGCCACCCTGCCGTTGTCGAGGATGGTGGACCCCGAAACTCCCGGCACGTCTCGAAAAATCCGGTTCAGCGGTTTGATGATCGCCTGGCATTCGCCCAACAAAGTCTCGACGGCGATTCCCGCATAGCCCCCGTCACGATGGACGACGACAATGTTTTCGCGCTCCGGACGCCGGTCCGGCTTGCCGAATAACTCTCGCAGGCGGACATACGGCAACGGCTCACCCCGCAGGCTGAGGACGCCGACGGCTTCGCTGGATATCTGGTCCGAGGGAAGCTCCACGCATTCGCTGATCATCTCGAGTGGAATGACATAAGTTTCGTTGTTGGCAATGACGGAGAAGCCGTCGATGATCGCCAGCGTAAGCGGCAGTCGGATGGTAAGGGTCGTGCCCTGGCCTTCGGTGCTCTGAATTTCGATATTGCCGCGCAACAGCTCGATATTGCGTCGAACCACGTCCATCCCGACGCCGCGTCCAGACAAATCAGTGATTGTGTCAGCCGTCGTGAAACCCGCCTTGAAGACAAGATTAAAGAGCTCCGAGTCCGTGACCTTTTCCCCCTCGGGTAGTAGATCGAGCGAGCGCGCCTTGGCCAGAATCCGTTGACGGTTAAAGCCGGCGCCATCGTCGGAAAGTTGGATGAGAATGTTTCCGGCCCTATGAAATGCAGTGAGTGTCAACGAACCGCACGGTGCCTTGCCCATGGAACGGCGGACTGCCGGCGCTTCAATCCCATGATCGACAGCGTTCCGGATCATATGGAGCAGTGGGTCTTTGAGGTGCTCCAGGACGCGAGTATCCACCTCAACGTCAGCGCCGGTGATGTGCAGGCGCGCCAGTTTGTTGTGGCTCTGCGAGATGTCGCGAACCGAACGGGCGAATTGCTGGAACAGTGGGCCCACTGGCACTAGGCGTACACCCATGACCTGTTCCTGCAGATTTTTCTGCAGACTCTCGATCTCGCGATGCACTTCGAGAAGCTTCCGTCCGGTGTCGGTCTTGAGATCTTCGATCAACCTTCGCAAACGACCCTGGGCAATGGCGATCTCCCCAGTCAGGTTCAGCATGTGATCGAGTTTGTCGGTGTCGACGCGAAGAGTGCGGTTCCGGGCTCCCAGAGGTGCGGAGCCCGGACCCGCGGTGGGGGAGGCCACCGTGGGGGAGGACACTTGATCGGAACTAAGGGCAGCTGCAGACGTCTCCGTTTTCAAGCCGGACGCGTGGCTGGCGATTGCCTTCTTCAGTTCCTGATGAGACGAGCTAAGACGGCCATTGCCTTCTGCGGCCGCAGGCACTAGAGCGCGCAGCGCATCCACTCCCTGCAAGAGCAGCGAGATTACCTCGCGGGAGAGGGCAAGATCGTGCTTGCGCACAGCTTCGAGCAAGTCTTCCATGACATGCGCGAAGCCAGCGAGTTCGGGAAAATCCAAAGCCGAAGCGTTGCCCTTGATGGTGTGGGCGACGCGAAACACCTCGTCGAGCAGCTCCAGGTAGCTGGGATCAGTCTCAGCGGCAATCAGCTGCTGTTCGGTGAGATCGAGCCCCTCTTCGGACTCTGCCAGGAACGAGGCCACGATTTTGTCGCGATCAAAATCCATTGTTTCGCTTTCCTCGTTCAAATGCGTTGGCACCAGACGATTCCATCGTCGGTGTTGAAAATTATTTTTCTGCCGCGCGTTCCCCCAGTTTCCTGGACGCTCACCGGGATCCCGGCGTTCCTCATCAAATCGAGCGCGGCCGCCACGTTCTTCGCCCCCAGGCTGATGGCGTGGCGATCCTGTTTCTGAAACATGGACGCTCCCCCGAAAATCTTGGCCTGGAGATGAGGAATGCGGCACCCAATCGCGAGCAGCTTATCCAGCAAGGTTTTTGTCGCCACGTCCGCGAAGCGAGTGGAATCCGGGCGACCTTCGCTCGAGGCCGAAAGTAGGAAGTGATTCATGCCTCCCATGCCCCGGCTATCCCAGAGACAGATCGCCACGCACGAACCAAGGATCGTCCGGATCTGACACGGGTGTTGGCTCACATGGAGCTGCCCGGGCAGCAGGTACGCGCGCAGGCGTTCCCCAGCATTGGGCACAGCTGAGGCCAGGCGTGCGGGTGCGTCCACAGGATGAAGCCGTCGCGGTCTTGGCTGACGCAATGCCATTAGAGTTGTTCCGCCCAGGCGCGGCCGTCGTCCGTATGAAAAACGAGTTTTCGTCCGTGAGTACCGCCAACCTCACTCTGCACCAGCCGAATGCTATTCATCTTCAGAAAGTGAGTGACTACCTGAACATTGCGATCTCCCACACAATCTCCGCCGCTACTAAAAGTCACAGCGGGCAAAGAGCCGCCGAAGATTCTCGCCTCAAGCGCATTGCGCTGGGCGCCAAGATCGAACATCCGCTGCAGCAGCGCAGGATTGGCCACGTTGGCGTAGCGGCTGGCGTTGGCGCTGTCTTCCGGGCCCTCCGGCAGAATGAAGTGATTGGCGCCTCCAATGCCGCGCTCCGAATCCCACAGGCAGAGCGCAACGCCGGAACCTACGATCGTGCTGATGGCGAACGGTTGCGCCGCAGCGAAAATCTTGCCCGGGATCAGGTAGTGGCGCGCGTGCTTGTCGTCGGAAGCGTCCAGAACGCGCGGCAAATATTCCATGGGCAGCACGGCTGGATTGAAACTCGGCGTTTTCTGTTTGAAATTCATCTGCAAGTTTTCTTTCTGGCCTTAGCGTGAGTGATAAGGTTCAATCGCCCGGCCGGCACAGTTCGACAACACATCACAAATTTCCCGATCCACTGGTTCGATTCCTCGCTTATGTGGAAACAGCCGAAACAGCACGATCACCGCCGACGGATTGCCGTCGACAAGGATCGGAACCAGGGCGCTCACCGGATCGTCGGTGGAGAGCAGGTTTTCATTGGACAGCTTCAGCCGGTACACGGGCTTACCGCTGAGCACCTGCTTCAGCTTGGGCTCGCGGCGAATCTCCAGCACGGAGTGCTTGTTGGGGTCGACGCCAAACGACCAGTAGAGCCAGAGCTCCGAGCGCTTCTGGTCAACCTTGAACACGGCAATCTCTTCCGTGCCGATCAGGTTCCCCGCAATTTCGCGAATGGCGTCCAGGGCATCTGCTTGATCGATCGCATTCTGCAGACGCATGCGGGCGGCATACACCTTGGCCTGGGAACCAATGTCCTGGGTTGAGCCTGTTCCTTCGAGTTCAGTGGGTGAGTCGGAAATATTGCTCATGCGCCCTCGCAACAGCCTCTTTCTGTGAATCGTTACTCCCCGAGATAGCTATGCAGGAGCGTGACCAGTTCAAAGCTATCAATCGGTTTGGTGATGTAGTCGTTGCAGCCGCTCTGGAAGCCGGCCTCGACGTACTCTTCCTCGCCACGCGTGGTTACCAGAATGATGGGAGTTTCGCGCAGAGAACTCTCGAGGCGCATGCGCTTGCAGGCTTCGAACCCGTTCATCCGGGGCATCACCACGTCCATCAGGACAAGATCGGGCGCTTCGACAACCGCGCGTGAAATCGCATCCAAGCCGTCCTTGGCCGTGACGCATTCGTAGGCGGTGCGCTGTTTTAGAATCATTTCTTCCATCATCAGCGTGGTGGTCGAATCGTCCACCAGTAAGACTTTCTTCGGCATTCTTTTGACCTCTTAGCTGAACAAGGTTGTTGGGGGGAGAGCTTAGGGATCCATCCTTGATCCCATACTGCTATGGCAATCGCTTGGCCAATTCGCGTGCGGGAAACAGGTGGAGGTAAATCACTGAAGGCGAGTGTGTTAGCGAACCCTGCTGCGGCGGACTGCAGGGCGCGCAGAGTTTGAATTCCAGAAAGTGCTTACGGAAATCGAACTGCAACAGGCCGGGAAACGAGACGGGAAAGACCCGGCTCTTCAGATCAAGTGCAGGGTCTTGAGCTTGTGATAAAGCGTACTCTTGGCGATGCCCAGGTGTTTGGCGGTTTTCTCGACATTTTGGTTCTCGCCGGAGAAAACCGTGGAGATATGGAAGTGCTCCAATTCCTCCAAAGTCCAGTCGGACTTGTAGGAGTTCGAACGATGCTCGGGGCCCGGTTCGAATGACAGATCGCCCGGTTCCAGGACCGGTCGATCGGTAAACAAGAGAGCGCGCTCCAGGACGTTGCGAAGCTCGCGAATGTTTCCCGGCCAGTAATACGATCGCATCCGCTCCACTGCTTTGGGGGAAATTTGGGCGGGAGGACGCGCCATGTCGGAGCAGATGCGGAGCAGCAAGGAGTGCGCAATTGCGGGAATGTCATCCTGCCGCTCACGCAGAGGTGGAATCGCCAGGGGCACGGTGCTGATGCGGAAATAAAGATCGCTGCGAAACACTTTCGTCTCGATCAAATGCCGCAGATCCTGGTGGGTGGCGGCAATTAATCGGACGTCGATGAAACGATCGCGAACGTCTCCCATGCGGCGAAATCTCTTTTCCTCCACAACCTTCAACAATTTCGGCTGCACATTGGGATCGATATCTCCGATCTCATCGAGGAAAATAGTGCCCCGATGGCCGACTTCCAGCAGACCTTGCTTGGAGTTGACAGCCCCGGTAAATGCGCCTCTTTCGTGACCAAACAATTCCGATTCGAGGAATTCGCGGGTTAGCCCGGCGCAATTCAGGTCGACGAAGGGCTCCTCCGAGCGGGGTCCGTTTTCGTGAAGCCAGGTGGCCAGGACTCCCTTTCCGCACCCCGTCTCGCCTTGAATCAGGACAGGACTTTGGCTGTTCGCAACTTTCGACGCCGTCTCGGCCAGGCGCCTGATTACTGGGCTTTCCCCGAGAAACGGATTGAGCACCACGCGACGGCGACGCGTATTGTTCGCCAAAGTTTTCTGCTGATTGCGTGAATTCTCCAGCAGTTTGTGCACGATCATCAACAGCGCGGACGCTTCAACGGGCTTGGCCAGGCACTGTTCCGCCCCGCTCTTAATCAGCGACACCCCCAACTCCATGGAGCCAAAGCCCGTCAGAACGATGATGGGGACGGTAGGTTCGAGTTCCTTGAATTTCGGGAGAAGATCAAGAGCGGTGCCGCTCGGCAGGCGGAAATCGAGAATAGCTACGTCGGGCCGCGTGGCCACAAAACCCTTGTGCGCCGACGCCAGATCCCCGGCTTCTTCAACCAGAAAGCCGTCGGCGCTCAGATGGGCGGCGTAGGCGGAACGAAGTTCCTCGTCATCCTCCACCAGAAGAATTCGGCGGCTCACGAACGTGGCAGACATATTGTTATTCGACGCGTCAACATTATACGGGGAAGGATAGAGTAGAGCTGTATCGTGGGCAGGCCTTGCGATTGCGTCGGCCGGTGAGTGACCCACAGATATGGCCAGAATCGGAGAAATGGTCTAATATCCACTCGCCCCCTGGAACTGCTCTGAGGCTCGGCCCGAAACTGGCTCGGCCCGACGGTATTGCAGTTTTAGCATTCGCGAAAGAGCAGGTGGTTTAGTGAAGTCGATCGCGCCTTTTTGCCAGCGAAGCGCTTCCTCCGCGCGATTCGCAGTTCTCTGCACCTTTTCCGTTGCCCTCATGGTCTGCGGTTTTGGACAGGCTCAAAACTCGGGCGCTCAAGACTCGAGCAGTCAAGACCAGGGCACCCCACCGAAGAGAGTCCTGCTTCTCTATTCCTTCGACAATGAGGAAGGGATTTACACTGGATTCGATCACGTCCTCCGGTCAGCGTTGAGATCCGGAGTACGGGACCGGGTCGAGTTCTACACCGAATACCTCGACTTGGTGAGATTTCCCGGCCCAGCGCATGCGGCGAATCTGGTGAAGTTGTTGCAACTGGAATTCTCGGAGCAGAAGCCCGACCTGATCGTACCCGTATCTTACTCAGCCATGCAGTTTCTGCTGCGCGAAGGGAAAGGACTCTTCCCCGGAACTCCGGTTGTGGCGTTGTTCAACGTGAGAAGACTGGACGAATTGAAACGTCTCATCGCGACCAAGACGGCAGGACGGGACATCACCGGAGTCGCGAGTACCGACGAGCCAGCTCGAACCTTGGACCTCGCCTTGCGGCTTCAACCAGACACACAGCGGGTCACCGTGGTGGTGGGCTGTTCGCAGGTGGAGAAATACTGGGTCGATCAGCTGAAACAGGATTTTCTGCCCTATCGTCAGACCGTTGAGGTCACCTACCTGACGGGACTGACGATGAACGAAGTTCTCCGACGGGTTGGAGAATTACCACCGCACACCGTCGTCCTGAACACCTTCTTTTTCGAAGATGCCCGGGGGCAGTTCTTTCTCGACGAAGAAGCGTTGGACCTAGTTGCGGGTGCAGCTCATGTGCCGGTGTACGCGATTTACTCCAACGATATCGGGCATGGCGTGATCGGCGGCCGCATGACGGATTCGGAGGTGGCAGGGAAGCAAATTGCGAGGATGGCAGCCCGCGTTCTGGCCGGCGAAAACGCGGCCGGCATCCCGATTGAGCTCGACAATTCAACGAAAGACACGGTCGACGCGCGCCAGTTGCAGCGCTGGCACATCAGCGAGAATCGATTGCCGCCGGCCACAGTAGAGCTGTTCCGCGAACCCTCGGTCTGGGAGCGCTACCGCTATCTGATCGTGGCGATGATTTCGCTTTGCATCGTCGAGACGATACTTATTTTGGCTCTTTTGTTCGCCGTGGAACGGCGGAGGCGTGCGGAGAAGGCGCTTCGACAGCAGAAAGCTCTGGCGGACGCGGTGATTGAGAGCTTGCCGGGCGTTTTCTTCCTTCAGAACAGGGCCGGCAAAAATCTGCGATGGAATAGAAATGCGGGGAGGGTGGCCCGGTATGGGCTCAAGGACGTCCCGGTGTTGGGCAACGTCGCGGAGAAATACAAAGAGGCGGCACGACGGGCCGTCGACGAGGTCTTCGAGCGCGGATCAACCCACTTGGAAGCGGACATGCTGGTCCAGGGTGGCGGCACTGCGCCGTACTATTTCACAGGAGTGCGGGTGGAACTAGAAGGCAGACCGTATCTTGCGGCCGTCGGAATTGACCTCACGGAAAGCAAAAAGGCAGAAGAGGCTCTCCGTCACTCCGCGGCAGAACTGCGTTCTTTCGTCGAAAATGCTCCCTACGGAATCGGAACCATCGCCGTACAAGAAGACAGGTTTCTGCATGCCAATCCGGCGCTGGTGAAATTGCTCGGGTACCGGTCAGAGGCCGAAGTACTCGCCCTCACCGTGTCGAGTGATCTTTATTCCGATGGGGAAGCGGGTGGTTTCCGCGCACAGCCAACACGAGCGGACTTCTTCAGCGCCGTGGAGTTCACCTGGAAGCGCAAGGACGGCAAACCGGTCATCGTTCGGGCGAGCGGACGGCGCTCGCGTCCGAGGAGCGGAGGCGACGTCCTCGAAATCATTGCCGAGGACGTGACCTCGCGCCGCCTCCTGGAAGAACAATTGCGGCACACCCAAAAAATGGAAGCGCTGGGACAATTAGCCGGCAGTGTCGCCCACGACTTCAACAACCTGCTCGGAGTAATCATCGGTTACAGCGAACTGCTTTCTGCCGATTTGGGCTCCGAAGGACTCGTCAGCGCACGCCTGGAAACCATCAAGAAAGCCGGCGTGCGTGCCGCCTCTCTGACCTCGCAACTGCTCGCCTTCAGCCGGCGCCAAGTGCTCCAGCCCAGAGTGCTGAATCTGAACTCTCTGGTGACTGAAACTCAAAGGATGTTGCAGCGCCTGATGGGAGAAGACATCGAGCAGAAGCTGGTGCTCGACCCGGCGCTGGGCAAGACCAAGGCGGACCCGGGCCAGATGGTTCAAGTCATCATGAATCTCGCGGTCAACGCCCGCGACGCCATGCCCAAAGGTGGCAAGCTCACGATCGAGACCGCGAACGTCAGTTTCGAAGACGTCACCACCTTTTACGGCGTCGACGTCCCGCCAGGCTCTTACGTGATGCTATCGGTCACCGACACCGGCACGGGTATGGACGAGGACACACTGGGACGCCTCTTCGAACCATTCTTCACCACAAAGGAAGCGGGGAAAGGCACGGGCTTGGGATTGGCTACGGTCTACGGGATTGTGAAGCAGAGTGGCGGCTACGTATTCGCCGACAGCGAACTGCGGAAAGGCACAACCTTCCGAGTCTATCTGCCGCAGGTCGACCGGCCGCTGGAAGATACTTCCCCGCAGCCCGAAAAGCTGGCAGCGCCTCCAACCGGATCGGCGACGCTCCTCGTGGTTGAAGACGAACGCGCCTTCCGGGAGTTACTCCGCGACGGACTGCAATCCAGGGGCTATCGTGTACTGGTTGCGTCCAACGGAGTGGAGGCTCTGCAAGTCTCCGACCAACATGACGGTCCGATTCGCATGCTGATCACGGACGTGATCATGCCGCAAATGAGCGGTCCAGAATTGGCCACGTGCCTGACAAAAGTGCGGGGCAATATCGACGTGTTGTACATGTCGGGCTATGCCGATGACAAGCTGGGAACTCTTACGGATTCGAACGGCGAACTAACATGGATCCAGAAGCCGTTCTACATTAACGAGCTAGTGCGGAAGATACAGGAGATACTCCGCCGGAAAGACTGGCATTCGAGCCGCGAGGTCTCTTCCCCGGATCTGCAACGTGCCAAAGTTGAAGGGTCCTGATCCTCCACTTCCTCCACTGAACAGTGAGCACACTGTGTGCAGATCGTGGTGTCTGATGTGCGGGAGCGGGTGCTGTTGCCCTCTACATCAACTCCTCTATGAAAGCACGCGTCACGTCCCCCGGTATTCGTGTGTCAGCATGGGCAAGAGGGCCCGCATCCAGCACGGGCTCTGCTCCGTGCAGGGTCGGCACATCGGTGCGCTCGAAGAACTTGCCGATTGGAATCTCTTCATCCCAAAGCAGGGACTTTCCCATCGCCGCCATCCAGTCCGCAGGATCGTACGCCGCATCGTCCTCCAGCTTTTTCACGCGCGGGCGGAACCATTGGTAGGTATTGTCGTGGTTATAGGTGACGCAGGGGCTGAAGACATCCAGAAACGAGAAACCTTTATGCTGGATGCCTTGCTTGATCAGCTCGGTAAGGTGCTTCTGTTCGGCGCTGAAGCCGCGCGCGACGAACGTGGCTCCGGCGGCCAAAGCCAGAGAGATTGGATTCACCGGCGCTTCGATGTTGCCGAAGGGCATGCTTTTCGTTTTCATGCCGACGCGACTAGTGGGAGAGGTCTGGCCGGTGGTGAGGCCGTAGATCTGGTTGTCCATCACGATGTAGAGCAAGTCAACATTCCGGCGCATGCTGTGCACGAAGTGATTGCCACCGATGCCGAAGCCGTCGCCATCGCCCCCGGTCACCAGTACCGTCAGCTCGTGGTTTGCAAGCTTCATGCCCGTGGCCACGGCCAGAGCCCGGCCGTGCAGGGTGTGCATACCGTACGTGTTGATGAAGCCGGGGAAGTTTGACGAACAGCCGATGCCGCTGATGGTCACCACGTTGTGGTTCGGGATCTGCAATTCGACCAAAGCCTTCTGGACCGCGGCAAGGACGCCAAAATCGCCGCATCCCGGACACCAATCGGGATCGACTTTTCCTTTCAAGTCGGCCAGGGCTACGTGGTTGGTAGATGCTAGAGCTGTCGCCATTTGCTAATCTCCTCAAACCGGATTTCATCAAACCAGAATTTCATGCGCGGGCACGGAGAGCTTGGTCTGGCCTCTAAGCTGCTCCTTTACTGCTTCGGCAATGTGATGGGGCATAAACGGTTCCCCATCGTATTTTCGGATATATCCGTCCGGTACGAAGCTCGTCTCGCTTCGCAGGTAGCGGGCGAACTGGCCGCTGTAGTTGTTTTCCACGATGATGGTGTGCCTCGTCGCTTTGAGGATGTTGAGAATCGCATCGCCGTGCAGCGGCACGAGCCAGCGAATCTGAAGCTGATTGGCTGAAATGCCTTGCTCGGTGAGGATTTCGCAGGCCTCTTCGATCACGCCCATGGTCGATCCCCAGCCGATCAGGGTGACCTCAGCATTGCGCGGGCCCCACAGATCAGGTGGAGGCACCGCGGCTTCAATGCCAGCGACCTTGCGCATGCGCTTTTCCATCATGGCGCGGCGCTTGGTTGGGTTGGTGAATTCGTCGCTGATCAGGACGCCGTCTTCAGCGTGTTCGTCACTTGAGGCCGTGTGGGTGTACCCGGGAACGCCAGGGACAGCACGCGGGGAAATGCCGCTTTCGGTGATCTTGTACCGCTTGTAGGTGCCATCGCCATTCGGCCCGGGGGACTCTGTTGTGATCAGCTCCCCACGATCAACAAGGGGAGCAAAATCCAGATCCTTCGGATCGACGCTGAGCCTGCCTTCCGACAGCAGGAGATCGCAGAGCACGATGCCGGGGCACTGGAACCGGTCCGCGATGTTGAACATCTCAGGGATAATCTTGAAGCAGTCTCCAATATCGAGCGGCGCTGCGATGGCACGGGGATAATCGCCGAACGCGGCGCCCAACATTTGCCACAGATCTCCCTGCTCGGTTTTGGTTGGAACGCCCGTAGACGGACCGGCACGCTGGCAGTCGATGACCACCACCGGCGTCTCCATCATGGCGGATAGGCCGAGGCCCTCGGTCATCAAAGCAAAACCGCCGCCGGAAGTGGCGCACATGGACCGAACGCCGGCATGGGCCGCGCCGATTGCCATATTCACCACGCCAATCTCGTCTTCCACTTGCCGGACCATAATGCCGGCCTTGCGCGCATGTGACGCCATCCAGTGCAGAACTCCGGTCGATGGGCTCATGGGATAGGCGCAATAGAATTTCACTCCCGCAGCTGCACCTCCCATCGCCATCGCGGTGTTGCCGCTGAGCACCGCATAGCGGGTGCCAGTCATGGGAAGTGGCCAGGCAAAAGGTTTGAAATTCGCGTTCGCATACTCATAGCCGGCCCGCGCGATGCCGATGTTTTCAGATACCACGGCCTCGCCTTTTTTCTTGAACTGCTCGGTGAGAACCTGCTCCAGCGCCTGGAACCCGATGCCCATCATGCTGAGACCGGCGCCCACTGCGAGCGTATTCTGCGCCACTTTGTTCCGGGAGATGTCCGCCAGCTTGGCGACGGGAAGCGCGCAGAGTTGGACGCCGTTTGCTTCGACACCCGGCTTGATCGTGTCAGAGTTGTAGACACACGCCGCGCCATCGGTGAGCAGTTTGAGGTGGCGATCCATCGCGTCCTGGTTCAACGGGATCAGCAAGTCCACCCGGTCGCCCATGTTGGTGACTTTTTCCGGGCCAGTGCGGATCGTGAGAAACGTGTGTCCACCGCGAATGATCGACTGATAGGCGTTGTAAGCGTTCAGATGCAAGCCGCGGCGGCTGAAAATTTTCGCGAAGATGTCGCCCGGGGTGGCGACGCCCTGACCCGCCGCGCCTCCAATGCCGATGGCAAAAGTCTTCTTCATAGCAAGCTCCTACCGGGGATACGCTCCCGAAATGTAGCCTTCCAACTCCTGAATGGTTTGCTGTTGGCCGGAGATAATCCACTTCACCAGATCGCCGATGGAGACCACTCCAACCACGGCATCGTTCTCCACGACCGGCAGATGTCGAAAACGGTGCTTGGTCATAATGGCCATGCACTCGTCCACCGTGTGCTGCGGACTCACGAAGACTACCGGGCTGGTCATAATATGGCGGACGAGCGTGTCCTTTGAAGAATGGCCCAGGAGGATTACCTTGCGCGCGTAGTCGCGCTCGGAGAGGATGCCGACGAGTCTTCCGCCAGAAATAACCAGCAAGGCGCCAATCCCGTGTTCGGCCATTTTCTCAATCGCTTCATAGACAGACTGATCGGGTGCAACCGACAGGACTCTGTTCTCGTCTTTGGTCTTCAGAACTAATCCAATCGTGTCGGAGAGTTTCATCATGCCTCCTAAACAAGCAGTCACTTGCTGGTTCGCGGATCCCCGCTAGGGAGCCTTTTCTGTCGTCGATCACTCCTTTGGGTTTCGTCTCTGTGTGAAGGTCATACCTGGGCAGGCTGCTGCCTTCTGGTTACGTCTTTTGTGAGCGTGCCGCCGTTGTGCAGGTGAGCAGAAACAGGGAAATGCAGAAAAGTGCATGGACGGCTTTGCGCGGCAGGATGGAGATTTCCCGACCGAGAGCACGGCTATTCCTCGCTGCTCAGAGAAACCCCAATGCGGAGGGCGAGGTGCCTGTCAATCTGCGCCACGGCCCCGAGACAAGTATGCATCGGGTTTCCGGTTGCCCGACAGTTTTCGCGAACGATAAGGCCGATTAGTCAGTCGCTTTCTAGAAAGACAGGAGAATCGTACACCCTCGGGACCATCTCACGCCACCGAGAACGTTAAAACCGATTTCCATCAACGGGTGCCTTCTCTTGGACTTCTCCACGCGAAGAACATGTCCTGGGCGAGTCGGTTCTTCTCCTAACCGCCAAGCCATCGCTCCTCGAACGCGACTACTAGAGAGCACGGGCAAGCCGTTAGGCTCACCCGTGAAGGGTTTAAATGACTACCTACCGCCCAATCTTCAGGCAGCTCTTCCTGCTGCGATCTTCTGTCCCGTCGTAGTGTGAACATCAAAGGTACGGATGTTCGGTTCGACCTGGAGCAGATGTCGCACTGATTCGTGGATGTTCTTGTACTGCTCGCGGTGATAGCGCTCGGCGTCCTCTTTCGTCTTCCAGAAGCTGAGAGCAAGCACTCGATCGGGCTCTGCATCCGAGTTCAGAATAATCTCATCCACAAACCCATTCTGTTTTTTCAGGATGGGTACGGCCTGCTCATTGATTGTGTTGGAGAGTTCTTGCGCCTTTCCGCTCTTACTAGTGAGTTCGACTACGCGTGTAAACATCTGTTCGCTCCTTTCGTTTGGTTAGAGAGTGACGATTGAAAGGAACCGCCGCGGGCGCGGCGACGGAGCAATTTGTATGTGTTCTTCTACGCTACTCCCCGTCGGACTTTCAGTCAATTGCCCGAAATTGGTGCAGTCATTATTCTTGTTACGCGCCCCTGCCCACTCGCACGCGCTCCTGCGAGGGGCGCAGCATGGCATGCGTCCGAGGGGCAGGCGAGGTTCGCAAGGCTAACCGAATCGCGGGGCGACGCCATTTCTCCTCATTCATTGTCTCGCGATTCATCGGCTCACTCCAGGCCAGGTGTTTCGAGGGAGCCTAATTCGACCAGCGCTACGTTCAGAATCGGACCCTGTGAGCGGATCACCGATCTCTCCATGACGTTTTCCAGTTCCCTTACGTTCCCCGGCCACGTCCAGATAACCAGCGCATTCATGGTTTCGGCGGGGATGATATCGATTTGCTTGTTCATTCGGCGCGCAAACTTCTCTACCAGGTGGCGCACCAGCACCGGAATGTCTTCTTTCGCTCCCGCAGGGCTGGCATGCGGATGGGAAACACGTTCAGGTCACTAGGCGCATATTCACGCGGATGGTACGGGTGCTGCCCAGTCGCTCGAACTCCTGGTCCTCGAGCGATCGCAGCAGCTTCGGTCGCACGTTAAGGGGGAACTCTCCCAATTCATCCAGAAAGAGCGTTCCCTTATCGGCCAATTCCAGGCGCCCAATCTTTCGCGCGACGGCGCCGGTAAACGCGCCCTTCTCGTGGCCGAATAGTTCGCTTTCCAGCAGTTCGGTCGGAATCGCCGCGCAATTCAGTTTGATGAAGCTGGCCTGCCTGCGGGAGCTCATCCGGTGGATGGCGCGGGCAATCAGTTCCTTTCCCGTGCCCGTGTCTCCCAGGGTCAGCACCAGTAGCGTCGGTGCGAGCCACTATCCGGGCCAGGGTTAGCACGTGTTTGAGAGCGGTACTCTCGCCGACGATCTCGTCGAAACTCCGTTCGGAGCGGATTTCGTCTTCCAGATCGAGCGCTTCTTTCCTGGCGGCGAGTCTTGGGCGGGCCGCCCACCGCTGTCACTTACGACGGTAGCACGGGGCGTGGTTCGATTCTATTGTGCGTTGGTACCGACGGGCTGTACGAAGGTTTAGAACGGCTTCGGTTAGCGCCGGGGTGCAAATCCGAGCTGAGCGATTGCCCCCGGGAATTTGCTTCCAGCTGTTCGGCTTGCGGTCTATATTGGCACCACAATATACAAGGTTCGTTTGTGATCTGGTTGACCCAACGTCATAAATGCGGATGGAAACAAAAGCGGACTTCGTGTTCGTAGGACGGCCCGGACGGCCAGAGGACGGGGAATGGCTCCGGAAAATTGCCTGCACCCCAATCGGGTGAGAGGTGTGGTGGCGTTAGACTTTTCGCGCCTGGAAACTCCAGATCATCCCTCTTACTCGGGGGCGGTCTCGGTCGGCGTTTGTGAAGAGTGCGGACACGTCGAACTGTACGCGGAGTCTCACCGCGCGCTCTGCGATTGGTTAAGAACAAAGGACTGAAAACTGACGAGCCGGAGTTCCTCCGAACCGCCAGAGTTCGGAGTGTGCCCGGCATGTCCAATGACGATGCATTCTTCCACTCGCAAGGTGTAAACTCCGTTCAGATCTTGTATTCCCAGGCCCTTTAGCTGATTACTGCAAGAGACGTTTTGGAGCTTCACTCAGCCTGCGGAAGTAGGTTCCTTTGTGATGATCTCCGCAAACACGGCCATACCCGGCTTCTACGATTACGGCGAGGTGGCTCGCTCGATGTTTATAGCCATCGCAGCATCCTACGTCGCGCTCGATCTTACGGGACGCGTAACCGCCGCAAAGGGCCGGGCTCGCCTGGCTTGGTTGGGCTGCGGCGCCGCGGCGATGGGCATCGGCATCTGGGCGATGCACGTTATTTGCTCGCCATTTTGTTTTCTTTAATGGGCGGTGAACGTCCATCGCAGCCAGCTAATGCGAAAGATGGGCGCCGATTCGCTAGCCGAGTTGGTAGGCTGGCTGAGAAAATCGGGATTCCCAACAGCAAGCCCTGACGGTAAATCGACAACGTCGAACTCTCCTAGGATGCGCGCGGCGTTTTCCTCAAACCTGTGTGACCTCCGACCTTGACCTACAAATTCAAAGAGCAGATCATTGGCAAGAGAGGCTGTGCACACAGAAATCGCCAAGAATGCAATAAGTCATTTGTTTTCAATATTTTAGCCTCTAAGTCCTTGCGGCTCAAGATTTTGCAAGCCATTTTTGCAAACCCCGCGCCAGTCAAGCGTTTCAGAGGGTTGGGGGCGGGGGTATACCCTCGGATCCATCGTTTCCCCGAAATTAATCTCGCTCGCGCCGCCCCGCGGGTGTCAGGCGCAGACTGTCGCGTTGGGCTTGCAATAGGATTCGACGGCTCGCACTTCATATAAACTTGCCTATTACCCTGCTCTTCCGAGAGGTAATGAAACTGCCCCAGGAGAACGCGGTTTGCCACTGAATAACGATGCGCTTTGGTACAAGGACGCGATTATTTATCAAGTGCACGTACGCACTTTCCACGACAGCAACGGGGATGGCATCGGTGATTTTCAAGGGCTTGAACAGAAGCTCGATTATCTTCAGGAACTGGGGATCACCGCCATATGGCTCATGCCATTCTTCCCCTCGCCTCTGCGCGATGATGGCTACGACATCGCAGATTACAACACAGTCCATTCAAGCTACGGAACATTAGAGCATTTCCGCAAGCTTCTCGAATCCGCGCACGGGCGAGGAATCCGGGTCATCATCGAAATGGTGTTGAACCACACCTCCGATCAGCATCCGTGGTTTCAAGAGTCGCGAAGTTCGCTGAACAATCCACGCCGCGATTGGTACGTCTGGAGCGACACCGACACCCGCTATAAGGGAACCCGCATCATTTTTCTCGACACCGAAACGTCCAACTGGGCATGGGACCCGACTTCGAGATCCTTCTATTGGCATCGCTTCTTTAGTCACCAGCCCGATCTCAACTACGACAATCCTGCCGTTCGGGAACAGATGTGGAATGTAATGAAGTTCTGGCTGGCGATGGGTGTGGATGCTTTCCGGCTCGATGCGGTGCCCTACCTCGTGGAACGGGAGGGAACAAATTGCGAGAACCTGCCAGAGACCCACAACATTCTCAAGGAGTTGCGGCGAAAACTCGATGAACAATTCACCGGCAGGATGCTTCTAGCGGAGGCCAATCAATGGCCCGCGGATCTTCGCCCCTATTTCGGTGACGGCGACGAATTCCATATGGCGTTTCATTTTCCGCTGATGCCGCGGATGTTTATGGGGCTGAAGTTGGAAGACCGCAAGCCCATCACTGAAATCTTGCAGCAGACCCCGGGAATCCCCTCCTCCTGCCAGTGGTCCTTGTTCCTGCGCAACCATGATGAGCTGACCCTGGAAATGGTAACCGACATCGAACGCGATTATATGTATGACATGTACGCCGAAAGCAAGCCGATGAGGCTGAACCTCGGAATTCGGCGACGGCTCGCTCCCTTGTTGAACAACGATCGCAGGCGCATCGAGTTAATGAACGGCATGCTGATGTCGTTGCCCGGCACTCCTATCATTTACTACGGCGATGAAATCGGAATGGGCGATAACATTCTCCTGGGTGACCGCAACGGCGTAAGGACCCCGATGCAGTGGACCGGAGGATGGAACAGCGGCTTTTCTACCGCGGAAACCGAGCGTTTGTACGCTCCGCTAATTCAGGATCCCGTGTATGGTTATCCCGCCGTGAACGTCTTATCGCAAAGAGAAAGCGAACACTCGCTCCTCCGTTGGATGCAACGCATCGTATCGGTCCGCAGATCGACCGCAGTGTTCGGCAGGGGATCGATTGAGTTTCTGCATCCAGCGAATCACCGGATACTGGCCTATTTGCGAAAACTGGAAAAGGATGTCGTGCTGGTGGTCAACAATCTTTCAAGCACGGCCCAAGCCGTCGAGCTGGACTTGCGAAGCTACAAGGGAAATATCCTGATCGAGATGTTTGGCAACAACATGTTTCCGCGTGTGGGCGAGCTTCCCTATCTGCTAACCATGGGGCCTTACCAGTTTTACTGGTTTCGGCTGCGAAGAATCTAGCCAAATGTAGATAATGGGAAACGATGTCACATGGCAGCGCCTTCACAAGGACATGCGGCAGTAATTCGCACCGAGCCGAAATTGGAAGACGAGACCTTTCTTACGGATGATTTTCTCCGCCAACTGATCAACGTCGGCGAAGTGGATATCCTTGTGGGTCTGCCCACTCACAATAACGCCAAGACTATCGGTTCGGTCGTCCACACGATTCGAAGTGGCATCCTACGCGCTTTTCCCCGTGAGCGCGCCGTAATCATTAATGCCGATGGGGGATCCCGCGATGGCACTCCCGAACTGGTGACGGGCTTTTCTATTGACGACGTGCGCCCAACCTCCGACTTGTACGCGCTCCGGACGCTGCACGCAATCAGCACGAAGTATGCCAGTAGCCCGGAGAGTGGAATTGCGTTTCGGACTATTCTGGCCGCGGCCGAACTCCTCCGCGCCAAGGCATGCATCGTGATGTCACCCGAGTCCGCGAACGTAGAATCCGAATGCCTCTCAAAGCTTCTTCGCCCCATTTATCGCGACGGCTTCGATCTGGTTACCCCCACATATCGCAGACACAAGTTTGACGGGCTGCTGATGACGAACCTGCTGTACCCGATGATCCGGGCACTTTATGGGGTACGAATCCGTGAGGCATACACGCCTGAGTTCGGATTCTCCAGCCGTCTCGGAAGCCAATTCCTTGGCCAAAATGGCTGGACTGATGGAGCCGGCGGTATCGGCGTCGAACTCCGCTTCACACTGGCTGCGATCAAGGGAGGATACCGTGTCTGCCAGTCCTTCCTTGGGGAAAAGGATCAGATCGAGCGACGCGCCACTGATCTGGTGCCGACGCTGCGACAAACGGTGGGCGCTTTGTTCTCCGCATTAGAGTCAGATTTTTCTTTATGGAGTACCATCGCCGGTTCCCAGCCAGTTCCTACGACAGGCAGCGACCAGGAACTGCTTCTGAATCCGATGCGGGTCAATCGGAAACGACTGCGCGAGATGTTCTCGACCGGAGTTGCCGAATTGGAGTCGGTCTTTCGGTCAATTCTTTCCCCTTCCACCCTGGCAGAACTCCAGCGAATCGCGCGCTTGAGCGAAGCGGACTTTCACTACTCCGCGGAATTGTGGGTCCGGACGGTTTACGAGTTCGCCGCGTCGTATCAGAAATCTGTGATCAGTCGGGATCATATTATCCAGGCGATGGCACCGCTTTTCCGTGGGAGAGTATTCACGTTCCTGGCAGAGAACCGCAACGCTTCTGCGAACGATGTCGAGAACAATGTCGAAGGCTTATGCCTTGAGTTCGAGCGATTGAAACCATATCTGTTGCAGATGTGGAAATCGAGAGAGTGAGGCAACTATGCGGGAAATGATTATCAGCGAACTGACTCAGGCGTTGCACGACCTTGCCAGAGGCTTCGCCCACTTCCTTCCTCGTCTCATCGTAATGCTGATCCTTGCATTTGTGGGCTGGGTGATCGCGTATATCGTAAAAATGGTTCTGCGCAGCATTCTGAGGCTCATTAAGTTTGACAAGCTTTCAGAAAACGCAGGCGCCTCCCAACTGCTCACTAAAGCCGCCCTGCCTTCGGCGACGGAGATCTTGAGCCGGTTCGTCTTCTGGGTGACCTGGCTCGGCTTCATTCTGCTGGGTGTGAGGGTGCTGGAAATCCTCGGCCTGCAGGAGCAAATCGCAAGATTCTTTCTCTTCCTGCCGCGTCTATTCGTAGCAATGTTTATTTTGTTTGTCGGACTGCTCGCAGCCAGCTTCTTTTCGCGCGCTGCCCTGCTGGCTGCAGTGAATGCGAATGTGCCTTCACCTCGGGTTTTGAGCCTGGCCGTCCGCAGCGTCATTATCGTTTTCGTATTGTCGATTGCCTTTGAAGAGCTCGGTCTCGCAGAACAGACCATGCTCGTTGCCTTCGGCATTGCTTTCGGAGCCCTGATGTTCGGATTGGCAATCGCATTCGGGATAGGGGGCCGAGGTTTGGCGCAGCGTTTTCTGGAGAAAAAGTTTGTTCGCAGGAAGAAGGAGGATGGCGAAGACGAACTGTCCCCTCTTTAGCCAGGCTATGGCACTGCCGCCTCAGCGTGCATATGCCATTACGCCGTCACAGCATTGATGAAACCCCCGACGCCAGACCGTCAACGATCGTATAGAAGTGTTAGCCGGCGTAACTGCTCACCGATTTCCTTCCGCAGAGCCTCCGATTTATAACGCCACCTCCAGTTCCCACTCAGAGTGCCAGGTAAATTCATTCGGGCGTCGCTGCCAAGACCCAATACATCCTGCAAGGGAATGATGGCGATGTTTGCCACAGATGCCAAGACGGCGCGAATGAATACCCAATTGACCGGCTCGTTTTGAAAGCCCAGGTAGGCCTGGGTGAAGGCGTGTTCCTTGCGAATGTCTTCCGCGTCTCGAGTGCTTTCCCCCACCCCCGAACTCATCCACCACCCGACTGTGGTGTCGTTGTCGTGTCCACCCGTGTAGGCCACAAGTTCGCGAGAATAATTATGAGGGCGGAAGGAGGGCCCTTGTGGATCGGTTCCGAATGCAAACTGGAGCAGGCTCATGCCGGGGAAGCCAAACTGCTTGCGAAGGGCTTCGACTTCAGGAGTAATCACACCCAGATTTTCAGCAACAAAAGGCAGTTCTTTCAATTCAGTTTGCAAGGTCTGGAAAAACTCCGCCCCGGGACCCTTTACCCATTTCCCCTCCTCCGCGGTCGAGGCGCTGGCTGTGATCTCCCAATAGGCCTCGAAACCGCGGAAGTGATCCAGCCGTAAAAGGTCGAACATTTTAAGAGATGCGCGGCAACGATCAATCCACCACTGGTGACCGGAGTTAGCGGACACATCCCACCGATAGAGAGGGTTTCCCCAAAGTTGACCTGTCGCGCTGAAATAGTCGGGCGGAACACCCGCAACCGCAGCGGGTAGACCTTGCTCATCCAAACGAAACAACTCAGGATGAGCCCACACATCAGCGCTGTCGTGAGCGACGTAGATCGGAATATCGCCCATGATGCTTATGCCACAACGACTGCAATGGGCTCTTAGCTTCTCCCATTGTCCGAAGAATTCGAACTGCACAAACTTGTGAAACTCCGTTTCGGATGACAATCCACTCTGCCATTCCTTTAGCACGGCGGAGTCGCGTTGACGTATTCCCCGGTCCCAATGCACCCAGACCGCGTCCTTGCAGACTTTTTTGCACGCCATGAAGAGCGCATAGTCGTCGAGCCAACTGCTGTTGTTTTGGCAAAACGTCTCGAACGCCCGACGGTCAGTCTGGGCACTGTCCACAAGAAAAGTATGAGCGGCTTTGCGAAGGAGCCCCTGTTTGAATTCGATTACGCGGTCGTAGGCGACAAACTCCTCAGGGAGGTTCGGTGCGCTGGTCAAGTCGTGCCCGGACAGAAGGCCTTGCTCAGCAAGAGCTCTCAAATCGATGAGTAGGGGATTGCCGGCGAATGCCGAAAAGCACTGGTAAGGGGAATCGCCGTATCCGGTGGGGCTCAACGGCAATACTTGCCAGACTTTCTGTCCTGCCTCGGCCAGGAACTCGACAAACTCGTAAGCCGAATCTCCAAAATCGCCAATACCATGGCCGCCGGGCAGAGATGTAACATGCAGAAGGATTCCACTGCACCGAGGAAAGATCACCCGATTAACGTTATACTTCTGCGGGAAGCCACGCAAGAGCGGGCCCTGCCAGAGTTCGCCCCGCCGGCGGTGCGCCTTTCTTCCGGTAGTGACTTTCGGGCCGAGACAGTTCCATGCTCACTCTGAGTACCCTTCGTCCGTATCGTCGTCGTTGCTTTCGTCTTCCTCCTCTTCTTCTTCCTCGTCTGGCTCTTCCTTAAGGAGAGGATCCGCGGCTACTGAGCGATCGAAGGGGGCAGGGTCAAACGATTCTGGATCCATGCGGTGCATGCCCAATGGTACGCCTTGTGCGGCACTGCGGGTTCAGACGGGCTGAATAATGCCGCGTGATGCATTCTCGCGCTTAGCTCCTTGACTCGCCTCAGCGCAGCCATCTAGCGTGACATGACGAACTCTACTTCCTGCTCGATTTGAGAAATCGCGATCGGGGCAAGACTGTTTTCGCGCAATCGCTGGTTGAGTTGCGACAATTTCGTTTGCTTGAAAGCGGCCCACTCTCCAATGCGCACTTTTACCTGGCGACTGGATTCCTCGTAGACGGCGATTGCCTGCGAGGGCGCGCCGCGATCCCCCCGTTCTACAACTCGCAGTGCGGACGCAAGATTGTTGTACGCATCCTGCAGCCCAGCCGTCCGCTTTGGATCATCGTTCTTCCTTGTAAGAATTTCGGCGATTCCAGATTGCGCTTCCGTCAGTGCTGACTTCAGCTCCGGGTTTCTTGCTTCAGTCTTCTGCTGTGCTTCCGCAATCCGTTTCTGGACCGAGTTTATCTCCGCCAGCACGCGACGCGCTTCCATGGCTTGGGCAAACATCTGGTTTCCTAACTGGAACTGTTGGCGGAGAACCTCGGGAGTCGCGGACGAGCGCGGATCCATTGCGATCTCCAGGGGTTGGCTTCGCACCTGTCCGTCCACTGTTAGGCGGACCTCATAAGTTCCCGGAACGGCTTTCGGACCGCTGGGATTGCGGAGCGCGGCCTGTTCATCCGCGATCGGCCCACCCGAACTACCCCACGCAAGGTCCCATACGCAGCGGTGCATGCCCGGAGTCTTTGCCAGTATCTCCGGCTTGGGGAACCAGCGTTCGGCCACGGGGAGGGGCGCATGCTGCGTTGCGGCTTGATCTTCCGAGGAAAACCTGCGCACGAGCCTGTGTTGCGCGTCCAAAACCTCAAGCGTTACCTTGCTCGCTGGAGACTTCAGGAAATAATCAATCATCGCGCCATTCGGCGGGTTCTCTGCCGTAGGTTCTTCGGGGGGAAGCGGTGTACCAACAAAATCGTCGTTGTCCACACGAATGGCAGCACCGGGATGATAAAGCCATGCGGTATTCGCCTTGCGGGCCTCGGACGTCTGGCGCAGCGGCGTAATGTTATCGAGAATCCAGAAGGAACGTCCATGGGTGGCAATCACGAGGTCATCGCTATGGATCGTGAGATCCCGGACCGAGCTCACCGGCAGGTTCAGTTGCAGAGACTGCCAGTGGTCGCCGTCGTCGAACGACATGTAGACTCCGGTCTCGGTTCCGGCGAAGAGCAATCCTCTACTCTTAGGATCTTCACGAATTGCGCGCAAGAAAGCCGGAGCGGAAATTCCGTCAGTGATCGGCTGCCAGGTTGCTCCATAATCGCGAGTTCGATAGAGATGTGGAGACTGATCATCGAGCCGGCTGCGATCAACGGCAGCATAAGCAACAGCGGAGTCAAAATGCGAAGCTTCGATCCGCGAGATTTTGCTCCAGTCGCTGAGTCCGGGAGGAGTGACATTCTTCCAACTCTTCCCGCCGTCGCGGGTCAGGTGAATCAGGCCGGTATCGCTTCCGGCCCAGATCAGTTCACGGTTGAGCGGGGACGGTGCGATCGTGGCCACAACCCCGTAGCCTCTCTGTTTAGCGTTCTCGACGGTTGGCGCTTCGCTCGGTTTCCTGTCTCCCGGGACTACGGTTGAGCCGGTGAGATCGGGACTGATGGTTTCCCAGTGCAGACCTCCATCGACAGTCTTCATCACGTACTGCGTGCCGAGAAAGAGCGCCTTCGAATCAGCCGGGGAAAACAGCAGGACGGGGGACCAAGGCGCGCGATACTTGCGTTGATCGATCTCGGATTCGAAGGTTGAGACCGGCCACGGCGTGACGTCCTGACTGAGGCCAGTCCGGCGATTGAAACGATCGACACCGCCATAAGCTGCGCCGAGATAGATGATATTGGGATCGTTGGGATCGACTGCCATGTATCCGCTCTCGCTTGGACCCGCTGGGAACCAGTCTCGCGGCGTGATCTGGCCGTAATCCGTACGGCTCAGAACAGCGGCACTTCCGCTATCCTGCTGAGTCCCGTACACCACATAGGGAAACTGGTTGTCGGTCGTCACATGGTAGAGCTGCGCCGTCGGTTGGTTGTACCAGCTACTCCAGCTCTGGCCGCGATCGAGGCTGATGGTAGTGCCCTGGTCCGTCCCGAGGACCATGCTGGCGGAGTTTCGGGGATCGATCCAGATCTGGTGGTAATCATCTCCACCGGGGGCGCCGCGAACGATCGAAATGGTCTTGCCTCCGTCTTCGGAGCGGTACAGAGCGACGTTCGGGACATAAAGCACATCGGGATTGTTCGGGTCGATGGTGACGCGATTGAAATACCAGGCGCGACTCGTGAGACGCGGGTCGCCGTTGGCAAGGGTCCAGGTATCGCCCCCGTCATCGGAACGATAGAGGCCTGACTTTTTGGCCTGAATGAGTGCATATACGCGTTTGCCATCGGGCGCGACATCGACCCCAACCCGTCCCCAATCACCTTCTGGCAGGCCATTCCCGTTGAGTCTGGACCAGGTCGCGCCGGCGTCCTGAGAACGGTAGAGACCGCCGCCGGCACGGTCGATTGGAGCGTAGGTGCTCCACGAAGGACGCCACGTGTGCCACGTGCCAGCAAACAAAAGCTGCGGATGACCGGAACAGATTGCCACATCGGAGACGCCGATTTCGGGACCTTGATCAAGAACTCTGGTCCAATGCATTCCGCCGTCGGTGGATTTGTAGACGCCACGTTGCCCGTTCGGACCATAAACATGTCCCAAAGCCCCAACGTATACGACAGACGCATTCTGCGGGTCGATGACAATACGGCTGATGTGCCGCGTGTCCTCCAGCCCAATATGAAGCCAGGTTCGACCGGCATCGGCAGACTTGTAAACGCCGTCGCCGAAGGAGAGAGACGAGCGAATATCGGACTCGCCGGTTCCGGCATAGATCGTCTTGGGGTCTGATGGCGCAACCGCTAGAGCGCCGATCGAGGCGACGGGCTGGCTATCAAAAACTGGTGTCCAGACAACTCCGGCGTCAGTTGTCTTCCAGACGCCGCCGTCTACCGCGCCGAAATAAAAAGTAGTAGAGTCGCCGGGCACTCCGGCCACGGCAACCACTCGGCCGCCCCGGAACGGACCAATTAGGCGCCACTTAAGCCCATTGAACAGTTCTGACGGAACTGACTGGGCCATCGCTGAGCAGACAAGAACAAGCAAAAACGATCCGAGACTACGACAGTGCAAACACGACGTTAATTTGCGCAATGCGTTATGTTCCCCCTGGTTTGGATACTCAGTTTAGTGGAAGAGGGCAGCTTTCATGAAGGGTGCCGAGCGGTTTCTGAACAAGTCAGGAGCCGTGAGATGTTGCGCAGAGAAATAGAGGAACTATGACCAAAGAAAACGGTAGTGGATTCCACAACCATGCAGCTCGTTCATTCGATGGAGAACTCCCACCTCGGTGTCGTTCACGAAACCCCGGCATAAAGGTCCAGGCCAGATTTCACGCATTTCCCAGCAACGCCATTGACACCGGACCACAAAGCTTGGCCCTTTCCGTACAGAAACCGCTGAGAAATAGTAACAAGCTGACTTACCTGCATGTCCGGCTGTGAGTTTAAAACTGGCGGAGAGAGTGGGATTCTATTACCGCCGTTTCCGCTAGCTGGTTGTGATGCCTACACTTGCGTAATAATACCCTTTGTTTGAGAGGCTTACAAGCGAATCCGTTCTTCGGGTACAGTTTCTACAGATTCCCTTATTCGCTGGAGTTCCGCGTAAAACGGTATCACTGGTATCAGTGGGAACAGAAGCAAAATGGCCCTCAGCCGAATTATCTCTGTTCCCTGCTTATACTTAGCAGCCGGGTACGGTCATTTATGTCCAATTCAAATAATCGGCTCGCCCTGAAGTTGCCGCAAACGTCACAGTGCGGGAGAGGGTTACGCCACAAGAACGAACGCTCAGGCGGGTCAATGAGCGTCCCGCTCCTGTTCGCGGAGGAGTTTGAACTAGGAATCATGATCGAGGTTGTGACCGAAGAGATGCATGGGTCGGACTGAGTTCCAGACCTGACTATTGATTGCGAGCGAGCCCTTGGTTGGTTGGCACATCTTCAACGAGAGCGAAATGGCGCACACTCGACACTGCCGACATTGTTTAGAGAGGCGATTTATCAACAGTCGAGCCAGATCAAGCGTCGGTAGCAGTTGACTTCTCTTTGTAACAAGTCTGGATTCATGCGGTTAGCGGATGAGCCACAATTTACCTGCCGTGCATTGCCAACGCCGAGAAGGCTGTACTAGAAGTTGGGGCTGCAAAGCGTCTCGCCTAACAATTGAGGCGCTTTATGAGGAGTATCCACATGCCTTCCCACACTTGCGGTCTGCCCCTCGCCGCCCTGCTGGCTCTCTTGTTCCTTCCAGGCTGCGGCAACAACACTCTAAACCCCTTCTGCGGTAGTTCCAGGCCTGCGCCGCTTATCGGTTCACTCTCACCAAGCACAGTGACTTTCGCTGAGGTGCAGCAGGGCGAGACGCTGACCGTGAACGGTAGCCACTTTATTGCCGCATCGCAGGTGGTCATCAACACCACGCCTCTGAGCGCCACAGTCGTCAGCGATCAGGTGTTGAAAGTAAAGCTTTCGAGCGACGTGATCTCCGGTCCTGGAACAGTGAAGGTGAGCGTGCTTACTCCCAGTGGGAATTCCGGCGATTTGGGCTGCACCAGCGGAGGGACCAGCAGTGTCCTCGTACTAAGCGTCAACTAGGCTCTGGCCTGAAAGAGGACCACGCTGTCAAAAGCCGGTGTGCCCCGCAAGCTTGTATGCGTCGAACAGGCGCGTTTTCGCGGTTTTGCTTGCTCGGAATGCTCCTTGCGGTTTGATTCTTCGGCTGCGCCCACGGGTAAATCTTTCGATGAAATGATGCGGAACTTCGAGTTGCAGCGCGACAAAGAGTTTATATCTCATGTTTGCGGCGATCACCCGAGAACCATGGGCGGAAAACGCTCAATTTAATTCAAACTTGATGAGCCCGAGGTGAAGTATGAGGTCCAGATTGGTGCATACGGCAGTAGCCGTTACCGTGCTAGGCCTAGTCGTTCTCCCTCTGAGTCTGGGCGCCAGCGCGCGGGAGGTCGTCCTGCCCGCCGGTACTCTTTTGCAATGTACCCTCAATGAACCCAACTTTTCCTGGGCCACGGCAGAGGTCGGGGACCCCGTGCTCTGCCACTTGCGTGGCCTGACCGAGTTCGGTCAGCAGGCTTTTCCACGCGGAAGCTATTTAGTCGGCCATCTCGAATCGGCCAAGGATCCCGGCCACTTCTGGGGCAAGGGCAATTTGAAGCTGCAGTTCGATCGCATCGGCCTGCCCAGCGGCGATTTGCCTTTGGAAGCCAAGGTCATCGCAACCCGCGGCTACAAAGTCGATAAAGAGGGCAAGATCGACGGCAAAGGACACGCCAAGCGCGACATCATCGAATGGATGCTGCCGCCATTGTGGCCGTGGAAGGTGATCATGCTGCCGGCGCGCGGTCCGCGTCCCCAACTGAAGGGCGAAACCGCGCTCAGTTTGCGCTTGATGGATGATGTTCAAATCCCGCAACTGGCGCAGACCTTCGGCCCGAACTGGCACTTCTTTGGCCGCCCGCAGAATGAGTCCTTCCGTGACCCGCAGGCGAGTCGCGCCCGGCCTCAACTTGCTGTGCGCGAAGTCGGGTCCGCCAGGGATAACGATCAAACGCCTCAAACCGTTCCGCAGGCCTCCTACGCCACCTACATCTCGCGCGATATCACACCGCCGAGTCCAGCGAGCATAGCGAGCCTACCCGGCGTGCCCGTCTTCGTCATGAACACCGGCACCATACTGTCCGTCAGCGGTTACGGCTACCAGGACAGCCGCATCACGTACTCCCTGATCGGCGGAGGAAGTGGGGTCATCAGTACCGACGAAGTCGACTGGACCACCACCACTCGCATCAACGCACAGCGCGGCGTGCGCGTCACCCTTCGCAGCGGACGAAACATCCCGGAGGCCTCGGAATTCTAACCGTTCGAGCTTGTTTCCGCGTGCGCGCGTATACGCCCGAGCCATCGGCGACACCCACTCAAACCGCCGCCATGGCTCCGGCGAGACCGGCCATGCAACAACACTAATCTGCAGGTGTCGGGTAGGCTGCCTTGCAGCCTGCGGTGATGACGGCAAAGTAACTCAGTAAAGATGAGACAGATTACAGCGGTTGCGGGCCGTTCCTCTTAGTGTAGAGTCACAGTCGCAGGATGAAGCTCCCACAAACTCGCTACAGGCCCACGATCGTGCTCAAAATCTTCGAATGCCATCCCCACGACATCCACCGGCAAAGCCTGTGGAAGTTCCCCTCCATGCTGCGAGTCGAGGCGAAATCCATGCTGCTTCAGTTGCGCTTGCAGATTTTGACGAGCACCACAATATTCGCTATCAACCGGCGTTTCCACGATCATCCGCGACGAACTCTTGTCCGCAGTTTGCGAAATCTCCATAGAAACATCACAGTCTAGCGCGTTCACACTTGCCTTTTGTAAAAACGCGTTCGCAATATGAAAAACTTCAAGTTCGCGCCCAGTTCTTGGAGCGTCGGGGGGAATAAAGAGATCTTCGGGCCAGGTAAGAATGATCTCGACCGAAACTTCTTGTGCAACGATGCTAGGGATTGGGACGTGCTTAGCGGCATGCCGATAATCGGCGATGTCCGGCTCCAGGGGCAGACACTTGCAGAGGTCTTCGGGCGTCGGCTGCAAGAAACCGAAGTCTTGCCCGTTGCAACTCACCGTTGCTAGAGCTACGAGGATCGTCATCCAGGTCAAATAGATCTGTTCGAGCCTTTTGAGTTTGTCGTTCATCGATGAACTTAGTTGATCAACGTAGAAACGCACAGTGGTCAGCTTGACGTGTAGAGGAGCGGTGGCAATCCTCTAGCGGAGTCTCAACCGAACCCTTACAGCATCACGCGCGTTCAGTTCGATGCGATTCGCCCGGCAGTTGCCTGCCCGGCGACCAACGTTTCAGACTCGTTACCCCGGCACGGGCTTTGGGTCCTTTCTTAAGCAGCCCTCTTTACTTTCGCCCACCTTGCACGCTGAGCGGCTGCAATCCTTTTGCGACCTGCCGCTGAGATCGTTCGCTTCGGCTTCGGCGCATGACCCTTCGCCTTCTGCTTTGCCCATCGCGCTTTCTGCGCCATGCTGATTCTGCGCCTACCGGCTGCGGACATCTTGCGTGACGAACCGTTCGAGCTGCCACCTCCCAGCGCCGCGAGTGCTTCGTCTATTCGCTGGACTTGCTTCTGCGCGCGTTCCCGTTCCATTTTCAACTGCTGGACAACTCCAGACATGTGATTCATTTGGGACCCCCGCCGAATGATAGCAGAGACTCGAACGCCTGGAATCTGGCTCTGGGCGCGGAGTTCCACTGCGTATCTGCTGGCGGACTAACCCCAGCGTCGGGCGCCCTGCGACAGTGATCAGGCGCCGGAACGATGATAACAAGCCCAGTTCCAGTCCCTATCCCAGCAGTTTAAGCGGGTCTGTGGAATCCCACTCCAGCACAAGGCTTTTTTTGCGTTTGCACTCTGTGTGTCTCGCCGTATCATAGGCGTGCCAAATGCCCCTCTTGATTTCCAGAAAGGTCTTTCTCGTCGTTGCTGGCGGAAACGCTTCGGCCCAGCGCCACTTTGAGGGCACGATCCAGCGAAGGAGGACATTGGAAGAAGTCAGAAGATTTCTGCCCTCCCGAGAGATCGAGAATCTGGAGAAGATCTATCACGGATCGAATTTCATAGTTTGGGGTGCCGTTCCGGGTCCGACGAACGAAACGCGCTGGGAGAAGATGGCGCCAGGTGACGTCGTTCTCATCTACAACAACGGCCGCATCCGTTTCGCAGGAGCTGACAGGCGAGAAAAGTAAAGAAGCTCTTACAGAGTCGGGTCGCGGGAGCTGCCGGAATCTGGCAAACTCGGACTCCGTAGCATCAGGATATCCGCCGTTCTGTGTGACGCTGTCTGCCCTCCATCGGCTACGGCATTGACTGGCAGAAGGGCTTCGCCGGCGATATTACTGCCGAGCGTTTGGGCGCGCTGACTTTTTGGACTCGCGGGGAAATTTAGAACTGCTAACTCGCCGAAGTCAGTCCTTGCTGCAGCATCATAGCCGACTAGAGTGCTTGCTTCCTCGGAAGCGAAACTCCCGAGATAAACTCGATGTCTATCAATTCCGATATACGCGTACCAAGCCTTGTATCGTTGGCGCCATATCAGAATCGAATCTGAGGACCTCGCCCCCAGCGAGCACACCCGACCGTTGGCTCCGCAACGCGACCGTCCGCCCGCCTATTTACACGTGAGCTGAGATTTTGACATATCAACTGTTACGTTGTTGTTGCTGTCGATGACAACGTGCAGCGTCGAACGTTCAGTAAGGTTGGGATAGGGACCCTGGGCGATCATCTTCATCTTCGTTCCAAACGATTGTTCCTGTGCGATGCCCTTCGTGTTGACCTCTGAGTGGAGGCTGTCATTAATCACATAATTCACAAGGGTGACCTGGTCAACCCCCGTCGCGTGGGTGGTGAAATTTAAGCTGGTGTGGGTCATGCCGTTCGGATTGGTCGAGAAAGAGGTCTCAGTGTGCAGCGTGCCGGTCATTAGAATCGTATTCCCAGTGCAGTCGTTCGTAACGGGCACATTGCTGAATGACGTATCCGTGGTGGTTGCTTGGCCGAAGGCCGACGGCGCGCAAGTAATCATTGCCAGGACTAGGAATGTAAGAGTCACTGTTACGCGGTTACGATGAAACATTGATTTCTCCTTAAGGTTCTCACTTGCTCTGCTCTGGGATGGTGTCCGGCCTCCGGCCCTGCGATCCAGCCTTCCCAGTTGAACGGGCTCCCGCCCCTGAACTCCGTGAATCTAGCTTCCGCAGCTCGTCGAATTGCTGATCACCTGCGCGCTTATGTTGGCGGACGTATCCACCACAATGTGCAGCGACTGCACCAGCGTCAGGCTGGTGTTCGCGCCTTGCGGTTTCAGGTCGGATTTCAGCTCGACCGTCATGTCGGCCGACGGATCGCTGGTGTTCGAACTGTAATCGTCGGAATCCGCCGCCGCGTAAGAGGCGCTGGTAGTTTGCCCGATCCCGGTCAGATTGTTGGCGGCGGTGACCGTGAAATAGTTGACGCCGCTGCTGTCGGTCGTGACCGAAGACTGAATGTGCACCGTGCCGTTCAGCGCCACCGGCTCTCCGGCGGAGCAAGTATTCACCGTCACCTGGTCGGCGACGTTGATGTCGTAGCTGTTCGTAGTTGGCGTGGATTGCGCCAACGCGCCCCCTGCCGTGAGCAACAATACCGTTAAAACCGCCATTCGCTTCGAACTCTGCAACATGAAATTGCCTCCATTAAGAAACTTGCACTTCGACCGCCACTTCCCACCCTGAAGTGGTACTAAGTACCGCAAAACTGCGCGGTTCCGTCCGAGGTTTCTAGCGCTATCTCCGTGCCCCGCCAATGCGCAAAAACTTGCATTCTGGAGCTTTATCCCTTACGCCGTTTTCACCGGCTGCTTGCAGCACGGACAATGCGTCTCGCCGCGCATCAGGTACACCCGGCAGCCTGGGCATGGCATGTCGAGGAGAATCCGCCGCGGTCCATTATTGGGGGCTGGTTTGCCCTTAGTCACCGTTTCTTCTGATGCCCCGTTCGGGCTCTGATGGACCGCGGCGGCGCCCTCGTTAAAACCCTGGCGGTATCCCGCTTCCCGTCCGCGTTTGTAGCCGGACTCGAATCCCGCCTGATACATTCCCGCAAACTCGCCCGGCATGACGTTGTGAGCTTCGCCACCGCCTTGCGAAATCGTGGGGGAGAGCTGCAACGCGAAGTCGGATTTTTGGTTCGTATTCATATCCCAAAGTTCCTTGTCCGTTAGTTCCCCTGGCTCGCCTGGTCAACGCAGTCGGTCGAGCTGTTCACGAGCGTCGCAATGATTTTGCCCGTGTTGTCAGCCGTGATGTTCGCAGTCTGATTCAGCATCAGACTGGGAGCGGCGCCATGCGAGTCCAGGCCATAGCGCAATGCCACCGTAAATTGGGCGGGGGAACTGGTTGATTGTGAACCCCCGGAGTAGCCGGTGCTCGCGACATAGCCGGTTTTGTTCGTCTGGCCGACGCCGGTTAGATCACTGGAAATTGTTACCTGATAAACATAGACAGGCGTAGGCGGATCCGTAGTTGTATCCGTGCTCGTGGTGACGGATAGGTTAAGGCGGAGGTTGCCGGTGAGCGCGACCGGCTCTCCGGCAGCGCATGTCGTGGAAACGGTTTCGTTGACGGCCAGATCAGATGCTCCATTGCTGACCTGGGCCGCTGCGCGGGATGCAGGTACTACAAGCCAAGCCACACTCGCGGTGGCAAAGATGGCGACCCTCAAGTGGCTCTTCATTAGGTAATCCTTTCGCATGGTGTCCTCCCCGGACTCGGTACTAATTGCCCGAGCAGATGGCGTAAACCGTTACAGTCGCGCCGGTCACGTTACCGTTAGCGGTCAGCGTCACGCGCCAGGTGTCCGCAGCCGATGGAACATTCGCCGTAGGCATGAGCTTGACGTCGCTGACAGAGTAGCCTCCACCTAGCACGAACCGACCCGCCGCACAACTCACCGAGTAGTTAACAACCGTGTTATTGGTCTGATTGACGCTGTTGGTGGTAGCGCTGGTGATCGTCGGCTTCACCGCGCCAAACGCGCCGGAGGTCGCCGCCGGCAACTGAGCCGCAGGCACGATGCCAGTGGAAAGGTTGCTGGCATTGAGGTTGGTCAGTCCTGCGCCGCTGCCATTGAATTGGATTGCGGTCAAGTTGCCGCTGGCATCGCGCGCAGCAATCGTTCCCGCAGTTGCACTGGTTGCGGCGAGTTCACCGCTGAGCGAAGTTGCATTAATCGTTCCTGTACCGCTGACGTTTAACGACCCGCCAGTTCCAACCGTCAGAGCTGTCGCATTCGTTCCAGCCGTGATTGCGCTGAAACTGAGACTGGTGGTGGTCGTGTCGGCGCTGCAGGTGAGCGTTCCATCCACGGCAATGCTGCTGTAATGACTATTTGCAGCACAGGCTGCGCCCTTCACGCCGCCGATTGCGCTGGAGGTGTTCGCTGGCACAAGCGAGATCGTGCCAGCATTTGTGATCGGCCCGCCCGTGAGCCCGGTGCCCGTGGCAACATTCGTAACGCTTCCTGAGCCAGGGAAGGTTTGTCCGGCAGCAAAGGCGATCTTGCCGGTGTTATCAATTGACAGCTTCTCTCCGATCGGTCCCGCTGTCGGACCAAACTGGAAGCTGAGGCCGCCGTCCGTCCTCGCCTGCAACTGCGCTGATTGCGTTGTCGTGCCGTCTGTGGAGTTTAGCTGCAGAAGGTTCGAGGCGTGCGGCCCGCTTCCCGTCAGTGGCGCCAGAGCCTCCGTTTTGCTGAAGAGATTGGCCGCATCGTTGTATGCCACATCGGCAGGCAACGCGTTGCTCGGGATGCTAGTCAGAAACGCGCCGCTGCCATGGAATACATTGGCGAAGAGGTCGCCGTTGGCATCGCGCACCGCGATTGTAGTCGCACTAGCTCCCGGGTTCGGAGCCATTCCCCCGAGCAACGCTGAGTCCCCTGCCGTCCCTGCTGTGCTGGCGCTGGCCGCACTGCCAGTGATGCTTATTCCGTAAGTCCCGCTCAGGCTACCCGAGGGAACTGCACCCGTGAGGTTGGTCGCGTTCAGCGGTGAGGCCGCAGTGAGCTTGGTAGCCAAATCGCTGACGAGGTTGGTGACCTGACTCTCGGGAATGGAATTGGTAAAGGTGCTGGCAGTGACGTTGGTCAAGCCCGAACCGTCGCCGGTGACCTTGCCGGTGCCGGAGACGCTGAATACCTCAGCGCCGTTGTTGCGTCCGCTCAGGATCTTGCCGCCCGCGGTGTGATCGAATACGCCCGCGATGCTGTGGGTAACATCGGCTGCAACACCTTCCACGCCATAGTGAGTGTTCCCGTCAACCACGCTCGCGTCTCCGCGCACGCCGATTGATCCGT
>WNGK01003916.1_pt1 | contig 35110 bp, 35 predicted proteins | sample 5400601 | NCBI WGS metagenome assembly WNGK01 (sample SAMN13153376, study PRJNA577476) | soil metagenome | isolation source: 60 cm soil or saprolite under Garry oak tree replicate 1 | place: USA:California | collected 2016-06-15 | reverse complement strand
TGGCCTCGCTGACCGCGCGGGAGCGCGACATCCTGCTGCAGGTCGCCCGGGGCCGGAGCAACGCCGAGATAGCGGTCGCCCTATTCGTCAGCGAGGCGACCGTCAAGACGCACATCGGCCACGTGCTCGCCAAGCTCGGTCTCCGTGACCGGGTGCAGGCCGTGATCCTTGCGTACGAGGCCGGCATCGTAGTACCGGGTGAATTCCCAGGCGGACCGGGCTAACCCGGGGTAGCGGGCCAGCCGGGGGGCGACGGGCCTGCCTGGGCGACGGGCCAGTCCGGGGCGGCGGGCCAGTCCGGGGCGGCGGGCCAGCCCGGGGCGACGGGCCAGCCCGGGACCCTAGCCGCGCTCCACCGCGGTGCCGAGCAGGCCGAGCGGCGGCGAGCCCAGGCTCAGCATCGCGGTATGGAACCGGCGCAGCGAGAAGCCCGCGCCCCACGCCTTCCTCGCCCGCTCGCGCAGGTCCAGGATCTCCAGCTTTCCCCAGGTGTACCGCCCGTAGGTCGGGTCGAACGTCGCCCGGCGCGCCTCGGAAAGCGCGGCCGGCCCGGCCAGGTGCGTGTCCGCCTCGAACCTGCGGGCGCCGTCCTGCACGGTCATCCCCGCAGTGTGCAGGCCGATGGCACAGGCGAGCCTGGTCACCCGGACCAGAGCCTCCAGCCAGACGCCGATCGCGAACCTGGGGTCATCAGCGCAGAATCCCTCCTCGACGCACAGTTCCTCCGCATAGTGCGCCCAGCCCTCGACGAACGCGTTCGAGTGCAGCGTCCGTCGTACCTCGGTAGCCGCGTGCCGGATGGCCCGGCCATGCGAGAAATGCCCGGGCGCGACCTCGTGAGCGGTGATGCTCGGCAACGTGGTAGCGCTGAAAACCTCCAGCCATTCCTGCCTCTCCTGCTTGGGCCAGGAAGGATCCGGTGGCGTGATGTGGTACCAGGACGGCCCTTCGGGCTCGCCGGGGCCGGCCGGTGACATCATCGCCATTGCCCACCGGCGCGACTCCGGGGCCAGTCCTACCAGGCACTCCCCGTCCTGGTAGGGCACCAGATCCCGGTCCCTGGTGAACTCGACGACCCGCCCGGTCCAGTACCTGGCCGCGTCGATCACGCCGGCCGCATCCGGGTGATCGCGGACCAGATCGCGCGCCACCGCGAGCGGCGGCCTGCCCGGGTCCACCCGCGCGCAGCTCTCGGCGAGCAGCCCGCTGAGCCGGTCCCGCTCGGCGTCGGCCCGCTGGCCGAGCCGGCCGAGATCGACCTGCATTCCCTCGGCGCTGCTCATAATGGCGGTCAGCCCCGCGCTGCCCAGCGCGGCATCTGGGTCGCCGTGCGCGGCAGCGGCATCGACGTGCGCCACCAGCCGGGCAAGTGCTGCCAGCGCAGCCTCCCGTGCCGTGTCGTCGGCCGTCGCCGGAATCCCGGCCCCGAGCCCGCGGATGGCGGCGGCTAGCGCGGTCGCTACCGGCGCGCTGACCTGGTCGAGCGCATCGATGGCCGCATCGGCCGCCTGCGGCCAGGCCGCAAGGTGAGCCAGCCGGGCGCGATCGCGGTCCTGGGCCGGCGCGTAGTCCCGGTCGTAACACGCCAGGTCCATCGCGGCCAGGTGCAAGCCCGGGCTGCTGCGGTGCAGCTCGAGCTCGCCCAGCGACACCCGGGCGTATTCCTCGAAGGTCGCAAGCTGCGCCTCGTCGTGCGGATCATCCAGTCGCGGCCCGGCCGCCGTCGCTGCGGCGAGCAGGCCAAGGCCCTCGCGCACGCCTGCGAGGGAGAGATCCTGGATCAGCCCGTCGTATTCGTGCCGCCCGCTGTACTCGCGCATCTCGGCGATGTTCAGGTCGCAGACGGCACGCAGCCTCGGGTTCAGATTGTCCATGCCAGGAAGCTACCGGCTCATGCGGCGATGTCCCGGCGCGGCCGAGCATGATCGCGGAGAGTTTTGGGTGCGCCGGCCTCTGCAACCCTCCGCGATCATGGCCGACCTTGTCCTGGCCGATCGCGCCAGGCCCACCGCTTGGGCAATGCGAAGCAGCTTCCCCTCAGGCCGCCGCGCTGGGGGCGGTGCGAAGCAGCTTCGCTGGTCAGCGGGCGGTGAAGGCCGGAATCCCGGTATGCGGCCGCACCGGCCCGACCGTCATGATCCTGATCTTCGTACAGGTGCGGAAGGAGAAGCCGTCGATGGGGAAGGCGCCGTCACCGGGCGGCGAGACCCGGAACCCGCGCGCAGTGACCATCCCGCATGCCGGGGTGACCTGGATCTCGCTGATGACCAGCAGTGCGTGCGCCGTGGCACCCGGCCGCAGGACTACGGTGCGCGGCCGCCCAAAGTGCGAGGCGATCTTGCCGAGCCGCCGGTCATGGGAGTTGAGCGCCACTACTCTCGGGAAGCCGCGCAGACGGCAGGCGCGGTGGCCGGTGTTGCTGAACTCGAGCGGGTAAATGACATGTCCGGCTCCGGCGCTGCCGTTTCCCAGGCCCAGCCACACCTCGAGCTGGCTGCAGGTCCGCAGTTGAGCAGATGCCGCCGTCTGTGCCGGGGCAGAACTACCGGCGGGGGCGGCGATGGCCGTGGCGGGCAGCAGGATGGCCGCGGCCGCTAACGCAGTGCCGGCCATAGCGCGTCGGGACGAGCTGGTGAGCAGTTTCATGACTACCTCGCGTGATGATTACCGATAGGGGACACCATTCGAGACGATCTATGCCTGCTCTTGGTTGTGGTTCGCTCCAGTTATGCCGAGCCGCGGGCGCCCGGCCCGGGCAGCACCGGCTGGACGGTGAGGATGCCGTGGCCGTGCATGGCCGCCGCGCAGGCCGGGAACGTGCGATGCACCGGGCTTGCCCCCGCTGCGCCGGGCGCGCGGACGAGCAGCATCCGCGCGGTGACCGGGCGGCATGCCTTCGCCGGGTAGTTGGCCGCGTCCGTGACCTGCAGCCAGGCATGCGCGGTGGCGCCCGGCGGCAGCGGCACTGGCCGTGCGCTGACACTATGGTCCCAGGCCGCCGCGTCGCCGATCCGCTGCCCGGCGGAGCTGGCGAACCAGGCGTCCGGGTAGCCGTCAAGGCGGCAGTCGACGCCCGAGGCGTTGGTGAAGTCGATCGGGTAGTAGGTGCTTCCTGCTGCCGTGCCGACGGCGCTGGCGTCGACGGTCACCCTCAGCCCGGACGCCGCGCAGTCCCTGCTGGCACTAGTCCCCGCGGGGTCGCCAGCCGAGCCACAGGCGGCAGCGGCGGCCATGATGAACGCGGCGGAGCAGGCGGCAGCCACGGCATGCGGCCGCCTGCCGGGGCCCGGATACGGGCACGGGCGGGAATGGTGCGGGATGCTTAATCTCATCGCGAGCCCTCTCAATGCCGGGGATTGGGCCTACGGCTTGTAAGACGCAATCACGCGGTCCGTGGTTGTGCGGAACGTGACGATACTGTCACGCAGAGCAGCTCGATGTGTCAGGAACTTCCCGGCCGGACTGCCTCGACGGCCAGGAGGTTGACCGACCTGGCCCGTGCTGAGCAGGCCCGGGCGGTGAAGCTGAGGTAGAGCGGTGCAGTCTGGTTCGGCGGGTAGATCTTCAGCCAGTGCGCGGTCACCATGTGGCAGGCCGCATCGGAGAAGTTCTCCGCATTGACCACCTGTAGCGCGAAGTGCGCAATGCCGCCCGCCGCGATGGTGACCAGCTCACTGGCGAGCGCGGGGTTCCTGCTCGCGGCGCGGCCGATCTGGTCGCCGCCCACGCCGGTCACGAACGAGACCCCGGGGTACCCGAACAGGGTGCAGGCGCCGCCGGAGGTGTTGGTGAAATCAACCGGGTAGTAGGTGCTGCCGGCCGCGCCGTTCCCCTGCCCCATCGCCACCTTCAGCGCCGAAGTCGGGCACGGCGGCGGGCCGGCCGGGGAAGGTGTCGACGTTGGCGTGGCTGTGGGCGTTGCCGTCGCCGTGCTTGGCGACGGTGTGACGGTGCCCGCGACCGTTGCCTTCGCGGCATGCGCGATGGCCTGGCCACCGCCTGAACTGCAGGCAGCGGACGCCACGGCGATGCCGAGTGCCGCTACGGCGGCCATCCGCCGGATATGGCGGTGAACTGACGTCATCGCAGTGCCCCTTGTCGTGACGGTAATGCCCCGGATACCTAGTGACACCTATGACGTCGCCACGGCCGGGCTGGTTGCCGCCACGCCGGCAGCCATGGTCACGATCTGGCGGCAGCCAGCGATGGGGCCGGCCCGGCTCCTGGCGGCAGCCAGCGGTGGGCCGGCCAGGCCCGGCCGGTAGCGTCGGGATGATCCAGCCCATCCCCCAGGAGGCGTGCATGCCCGGCAGTTCCACGTTCACTACCAGGCCGCAGCTGGCTGGGACCTTCGGCATGGTCGCCTCGACACACTGGCTGGCCTCCGCCGCAGGCCTCGCAGTGCTGGAGAAGGACGGCAACGCGTTCGACGCCGCGGTCGCCACCGGGCTCGTGCTGCAGGTGGTAGAGCCGCACCTGAACGGCCCCGGCGGGGAAGTGCCGGTGGTCGGCTTCGACGCCGCCGCGGGCGAGGCCTTCGTCCTGGACGGCCAGGGGCCGGCCCCGGCTGCTGCCACGCTCGGCGAGTTCGAGTCGCTCGGCCTGGACCTGGTGCCGGGCACCGGGCTGCTGGCGGCCTGCGTGCCCGCAGCGTTCGGCACCTGGATGCTGCTGCTGGAGCGGTATGGCAGCCTCCCCTTGCGCGAGGTGATGGAGTACGCGATCGGCTACGCGCGGGACGGCTATCCCATGCTGCCCACGGCGAGTACGGTCATCGCGGCCGTGGCCGGCACCTTCCGCGAGCACTGGCCGACTTCGGCCGAGATCTACCTCACCGATGGCATCCCGGGGCCCGGCCGCCGGTTCGCCAATCCGGTGCTGGCGGCCGCATACAGCCGCATCCTGGCCGAGGCCGAGGCGGCCGGCCCGGGCCGCGACGGGCAGATCGAGGCGGCCCGCCGGACCTTCTACGAGGGGTTCGTCGCCGACGCCATAACGGCTTACCTGGCGCAGGCAGAGGTACTGGATGTCAGCGGCCGGGCGCATCGCGGCCTGCTGACAGGCCAGGATCTGGCGGCCTGGCGGGCCACCGTGGAGGCGCCGGCCACGTTCGACTTCGCGGGTCTCACCGTCTGCAAGACCGGCCCGTGGGGGCAGGGACCGGTCTTCCTGCAGCAGCTCGCGCTGCTGAGCGGGTTCGGCCTGACCGAGATGGGCCAGGGCAGCGCGGACTTCATCCACACCGTGGTCGAGTGCGCCAAGCTGGCCTTCGCCGACCGTGAGGCCTGGTACGGCGACCCGCGCTGGTCGGACGTCCCGCTGGACGCGCTGCTTTCCCCGGAGTACGCCAGCCAGCGCCGGCCGCTGGTCAGCGGCGAGGCATCGGGGGAGCTGATCCCCGGGGCACCCGGCGGCGCGGTACCGCGGCTGCCCGGCTATGCCCTGGCCGGGTTCGGCGGGGCGGCCGGGATGCGCCACGATGCTCCCGGCGCGGGCGAGCCGATGGCCGGATCGGCCGCGCAGGCGCTGGCTCCCGAGCTCGGCCTTGGTGACACCTGCCACCTCGATGTCGCCGACAGGTTCGGCAACCTGGTCTCCGCGACGCCGAGCGGCGGCTGGCTGCAGAGCTCGCCGGTCATCCCCGGGCTCGGGTTCTGCCTCGGCACCAGGGCGCAGATGTTCAGCCTGACTCCCGGCTTCGCCAGCACCCTCGCGCCGGGGCGGCGGCCGCGGACCACGCTGTCGCCGAGCCTCGCACTGCGCGATGGTGAGCCGTACCTGGCCTTCGGGACGCCCGGCGGCGATCAGCAGGACCAGTGGACGCTCGGGTTCTTCCTCAATCACGTGCTCTTCGGGATGAACCTGCAGGAGGCGATCGACGCGCCTGCATTCCACACCGACCACTTCCCCTCGTCGTTCTATCCGCGCGGTGCGGTGCCGCGGTCGCTGTCGGTCGAGGCGCGGGCGGCCGGGCAGGTGATCGCGGAGCTGCGGCGGCGCGGGCACCAGGTGGAGGTCACGCCGCCGTGGTCGCTCGGCCGGATCAGCGCGGTCGCTCGCGACCAGGGTTTCCTGTACGCGGGCGCCAACCCGAGAGGCATGCAGGGCTACGCCGTCGGCCGGTGACGCCGAGCCCGGCGGCTGCCGTCAGGGCCAGCCGGATTTCAGCCGGGTGGCAGCGCGGCGGCGGCAAGCTCGCCGGTGAGCACCGTGACGGCGTGGCCGGTCAGCAGGATCCGGTCTCCTGCTGCCCGCACCCGCACGGCGCCGCCGCGTGGCGATGCCTGGTAGCCGGTCAGCTCGGTCCGGCCCAGCCGCCCGAACCAGTACGGGGCCAGCGTGCAATGCGCCGAGCCGGTCACCGGGTCTTCCGGTATCCCGGCGGCGGGGGCGAAGAAGCGAGAGATGAAGTCCGCGCCCGGCCGCGTGGCTGGCGCCGTCACGATCGTGCCGCGCACGGTTATCGCTGCGAGCTTGAGTACGTCCGGCTGCAGCCCGGTCACCTCTTCTTCGGCGGTAACGACCACCATGTAGTCCTCTGGCGCGCGGCCGGTCCAGACCGGCGCGGTCACGCCGAGGGCGTCAAGCAAGCCGGGCGGCGACTCCTCCGGCACGGCCGGCGTGGCCGGGAAGTCGAGCACGATCGCCTCGCCGTCCCGGCGCGCGGCCAGCCGCCCGCTGGCCGAATCAAAATGGATCGGCTCGCCCGCCGCGGCCAGGCCAGTCTCGAACAGGACATGCGAGCTGGCCAGGGTGGCGTGGCCGCAGAGCGCGACCTCCACGACTGGCGTGAACCAGCGCAGCAGATAGCCGTCGTCGCGCGGTTCGAGGAATGCTGTCTCGGCGAGATTCATCTCCGCTGCCAGCTGCTGCATCCACCGCGGATCGGCCGGGCCGTCGAGTAGGCAGACGGCAGCCGGGTTGCCGGCGAACGCGGAATCCGTAAAAGCGTCAACCTGGAAGATCCGCATAACCCGGAGCATATTATGAGCCGCCGGGCCCGCCATGTCGCCAAGGCTCCCCTCGCCGAGGCTCCCCTCGCCAGGAAGCGGTCACCAATGCGGTCCTTGCGTCGCCGGGAGACCGGGTCCGACGGCAGCGGCGCGCGCCGCGCGGATGGTGTGGCTCAGCAGCTGCGCTGTGGTCACTGGCCCGACGCCGCCAGGCACGGGCGTGACCGCTGCGGCGATGCCGGCCATGGCGGCGGCGTTGACATCGCCCACCAGGCCGCCCTGGGCGGCCGGATTGATGCCGACATAGATCACCACCGCACCAGGGGCCACATAGTCGGCGTCCACCATTTCCGGCTGGCCCATGGCAACGACAAGGACATCGGCCTCCTGGCACACTTCGGCGAGATCCCGGGTGCGCGAATGACAGATCGTCACGGTGGCGTTAGCGGCCAGCAGCAGCAGGGCAGTGGGCTTGCCGACCACAGCGGAGCGGCCGACGACGACGGCCCGGCGGCCGCGCAATGGCACGTGCTCGTGCCGGAGGATCTCCATCACCGCCGCGGCCGTGGCCGGCGGGAATGCACCCGGCAGGCCGGCCGCGAGCATGCCGAGCGATGCCGGGTTGGCACCGTCGACGTCCTTGCGCACCGCGATGCCTGCGCCCACGGCGGCCAAGGCGAGGCCGTCGGGCAGCGGGGCCTGGCAGCTGATGCCGTGCACGCCCGGATCCGCGGACAGCTCGCTGAGCTTGTCCGCGATGGACTGGCGGCCAGCCGGCACGGGCAGCGGCAGCCGGTGCACGCGGCAGTCGATTCCGGTCTTGGCAGCGGCCCGGCCGATGGACCGGACGTACCCGGCAGCGCCCTCGTCGTCGGTCGCCAGCACGACGGCCAGCGTCGGGACGATACCCCGCTCGCGCAGCCCGGCGGCGGACCTGGCGGCCCGCTCGTTCATCTCGGCGGCGATGGCCCGGCCATTGATGACCCTGGTCATCGGCCGATCCTAAGCCGGACGCTAGGAGAACTCTTCGGCGATCGTGCTGATGGCGTCGGTGCTGTGCTCGGCCGGAAACGCGTCTAGGCACAGCCGCTCCATCACGGCCATGTAGTGGTCGACCGTGTCGCGCTTGTCCAGGTAGATGGCGCTGGTGAGCTGCTCCAGGTAGACCACGTCGGGCAGGTCGGCCTCGGCGAAGCGCAGGATGCTGAACGGCCCTCCTGCCGCCGAGTGGCCGCCGGCCTGGAACGGGATGACCTGAAGCGTGACGTTCGGCATTGCCGCGCACTCGATCAGGTACTCGAATTGCTCCCGCATGATGTCCGGCCCGCCGATCGGCCGGCGCAGCACCGCTTCGTCGATCACGACCCACAAGTGCGGCGCCCGCGGGCCCTTCAGCAGCGGCTTACGTGCCATCCGCAGGCCGACCCGGCGGTCGATCTCCTCGGCGGGAGCGTTCGCATGACCCAGTAAGGTGACCTCCCGGGCGTAACGCTCCGTCTGCAGCAGGCCGGGCACGAACTGGATCTCGTAAGACCGGATCCGGGTGGCTGCTTCCTCAAGCCCGATGTAAGCCTCGAACCAGCTGGGCAGGATGTCTGAATAGTCATGCCACCAGCCCTGCGCGTTCGCCTTCCTGGCAAGGGCCCGGAGCGCCTCGCGCTCCTCCTCGTCCGTCACCCCGTAAAGGCTGAGCAGGTCGGAGATGTCCCGGTCCTTGAAGCCAACCCGGCCGAGCTCGAGCCGGCTCATCTTCGAGTGCGATGCGCGGATCACATGGCCCGCGTCCTCAAGCGAAATCCGCTTGGACTCCCGCAGCCTCCGCAACTGTGCCCCCAGCAGCAGGCGCAGCACGGTAGGACCGCCGGCACCTGGCGGTTCGAGCAGGCTCCGGACCTGGCCACCGCCCGACTCCGCTGTGATCATGTGCCCTCCCCAGAACACCCGGACCACGGCAGTCTCCCACGTCAGGCCTTGTCGCGCCACATCATGTTTTGAGATGGCATAACGGCCCGCCATCTCGAACCAGCAGTTACCCGGTAGTAAGCCGGCAGTTAAGGCGACAGTAAGGCGGCCGTTAGCCTGCCGGACGGCCGAAATCACCGTCCTGCGCGCCGCCGAGAAAGGCGTCCCAGTCGGATTGCGTGAAAACCAGGGCCGGACCGTCCGGGTGCCGGGAGTTGCGCATGGCGACCGCCCCGCCGGCCAGCACCGCGATCTCAACGCAGTTGCCGCTGGGGTTGCTCCGCCGACTCTTCCGCCAGACCGCCTGGTCCAGGCGAGTCGGGTGCATGCCGCTGTGAGCCAGATCCACGTCGTGTCCCTTTCGCCGCGCTTGACAGATCAATCTCGTTGCGGAATTGGCTAGCTATGGGGCCTGTGACCAGGCGATTTGTAGTTCTCTTGGCGTCATTTGCACAAACCAGGTGCACGTGCAGGAGCACTTGCACCTGCACACCGTGAATGGCATGGTAGCGGATGTGCGACTGTTTCGTCCGCACGGTCACCATCAGGCTCCGGGGTTATTTCATGCACCGAGGACACCAGGCGGCCACCGACCGCGATACAGGCGGCGAAGGCATGACGGCGGCTGTCGAGGGCCAGTCCAGCCAGCCAGGTCAGCTGCGGTCGCCCGCGTTACTCCCGTCCGCGGTAGCCGGGCTGCCAGGGATCGGGATCCGTGCCGTCGGGACCGAGCCGGAGTCGCCGCGGGCGGCCAGGGACTTCACTAGGGAGACGCTGCGGGACTGGGATATGTTCGTGGTCTTCCATGACGGGGCGGTGGTGGTATCGGAGCTTGTCACCAATGCCTTGTGCCATGGCGCCCGGGTTGGCCCGGGCGAGCCTGCCCGCGGGCAGGTTGAGCTCACCCTCTGGCACCGGGCGAGCCACCTGGTCTGCGCCGTCACCGACCCGAGCACCGAGCCGCCGGTCCTGCGGTCGCCTGATCCAAGCGCTGAGGCAGGCCGCGGCCTGCAGGTCGTCCAGGCGCTGGCGGTCACCTGGGGCTGGGCCATGCTCGGCTTCCACCGGAAAGTGGTGTGGGCAGCCTTGCGGGTGCCCCAGGTCTTCCTGATTTCCTGACCCCGTTCCGGGCGCCCCCAGCCCGCGGCCACGCTGTCCCTGGACGCCGCGTCCCCGTGCACAGTGGCCCAGGGCACAGCGGCCCGGGCGCCGCGTCCCGTACTACCCCGGTCGGACGAGAAGTTCAGCCCATGGAGTGACGACGAAACCCGCGCCGGCAGGCATTCTAGGGGGACTGCATCCGTGCCCGGCTCGTGGCCGGCCCGTGGCGGGTCCGTGGTCGGCCCCGTGGCGGGTCATTCGTGGTCGGCCCTAGCCGGGCCTGACTGACGAAGCGCTATCCGGGCCAGGTGATCGCGCTCGACGAGCTCACCGTGTCCGTGGCGGCCGGGGTCACCGGCCTGGTTGGCGCCAACGGCGCGGGCAAGTCAACTTTCATCAAGATCCTGCTCGGCCTGCTGGCCCCGACGAAGGGCCTGGCCAGCGTGCTTGGCCACGACTGTCAGCGCGACGGCGAGCGGATCCGGAGCCTGACCGGCTACATGCCCGAGCATGACTGCCTGCTGCCAGACGTGACGGCCACGGAGTTCGTCACCCATCTGGGCCGGATCTCGGGCCTGCCGCCGACCGCGGCCAAGGAGCGCGCGGCCGAGTCGCTCCGTCACGTCGGGTTGTACGAGGAGCGTTACCGGCAGATCGGCACCTACTCGACCGGCATGAAGCAGCGGGTAAAACTGGCCCAGGCGCTGGTCGGCGACCCGCGGCTGCTGCTGCTCGACGAGCCGACCATCGGCCTCGACCCGGCAGGCCGGGCCGCGATGCTGGAGCTGATCGGCCGGATCGGCGCCGATTTCGGCATCTCGATCGTGGTTGCCTCGCACCTGCTCGGCGAGCTGGAGCAGATCTGCGATCACATCGTGGCCATCGACGGCGGGAAGCTGCTGCGCGCCGACACGATCACCAGCTTCACTCAGGCGAGCCAGGTCCTGGTCATCGAGGTCGAGGACGGCGCAGGCAAGCTGCTGGCGGAACTGACAAGGCGCGGCCTTGAGCCCAAGCCGCAGGACCGAGCGGTCCTGGTCAGGCTGGCCGGCGAGGAGACCTACGACGAGGTCCGCGACGCCGTCGCCGAACTCGGCCTGCCGCTGAACCGGATGGAACAGCGGCGGCATCGGATCGAGGAGCTGTTCCGTGATCCTCCGGCGGAGCCTGCCGGTCATCCGGTGGAGCCTGCCGGTCATCCGGTGGAGCCTGCCGGTCATCCGGCGGAGCCCGCCGGTCATCCGGGTCAATCCGCCGAGACGACGGGAGCGGCAGATGCCCGCTGACACAGCCAGCCAGGGACCACCCGCCGCGGCCACCGGGATCACCGGGGCCACCGGGGTCATCCACGATCTCGGCTACCGCCGCTACGAAGGCCAGCGGCTCGGCCGGGCGCAGATCGTCCGGGCCCTGGCCTGGCACAGCCTGCGCTCGGCGTTCGGCATTGGCCGTGGCGTCAAGGCCAAGATCGTCCCGCTGGTCACGTTCGGCATCATGTGCCTGCCAGCGGTGATCAACGCCGCCGCGGTGGCGCTCAGCAGCTCGCACGCCCGGATCATTCCCTACGACACTTACGTGTCGGCGCTGCGGGTGCTGGTCATGACGGTCTTCATCGCCGCGCAGGCGCCCGAGCTGGTTTCCCGCGACCTGCGCAGCCACGTCCTGCCGCTGTATTTCGCCCGGCCGGTCCGCCGCGCCGACTACCCGCTGGCCAAGCTCGCCGCGTTCGTCCTCGCCTGCCTGATCATGATCGAGATCCCGGAGCTGCTGCTGTACCTGGGCACGGTCCTGCAGGCGCACGGCGTCAGCGACATCTGGGCGCAGACCCGGGCGCTGACCCCCGGCCTGCTGGTCGGGCTGATGTGGGCGGTCGTGCTCGCCGCGATCGGGATCGCGCTCGCCTCGTTCAGCGGCCGCCGCGCGTACGCGACCGGGTCGATCGCGATCTTCTTCTTCCTCACCTGGACGCTGGCCAAGCTGCTCAGCCACATCGCGGCACGGGCCGGCCAGGCTGGCCCGCTGAAGCCGGGCCCGGCTGGCGTGGGAAAGCATGCGCACCTGGTCTTCGCGTCCCACCCGATTCCGGCCGGCGTGCACCTGGCCGGCCTGATCAGTCCCTTCACCACGCTGGACGGCGTCAGGCAGTGGCTCGGCGGCACGTCGGCGGGCATCATCCCGGATCCCGGCGGATACGGCACCGCGTACGGGATCATGCTGCTCGTCTTCCTCGGCGCCGCCGTCGGAGCCGTCATCGCCAGGTACCGGAAGGTGGGCGTCGCATGAGCACCATCGAACTGCGCAATGTCTCGCGCTGGTACGGCAACGTCGTCGCGATCAATGACATCTCGATGTCGGTCGGCTCCGGCGTCACCGGCCTGCTCGGCCCCAACGGTGCGGGCAAGTCGACCCTGCTGCACATGATCGCCGGCTTCCTTCCGCCATCTCGCGGCGAGCTGACCGTGGCCGGCCAGCCGCCCTGGCGGAACGCCGGCCTGTTCCGCACCGTCGGCCTGGTGCCCGAGCACCCCTCGGTATATGCCTTCCTGACCGGCGCCGAGTTCGTCCGCGCCACGGCCAGGCTGCATGAGCTGCCGGATCCGGATGCCGCGGCCCGCCGGGCGATCGGGATCGTGCAGATGGCGGACGCGCAGGACCGCAAGATCACGACCTACTCCAAGGGCATGCGGCAGCGGATCAAGGTAGCCGCGGCGCTGGTGCACAATCCCGAGGTGCTTCTGCTCGACGAGCCGTTCAACGGAATGGACCCGCGCCAGCGGCTGCACATGATGGACCTGCTGCACTCGCTCGGCGCCAGCGGCCGCACGATCCTGTTCAGCTCGCACATCCTGGAGGAGGTGGAGCGGCTGTCCGGCACCATCCAGGTGATGGTGGCCGGCCGCCTGGCAGCGTCTGGTGACTTCCGCGCGATCAGGCGGCTGATGACCAGCCGGCCGCACGTCTTCCTGGTGCGCACCTCGGACGACCGGCTGCTCGGCGCCACGCTGATCGGCCGCCCCGCGGTCACCGGAGTGGAGCTGACCCCACGCGGGCTGCAGGTACGGACGTCGGACTACGGCACCTTCACCAGGGAGCTCGCCGGTCTCACCAGGGACGCGAACATCAGGCTGCGCGAGTTGCTGCCCGCTGACGAGTCGCTGGAGAGCGTGTTCGCCTACCTGATCGCCCCGTGACGACCAAACCGATCCTGCAGACGGATCCGCGAGAAAGCAGTCATGACATGTCCGGCATCATCAACGGCACCGTCGCCAAGATCACCTTCCGTGCGACGATGGGCCGCAAGCGGGCGTTCCTTTTCGCGATCGCGCCGCTGATCCTGCTCGTGGTCACCGCGCTGCTGAAGCTCGCCAACCCGGAACGGGCGTCCTGGCCGGCCGACATCCTCGGCGTCTTCGGGTTCTCCGTGGTGCTGCCGCTGACCGCGCTGATCGTCGGCACCAGCGTGCTCGGCGCGGAGATTGACGACGGCAGCATCGTGCACCTGCTGGCCACCCCGGTGCGCCGGTCATCAGTGATCATCACCAAGTTCGCGGTCGCCGCCGTGCTGACGATGATCTTCGTCGCGGTGCCCGAGCTGCTAGCCGGCCTGATCGCGACCGGCGGAGTCACCCGGCTTGCGGTTGGCGTGTTCGTCGGCGCCATCGCGGGCTCGGTGATCTACAACGCCGTCTTCGTGCTTGTTTCTGTCCTCACTACCCGGGCCATCGCCGTCGGGCTGCTCTACCTGCTGGTCTGGGAGGGCCTGCTCGGTAACCTGGTCAGCGGGGCCAGCGAGCTGTCGGTCGGCCAGTACTCCCTCGGCGTGGCCAACTCCATCGCCCGCGACCCGGCCCTGAACGCGCACCTCACGCTGGGGACGGTCGTCGTGGCCGGCTCGGTCGTCACGGTAGCCGCGCTCGCTCTTGCCATCCGCAGGCTGGGCGCGTTCTCCCTGAAAGGCGACGCCGCGTGAGCTAGCGGGGGTCCGCTCGTCCGGCCGGAAGGCGGGGCCGTGCCCGGGGATGATCACCGAGGCGAGCCCGAGAATCCGCTCCCGGCTCGCCCGCAGTACCTCCCGGTCCGGGGCGAACGGGTCGTCGGCCGGCCCGTCCGCGCCCCACCAGGCATGCGTGCAGGCGTAGCTGCCGTCCGCCGCCGCCGCCAGCGTGGTGATGTCCTCGGCCGAGTGACCAGGGGTCCGCAGCAGCCGCACCGACGGGCCGAGCACCGCGCCCTCGGCGTCCCTGCTGGTCCACACGTCGCCTTGGTAGCACGCCCAGTGGTCGTGGATCCGCGCACCTGCGCTGGCACGGCCTGCATGATCCGGCCAGCGGCCTGGCGTACGCGAGGTCCAGCGTGCTGAACGGCTGCCGCTCGGTGCACCGCCGGGCCGCGGTGGCACGCAGGCACGCGGCCAGGCTCGCGCAGCCGGGGGACGGCGGCCCGGAGACGCCGGACGCGGCCGACGCCGCAGCCGATCGCGGCGAGCTCTTGGTGGCGCTGCGCGGCCTCCCTCGCCGGCAGCGCGAGGTGCTGGTGCTCCGCTACTACCTGGACCTCGACGCCGCCGAGATCGCGGCCATGCTCCGGACCGGCCAGAGCGCCGTCCGCTCCACCACGGCCCGCGGGCTGGCCGCGCTGGCCCGCATGCTGGGGGAGGACTGAGCGATGACGGATATCGAGCACCGCTTGCGGCAGGAGCTTAAAGAACAGGCTGAACGGATAACTCCGGGGCAGCTCCGCCCGCTCAGAGCGCCGCGGCCCGGCCGGAGATCAAGGGCGCGGCGCTGGCTGGCCCCGCTCGCCGCGATGGCTGCCGTCGTCGTGGTGGTGGCCGGCATCGCCCTGTCCGTCGGTCAGCTGCCGTCCGGGTCAGCACCGGCCACCAGAACCCCGCCCGCCGGGTTCACCGGCCCATCATCGCAGGCGGCCGTTGACCCCCCGGCCTTCGCCGGGGTGCTGCAATCCAGGACTAGCCTCCGGCAATGGATCAAACTGTTCTCGCCATTCTCCGGGCGGATCCTCCGCCCGGTAGCGGCCTTCGGCGACACGCTCACGAGCAACGGCATGGCGCTCTCGCCGGATTCCCGCTTCGTCTACGCGACATTCAACGGGCCACGGCAGATCCACATCGGCCGCATTTCCGTGGCAACGGGGCGGCTGACCTTCGTGGCCGACGGAGCGCAGCCTGCCGTCAGTCCCGATGGCCGCTACCTCGCCTACGCCACCGGCAGGCTCTCCACCAGGCTCGCTATCCGCGACCTGCGCACCGGCCGGACCGAGACGGTCGATCTGGCGAGCGTGATCGGCGCCAGTTCAGGCCTGCTGACTGGCCAGGTCACCTGGCTCGGCGGCGGCGCGCAGATAGTGGCCATGCCGATGCCGTTCGGCACGGCCCTCGCCCGCCAGGCGCGATCGCCGTCGGCAGCCGCCCGCAACTCCTGCGGACAGCAGGGCAGGCCAGGCCGCGTGTGCCTCGCGCTGGTCAGTCTGACCGGCGGGCACCCCCGGGCAACGCGGGTCTACGTACCGGGTAACTGGGGTAGTCAGCCGCTGATCAGCGGTGACGTCAGCCTGGGCCGAACGCTCCTGCTGGCAGGCTCGCTGACAAGCCCCGGGGAAATCGGGGCGGCGACGATCTCCGCGGCCGGCGTCCGCGTGCAGCGCCTGGCCGGCCTGCCGCGCGGCGTGCTCCCGTTGGCGTTCGCGCCGGGCGGGGACCGGATTCTCTACCTGCGCGGGCACGGGCCGCCGGCGCTCTGGGTGGCGGCTATCATCGGCGGCCGCCTGTCCGGCCAGCACCGGCTCTTCACCGACAACCACAAGGTCGGCTTCGACCAGGCCGCCTGGTAGCCCTGTTCAGCTGCCACGTGAGCCTGCGAGTGGCCGGTCAGCGGCCGTCTGCCGCCTTCGCGGCCGTCTTCATCTGCTTCTTGAATGCCCGGACCTCGGCCAGCGAGACGTCGTCCACGATGTCGGCGACCGAATAGTGCGAGCCCTGCTCGCCGAACCGGCCGGCGGCCTCCCGCCAGCCGTCCGGCCGCACCCCGAGTTGCTTGCCAAGCAGGGCAATCAGGATCTGGGCCTTGTAGGTGCCGAACCCCGGCAGCTCGGCAAGGCGGGCCAGCAGGTCCTTGCCCGTCGCGGCATCTGCCCAGACCCGGGCGGCATCGCCGTCGTAGCGGCCGGCGATGATCCTGGCGAGTTCCTGCACGCGGCCGGCCATCGCCCGGGGAAAGCGGTGCAGCGCCGGCCGTTCGCTGAACACCGCGGCCAGCGCCTCCGGGTCGTAGCCGGCTAGCTCATCGGCGGTCGGCTCATGCCCGAGCCGCTGCACGAGGACCTGCGGCGAGCCGAACGCCTTCTCCAGCGGGACCTGCTGGTCGAGCAGCATGGCGATCAGCAGCGCCAGCGGGCTGCGGGACAGCAGCTCGTTGGCGTCCGCGTCGATGGGCAGCGACAGCGTCATGGCGTCCTCCAGTCTCGTGCCCATCATTGTGCATCCCGCCCGCGGAACTTCGGCCGCTCGCCTAGCGTTACCGTAGCGACCCCCGGATGTGGTCTAGTTAGCTGATGGGCACGGAGCGGGAACGCTGCGTCCCGCCGAGGAGAGGAAGTCCGGTATGTCGCCTCACCTGAAGTACGGCATCGCCGGTGTGATTGTCGGGCTCATCCTGTTCGCGATACTGCCCTGGTGGGTGCCGCTGCTCGTCATCGTGGCGGCCATCGCCATCCCGGCGGTGCTCTACGCGATGCTCGACCCGTCCCAGCGCCGCCGCCTGCGCCGGACCCGCGGCCGTAAGCAGATCGGCAGCTGACCCGCGGGCCGACAGCGGTCCCGCGCGGCACCATCCCGGGTCGGTCCCGCGGCAGTGTCCCTGTCGGCCGCTGACCCGCGAGCCGACAGCCGCCTCGCGCGGCGGCGGCCCCGCACGGCGGCATCCCGGGGCAGTGTCCCTGTCGGCCGCTGACCCGCGGGCCGACAGCGGCCCCGCGCGACGGCGCCCTGGCCGGCCCCGCGGCAGTGCCCCTGGCCGGGCCCCGTGCGGCAGCCCTGGCAAGGCCCGCACGGTTAGCTGAGCAGCCCCGGGTAGAGCAATGACAACTCGCGGGGGTAGGCGGCGATCAGCCGCAGCTCGTCGTCGGTGAGCGGCTTACCTGTGGCCGACGCGCAGAGCTGGACCAGCCTGAACACGAGATCCTCGTCGTCACCGGCCTCGATGCCGAGCCCGTCAAGCACGTGCCGGAACCCGGCCATCCCGCCGTACTCCCCGGTCAGCACGACCCGGCCGGCCACGGCGTGCCAGTCAGCCGGGAACGGCCCGAGCGTGTCGTCGTCGTACAGCTCGTAATTGTGCCGGTCCTTCAGCGCGCCGTCGGCGTGGATGCCGGACTCGTGCGCGAACGCGTTGAGCCCGGTGCCCGGCTGGTTCTGCGGCAGCGGCTGGCCGAACGCGTAGCTCGCCCAGAGCGCGAACCTGCGGGCCCAGGACAGGTCCACCGGATCGCCGATCTCGGCCCGGCCGGACACCCCGAAGGCGTGCAGGCAGGCGAGGATGCAGGACAGCAGGTCAGCGTTCCCCGAGCGCTCGCCGATGCCATTGATGCAGGTGTTGATCCATGCGTCCTGCCCGGCGTCGAGATCCCCGAGCGCGCCGGACACCGAGTTCGCCACCGCCATGCCCAGGTCGTTGTGGCAATGCGTCTCGACCGGGATGGATACCGCGCCGGCCAGCCCGGCGAACCGCTCCCTGATCCGCTCCGGGCTGTCTCCGCCGATCGTGTCGCAGTACCGGACCCGGTCGGCGCCGGCCTCCCTGGCGGCGAGCGCGAACTCCTTCAGGAACGCGTCGCCGGTGCGCGAGCCGTCCTCGGCATTGACGCCGATGGTCCCGGCGTCGGCCTGCTTCGCCGCCCTGACGGCGGCGGTCATCTCGGTGATGATCGCCGCGCGGTCCAGCCTGCCCCGGAACTTGTGCTCGATCATCTGGTCGGAAGTGGAGATCGACAGGTTGTAGTGGCGCAATCCCAGCGGGGCGGCGCTCTGCACGTCGGCCGGAATCGCGCGGCACCAGCCCGACAGCCGGAGGTCGCCGAACGCCCCGGCCGTCGCAAGCGCCACGTTGGCCCGGATGTAGGGCACCTCATGGAAGAGGAACGGGAAGCCGAGCTCCGACTGGGCCACGCCAAGTCTGGCCAGGTAGAAGTTGATCATCGTCTTGCCGAACTTGGACAGCCCGGTCCTGGCGGTCTGCACGCCATCGCGGTTGGTGACATCGAGGAAGTGAATCGCAGGCATTCGCTGGCCTCCTGGCTCGCCGGAGCGCGGCCGACGCGGTGCCCTGGTCGCGAGCGCCGATGACGCCCCTGCCGGACGCGGCCGCCGCGGCGCTGCGTGCCGCCAGGCCTTCCTGATCGCCGGCGTTTCCCGTCGCCCGGCGTTCCCGTCGCCCGGGTCGCCGTACCCGCATCTCACTACGCTGTCTTCAATAGTCGATCACTAGTGTACGGTTCAAATCAATATTGATTTAAATCAACTACGATGGCCTTGCCCCCCTGCAGGGCACTCCGTCGATGTGACGGCGTCGCGTCGGGTGCCGCTGACCTCCACGTTCAGTGGTGCGGGGGAATGCGGGCGGGTAGTTGACGGTGCGGGTGACTGAGGGTGCGGGTGGCTGAGGGTGCGGGTGGCTGAGGGCGCAGATGGGCTGGGGTGCGGGTGGCTGAGGGTGCGGGAATTCGGGTGTGGGGTAGCTGAGGGTGCGCAGGACTGGAGGCGGGACCGGCGTGACGGACTGGATCGGGGCCGCCGAGGCGGCGGAGCGGCTCGGCATCAAGCAGGCCAGCCTCTACTCCTACGTGAGCCGGGGCATTCTCACCCGGCGGACCGGCCCGGATGGCCGGGCGAGCCTGTTCGACCCGGGCGAGGTGCAGATTCTCGCCCGGCGGGGCAGGCCGCGCCGGGCGCCCGGCGCGGCCGAGCTCGTCATCGAGACGTCGCTGACCGAGATCGCCGAGGGCCGCCTCTGGTACCGGGGGCATGACGCGACCGTGCTCGCGGCCAGCCGGACCTTCGAGGAGGTCGCCGGGCTGCTGTGGACCGGCTCGCTCGGCGCCGCCGACCCGGCGTCCTGGCGTGCCACTGACGATGCCATCGCCGCGGGCACCGCCGCGCAGGCTGCCCTGCCGGCCGGCACGTTGCCGCTGGAGCGGCTGCAGGTCATCGTGCCAGCCCTCGCGGCAACCGACCCGCTCCGCCTGCAGCTCGACCCGCCAGCCGTGGTGGCCGCGGCCCGCGGCCTGATCGCCGGCCTGGTCGACTGCCTGCCCTTCGCTGACCAGGGCCCCCGCGCCGGAGCCACCGCTGGCGGTCCGTCGGTCGCGGCGCGGCTGGCGGGCAGGCTCTGCCCGCACTCGCAGACACCGGGGCTGACGGATATCATCCGGGCGGCGCTGGTGCTGCTGGCCGACCATGAGCTCGCCGCCTCCACACTTGCCGCGCGGGTCGCTGCCTCGGTGCGGGCCGACCCGTACGCGGTGGTCGCCACCGGCCTCGGCGCGGTCGGCGGCGCCCTGCACGGCGGGGCATCGCTCGGCGCGGAGCTGATGCTGGCCTCGGCAGGCCAGCCAGCCGATGCGCCTCGCGTGGTCGGCGAACTGCTCAGGCGCGGCGAGCGGATCCCCGGATTCGGTCACTTCGTCTACCAGACTGGCGACCCGAGAGCCGTAAAACTGCTTTCAATGGTCACGGACCTCGCGCCAGATTCGCCTCGGCTTGCCGTCGCCGACGCGGTGCTCGCGGAGGCGCGCCGCCGGGCGCTGCCCGAGCCGAACATAGATTTCGCCCTGGCTGCCATGGCCGACGTGGCCGGCCTGATCCGGGGCGCCGGGGAGGCGGTGTTCGCGGTCGCGCGCAGCGCCGGCTGGCTGGCGCACGCCCTGGAGGAATACGCGCGCAAGACGCCAATCCGGCCGCGCGCCATCTACACCGGCCCACCCAGGCAGCCATCCTGACCTGGCCAGTCGCTTCGCCGGCGGCGGCCGGGGCGGGCCGCGCCAGCAGTGCTCCTGCGGAGGTATGGTGCCTGCATCGGATGATCGCGGGGAGAGCAGGCAGCGATGATCGAGATTACGGCCATCGATACCCGGTCCCTCGGCGACCGAGGCTACCTCGCCACCGATGGCTCGGCGGCGCTGGTGATCGACCCGCAGCGGGATTTCGACCGGGTGCTCGCGCTGGCTGCCGAGCGCGGCGTGCCGATCACCCACGTGTTCGAGACCCACATCCACAACGACTATGTCACCGGCGGCTACGCGCTCGCCCGCGCCACCGGGGCCGCCTATCACGTGAACGCGGCCGACCGGGTGACGTTCGACCGGACCCCGGTCGCCGATGGCGATGTCATCGAGGTCGGCCAGATGCGGCTGCGGGTCCTTGCCACGCCCGGCCACACGTTCACCCACCTGTCGTATGCGCTGGCGGACGGCGACACGGTGATCGCGGTCTTCACCGGCGGCTCGCTGCTGTTCGGCTCGACCGGGCGAACCGACCTGCTCGGCGGCGAGCACCAGGCCGAGCTGGCCAGGGCGCAGCACCGGTCTGCCCGCCGGCTGGCCGGTGAGCTGCCCGATGCCGCGTCGGTATACCCGACCCACGGGTTCGGCAGTTTCTGTGCCGCGACGCAGACGGCTGGCACATCGTCCACGATCGCCGACGAGAAGCGGGTCAATCCCGCGCTGACGCTGGCTGAGGCCGAGTTCGTAGCGACGATGCTGGCCGGGCTCGATGCCTACCCGGCGTACTACGCGCACATGGGCCCGGCGAACGCGGCCGGCCCAGGCGCGGCCGACCTGTCGCCGCCGCGCCGGACGGATGCCGCCGGGCTGCGCCGCCGCATCGACGCGGGGGAGTGGGTGGTGGACCTGCGGTCGCGGCGGGTGTTCGCTGCCGGGCACCTGCGCGGCGCGCTGAACTTCGAGCTCTGCGACAGCTTCGCGACGTACCTGGGCTGGCTCATCCCGTGGGGCACTCCGCTGACGCTGATCGGCTCGACCGCCGCGGACGTGGCGGCCGCACAGCGGGAACTGGTCCGGATCGGGATCGACAAGCTGGCCGGGTCCGCGGCCGGCCCGGCGGAAGCGTGGTCCGGGGGCGAGCCCCTGTCGTCGTTCAGCGTGACGGGCTTCGCCGGGCTGGACCGCGCGCGGGGCTTGCACGACGTGGTGGTGCTTGACGTTCGCCTGGGCGGCGAGTGGGCGCAGTCCCGGGTTGACGGGGCGGTGCACATCCCGCTGCACGAGCTGCCTGCCCGGATCGGCGAGCTGCCCGCGGGGCAGGTATGGGTGTACTGCCAGAGCGGCTACCGGGCGTCGGTCGCCGCATCCCTGCTCGACGCGGCCGGCCGGCCGGTCGTGCTCGTCGACGACGGGTTCGATCGGGCCGAGCGGGCCGGGCCCGGCCGCCCGGCCCGATCGGAGCCGGATTCGGTGCTGCCGGGCCCGGCGCCCGGCCCGGTGACGCCGCACTTATCGCCGCGGTACCCGGCCCCCAGGCGGCCGCCGCCGCGGCCGCCGCGGGAATCAGATCGCGAGGTCCGGCATTCTCCCTAGCACCAGCGCCACACCGGGAGGCACGCCATGGCCGTTCGCCGCCTGAACCACGCCGTCCTGTACGTCAGGGACCTGGCCGGCACCGTTGACTTCTACCGGGCCACGCTCGGCTTCGAGGTCCGCACCGAGATTCCGGGCCGGGCCGCGTTCCTCCGGGCGCCCGGCTCGGCCAACGATCATGACCTGGGCCTGTTCGAGGTCGCTGACGCGAGCCTCCCGGACGGCCCGTCGCTCGGGCTCTATCACCTGGCCTGGGAGGTCGGCACACTGGCCGAGCTCGCCGATGTCCGGGCTCGGCTGGCTGACCGGGGCGCGCTGGCCGGCGCGAGCGACCACCGGGTGTCGAAGTCGCTGTACGCCAGGGACCCGAACGGGATCGAGTTCGAGGTGATGTGGCGGGTGCCTGCCGAGGACTGGGCGCAGGAACTGCGCGGCGGCCAGCTGATCGCGCCGCTTGACCTGGACGGCGAGCTCGCGCGCTGGGGCGACCGGGTGACCGGCGCCGCAGCAGGCTCAGTCACCTGACCGGCCGCCGTTCCCCGTCACCTGAGCGGCCACAGTTTCCCTGACCTATTTGCCCCGTAATAGCAGTAATCAGGGATTGAATTCGGCCTGGTGTTTCCTTCCTGAACGACGTGGATGGGACCTTACTGCGGTAACAGTGGATGGGACCTTACTGCGGTAACAACAGCAGCAGAATCCCATCCACGTTGGCCCCAGGCAGCCGGCGACCGGAGTGCGTGCCGGGGCCCGGCGCCGGCTCGGCTGGCTGCTGCATGGCTGACCTCCTCCGAAGAGCTAAACGCGATATATCGTAACAATCAGCGGCGTGCTACGCCAGCGCCGGCCAGTTCCTGGTAGAGCTCGGCGGTCTGCGCTGCGATGCCCGCCCAGTCGAACTCGGCCACCGCCCGCTCGCGGCCACGGCGGCCCATGTCAGCCGCCAGTGCCCGGTCACGGACCAGCGCGTTGACCGCATCGGCCAGCGCCACGGCGTCGCCCGGCGGCACCAGCAGCCCGGTCTGGCCGTCGGTCACCACCTCCGGAATGCCGCCAACCCGGGACGCGACCACCGCGGTGCCGCACGCCATCGCCTCCAGGTTCACGATGCCGAGCGGCTCGTACAGCGACGGGCAGACGAACGCGGTGGCATGCGAGAGCAACTGGATCACCTCGGGCCTGGCCAGCATGCCGGATAGCCAGATCACCCCGGACCGGGCATCGCGCAGGTCCTGGACCAGCGCGGTGACCTCGGCGGCCAGCTCGGCCGTGTCCGGCTGCCCGGCGCAGAGCACCAGCTGGATGCCGGGGTCGAGCCGTGCGGCGGCCCGCAGCAGCACGGGCAGCCCCTTCTGCCGGGTCACCCGGCCCACGAAGACCACCAGCGGCCGCTCCGGATCCACCCCGTAGTGCTCCAGCACGCCGGTACCCGGATCGGGGGCGTACTCCCTGATGTCGATCCCGTTGCGGATCACCCGCACGCGGTCTGCCGGCACGGCCGGATAGCATCCGAGCAGGTCATCCCGCATTCCTGCGGAAACGGCGATGACCGCGGCCGCTGACTCCAGCGCGGTGCGCTCGCACCAGGACGACAGGGCGTAGCCGCCGCCAAGCTGCTCGGCCTTCCACGGCCGCAGCGGCTCGAGTGAGTGCACGGTGACGACGTGCGGCGCGCCGGAGAGCAGCGATGCGAGATGGCCGCCCAGGTTGGCGTACCAGGTGTGCGAGTGCACCACGTCGGCGGCGGCCGCGGCGGATGCCATCGACACGTCGGCGGAGATCGTCTGCAGGGCCTGGTTGGACCCCGCCAGCCGGTCCCACGGCTGATGGGCGACAGCGCCGGGCCGGTCCGCGCCCTGGCAGTGCACGGTCAGGCTGACCAGGGTGCTCAGCTCGCGCGCCAGGTACTCGACGTGCACCCCGGCCCCGCCGTACACCTCCGGCGGATACTCCCTCGTCAGCAGCGCCACGGCGAGCTTGCCGCGAGGACCGCCGGCGGTCACTCCGGCACCAGCTGACCCTTGCCGACGACGGTGATGCCGCCTTCGGAGACCACGAACCCGCGCGCCTTGTCGTGCTCCTTGTCGACGCCGACCGTCGCGCCCTCTGGCACGACGACGTTCTTGTCCAGGATCGCGTCCCTGACCACGGCGTGCCTGCCGATCCGGGTGTTGTTCAGGATGACGGCCCGCTCCACGGTGGCCCAGCTGTCCACCCTGACTCCTGGGCAGAGCACGGACTTGCGCACCAGGCCGCCGGAAACCACGACGCCGTTGCTGACCAGGCTGGACAGCGCCCGGCCAACCCGGTCGCCCTTGTCGTGCACGAACTTGGCCGGCGGCAAGGACGGCACGCTGGTCAGGATCGGCCACTTTTCGTTGTACAGGTTGAACACCGGATGGACGGCGCACAGGTCCATGTGCGCGTCGAAGTAGGAGTCCAGCGTCCCGACGTCACGCCAGTAGCCGGCATCCCGCTCGGTCGCGCCGGGCACCTCGTTCTCCAGGAAGTCGTAGGCGTGCGCGCATCGCTGTCCTACCAGCAAGGGGATGATGTCGCCGCCCATGTCATGCAGGCTGTCGTCGTTCGCTGCGTCCTTCCGCAGCGCCTCGACCAGCGCGTCACTAGTGAAGACGTAGTTGCCCATCGAGGCGAACGCCTCGTCCGGGTTGCCGGGCCGGGCCGGCGGGTCGGCCGGCTTCTCCAGGAACGCCTGCACCGTGCGCCCGTCGTTGCCGACCTCGATGACGCCGAACGCGGTGGCATCCGCGCGCGGCACCGGGATGGCTGCCACGGTTGCCGCCGCGCCCGACTCGACATGCTGCCTGATCATCTGGCCGGGATCCATCCGGTAGACGTGGTCAGCGCCGAAGACGGCGACGATGTCCGGCCGGTCGTCGTAGATCAGGTTGAGCGACTGGTAGATAGCATCGGCGGAGCCGGTATACCAGTGCGGGCCGCGCCGCTGCTGGGCCGGCACCGGCGTCACGTAGTTGCCGAGCAGGCTGCTCATCCGCCAGGTCGTGGTGATGTGCCGGTCGAGGCTGTGGCTCTTGTACTGGGTCAGCACGCAGATACGCAGGCACCGCGCGTTCACCAGATTGGACAGCGCGAAGTCCACCAGCCGGTAGAGGCCGCCGAACGGCACGGCCGGCTTGGCCCGGTCAGCGGTCAGCGGGGCCAGCCGCTTGCCGGCCCCGCCCGCCAGCACGATGCCCAGGACCCGTGGCTCGGCCATGTCGCACCTCCAGGAGCATCGGTCCGGGATCTACCCCGCCGCAGCCGTCCGATTCGGCAATTCAGCGGGGTTGTCGGCCTTGCGCTCCCAGTGTTGCCCTATTGCCGCCGCGGACGTAAGGGCACGGGCCGATGCGGCCGGGAATCTTGCCCGTAGCGGCTCCGCACGCGCGGGCAGTCAGCTTTTATTTATAACGCGAATCTTCGACTGCGGGTGTCCGAGGCCTGCCCAGTCATCCATGACGCGGGCCCGCAGGCCGTGCCGGGCGGCCAGTGCCACTAGTGTCTCGGTCCGGTAGTAGAAGTCCTCGCGAAGCACCTGATGCTCCTCGCCGGTCGTCCGGTCGAAGGTGAAGTCGAAGAAGCCGCCGGCCGCCATCACCCGGCCGACGCTGGCCAGGCATTCGTCGATCACCTCGGCTGGCGAATGCGAGAACACGCTGTGCGCGTGCACCACGTCGAACTGCCCGGCGGGCAGGAACGCGAACCGCATGTCCCTGACCAGCGTCAGGTGCGGCAGCTTCCGCTGCAGGCCGAATTCGGCGATCGTGTCCTCCGCCGCGAGCAGGATGTCGGGCGAGATATCGATGCCGTAGTAGTTCCCGGCGTCCAGGTAATCGATGAACAGCCGGCCCGCCCGCAGGTTCCCGCAGCCGATCTCGAGCATCTGCATGCCCGGCTTGAGGCCGTGCCCGAGCAGGTACTCGAACTGCAGCTGGCCGACCTTCAGCCAGGATTCCCGGGTCTTGCTGCCAACCGCGCCGGCCTGACTGCGCGACGCGTCTGACCGCATCACCGCCCGGTAGTAGCTGAGGTGATCGTGCGTGCGCAGGCCGAGCCAGGCGTTGCGACCGCGACGGCGCGCGTACGCCGCGATGCGACCAGGGTGCCGGATGGCATAGCCGGCCTTGTACGACAGCTTCGAGCGGTTCTGCGCGGTCATCGCAGCCAGGCTAGGGCGGTTGGCGCTGTGTTACCAGTCGCATACCGAATGCATGCTGTGGCCTGACCTGCCCATGGCCATCGGCCCGGCTGGCGCTAGTCCGCGGTCCCGCCAGTGCTGGCGGCGGCCCTTGCGGCTGCGCTGCGCATGCGGGCCGCCACCGCCCGGGTGGCTAGCAGGCGCGCCGCCTCCATGCCGACGCCCATCACGACGGACCAGCCGAGCGCTTCCTTAAGGGCTACGTCGGGATCTTTCGGTGCCCTTGGCTGCCATCCGAAGTTCCTTCCTGCTGATCGTCCGAGGATCATCCCATGGGACCGCCGGCGGCGCGCGCAGCCGGACGTGATCTCTCGATCGCGGCAGCCAGCTCGGCCGGGTGCCTGGTGCCGACCAGCCAGTAGGGCGGAGCCACCGGCCGTCCGCTGACCTCGATATAGACGGCGAGCTTGAGGTAGGGCCTGATGAGCATGAACGCTGCCGGATCCGCGCGCGGGCCGCGCATCGCGCGGGCTTGCGCCTCGTCCAGTGGCGTTACCTCACCTGCCGCCTGCAGCGGCAGCACGGCCTTTCCTGCGCGCAGCGTCCCGTCCGCTACCTCGACCGAGCTGCCGCCCCAGATCAGCAGCGCCGCTGCGCAGCCGCCGACGGTTACGGCATAGACCGCGATCGCGACTCCGGCGCTGAAACCGGCCCACAAGGTGCTGCCGAGAATGGCCGCGCAGAGCAGCCCGAGCACCCAATATGAGGCCGGAACGCGGAGCCGTTCGCGGTAGTTGCGCATGCGGCCACGGTAGTTGGTTACATGGGAGGCATGACTGGCCGATGGGCGCGGCGGGGCAGCGCAGATCATGGTATGCCGGATCTCGCGGCGCCAGCCGGGGCCGGTGGCACCGATGATGGTGCCGCTGACGGTGCTGCTGACGGTGCCGCCGTCCGGCCTGCGGCGGCTGACTCAGCTCATGGTGTGCCGGATCTCGCGGCGCCAGCCGGGGCCGGTGGCACCGATGATGGTGCCGCTGACGGTGCCGCCGTCCGGCCTGCGGCGGCTGACTCAGCCTCGTCGTCGACCGGTGACGGCACCGCCACCGCTGACATGGCTGACGCTGCCACGGCTGGCGCTGACATGGCTGGCGCTGCCACGGCTGGCACTGCCACGGCGGCCATGTCCGGTGCCGCTGCGCCGCAGGCCGCTGACGGCGCGGAGCCAGCGGCCCATCGGGATCATGCCGGGGCTGCCGCCGCGGACCGGCCCGCCAGTGTGGCAGGCAGGCTCCGCGCGGCCGTGCTCAACCTCAGGCAGCGCGCGCAGGCCGTCGCGGCTCCGCAGGCCGTCCGGCCTCCGGAGGCCGTCCGGCCTCCGGAGGCCGTCCGGCCCCCGGAGGCCCAGCCCCCGGAGGCCCAGCCCCCGGACGCGCGGTGGCCGGTCGGCGGGCCCCGGGACGACGGCCCGGCTGAAAACGGGGCGGGCACCACGACGGTGCCCCGGTTCCTCCAGCAGGCGGCCGCCTGGTCCTGGCGGATGCTCCTGGTCGGCCTGCTGATCTATGTCGCGTTCCGGGTCGCAAGCGCGCTGCGCCTGGTGGTACTGCCCTGCATGGCCGCGCTGCTGCTCACCGCCCTGCTGCAACCGGTCACCGCGCGACTGCGGAAGCTGGGCATGCCCTCGCTTGCCGCGACCTGGTGCACGGTCCTGGCCGCGATCGCGGTGCTGGCCGGCGCGGGCACGCTGGCGGCCAACCGGGTGACCGCGGACTATCCGAGGCTGTCCGCCGAGGTCAGGCACACGGCGCACCAGGTGCAGCTCTCGCTGGCCGGCTCGCCGTTCCACCTCAGCAGCGTCCGGCTGCAGCAGTACTCCAACGAGCTTGTGCAGTTCCTGACGCAGCACAAATCGCTCGTCGCTGGCACGGTGGTGACCGGCGGCAAGATCTTCCTTGAGCTGCTTACCGGGCTTGTGCTCACCCTTTTCATCACGTTCTTCCTGCTCAAGGACGGCGAGCGGATCTGGTCCTGGCTGGTGAGCGCGCTGCGGCCGGCCGCAAGGAGGCGGGCAGACAAGGCCGGCCTGGCCGCTTGGGCCGCGCTGATGAACTACGTGCGCGGCACGACGGCCGTCGCGGCAATCCACGCGATGTCGATCGGGCTTGCTCTCTGGATCCTGGGCGTGCCGCTGCTCGTGCCGCTGATCATCGTGGTCTTCCTGGCCGCGTTCGTGCCGCTGGTCGGGATCCTGGTGGCCGGGGCACTGGCGATCCTGGTGACCCTCGGCACCAAGGGCTGGCTGGCGGCGGTGATCCTGCTCGCCGTGTTCCTGCTGGAAAACCAGATCGAGGGCCACCTGCTCCAGCCGCTGGTGGTGGGCCGGATCGTCCGGCTGCACCCGCTCGCGATCATCCTGGTGCTTGCCGTCGGCGGCATCGTGGCCGGCATCGCAGGCGCGATCGTCGCGGTGCCCGCCGCGGCCGCGGTCTCTTATGCCTGGCCCTACCTGCGGAGCGAGGAGGCAACGCCGCCCGGTGAGCCGTGACCGCCAGCCGGGCACGCCACCGGTACGCCGACTGGCCCCGGCCCGGGGTAGGGTCGCGTCCGTGGACGCTGCCCGCAGGACGCACCCGATGCCGCTCGCGAGCGCCGCACCAGACGCGGTGCACGTCCTGATCAGGCGGCTGGATCCGGGCATTCCGCTGCCCGCGCTGGCCCATCCTGGGGACGCGGGCGCCGACCTGGTCGCCGCCGCCGACGTCGAACTCGGGCCGGGCGAGCGGGCCGTGGTGCCTACCGGCGTTGCCGTCGCCCTGCCGGACGGATACGCAGCGTTCGTGCATCCGAGGTCCGGCCTGGCCGCCCGGCACGGCGTAACGATAGTGAACGCGCCTGGCACCGTGGATGCGGGGTACCGTGGCGAGATCAGGGTGACGCTGCTCAACACTGACGCCGCCAAGCCCGTCCGCTTCCAGCGCGGCGACCGGATCGCACAGCTGGTGATTCAGCGAGTCGAGCACGCGGTGTTTCATGAAGTCGGTTCCCTTCCCGGGTCTGCCAGGGGGGACGGCGGCTTCGGATCCACCGGCGGACACGCCGCGACGGCCGGCCTGGCCGACCGCAAGACGGCCGACGGCAAGACGGCCGACGGCAAGGCGGCCGACGGCAAGACGGCCGACGGCAAGGCGGCCGATGGCAAGGCCGAAAGCAAGACGGCCGACAGCAAGACGGCCGACGGCAAGGCCGAAAGCAAGACGGCCGACGGCAAGACGGCCGACGGCAAGGCGGCCGACGGCAAGGCGGCCGACGGCAAGGCGGCCGATGGCAAGGCCGAAAGCAAGCCGGCCGACAGCAAGACGGCCGACAGCAAGACGGCCGACGGCAAGGCCGAAAGCAAGACGGCCGACGGCAAGACGGCCGACGGCAAGGCGGCCGACGGCAAGACGGCCGACGGCAAGGCCGAAAGCAAGACGGCCGACGGCAAGGCGGCCGACGGCAAGGCCGAAAGCAAGACGGCCGACGGCAAGACGGCCAACGGCAAGGCCGACGGCAAGATGGCCGACAACAAGATGGCCGACAACAGGATGGCCAACGGCGAGATAGCCGACGGCAATACGGCCGGCCTGGCCGATGGCAACGAGAATAAAGCGACAAGGTAAGGAGCGTGCCGGGTGTTCCGACGGCGCCGCCGTGAGGATGCGGCACAGCCCGGATTCGAAGATGACGCTGCCCAGGATGACCTGGAGGCCGGCGGCGGCCCGGACTTCTCCGGCGGCCTGGCTGGCGACGAGGACCTGGCAGCGGACGCGGACCTGGCGGACGACGGCGGCCGCGCCGACTCGCCGGATGATACTGCCGGTGACGATGACGCGGCCGGGGCGCAGTCGGGTCCGTGGGACGTGGCCGGGCGCTTTCCGGCCCGGGAGCGGATGGACTTCGGCAGCCTGCAGATCCCGGTCCGGGAGGGGCTCGAAGTCCAGATCAACATGGCCGAGGATCAGGGCGTGTGGATCGCGGTGCTGCGTGGCGAGAACGGCCTGCAGCTGCAGGCCTTCGCCGCACCCAAGACCAGCGGGCTGTGGGACGAGGTACGGCAGGAGATCGCCGAGGAAGTCGCCAAGTCTGGCGGCGACAGCGAAGATGCCGACGGCCCGTTCGGCCCCGAGCTGCACGCCCGCGTGCATACCGGGGAGCCGGGGCAGGCCCGCACCCAGAAGCAGCCGGTCAGGTTCCTCGGCGTGGACGGGCCCCGCTGGTTCCTGCGCGGCGTGATCAGCGGCCCGGCCGCGCGCCATCCCGAACTGGCCAGGCCTTTCGAGGAGGTCTTCGCGGACGTGGTCGTGGTGCGCGGCGACCACCCTGCGCCGCCCAGGGACCTGCTGGAGATCAGGCTGCCGGAAGAGGCGCGGGCGGCGCTGGAGGAGCAGATGGCGGACGGCGGTGACGAGCCGCCGAACCCGTTCGAGCGCGGCCCGGAGATCACCGAGACCAGGTAGCGGCCTTCGCCCGGCTGCCGCGCGCAGTGGGCCCACCGGGCAGCGGGCTCTGCGCGGGGCGCGCCAGGCGGGCGGCGGGCTCTGCGCGGGGCCCGCCAGCCGGCGGCGGACCGTCGGCTTAGTGTTCGCCGTGGAGCAGCTGACTGAGCTGGTGCTCGACGTCCTCGCTGGTCACGAACAGCAGCTCGTCGCCGCCTTCGAGCGGGTCGTCGTTGTTCGGGACGATGACCCTGCCGTCCCGCAGGACGGCCACGAGCGCCGTGTCGGCCGGCCAGTCGATGTCGCCGATCCGCCGGCCGGCCAGCGGCGCGTCCGCGGGCATAGTCATCTCGACGAGGCTCGCCTCACTCTGCCGGAAGGTCATCAGCCGGACCAGGTCACCGACGCTGACCGCCTCCTCGACCAGCGCGGAGAGCAGCCTCGGGGTGGAAACCGCGACGTCGACCCCCCATGACTCGTTGAACAGCCACTCGTTGCTCGGGTGATTGATCCTGGCCACCACCCGCGGGACCCCGTACTCGGTCTTGGCAAGCAGCGAGACGACGAGATTGGCCTTGTCGTCGCCGGTGGCAGCGATCACCACGTTGAACCGCTCAAGAGATGCGTCATCCAGCGAGCTGATCTCGCAGGCGTCCGCAAGCAGCCACTCCGCCCGCGGGACGCTGTAGACCTTGATGGCCCGCGGGTTCTTGTCGATCAGCAGGACCTCGTGCCCGTTCTCGAGCAGTTCCTTGGCGATGGAGCGGCCGACCGCGCCCGCCCCGGCGATGGCTACCCGCACGTCAGTGACCGCCCTTACCCGGCGCGGCCGGCTGGCAGAAGACCGCCGCGATCCGCTCGATGTCGCCCGCACGGGCGATGACGTACAGCACATCGCCCTGCTGCAGAACGGTGCCCGGCTCGGGCAGCATGGCCTCGCCGAGCCGGGAGATGAACGCGATGCGGGTGCGGGCCGCCTCTTCCAGCGTCTCCACCTTCTCGCCCAGCCAGCCGTCCGAGCAGGCCACCTCGGCCAGCACGACGGTGCCGGTGGGATCCCGCCACAGCGGCTCCGAGCCTTCCGGCAGCAGCCTGCGCAGCATCTGGTCCGCGGTCCAGCGCACGGTCGCCACGGTGGGGATACCGAGCCGCTGATACACCTCGGCCCGGCGCGGGTCATAGATCCGTGCCACGACGCGGTCCACGTTGAAGGACTCACGGGCCACCCGCGCCGCGATCACGTTCGAGTTGTCGCCGCTGCTGACTGCCGCGAAGGCGTCGGCTCGCTCGATGCCGGCCTCGATCAGCACGTCCCGGTCGAAGCCGATGCCGGTGATCTTGCTGCCCTTGAAGCTTGACCGGAGCCTGCGGAACGCCTCCGCATTCTGGTCGATGACCGCAATCGAGTGCCCCTTGTCCTCGAGGATGTGCGCGATGGTCGAGCCAACGCGTCCGCATCCCATGATCACGATGTGCACGGTCTTCCCTTCAGCAAGAACTACGCCTGATCAAGGTATGCCCACCCGCACCGTGCTGCCAGCCCGGCAGACCCCGATGAACTCCCCGGTGACCGGTCACGGGAGCATAGTGCAATGAGCGTGCCCGCCGGGCAGCCGCCCAAGGCGGGTGACCTGCTTGACCTGGATGTCGGCGAGGTCGTGCACGGCGGCTGGTGCATCGGCAGGTCAGCCCAGGCCGGCGGCCGGGTAATCTTCGTGCGGCACGCGCTGCCCGGCGAGCGGGTGCGTGCCGTGATCACCCAGACCACCTCGAAGTTCGCCAGGGCCGACGCGACGGCGATCCTGACTGCCGCGGCCGACCGGGTCGAGCCGCGCTGCCCGCATGCCCGGCCGGGTGGCTGCGGCGGCTGTGACTGGCAGCATGCCAGCCTGCCCGCCCAGCGCGCGCTCAAGGCCGCAGTCGTCCGCCAGCAGCTGCGCCGTATCGCCGGCATCGACCGCGACGTGCTGGTCGAGCCGGTGGACGGGGACGCCGATGGCCTCGGCTGGCGGACCAGGGTCAAGTTCGCCATCCGGCCCGATGGCACCGCAGGGCTGCGCAAGCACCGCTCTCATCAGATCGTCGCGATCGATGCCTGCCCGATCGCGCACCAGCAGGTCGCCGCGGCCGGCGTGACCCGGCGGCGCTGGCGCGGCGCCCGATCGGTGGAAGTGGCCGTTGCGCCCGAGTCGGGTGACCGCGCGCTGATTGTCTCCGGTGGTTCCATCCGTTCTAAATCCTGGCCCGATTCCGCCGCGGACTCGGTGCTCGTGCCGGTGCGCGCCGGCGGGCTTACCGCGTTGCGCGGCAGCGGATTCCTGTACCAGCAGGCCGCCGGGCGGGCCTGGCGGGTAGCGGCGGGTACGTTCTGGCAGGTCCACCCCGGCGCGGCCAGCGCACTCGCCGCGGCAGTGCTCGGCGCGCTGGCGCCGCGGCCCGGGGACGTGGCGCTGGACCTGTACTGCGGCGCCGGACTGTTCGCGGGCGTGCTGGCCGAGGCAGTCGGGCCGGATGGCACCGTCATCGGGATAGAGGCGGACACGTCAGCGGTGCGCGACGCCCGGCACAACCTGCGGTCGACGCCGTGGGCCCGGGTGCACAAGGGCGATGCGGCGACGATGCTCGCCAGGTACGGCGTGTCCAGCGCTTCGCTGGCCGTGCTCGACCCGCCGCGGACCGGTGCCGCGCGCCAGGTTGTGGAGCTGCTGGCGGCGGCGGGGACTGACGCAACCTTGAACCGGATCGCGTACGTGTCCTGCGACCCGCCGACGCTCGCGCGCGACCTGGCAATCTTCGGCGAGCACGGCTGGGACCTGGCGGCGCTGCGCGCGTTCGATGCCTTCCCGATGACCCATCATGTGGAGTGCCTGGCCACACTGACGCGCTGGTAAAGCTGTCTGGCGCCGGCTTAGCGGTGCCAGCGCGGCACGGCTGGCGGCTGCTCGCCGGCCATGTCCGGTTACTCCCCGGCCTGGCCGGGCTGCTCCCCGGCCTGGCCCGTTACTCCCCGGCCTGGCCGGGCTGCTCCCCGGCCTGGCCCGTTACTCCCCGGCCTGGCCGGTTTCCTTGGCCTGGAGCGCCGCCTCGACTTCGATATTGAGCTGGATCTTCTCGCTCACCATCACGCCGCCACCCGGGATCGCCATGTTGGCCCGGATGCCGAAGTCGGTGCGGTTGATCTCGCCAGTGGCCGAGAAGCCGGCCCGGGTGCCGCCGAACGGATCCGGGCCGAAGCCGTTGACCTCGACTGCGAGCTCGACCGGGCGGGTGATGCCGCGGATGGTCAGCTCACCATCCACGATGAGGTTGCCGCCGTCCTGGCGGATGCCGGTCGAGCGGTACGTCATCGTCGGGTGGTTAGCCGCGTCCAGGAAGTTCTCGCCGCGGACGTCGCTGTCGCGCTGCTCGTTGCTGGTGTCGAGCGAGGTCGTGTCGATGGTCGCGGTGGCCGTTGACTGCATCGGGTCTTCGGCCGTGTGGATCTGCCCCTCGAACTTGGTGAAGTTCCCGCGAACCTTGCTGACCATTAGGTGCCGGGCGACGAAGCCGATATGAGAATGCACGGGGTCGATGTCCCACGTGCCAGCAATGTAACCGGGTATCTCGACAGCGTGTGCCGTCATAGTGTCTCCTTGGTTCTCAGAGGTATGACGGTTACTGGACCATACAAGGTACTAATCCAGAACCAGGATCAATCCTCTTGAGGGCGGCCAGCGCCGCGCAAGACGGCACATAAAGCTGCCTAAGGCACCCGGAGGTAACCAATGGATCCTGCCACCGCAGCCGCGTCTGCTGGCGTAGCCGATTCCGCCAGGCCGGTCGCCCCTGCTGATCCAGCCGAGTCCGGCTCCGCCAATCCGGCCGGGCCGGGCGCTGCCAATCCGGCCGGGCCGGGCTCGCGGCCCGTGTCCGTCAGGCCAACCGGGTCCAAGCTTGCCGCAGGGCCCAGCGGGCCAGGTGCGTCCACGGTCAAGTGCCGGGTACGGGAGATTCTGGGCCGGGTCGGCGACAAGTGGTCGCTGTTCGTCATCTTCCGCCTTGGCGACGGCCCGCAGCGGTTCACCGCGCTGAAGCGCTCCGTCGAGGGGGTCAGCCAGCGAATGCTGACGGTGACCCTCCGGGGGCTCGAACGCGACGGCATTGTCAGCCGGACTATGTACCCGGTTATGCCGCCGCGGGTCGACTATGCGCTCACCCCGCTCGGCCACACCCTGCTTGACGCCGTCGGTGCGCTCATGGCCTGGGCAGACGAGCATCTCGTTGAGGTAGATGCCGCCCGCGCCGCGTACGACGCAAGCCCAGCCCGCGGCGGCCACCACGCAACCTCCACGCCCGACGCCCGCGACACAAGCGCCCGCCTCTTTGCCACTTCAACCTCATCAGCCCCACCAGCAGCAAAGGCAGGGTCGCAGTGATTAGCGGTTAACATCTGTCCGGCAGAAACCGGATAAATGTTAACCGCTGTCGATGAGCTGGCCTAAAGAGCAGCCGGGCGAGGCGGCGGGACCTCACGCGGGGCAGCGCCGACGCAACCACCTGCCACTCCAACCTCGTCAGCCCACCAGCAGTAGCAGCACGGGGCGGCGGGCGCGCGGGGGCGGACGCGCACGGGCGGCGAGCGCGGGGGGGTGGACGCGCACATGCGGCGGGCGCGCAGGGCGGGCAAACAGGCGGGGAGCGGGCACGCGATGGGCGGGGACGCGGGGGGCGGGGACGCACAGGCGGCTCTTACCACGCCGCTGGGTTTGCCGGGATTTTATCCACAACCGTGACAATGGTTATCCACAGTCTTGACCAGCGCTGTCCCACGGCTGGCCGGCTGAGCGACGCTGATGCTCATGACCGGCCAG
>WNGK01000916.1_pt1 | contig 35131 bp, 23 predicted proteins | sample 5400601 | NCBI WGS metagenome assembly WNGK01 (sample SAMN13153376, study PRJNA577476) | soil metagenome | isolation source: 60 cm soil or saprolite under Garry oak tree replicate 1 | place: USA:California | collected 2016-06-15 | reverse complement strand
CTTTTAGAGCAAAGGTAATTGAGGAGTATCCTGTGGTCGCAAAAGTTCCGTTGCTATAACCAAACTGGAGAGCAGCCCAAGAGCCTGTTGGCTGAAAAGAGATGCATTTTGTGCCTGAAAAGGCAGGCGTGGAAGTGGAGTTGAAATCAGCAGTGCCGGAATATGACCAGTTTGCCCAATTATTTCTAAGTTGGTCATCATATAAATACCAGGATACCGCGGGTGGGGACGCCGGGGGTGGGGACGCCGGGGGTGGGGACGCCACCTGGGTCGTGGCGCTCGCGACGTTGCTGTAGGGCGAGCTTCCGGCTCCATTGTTCGCCTTTCCGCGATAGTAGTAAGTTGTTCCCGCCGCAAGACCGGTATCGCTGGAGCTCGTCGTACCCGCCGGCAGCGTGAAGCTCGTTATCGATGAGAAGGCGCTTGTCAGAGCGCGTTCGACAATGAAGTTCGTCTCGTCTGTCGAGTTGTCGGTCCAGGTGAGGTTGATCTGGCTTGCCGAAACGGCCGTGGCGCCGAAGCCGCTGGGAGCGTAGGGCACAGTGCCGCTGACAACGATGAATTTATTGAGGATGTTCGCGGTAGTCTGCTGCATGCGCGTATCGACCATACCGGCTCTGTCGAGCGCCCACGCCCAGGAAATCGTCCCTGCCCCGAAGACCCATGCGCCGCTCGGCGCCTGGTAAATTGAGGAGTTCGAGTAATCAGGCGCCCCGTTATTACTGTAATTCGTGACCGGTGACCGGGAAAGGAGTGTGTAACTGCTGTTGATATACGCAGGCTGCGGATACTCGCTCATGTAGCGGTCCGTCTCGTAGCCGACGACTCTAGGAACGCTATCGCCGTCGCGAAATCCGGTGCCACTATAAGCCCAGTGCGAGCTATTGGTAACGACATAGGGGACAGTCTGGTCGATGTCGGGACTGAGCCAAGCCGTGGACTGGATGCCGATAAGACGCTGCTCAGGACGGTTGAGATAAGGATTGCGCCATCGGACCGTCGTTGTTGGCCCTTGCACGGGGTCGAGAGCCTCCTTGTAACAGACGAGCACACGGTTCGGGGCTGCCGTTGCCGTTGCCGGCTCGAATCGGACTTGCCAGCTCACAGCGTTGGCTGCGAAGAAGCCGAGGTTCACTCCCAGGTCTCTTGCCCGTTCCGCGCTGTCGACCATCGCTTTGGACCAGTACTCGTCGTGGCCGACTGAGAGAAACGCCTTGTGATTGAGGAGTCGTTCGCCATTGGCGTGTGTGTCGATGTCCGTCGAGTAGGTCACGTCATAGCCGGACCGCTCGAGCCATCGCACGAAATAGATCTCCCAGGTAAGGAACCCTCCATCGCCAGACTTCAGGTACGGCCGGTCGAAAGAAACCTTCACTGCGCGCGTAGTCCCCGCGATCGTGTTGGCACCGTAGCTGTTATATTCGTAGAGGCTTTTGCCGCTGCCATCATTCGGGTAGTTGTTATATGCCTGGAAAGTCGTCACGCTCTCCTGGTAGAGCAGGTCGGAAACGCGCGAGTCGTCTCGGATCACGAAGTTGATGTAGTTCTGGTAGTTCTGCGAATTCGTGAGGAGTACGAAGTAGATCCCGGAGGTCCAGGTTGTTGGCACCGTGAACGTGTAACTCGGCACCCACGCGCACTCGATTAGTCCCGTGCTGGCGTTGATGGGACAGGCGGACTGCTGACTCCCGCCGATCGGCCCAATCCGCTGCATGAAACGGCCTCCCAGGCCCTGATACCAGCCGATTCGATAGATGTCCATCGTGTACGACTGGGCGGGATTCACGCTGACATAGAACGTGATCGCTTCACCTTTGTTCACGCTGGTCGCCGAGGCGTATCCCTTGATCTGTTTGCTCGCATCGTTTGCCGTCTGATAGCCCGATCGCGAGAGCTGCCACTGATCGGTGCCCGGCTGCTGGTTCTCGAGGACAATCGGGTTAGCGGCGGCCGCCGATCGAGAAGCGGAGCCGACCATGAGACCGAGCGAAAGGAGAAGCACGATGCTGAGTAGCAGCGTCTTCCGGCGGAGATGTCCGCGATTCAGGTTTACGGCGGGTACCACTCTAATCCTCCTTACTGAACCGATCGTGAAGGATATGAGGGTCAGGCGCGCTCAGTGGCCGATTCGGGCTTCCCCTTCGGTAACAATGGCCCAAGCGTGCCGCCAACCAATGGCACTTTTGAGAGCGAAAGGATGCTCTTTTGTACCTACGTTGTCGCGGCAGAATTCGTGTTTTTTACGACAATTTTCGTCTTTTTTTGGGGCAAAACTGAATTTTCTATGAAGCTTTGTTCTTGAATTGGTGCAGAACGTCTCTCTTGAAGTCGCGTGCCCTCGTGCGAGCGTGCTTCTTGAAGACTCGCTGAAATGTCCTCAGATTTTGGAACCCAACAGCGAAGCCGATGGTGGAAATTGGCTGCTCTTCTTTTCGTATCGCGTCTATTGCCTTCTCAACACGGACGATGTCCGTCCATTCCTTAAAACCAATACCGACGTTGCGGCTGAACACTTTCGAGAAGTGTTTCGTTTCCAAGCCGGCTAGCCTCGCGGCGTCTGACAAGGAAATCGGTTCGGAATAGTTTTTCTCGAAGTACTCACGAACTTTCTTTAAGGCGGGAAAATAATTGAATGCCTCCGTGTTGATAGGCTTGCTTGACCACAGCATGTTTCGCATTCTCCTGCTTATCGCGCATTTCGCTTTCCGCCTCCTGACGGTCTGCGAAGCGGCGACGTCGCAACTCTTCCGAGCCAGCCCTCAAGGAGATTACTTCGGGACGGAGGAAAAATTTCCAACCCCTTTGAATTCTTCCTCCGTGCCGAAATGACCGCTAGTCGACGCGAGGTTGTGCAGGTGCCGCTCGTGGTGGATCGGGTATCGCGAAGGCGATCACTTGCCCGGGCGTTTGAGTGGCGGGATCACCGGCAGCGGCAAACACGATGTATTGCTTGCCTCGAAGCATGTACGTCATTGGCACACCGCTTTGAGGGCCCACCGGTATCTTGGTTTCCCAGACAATCTGGCCATTCTTCTTGTCGTAGGCGCGGAACATTGGCTGGCCGCCATAACCTTCGCCCGCGAACAAGAGCGTCTTCGTAACCACGATTCCTGCACGCGATTGGCTGCCGGTTTTCGGAATGTTGATTCCCTTCAAGAGTGGATGATTCTTCACCTCCGGCGGCGTGTCGCCGTTGGCGATTTGCCAGGCGATCTCGCCCTTGTTCAGGTCGATCGCTGTAATCCGGCCGTAAGGCGGTTTAATAATCGGCAGTCCTTGAATTGATGGCGCAACGCTACCCGTGCCGATCATCTGGATGTCCGTCTGGCCCGGTTGCGGCGTCGTCAACCCGTAGACTGCGGTATCCGTCCTTGTTGCTGAACCAATGTACAGGTAGCCCGTTTCGGGATCTACGGCGCCACCTTCCCAATTTGCGCCGCCAGAACCCGGAAACGTGAGTGTACCCTTTGCGCCTTTCGATTTATCGACGACGGAGGGCGGTGTGAACAGAGGGCCAAGCTGATAGCCTTCGACAGCCTGCAGCGCCATTTGCTTCAGCGCGGGTGTGAAATCGATCAGGTCGTCGTTCGTGAGTCCCTGGCGATCAAAGGCGGGCGGTTTTGTCGGGAAAGGTTGAGTCGCCGAAGTCCGCTCGCCTGGGGCGGTGGATTGCGGAACAGGGCGTTCCTGGATCGGGAAGACGGGTTGACCGTTGGTGCGGTCGAACACGTATGCGAAAGCCATCTTCGTCAGTTGCACGACCGATTTGACCGGTCTTCCACCAACATTCAGGTCAACCAGAATCGGCGCCGACGGCGGATCGTAGTCCCAGACGTCGTGATGAACGAGCTGCTGGTGCCAGATCCGTTTTCCCGTCTTGATGTCGAGGCACACGATTGACGACGAGAAAAGGTTGTTCCCGGGACGGGGCCCTCCATACTGGTCACCCGTTGCGCCTTCAACCGGCAGATACAGGTATCCCAGGTCCTCATCCACAGAGAACGGTGCCCAGGCTCCGGTGTTGCCCGAATATTCGTTGGAGTTGTTCTGCCAGGTGTCGGCGCCAAACTCGCCTTTGCGTGGAATGGTGTGGAACGCCCAAACTTTCTTTCCGGTGCGTACATCAAACGCCAGAATATCGCCTTTGGGGAACTTCATGGATTTGGGTGCACGGCCGTTCTCCAGTGATGTGGGGACGACAATGACGTCGTGGGAAACCAGCGGCGGGGAGGTGTTCATGAGATGACCAATGGCGGGATTCAAATTCGCGTCCTTTTCCACTTCGTTCAAGAGATCGACGATGCCGTCCTTTCCGAAAGTCGGAATCTGGTGGCCAGTCTTGGCATTCAACGCAACAAGCTGATATCCCGGTGTAGCGACGATGATTCGTTCCTCGCGCCCATCCGTCCAGTACGAAACTCCGCGGCTATTTCTTCGGGCGCCGCCTTCCAGCCGTTTGCCTTCGTCGATTCTCCATGTCCAGAGTGTTTCACCGTTAGCGGGATCCGTCGCGACAACAGCTCTCCGGTTTCCGGCTGTGAAGTACAAAACACCGTTGACCATGAGCGGCGTCGTTTCGGTCTTGTATTCCGGCCCGCTGCCAAAATTGTCGGACCGCCAGATCCACGCGATCTTGAGATTCTTCACATTGTCACGATTGATCTGATCCAGCGGCGCGTAGCGTGTGCTGCCGGGGTCGCCGCCCCAGGAGCGCCATTCGCCATTCTTCGTGCCTTGCTGCCCGCTGATCGTTACAGCCCACAGCAGCAGGACGATCAACAACACCAAGCCTTTCGGTCGAAATAACTGTCGTGCCATGTTTTTCTCCTTAAGGTTTTAAGAGCGAGTCGAAGATATTCCTCGCTTTCTTCGAAGTCAAGAACGGTGGCGGCAGTTTTCCTCAATGCACTCTTGACGATACCGTTTCACCTTTTGTGTTCCTCTATGCCTCTTTGTGGTTGTAAAATGCCGCCAAATTGTTCATGGGGTAATTTCCCGACAAAAACCGTTCCTCACATCCGAGAAGGAGGAGAGCATGAAGCGTAATCTCTGCGTAGGTGCGATCTTTCTAACGCTTGTCGTTCTTTTGGGGGTTGGAAGCACCGTACTTGAAAAGAGAGCCGCTGTGGAAGCCGCCACAGTTATGGCGCCTAGATTCGAAGTGGACCCGCTGTGGCCGAAGCCGTTGCCGAACCATTGGCTCATGGGTCAGACGATCGGCGTATCGGTCGACGGCCAGGAACACATCTGGATCATTCATCGGGCAGGCTCGCTCGAACCAGGCGAACTGCACGCCACAACGAACCCGCCGACCGCTCAATGCTGCGCTCCGGCTCCGCCTGTTCTCGAATTCGATCAGGAAGGCAGCCTGATCGGGCACTGGGGCGGAAAAGCCGAAGGCTATGATTGGCCCGACTCGAATCACGGCATCACTGTTGACTACAAGGGTAACGTCTGGATTGGCGGAAACGGCCGAGGCCAACCGCCAGGCGGCGCTCGGGGAGGCGCGGGTCGCGGGCAGCCGGCTGGACAACGAGGCGAACTCAATGAGAATCAGACCGGCGGCGTTCAGGGCTATTTCAACGACGCCATGATCCTGAAATTTACGCAGGCCGGAAAGTTTCTGATGCAGATTGGTAAACCCGGTCAGAGCAAAGGCAGCAATGACACCGAGAACCTCCGGTTGCCCGCCAAGACGTTTATCGACAAGGTGGCGAATGAAGTCTACGTCGCCGACGGCTACGGCAACCATCGTGTGATCGTATACGACGCCGATACCGGCAAATACAAACGGCATTGGGGCGCCTATGGTCACAAACCCGAAGACGTGGACCTTGGCCGGTACGATCCTAACGCGCCTCCGCCTCAGCAGTTCCGCAATCCCGTCCACTGCGCCGAACTCTCGAACGATCGCTTGCTATATGTGTGTGACCGCGTGAACGACCGGGTTCAGGTGTTCAAGCCAGATGGCACGTTTGTGAAAGAAATGTTCTTCCAAAAACAGACCCTGGGTTCCGGCTCGGCGTGGGACATCGCATTCTCGCGGGATGCACAGCAGAAGTACATGTACCTTACCGATGGAGAGAACGACAGAGTCCACATCATCGAGCGTGAATCGCTCCAACTGTTGACGACTTTCGGCGAAGGCGGCCGCCAGCCCGGTGAATTCTACGGCGTGCACAGCATTGCCACCGACTCGAAGGGCAACATCTACACAACAGAAACCTATCGGGGGCAGCGCGTGCAGAAGTTCGTTTATAAAGGTCTGGCGCCGGTCACGAAGGAAGATCAGGGCGTGGTGTGGCCGAAAAAATAGGGAGTGATTTGGAGGGACGAGAGGTTCGGACCCCTCGTCCCCGAGCAATCGCGACATCGCAAATTGACTAAACGGAAAATCCGCATTGGAGGTTGGAAATTCGAAGTTCAGAGATCCTGATCTCGCGACAATTTGCAGCAAACGAGGAAAACAGAATGAGCTGGAATTCCCCTCCTTGGCGAAGGAGGGGTGGCTGCGCCCATCAATAAAATGTCGCGAAGCCACCTTAGCTGGGCGCAGACGGGGTGGTTCGTTCAACCTCCGAATAGATCTAACGGTAGGTTGAACGAACCACCCCGTCCGCGCCTTTTAAAAGAACGGGAATATTTTTTGATGGCGCGTCCACCCCTCCTTTGCCAAGGAGGGGAGTTCATGCAGCCCTGACAATTTGCAGTCTTCAATTTTCGAATCTTCAACCTCCAATGCGGATTTTCCATTAGTCAATTTGCAATATCGTACGGACGTTGCTTCCTATCGGTCCGGGAAGGGGGATGAGGATCAATGAGGGAATTCTTGTTCGCAGCTCGAATGCTGCTATGTCTGGTTATATCCACTCATGCATTCGCACAGACAAGTAATGCCACGCTCGGCGGAACCGTCTCCGACGCCACCGGCGCATTGATTCCCGGCGTAACGATTACGGCAACGAATATCGCAACCGGAATCGTTACGACCGTCACCAGCAACGAAGCCGGCGCATACCAATTCGCGAGCCTGCAGACGGGAACCTACCGGGTCAGCGCTGAACTCACCGGTTTTCAAACCCGGACCTACAGCGACGTTGTTCTTGGAGTGTCGCAGCAAGTCCGGTTGAACTTCACGCTCCAGGTGGGTGCGGTGGCGCAGGCCGTGGAAGTGACCGTGGCAGCCGACACGCTTTTAGCCACATCGTCGGCCTCGGTGGGTGCTGTGTTTCCGGAATACAAGGTGCGCGACCTGCCACTGTTGACGCGGAATGTAATCGATCTGGTCGGGGCGACGGCCGGAACCGTGGGAAGCAACTTTGCTGGCGGACGGCCCGGTCAAGTGAACACGACTCGAGACGGGATTGTGGTCTCGGATGGGCGGTATTTGGAAGCCAATGGCGCCTTCTCGACCACATACACCAGCCCAGACCTCGTCGAAGAAGTCCGCATCATTGTCGCGCCAGCAGATGCGGAGGCGGGGCGCGGCTCGGGGCAGGTTCAGATGGCGACACGGTCGGGAACCAACCAGTTTCGCGGCGCCGTGTTCTGGATGAACAGCAACTCTGCGCTTGGCGCCAACACCTGGTTCAACAATTTTAATGGGGTCGGCAAGGACTATCAGAACCGGAACCAGTTTGGAGGACGCATCGGCGGACCGATCATTCATAACAAGACGTTCTTCTTCTTCCTCTATGAGGGCCAGCGTTACGTCACCAAACAAATTTTTACGGGCAGTGTGCTAACGGCGGACGCGAGGAAGGGCATCTTCCGATTTTTCCCAGGAGTGGAGAACGGAAATGCTTTTGCGAGCAATCCGGTTGTGGATCTGCTGGGCAATCCCGTCACTCCTCGAGGGGCAACAGGTCCTCTTTCTTCGTTCAGCGTCTTCGGCCGCGATCCCGCTCGGCCGGGCTTTGACCCGTCCGGATGGATGCAACGGCTGATCGAAAGGATGCCGCTGCCCAACGATTTCACCACGTGCGGCCCGAACTTCCCGTCCGGCGCATCATGCGATGGCCTGAACACAGCGGGCTATCGATGGGTCCGCCGCATCGAGGGTCTGGAGGACAACACCGGAGCTTCACAAAACACCAACCGGAACCAGTACAATGTCCGCATCGATCATAGCTTCAACGCCGCCCACAAGCTCTCTTTCACCGGCACTCGGGAAAACAACTGTTGTATATCACCCGGGACCGCCCGCATTACCAACTGGCCCGGCGGGTACAGCGGCCACGTTATTCGGAACCCGGACGTTTACACCGCTGGATTGGTATCGACACTGTCGCCGACCATCGTGAACGAATTCCGCACCGGCCTGCGGCGCTCGCACTATTACAGTTGGGGATCGTATGCGCTGCCCGGCAAGGAAGGAGAGGAAGCGCGGGCGTTTCTTCCCCAGAGCAACGGGATTCTGTTGATTCCGAAACCAACGCTGTTCCCGGAGCACCTTGTCACGAACGGTGTAAACAGCACTCGTGGCCAGCGGAGTCCACTCTACATGTACTCGGACACCATTAGCTGGACTCGGGGCTCACATGCTTTTAAGGGAGGCGGGGAAGTCCGCTTCACAGGCTCGAACGGATTTAACGCAGAGGACATTGACGCTGTACGGGCCTTCTTTGGCCCTGGCGGAGTTCCGGTGAGAGGCATCGACAACACCGCCATCCAGGGTCTGATCGGCGCTAACCAAACAACGGCGCAAAATTTGCTAATCGATCTGGCTGGGTCATTCCAAAGGATCCGGGAAGGTTTTACGCTCGTTGACGCGAAGAATCCGCGATTTGTGGATAGCCGTGAATTGAAGGAGAAGTGGCGTTATTGGCGCCAGCGGGAGTTCAGTACATTTTTCAAAGACGATTGGAAGCTGCGTCCGAACCTCACACTCAACGTCGGCGTGCGATACGAATTCTACGGCGTGCCGTGGGAAGCGCAGGGTCTTGCGGGACGTCCCGTTGGAGGAACGAGCGGGCTGTTTGGGATTTCAGGCACCGGCTTCGCCGATTGGTGGAACCCCGGACGGCTGAATGGTTCCATAACGAAGGTGGAGCTTGTCGGCAAAAACTCACCTCAGCCGGACAAACAAATCTACAACAACGACTGGAACAACGTTGCTCCCGCTGTTGGCTTGAGCTGGTCGCTGCCCTGGTGGGGAAAGGACAAAACGATCCTGCGCGCGGGATATGGCGTCAGTTATCAGGGAGCGGTCACGTATATCGGTCTCGACGGCGCCGTCGGTAATCTCCCCGGAACGAACCTTTTTGTCGAGCACACGACGGCCAATTACTTGAACCTGTCGAACTTCACTCTGCCAGTCCCGCAGAGCACCGCGAAGCCGCTGGAGCCGATTCCACTAAACGATCGGCAGCAGACTATTCAAGGGTACGAAGATAACCATCCGAATCCATACGTTCAAAACTGGAACATCGAGATTCAGCGCGAACTCGCCCGCAACCTGACGCTGGAAGCCCGATATGTCGGAAGCAAAGCCACGAAGCTCTGGACGCCGTTTCCGCTCAACGACGTGAATATCTTTGAGAACGGAATCCTGAACGCGTACAACATCACACGGGCCGGCGGTGACGCGCCGTTGTTTGACCAGATGTTGCGCCGACTCGACTTGGGGTTGGGACCGGTGAATGGTACGACGGTCACCGGATCGGCGTCGCTGCGCCAGAACACGCTGTTCCGAGCGTTCATCGCCAACGGAGATATCGGCCAGTTTGCAAGCACACTGAATACTTCGACGACCGTCACCAATCAAGGCGGCGGGCTGGTCCGGAACGGTGAATTTCCCGAGAATTTCATTGTGGTCAACCCGCAGTTCCAAAGTGTCATACTGAATTCGAACGTGGGCAACTCCACGTATCACTCCCTGCAGTTGCAGGTGACCAAACGCCTGTCGCAGGGCTTCACGAATCAGCTGTCATACACGTGGAGCCGGACCCTAGGCCAAAGCGGTACGGGTGACACCAATCCGGACCGGACCGCAAATTATCGGAATCCCAGAAACATCGCTTTGGACAAAGGCCTCCTCAGTTACCACCGGACGCACGCCATCCGGAGCAGCGGCACGTTGGAACTGCCGTTCGGGCCCAACCGGCCGTTTCTCCACAACGCGCCGACGTTTGTAGAGCGGTTGGTCGAACGTTGGCAGTTCGGTGCGATCTTCAGTTGGAATTCCGGAGCTCCTATCGATATCCTTGCTTCCACATCGTCGATTACGGCTAGCACAACCACCATGACTCCGAACCTGGTCGGGAATTTTCCCAAGAGCACGGGGAAGGTTACGAAGCTGCTGAATGGCGTCACCTATTTCGATGGTCTCCACTTGGTCACCGATCCCACCAGAGGAAACGTTTCCGCGTTGCAGGGACTCCAGGGCGCATTCAGCAATCGCGCAATTGCAGATTCCCAGGGGCGACTTCTTTTGGTGAACCCGGCGCCCGGAGAAGTCGGCAGTCTGGGTGCCCATTGGATCGAAGGGCCGTCGAAGCTTGGCCTGGACATGAACCTCGTCAAGCGCGTGAGGATTGATGAAACAAAGGAGTTTGAATTGCGGCTGGACGCAATCAACATATTGAACACGCCGCAATGGGATAATCCCACGACCGACATCAACTCTCTCAACTTCGGGCGCATCATCAACGCGACTGGAAATCGAGCATTCATAATCAACGCTCGCGTGAACTTCTAACGAAACGCGGGCTAAAGCCCGCGACTACATTTAGGCCGAAACGCTCTGGCAAGCATGTAGTCGCGGGCTTTAGCCCGCGTTTAGACCTTATTCAGGCCGGCTAAAACTCGGAGGGAGGCCGGCCAGTTCCCGAAGCGTACCGGCGACATAATACCGCGCCATTTCTTTGCGCCAGTGCATGGCGAAATCGGTATTGTCCAGAGGTTTCGCAGGTTGGTATGCCGCTGCTGAGGCCTCGCGGATGGTGTCCTCGTTCAGCTTTTTCCCGGCAATAGCCTTCTCCGCGGCTACGGCCGGAATAGGATAAGAGCCAACGCCTCCCAGGACGATTTTGGCGTCCTCTACGGTTCCATCGCCTGCCAGCCGCAGACAGGCCGCCACGCCAAGAACCGGGAAATCGAACGAGCCTCGGCGGCGGAGCTTCCAATATGTGGCTCGCCAGCCGTTGGTTGGTGGAAGGTGGATCTCGGTCAGCAGTTCATCGGGCCGCTTGTTCAAGTGGCGGATTCCGTCGTCGTTATAAAGCTCCGACGCCGGTATCACCCTCTCTCCGGAACGTGAAACCAGCTTCACTTTCGCGCCAATGGCCACCATCACGGGGGCGCAGTCGCTCGACTGGACTGCCCAGCACCGAGGGCTAGACGGCGCGACCCAGCAGATTTCGCCGTCCTTCTTCATGCAGAAGTGGATCGCCTTGCGCCACTCATAGTTCTGGTCGTAGTAATTGCATCGCGTATCGAGCAGGAGGTTTCCCCCGATACTACCCATGTTGCGCAGCAGCGGTGTGGAGATCAACCCGGTGGCCTTCGCTACAACGGGATAGCCGCGTTGAACGCGGCGATCGTCGGTGACCTCGGTTAGCGTAAGACCCGCACCCAGGACCACGTCCTCTTTTAGTTTGCCCTTAATGGTGCGCAGTTCTTTGAGCTGCCCCAGTCCGATGACGATTTTCGGCGTCTGCTGGCGGCGCTTCATATTGGGATAGAGGTCTGTTCCGCCGGCCACAAACATGGCGTCCGGGCCGCTGTCGGCCATGACGCTGACGGCGTCTTTAAGAGATTTCGGCTGGATGTAACGAAACTTCGGGAGTCGCAACATTATTCATCTACACCTTCTCTGAGCGCCGGCAGTACACCAACTTGCGATGTCGTGAGTGGTTACCGACGGCGCTACTTTCGGGATAAAGCGGGCTCGCGTTCCACGGCCTTGCCGTCTCCGCCTTCAAAAGGCGTTCGCACAACAGTTGGGGCAGGCATCGGGCAAGTCGGGAAGACAGTCGGCCCATATCTGCCTTCCTGTCCCTTGGCTTTTGCCCGGATCGCTTTCAACACCTTATCGGGGGTGATTGGAATTTCATCGATGCGAACGCCTACCGCGTCATAGATGGCGTTGGCAATCGCGGGCGGAACAGGCAACTGCGGTCCCTGGCCCGCTTCTTTCGCTCCGAACGGTCCATTGGAATCGGGTTCCTCGACGAGATAAGTAATGACATCGCACATCTCGTGCGTGGTCGGACTCTTGTATTCGAGGAAAGACGGGAACTTGTGGACCAAATTCCGATTCCCCCGGTACACCATTTCTTCCATCAGGGCCTCACCGAGACCCATGTAGACGCAGCCTTCAATTTGCCCCACTGCCAATACGGGATTGATGGCCTGGCCAATGTCGTGTGCGATCCAGATTTTTGGCACCGTCACGATCCCGGTTTCCGGATTGACCTCCACCTCGGCGACTGACGCCGTACAACTAAAGGCCGGCGACGGACCGATTGTGGCTCCTTTGTATTTTCCGGGTGCGGCTGGCGGTTTGTAGGAGCCGGTCGTGCCCAGTGTGCCGAATTTTTCCTCGGCGAGCCAGACGGCGTCCACAAAACTCATTCCTTTTTCCGGATTCTCCGTATCAAAAACGCGGCGATCTGCAAACGTTAGCCTGCTGCCTGGAACTTCGAGTTTTTCCGAAACGGCCTGGCGCAAGATTTCTCGTGCTCGCTGGGCGGCCTGGATCGCAGCATTACCGGTCATGAGCGTAACGCGGCTCGAGTAGCTGCCCAGATCGACAGGAGTGAGATCGGTGTCGCCCGTGACGACTCGGATGTCAAAGGGATCAATCCCCAAAACTTCAGCGACAATGTAGGCGAGAATCGAATCCGAGCCTTGGCCGATCTCGACGGAACCACAAAAAACGCATACGCCCCCACTGCGATCCAGCTTCAATTGCACGCCAGAATGCGGCAACTTGTTGTAGTAGATTGGAGTTTGCGTCCCGGTCATGTAAGCGCTGCATGCGATCCCGACGCCTCTGCCGTGGGCCAGCTTCCGGAACTTGTTCTTCCAACCGGAGCCTTCCACCACTTTATCGATGCATTTACCCAATGCGAGAGTGCCGATCCGAATCCAATTGGCCGTAATGAAATTCGGCGGAACCGCATGTTGTTTGCGCATCTCCGCCGGGTCGAGCCCCAAGTGCTCGGCGATCCTGTCCATTTGGATTTCCTGGGCCCAGCGCGGCTGCGGAGTTCCGTGGCCGCGTTTCGGGCCGCAGGGAGCCTTGTTGGTGAAGACTCGCACGGCTTCAAATCTATAGTTCGGCAGTTTGTAGGTGGTTGGTTGAAGGATGCCGGTATAAAACGTGCTGGCCACACCGTGGCCTCCATAAGCGCCGCCGTCCAAAATCGTGCGATGGTGCATCGCAGTAATGGAGCCGTCTTTCTTGTATCCAGTCTTCGTGGACATGAGGACGGGATGCCGTCCGCGGTGGGCGTAGAAGACTTCTTCACGCGTTAAGCAGATCTTGACAGGGCGTCCCGTGATCATCGCCAGCTTGGAGACGGCGATCTCATGGTTAAAGGGATCGCACTTCCCTCCAAAGCCCCCTCCGTTCGGTGTTGCGATGACCCGGATATGGCTGGTGGGAAGACCGAGCACTTTGGCCAGGTGCCGATGCAGGTAGTGCATGTCCTGGGTGGAAGTCCACAGCGTGAGCTTGCCGTCATGGCTGAATTGGGCCAGGCTTGCATGCTGTTCCAAAGCAAGGTGTGTGCTGCCTTCGTAGAACGTGATGTCTTCCCGGACGAAGTCGGCCTCGGCGAAGCCTGCCTGTACGTTGCCGAATTCGTAGACTTGTCTCCGATGAATATTGCCTAGTTCGCCGTATTCATGGATGCGGGGCTCGGGCTTGTCAAACGCATCCTGGATCGACGTGATCGTCGGAAGCGGTTCATACTCGACCTCAATCAAGTCCAAAGCTTCGGTTGCCACATCTTCATCCACTGCGGCAATAGCGGCTACCGGATCTCCCACCATTCGCACTCTGTCGATGGCCAGAGCGTGCTCATCCTCGCTGACGGGAAGGGCACCGAACGTCGTCGGCAGGTCTTTTCCAAGAAGCACGGCCTTGACGCCCGGAAAGGCTTCCGCTTTCGAAATATCAATTTTCACAATGCGCGCGTGGGGGACCGGGCTGCGCAAGAGCTTCGTGTGCAGCATTCGCGGAAGCACCAGGTCGTCGGCATACTTCAATTCACCGGTGCACTTTACTTTCGCGTCCACTTTTGGGAACGGCCTTCCAACAACGCGCAAACCATTCCGCCTTGATCCGTTATTGCCAGCCATAAATGCTCTCCTCGGCGGGTTCGGCCTGCTCGCCAGCGATCCGTGCGGCAGCCAGTTCCACGGCTTCGTAGATCTTGATGTAGCCGGTGCAGCGGCAAATGTTTCCGCCCAGGGCTTCCTTGATTTCGTCGCGGGAAGGCCGCGGGGCTTTCTCCAGCAGTACTTTTGCCGTGAGGAGAATTCCAGGCGTGCAATATCCGCATTGGGCGGCGCCCAGTTCAGCAAAGGCCTGCTGCAACGGATGAAGTTGCGTTCCCTCCGCCATACCTTCGACCGTGGTCACCTCATGCCCCTCCAATGCAACTCCTAAGGCCAGACAGGAAAGCACCGGGTGGCCGTCCACCAGCACCGCGCAGCACCCGCATTCCCCTAACTCGCAACCGTGCTTGGTTCCGGTGAGTCGCAGGTCCTCGCGAAGCACTTCCAGAAGTGTTTTGTGCGGAGCAAACGCCACTTCGACCTGCTCGCCATTCACACGCAGGCTGATGTGGGCCTTCTCCAGCTTAGCCTTACTCCTTTTTTTAACCTGCTTCACTCCCATGAATCATCCTTGCGCAAGACCATATGGTAGTCGCCCTTTGGCGTCAAGCTCAAATCGGCCCGGCGAACGGTTGCTAAGATCGTGCTTCACAATACGTGCAGATAGTCTGTTCTGCAAATGTTAGATCCTGATATGTTGTTGGGCAGACAGGGGCAGAACATGGCGTTGATCTCCGTGACACGTTTACGGGTCCGGTCGTTTCGTTACATACCGGGATTCATTTTTTATACGCTACTGTCCGCCCTCCAGGCGAAGCGTGCCTCCGGCAACCTGGGTATCGGTTTGTTACGCGACGCGAACAGCACTTTCTGGACGCGCACCGCCTGGCGGGATGAGGCTTCGATGCGGGCATTCATGATGGCAACGCCGCACCGTCGTGCGATGTCCAGGCTGGTGGACTGGTGCAACGAAGCGGCGGTCGTACATTGGGCACAGGAGAACTCCGGCCTCCCGGATTGGCTAGAGGCGCACCGGAAGATGGTTGCGGAGGGCCGGCGGTCAAAGGTAAAGCACCCGTCGCCGGCACACGAAACGTACGAGATCGCGCCGCCGAAGCTTCGCCCGCGGAGTTGAAACCTCTTGGAGCTTTTTCGCGGTGAAACTGAACTAACTGGAAGGAGATAAGCAGTGAGTAAGACAGTGAGCAAATCAAGAACGCTTTATGAACGTCTTGGCGGCTATGATGCCATTTCCGCAGTGGCCAACGACCTGTTGCCGCGCTTACAAGGGGATGCGCGACTGGCTCGCTTTTGGCAGCATCGAGGAGAGGATGGCGTAAAGCGGGAAAAACAACTCCTGATCGATTTTCTGTGCTCCAGTGCAGGCGGTCCCCTGTACTACACCGGACGAGATATGAAGATCTCGCATAAAGGGTTGAAAATCAGTGAAAGCGATTGGTCGGCATTCTTGGGGCACCTCGACGGCACCCTGCAGGCCTTTCACGTCCCTCAGGCCGAACGTGACGAGGTATTTGCGTTTGTAGAGAGCACAAAACGGGACATCGTCGAGGAGTAGACGCGCAAGATCGACTTGAGCCGCTGGGGGTACGCTCCGCGGCGGCTTTTTCCAAGTAGAGTCTGCTATTCTTGGCATATGCCGGAACGCGAAATCCTCGAAGTCGATGTTTTGATTGTCGGTGGCGGGCCCGCCGGACTTGCTGCTGCTTATCATCTGCGTCAACTGAATGGCGACGTTTCAATCGCTGTGCTTGAAAAAGGCAAGGAGATTGGCGCGCATACGATCTCAGGCGCCGTCATGGACCCGCGCGGCATCCAGGAACTGATGCCGGATTGGAAAGAAAAGGGCGCGCCCATCGAGAAGCCGGTCGACGAGGACCACGTTCTCTTTCTCACCGAAGGTCGCCAATTTGAACTTCCGATCGTCCCACCGCCTCTCCAAAATCACGGGAATTACATCATCTCACTGAACAAATTCACCCGTTGGTTTGGCGAGCAGGTCGAGCACAGCGGTGTGGATATTTTCGCAGGGTTTGCCGGTGCAGAACTGCTTATCGACGACGGGAAAGTCGCCGGCGTGCAGACAGGCGATAAAGGCATCGACAAGCAAGGCCACAAGAAAAGCAACTTCGAAGCCGGCATTGACATCCGGGCGAAGATCACGATTCTGGCTGAGGGTTCGCGCGGTTCCCTGACCAAGCAACTGGTCAAGACATTCCATCTCGATCGAGACCGGAATCCACAGGTCTACGCAGTCGCAGTGAAAGAAGTCTGGGACGTCCCAAAGGAAAAGAAGACCGGCGGCCGCGTGATTCACACGATGGGTTGGCCACTGCGCAATGAAGAATTCGGCGGCGGATTCATTTACAACATGTCCGATGGCCGCGTCTCGATCGGATTCGTTGTTGGGCTGGATTATCTCGATCCTCGGCTGGATCCGCATCAGCGATTTCAAGAGTTCAAGACACATCCTCGTATCAAGACCATCCTGGAAGGTGGCACGCTCTATTCATACGGCGCTAAGACGATTCCGGAAGGCGGCTACTGGGCGCAGCCCCAGTATTACTTCAACGGAGGATTAATCATTGGCGATGCCGCTGGATTCTTGAATTCGATGCGTCTAAAGGGCATTCATCTCGCGTTCAAGACCGGCATGCTTGCGGCGCAAGCTGCGTTCGAGTCGCTGGAGGCGAACGACTTTTCTGCCAAAAGGCTGAAACGCTTTGAGGAACTGGTGGAGAACAGCTGGGTTAAAAAGGAACTCTGGAAGGTTCGGAATTTTCACCAAAGCTTCGAGCACGGACTGCTTGCAGGAATGATTCACACGGGCCTTCAAATGGTGACTGCAGGACGGGGACTGTGGAATCGTAACCCGAATCGTCCCGGCCATCTGCGCATGCGGCAATTAAGAGAGTATTACGACGGCAAAGTACCTGCGTACGCTCAGCCGGTCTTCGATGGCAAACTGACTTTTGACAAGCTAACGGATGTTTATAACTCGGGAACCGATCACGACGAAGATCAGCCGTGCCACCTCGTCGTCTTGCAGCCTGATATTTGCCATCCGCGCTGTACAGCGGAATACGGCAATCCGTGCCAGTCTTTCTGTCCTGCGGCCGTGTATGAGATGACGGATACCGGCAACGGACAGCTTCGCCTGCAAATCAACGCTTCCAACTGCGTCCACTGCAAGACGTGCGACATCATGGACCCCTACGAGGTTATCAACTGGATCACACCTGAGGGCGGCGGGGGCCCCGGGTACGAGTTGCTGTGAGCGATACCTTTTGCACCTACTCAATTATTGTTGCTGCGAACAGCCGGCGTTGCCGCAAGCAATTCCGCTTTAGCTCTTCGCGCGTCGGCTTCGGTCAGCCAATGCTCTTTCACCAAACGATCCGCCGTCTGTTCGACTTTGGCGGCGTAGTTCTTGTAATTCCCGTAGAGAGATTCCAGGCGTGACCAAGTAAAAGGCTCAACATGCCCCATTTCCCGGCAAGTTCCCGGACCCGGGCTGGTCACGAAGTAGTTTGCAGCAGGAACCTCCATATAGACACTACGGACGCCTCCCACGCCGTGGCCGAACTGGTCGAGCACAAAACTCTGCTGTGGAGTTCCCGCATCCTTTAACTCGAGGCGCGCCGCTTTCGGAAGCGGCGTCCCTTTCCGCACAAATTGATCCAGGTTGGTAAACGTGGCGTTATAGACCTGGGCCAGGACGGGAAGCGGCATCAATGGAATTTCCGGCTCGCATCGGGCGGTGAACGGCCAGGCCGGCGGGCCTTGAGCGGACCCTACCGCTGCGACCTGGTCTTCCATCCTTGGAAAGCCGTAATATGCCCACCAATCGATGTGGCCGACTCCGGCGAGCTCGTACAACCGAAAAATATCGTTCGCGGCATCGCTGTCCGGGCGACGCGATGCCAGTGTCCCCAGCGTTTCGCCTTGCGCCGTCGCGACGATGACAGGAACGTTGACGCCTTTGACCATTCGCCGCGGATCGTTCGCGCCCGGCGCGGCCGCACACTGGTTGATGCGGGCCGGGTTGAAGCCGGGCCTCATGAGATACGCGTCGAAGACGGTCTTGCCATTTGCCAGAGTGGCCCGCGAATGAATCGTGTTGATGTATGTCGCAATATCGCCGCCCTGGGCCGTAGCGAACACGTACTGCGCGCTCAATCCCGCCAGGGTGCCACTCTTAAGCAGCGCCGCCACCTGGCTCAGCATGTCAAAGCGCAGGCCTTCTTCCGATGGCGAAGGAGCGCTGTTCGGTGCCGAGGCGCACGGCGCATTGGGCGTCGGATTCGCAAAAGACAACTGCGCGTACCTGGTGGGATTGAATTTCTTTAGGCCATCGATAGATGCAGGCAGCGTCACCCCGACCCAGGCAGCCCCGCTCTCTACGATGTAGTCATGTGTGTATCCCCACATCATGGGCCAATCGAAGCGCCGGGCTGTGAACATGGGCTCGAAGATCACGGTACCGCTGAATCTGGCGGGATCCATAGGACGCCGCACCAGAATCCGGGTTCCGTAAGGAGCGTTCGGCGTTTTCACGCTCACGGTCCCGTCTGCAGCCCAATCGTAGACATTCGCGGAGCCGGTAACGATGAACTCCTCTTCGACATAACCAACCTTCGCGAGATCGATCACCGGCGTGCTCTTATTCGCCGCGGCAAACGGAAAAGAATCTGCAGTCACGGGAATCGGACCGGTCACTTTCGGGATTGCTACTGCGCCCGGACCACTCTGTGCTGCAGCGGCGACGGTTCCGCAAACAATGATTGTGATTAAGGCCAACACGGCGGCCCAATCGTTTCTCTTGAGGCACATCATCTTTGTCTTCTCCTTTGGATCAAAGGCAAACCAGCAGCAAGTTTTCGATAATGGTCAGCGCGAACTGTAGTCGCGGTCTATGACTGCCGGCAATTTAACACTTGTTGAACCGTCCGCGCTCGTAAGAGGGCGCTACAATGGAGCTCTCAGTTTCTTGCAAACTGACCAACTATGCAAGGACTGCGCCATTCATATCCCGGTTCCTGGGCGGGATGAACGCGGGCTAAAGCCCACGACTACATGACAACTTGTTGCATTCTCCGTGTAGTCGCGGGCTTTAGCCCGCGTTCATCCCTGTGCTACGACAGTCACGGGTAATAGTACATTAACGTGTTGCCGGGTGAATGACGACGTCTCCCCCAGCGAAAGCTGCTGCGCCAAGGTTCGCCATGGCTAGCTCGACATATTTCGCTTCTTTCTCAATCCCGATAAATCGCCGGTGTTCTTGTAGGGCAGCTAAGGCTGTCGTACCACTGCCCAAAAAGCAGTCTAAGACGACATCACCGGGATCGGTCAGCAGTCGAATGGTTCTGCGGGGTAGTTCGATTGGGAACTTGGATTCATGATCGTTATTGGCTCTGACCGATGGAAAAGCCCACACGGCACGCGATCCCCAGTGAGTCCATTCTTCTTTAGTTAATCTCGAACGATCAACGGTCGTGATACCTGGCTTCCAGAAGAAATATAGGTACTCAAATTCATCAACGGAACGGTAGGACAACGTGTGCCATCGGCCATTTTCCCATGCCGCATCTTTAACCCATACACGCCGATCATAGGGGTAGAATCCGGCCGACAGCCCCCACTCTTCGACGAGACCGCCAACTATTTTTACCCTAGTCTGTGCCTCGTATTTTCCGCCGCGGATGTTGTTTCCATTTAAACGGCGGTCGACTGTTTGCTCGCTACAGCCGAGAAACGAAGCGATTTGGTAGCGATTCATATCGGGATGTTCCCTCAGCGCACATAACACATCCTCCGTGGAAACCTTAGAACGCCTCCGGCTGACGTTATCTGCCTGGATCTTGGGCATCGATGAGTCGCTGAAGCAAAGAATATCGGCAATGTTGATGACGAGAAATCCTCCGGGTTTAATGATTCCGAAATGGAGCTGAACGGCTGTACGCAGCAATGATTGCCAGTGGTCGAATGTCAAATCGCATTCGTATTGTTTTCCAACAAAATACGGTGGTGACCATACGCTTAGCGCAATAGAGTCTGGCTTGATTTGTGGCAGCAATTGTAGGGCATCGCCTTCATAGATGTGGTTTGGGTTTAAGAACGAAGTTGATCGGGATGCTTTCAATCTTGAGATTGCATGCGGTGCAGGCGCTAGTTGTTCTCTCAAATGTTGCGGTAGGCGATCAAAATTGATTCGAGGCTTCTGACGTGCGCTCATAAGGTACTTTCTTTGAGTGATAGGCGCCGCAAAAAAGGCACTCCCAGAGTGGCGATGGTGTAGGACGATTTAGGTCCAGGCCGATCTACGAAATCTACGAATCGTGCTTGAAGTTTTCCATCCGACTCTGATAGCCTCCTGCGCTTTCCGGCCCACGCAAATTCACAGGAATCGGAATCCGGGAGATAAAGATGGCAGAAATCCTCGCCAGTGAAATTATGGCGACCGCCGGTGCTAGAGAACTCCACGACGGTGAAGTCGTTGTCGTCGGCCTTGGACTGCCCCAGGTGGCCAGTGTGCTCGCCAAACGGACGCACGCGCCGAGGCTCAGTGCTCTTCTGGAGATTGGTGTGATGAATATGAGCCCGATCGATACTGCGGTGGGCCTGGCGGATCCTCGGATTTGGTACCGGGCAACGTGCTGGAGCGGCTTTCTGGATGTCATGGGGATGAATGTACATCGTGGCGTGGTCGACGTAGGTTTTCTCGGGGCTCTGGAGATAGACCGTTTCGGCAACATCAACACAACGCTCTTGAAGGAGGACTCCGGAAAAGTGCGCTATTTTAACGGCAGCGCCGGCGGAAACGATATTGCCTCGCTCGCCAAGCGCGTGATCATGATTATGCGGCATGAAAAGCGCAAGCTGCCGGACGCTGTGGCCCACCTCACGAGTCCCGGATTTGTGGGCGGACGCAGCCGCCAGCAATTGGGCTTGCGCGGAGGAGGTCCGCACCGCGTCATCACCGATATGGCTGTGCTGGGTTTCGATCCCGAGACTCATTCGGCTATGCTGCTCTCCTTGCATCCGGTGGTTCGATTGGAAGACGTGGTGGAAAATACGGGCTTTCCCCTGCACATCCCCAAGCAGGTTCCTATTACGCCGCTTCCCACCGCGGAAGAGCTGCGTCTTTTGCGCGAAGAGATCGACCCCAAAGGCGTTTACTTAAGGTAAGAAGTTAGGAATTAAGGGGACAGTGACCGAATTCTTGAACCTCAGAATTCGGTCACTGTCCCCTTAATTCCTATCGCGGAGGAAGAATCGTGATCTATGACATCGAACTCAATTCGGCTGCGCATTACCCGGTTGCGGGAATCGTGGACTTGTCGCCGTCGATTGAACAGGCCGGCTTTGGCGCGTTCTGGAAAGGCGAATCCAACAGCACGGACCCGCTGATTATGATTTCCGCAATTGCGGCGCGCACTCGCACGCTCAAGTTGGGAACCGCTATCTATCATATCTATGGCCGCAGCGCAGTCACTCTGGGCATCCAATCGGCCACGTTGCAGGACCTTTCGGGAGGAAGGTTGCTCTTGGGTCTTGGCGTCGCTAACAAGACGATCGCCGCCTGGCACGGAGGCACATTCGATCGTCCGCTGCGCCGCGCCCGCGAGTACATCGACATCGTTCGCCGCACTGCCGCCGGTGAGCGAGTGGAATATCAGGGAGAAGTCTATTCGACGGGGCAGCGCTTCCAACTTTCCTGGAAGCCCAGCCAGCCATCGTTTCCTATCTACCTTGCGGGCCTGGGTCCGCAGATGACGCGGCTCGTCGGGCAGATCTCCGATGGCGTGTTCATCAATATGGCAACCCCCGCCACGATTCGGGAAATCGCAGGCCGCGTTCGCGCCGGAGCTGTCGAGGCGGGCCGCGATCCGGACAAAATTGAGATCATCGCGAAGGTGCGCGTGTCGCTGCATCCGGACCGGACGATGGCGCGCTCACGCCTGCGGCAGGTCTTGACGTTTTACAACATCGCCGATCACTATCGCGACATGCTCAAAGCTTCCGGATTCGAGCAGGAGGTGAACGCTATCCAGGGGGCCTTCAAAGCGGGCGGGTTCAAAGCCGCCAGTGCGCTGATCACCGACGCCTACATGGACAAGCTGCCCGTCATCCCGGCGACATCCGTGAAAGAAATCAAGGAAAGGCTGCAACCCTTTGTAGAGGCTGGTGTCCATCGACTAATTGTTCCTTATGTCCCTGTGACGGAGCCAGTCATCGAAGATGCCCGTCGATTCGTTGAAGCGTGGGGGAATTCATAGCCGCGAATTGCGCCAATCGCGTCATGGGCGTAATTGGCGGCAAAATTCTCCTTTTTTAAAGGAGGCTATTATGTGCGATTTTGCTGCTGATGCCGAAGCGGCCCGACAGCTCCTCGTGGGCCGAGTGTTGACTGTGGAACGGGTCCGGCAACTCAATGCCAAAGATTATTTCTACCAAATGCTCAAAGACAACCCGGAGATGCTCAAGATTTATCCGGGAATCGAGAATGAGCTTTTGCTGGGCGCTATCGACTGTCATATTCATGCTTATCCGGATTTTGTCCATCGCTCCCAGGACATGATTCAGATCGCGATTGACGCTTCGAAGGCCGGAATGCGTGCCCTGGCCTTTAAAGACCATTGGAACGTCAGCGCCAATGCCGCCTTCCTCGCGCAGCGGCATATTGACTACCTGGTCGAAAAGGGGGAATTGACTCACCGCGTGGAAATCTATGGCGGAGCGGGAACCTGCCTGGGAATGAACCCCGAGGCGATCCGCATCGCCTTACAGTATCCAAACTTTAAGATGATATGGTTTCCCACCTTCACATCGCTGGGCTTCTGGCGCGGCGCCGGACAACCCGAGAAAGGCGGCGTGCGGCTGGTGAGCGAGGACGGTGAGGTGCTCCCGGAAGTCGTCGAGATCATGAAAATGGCGGTGGCCAAGGAGGTCGGAATCGGCTTCGGACACACCGACTTCAAGGAGTTATTGCCACTGGCGAAGAAAGCCAGGGAACTCGGCGTCCGGGCAACTTTGGACCATCCTTTGTTAGAACTGAACAAGCTGTTGCTGGAGGAGATGAAGGAACTCGCTGAGCTTGGAGTCTATGTGGGGACGTACTGCCAGCCCATGATACCGAGCTTGTATCAGCCGGTGGCCGATCCGATGGAAACAATCCGCACGATCAAGGAAATTGGCCCCAAGCGATGCATCATCGGAAGTGACTTTGGCCAGGTTCTGCACATGGACAGTATCGACGGCATGAGAGTCTTTATTCGGGCGCTGCTCGCCTTCGGGATCAAGCCGGACGAGGTCCGAGTCATGCTGCATGACAACCCGGCCAAGCTGATGTGGCTGGACTAAGTACAGCTTTTCGCAAATACGGTCACGTATGAGGAAACAAACGATCTGACCAATGCTCAATTCCCATCCGATGAGAATTGGGAATCGAGAATTGAGCATTGGTCAGATCTTGTCTTCATCTTTTCTGGCTTACATATCTCGTCGCAGGTCGTGCTCTCCCAAGCTTTGCTTGGCGCGATGAAATTACTATCCGCATCGGAATGACTTCTGTCTTTATGCGATAATGAACCCGGCGTGCATTCCTTGGAGGATGACCTCATGTCGAGAAGGTTTAGTGTTGAGCTTGAATTGCCGGACGACGTCGTCGAGGACCTTCAAGACGAAGATCTCAGCAGCAAAGCCAAAGAAGCGCTTGTTATGGAATTGTTACGTGAGCATAGAGTCTCGCAAGGCAAGGCAGCTGCGATTTTGGGTTTGAGCCGTGAAAATCTCTTTCCTTTGATGACGAGATACAAAGTACCCGTGATCGATCTCAGTGACGATGAATTGTATGAGGAATTGAACAAGCCCCTGCCGCGCGACTGATCGTCTCCGACTTACATGTCTGCTGTTTCCAATTCCGGTCCAATCCTCTCCTTTGGACGAGCTGACCTCTTGGGTCTCCTTGAGAAAGTTTTGAAGGAAATCCATATTCCCAATGCAGTCTACGACGAGATTGTTGTTCATCGCGCCGAGGTGTTCTGGACGCCAACCTGGTCTTTTGCGGCCGCTGCGAGCCCACAACCTCGGCGCTGATGAAACGAGATTTCTATTCTGCTTCAATTGCCGAATTTCGAAATACTGCTCGTGAGCAGATCCTCGGCCAACTTGCTGCGAACAATCCGTTCTCGTTGGAACAAACTCAGAGGAACGCATGGCTGGAGGAGATCGACATCCTCCACGACCTACTTTCGAACCGCGAAGGTTTCATTTACTTCGAGTACTCAATCCCCAGAATGGGGAAGCGCATTGACGTTGTTCTGATTATCGGCCCGGCGATTTTTGTTCTGGAATTCAAGGTTGGCGAAACCGAGTTCACTATGGCTGGGCTAGATCAGGTTTGCGACTATGCCCTGGACGGCTTAGCTGGCGATCGGTGGTGGATATGGCGGTGGATCCGGAATCCACTGTACCGTGACAACCTACTGATGCCTAACGGCTAAATAATCTATATCCGTGAAGTCTCCGTCGAATCTCTCCTGCCGAGTGGCTATTACGAAGCGTTCCTCGAAATGCATGTTGAACAGGTCCGGTGCTGGAGCAGCCGAACATTCCCGTTGGTGTTGTGACTGCCATTGCGGCGCCGGCGAGTTTGCGGATTTAGATCGACGGGGAAGGGGGTCATGCCGGCGCCGTGCTCATACCAGATCGGCGCGACGCGTTCCTTGCCGCGGCAGAAATCAGCCTCGCTGTCGAATCGGCGGCCAAGTCCACCGGGGCCATCGACTCGGTGGCGACTGTCGGAGTGTGCGATGTGTTTCCCGGGGCGGTTAACAGCATTCCAAGCCGCGTCAAGTTAGAGATCGATGTACGCGACATCGATCTCACGCGCCGGGTATATTGTATTGCGCGCAATCGAACGGGCCCGCGACGGAGTCGCCGAACGAAGGAACATCCACTTCGAAAGAGAAGTTCTGAACGCGGACAGTCGAGTCGCAAAGCGGTGGACACGCTGACTCAATCCTGCGAGATGTTCGGAATCCCGTGCTTACCCAATCTACAGGTGAGCTGGCTTACGACTTAGCCCAATCCTCCCAAATAGGTCCTTGGACGCGGGCGAATTCCTTCCCGTTTGCGGTGACCAATGTCACCTTGTGACGGACCGCCTGCCCCGCGATCAATAGATCGTATGCCCCTATCGGCCGGCCCGCCGCTTCCAATTCCGCCCGTATCGTTCCCGCAGTTCTTGCATCTTCTTCTTCGAAAGCCATCAAACGGATGGGGCCAGCGAGAAAAGTGTCCAATCGTTCTGCATTGACTTCTTGATGTCGGCTCTTTGCAACTCCGTACCACAGTTCGAAAGCCACAACCGTGGATACGTTCACCTCGGCGCCACTCTCAATCGCTTTCTGAAACTTACCGCGTACGGCGGACGGCTTGCCCTTGATTAAGGCGATGCAAGCGTTGGTATCGAGAAGATAGGTCAATCAAAGATCTCGCGGCGGGGTGTCACCGGCTGCTGTCGGCTTCCTTTCTTCAAAAACAGCTTGGCCTTGAAGCGGTCAAGCTCCGCGAACCACTTGGAGACATCGGGAATGACAGGCTCCAAGAGCACTCCTTCGCCAACGCGTCGAATCCGGACTTCGTCTCCCTCAAAACGGAATTCGCGTGGAAGGCGCACCGCCTGGCTACGACCGTTGCGGAAAAGTTTGGCCGTCTTGGTTTTGGACACTCATGCACCTCAGTACAGAGCGATATATCACAAATATATACTACGGCCAACGCCTGAACGAAGCCGTCTCCGGAGATCGGGACCTCATCTGTCCAGTTCGACCGGATACTGAAACCTTCAATACAACCTGGATGGAGTCCATCGCTGATGACCGAATCCACAGGACGGTTAAGAGCCTTTGCGTACTTAGACGCCGAAAAGACGCCTGTCTACCGGCAAATTATGCGCAGATTCCTCCGCGCCAAGGAGGCATTTGGAATCCATCTTCGTCCGTCTGACATACGCGACGGAATACTTGGCGACATCGAACTCACTGAAATCGAGGGCGCGCTCGAACAACTATGCCAATGGGGCAACTTAGAGAAGCATGCCGATACAGCGGATGTCTCAACCGTAGAGGATTTCTATCGACCTCGCTTTCTCTACCAATTGACAGTGGAAGGAGAGGCAGTAGAGCGGGCGCTTGAAACCTACTATGACGTTGTGCGCCGGCCCGGCGAGCTTCAAACGGCTGCTCTTGCCGATATCCGCGTGTTTTTGGGCGAACTGGAACAGCTTGCGGCAGCCGATGAACCGGACGCCGGCAAAGTTCACCGAACGATGACGGCATTACGTGACCGCCTGGATGCGCTCACAGCGAATGCGCTCGCATTTATTGGAAGCCTCCAACGCAATGTCGAACTGCTGGCGGTGGGAATTGACGAGTTCCTCATTTACAAAGAAAGGCTCATTAGCTATATCGACCGTTTCGTCAGCGAGCTTGTTCTCGCAACAGCAGAAATCGCTGCCGCGATTGATCGAATCGAGGGCATGAACGTCGGCCGGATTCTGAAGATCGCCGGGGAACGCGACGTTGTCGATGCACTCGACCAGTCCGACGCCACAAGAGAGAGCGCCGTCTCGGTTTGGGAATCGCGGTGGCGCGGCCTTCACGCGTGGTTCAAACGGACGGTGGGCCCGGCGCCAACAGGAGATAGCGAGCCGTCCCAAAGTGAAATGTTGCGCAGCCGTGCGCGCTCGTCGATCCGCGCGCTGCTGATCGCAGCCGCGGCGCTCAATGATCGGCGGACCGCGCGGAGCGATCGTGTTGCCGATCTCCGAACTCTGGCGCTGTGGTTCATGGAGTCCGAAAGCGATGGAGAGGCGCATCGTTTGTGGCGGGCGGCGTTCGGCCTCACTCCCGCAAGACACCTGAAAATCGACGATGCGACACTGGACGAACTCAATTCCTATCCCGTTTCCAGTCAGACGAGTTGGTTCGACGCTCCACCGATTCAGGTCTCACCCCGGTTACGCGCAACGGGCAAGTATCATCGGCCGGGCGCTCCGAAGGCCGTTGTCGATCTTTCTCGTGATAAGGAACAGCTCGAGCGCGAGGCCGAAGCGGAGGCGGAACAGATTGCGGCGGCCCAACGGCGATTTGCGACGGGTCAGCCGATTCGTCTCTCCGAAATCGGCCGCCTGGAACGGACCGAGTTCGGTCTCTTGCTGGACCTGCTTGGCGAAGCACTCGCCTCGCGGGTGCATGAGGACGAGCCTGTCGAAACGATATCCACCGATGGAACGATGCTCGTTTCCCTGCTTCCAACGTTGGACTCTCGCACGGCGGTAGTCGAGACCAGTTGGGGGCTATTCAGCGGACCCGATCACATCATCGTCGTGCGCGACTCATTCGTGGAGGAAACCGTATGATGCTCCAGGAAACGCGCGCCGAACGGCAGCGCGCGACGCGGGCTCTACTGCAACATCCGCTTCTCCGTGCGGCCGGCCCGTTCGCTGACGAGTTCGGACTCATTCGGCGGCACCGCGAATGGTTGACGGACTGGTTAAACCGTTATCCGGGATGGCGGCTCCAGATCGAAAGTGAGTTCGCCCGTCTTCGTAAAACTCCAGGCGATATCACCGATTCAACCCGGCCGGCGGTTGAGCCAAAGGAGGAAATTCCGTTTACGCGCCGTCGATACGCGTTTTTATGCCTGGCGCTGGCAGCCCTTGAACGCTCGGACCGTCAGACGGCGCTGGGCCGCCTGGCCGAAGATATCGAGAGCCTCGTCCTTACCGATCCTCAGTTGCAAGCAGCGAATTTCGGTTTCGATCTCCTGAACCATGATCACCGTCGAGATCTTGTTCACGTCGCACGCTTCCTGGTCGAGCGCGGAATCCTGGTCAAAATCCACGGCGATGAGTTGCAATATCTGAACGACGAGCATGGTGACGCGTTGTACAACATCCACCGTCCGTTGCTCACGGCGGCGGTGAATGTCCGTCGTGGACCTTCCACAATCCCCGACTCGACTCTAGATGGCCGCATTTCAAAAATGATCGAGGAGCCTTTGCCGGACAATGAAGACGGCCGAAATCGACGTATACGCACGATGCTCGTGCGACGGCTACTCGATGATCCCGTGCTGTACTACAACGATCTCGATCCCGAGTCTCTCGCCTATTTGCACCGCCAGCGTGGACTTCTTCTGAGTCAGATCGAAGAAGCCACCGGTCTTCATCCGGAAGTCCGGAAAGAAGGCATCGCGATGACCGATAGCGGAGGCGACCTCACCGATTTCGCTTTACCCGAGTCGGGAACAGCGGGCCACCTTGCACTGCTTCTCGCCGAACACCTGGCCAATTATGCGCGCCATGAGCGAGACTCCACCATTGGCATCACCTCACTGGTCAGGCGCACAGCAGAACTCATTCGCGAACATCGCACACACTGGAACAGGGACGTGTCGTTGCCTTCGGCTGAAATCCGTATGACACATGAAACACTGGCGCGGCTGGAGGCGCTGCGGCTGGTTCGCCGGAATGAAGATGGCGTCGTTCCGATGCCTGCGATTGCCCGCTACGCCATAAAGGACATTCAATGAAGAATGCAGATCTTCCACGTCCTCGCAAGGAGCGATGGCAACCGCTGCGAAGCGGCCTGGTTAACCTCTACCGTTACGACTATGAAGAGTTTTGGTACGAGGACGGTCACCTTTTATTGCGTGGAAATAATGGCACAGGCAAATCGCGAGTCCTGGCGCTTCAGCTTCCGTTCCTCCTGGACGGCGATGTCGCTCCCCATCGCCTGGAACCCGACGGCGACCTCAGCAAGAAGGTGGAATGGAATCTCCTTCTTGGAAACAAATATCCCGACCGGCTGGGATACACGTGGCTGGAGTTTGGCCGCATAGACGCCGAAGGCCGTGAATGGTTCATCACGCTGGGCTGTGGCTTGCATGCAGCGGAGCATCGCGGGCTGGTGGGCAAGTGGTTCTTTGTCACCGATCAACGCATCGGACGAGAACTGGCGCTGCTGACGCCGCAGCGGATTCCCCTAACCAAGGAACGGCTTGGCGAATCGATCGGCAACCGCGGCGCCATCTACACCACTGCCGGTGAGTATCGGAAAGCTGTCGATCGCGCTTTATTTCAACTCGGCGATCGCTACTACCCATTGGTCAATCTCCTCGTGCAATTACGGCAGCCCCAACTCTCACGCCATCTGGACGAAAAAAGACTGTCGGATGTGTTGAGCGAGGCCTTGCCGCCCTTATCGGAGCCGATCATTGCCGACGTGGCGGAATCCTTTCGCAGCCTCGACGACGATCGGTCCGTCCTGTCTTCTCTGCGCGCGGCCGGAACGGGCGTCGATGCCTTTCTGAAAGAGTATGGCCGATATCTGCAGATCGCCGCTTTTCGACGAGCGGCATCCGTGCGTTCGGAGCAGACAGCGTACGATTCTGCGCGCGAGATTCTGCGTGAAACCAGCGTACTGCTGGCCGCAACGGAAGAGCATCTCCGCGTCAAGAATACTGAGATTGATGGACTCGAACTGCAGGAACAGAGTCTTACAGCCGCACTAAAGACGCTTTCCGACAGTCCTGAAATGCAGAACGCTCGCACTCTGGATCGGGCGCAACAGCAGGCTGCGGATCGCAAGAAGGACGCCACGACAGCCGAAGCGGATCTGGCCAATGCCCAAACCAGACGAACGGAGCTTCAAAGGCAGGCGGCGTCAATGCAAGCAACCTGCGCCGAAACCCTGAACCAGGTGGAACAATATGCCGCAACGGCTCTGGTTCGCAGCTCAGAGGTCGCGATCGATTCCAAGCTCGCCTCCGCGATGGAGGCGGCCTACCAGCAGCGCTGGAATGACAAGGGCTTTCATGCAGCCACTCTGAAGAAATGGGAAGACGCCATCGAAGCGCGATTCAGCGCAAGCCGGCATCTTCGCGGTTTGAATGATGAGGTCCGGAAGGCTAAGGATGCTCTCGATCGTGCGAGCTCCGAAAAGGTGGCGGCTGAAGATCAGGTCAGCAGCGCCGCAGAGCGGAAACATTCAGCCTACGAAACCCATCGCCGCGAGACCGAGCTTCTCGTGGAGGCCTGCCAGTCCTGGATAAACACACTCGTCGAACTTCAGCCTCATTCGCCGGACGAAATTCTCGACGCTTTCCGTGATTGGTGCGACCGCGCAGAAGGCGCTAGTCCCGTTCACTTGGCAGCCGCCGGCGCATTTGCTGAAGCCACAAAGCGACTATCTGAAGAAATTGTATCTCTGCATGCCGCGGCGTCGAACGAAGCGCGTGCGATCGAGGAACTCGAAGAGGAACAGCGCTCTCTTTTGGATGGGATTCACGCACCACCACCACCGCCCCATACGCGCGCAGACGGAGCGCGGGATTCCAAAGAAGGAGCGCCGTTCTGGCTGCTCGTCGATTTCGTCGACGGCGTTCCGCCTGCAGCGCGCGCCGGAATCGAGGCGGCGCTGGAATCCGCCGGATTCCTGGATGCATGGGTTATGCCTGACGGCAAACTCCTCGATGCCGCACACGACACCGTTCTCATTCCGGCCCTAAGGGAGGAAGCGAGAGGCGCAAGCCTGGACGGTGTTTTGAAACCATCCATCGATCGGACGGATCCGCGCGCCGCAGTTGTTGGCGAGAATGTGGTCCAGGCTATCTTGCGCTGCATCTCCGTCGGCAAAGGAACCGGACCGATCTGGGTCGATCTGGACGGAACATGGCAAACCGGTCCGATGCACGGTTCGTGGACAAAAGTCGAAGCCCAACACATCGGACAAAGCGCGCGGGAGGCCTCGCGCCGCAAACGGCTTTCAGAGATCGAATCCGAGTTATCGCACCATGCCGCTGCATCGGAATCGCAGCGGTTGCCCGATGATAGCGGCGTCCGGAATGCCGTGGCCGCGATGACCCAGGCGGCGCTCGCACTGGACGAAGCCCGGGAGCGGCTGGCTGAGGCTGAAGCTCGCGTCGCTCAGCGTCGATCGGAACACAAGGAGCTGTCCGATCGACGGTACAGCACGGCACTGGATCTCAAGCTCGATGCATGGGTCGAAGACCTGGCCGGTTTCGAAAGCAAGGTGCATGAACTCCGAAATGCCCTGTCTGGTTTCTGGCCAAGCCTCCAAAGTTACGCTGGCGCTTTGCGGGGCCGGGCAAACATCGAAGCCATGCTCACCGCAGCAGCAACCGAGGAGGACCGCCGAACGGACTCTCTCCGTCAAGCGCGTCAAGCGGCGGCCATTGCGGAAGCAGAGTTCAAAACCCTGGATTCCTCGGTTGGCGCGTCGGTCAAAGAGATTCTTCAAAAGATCGAACAAGCCAGACGCGGCCTTGAGACCGTACTCGAGCGACTCAAGGAGGATCGTGGCCGATCGGGCGACCTTCGAGTCGAAGCCGCGAAATATGCGAAGGATGTGGAACGAATGTCCCGAGATTTCGACGCGGCGGCGATTGCGCGGGACTCCGCTTGCCAAAAACTTCAGAAGCTTGCGGCAGCGCGTCTTCTGCAAATTGCCATCCCCGATCTTCCCGGGATGGAATCGGAGTGGTCCGCTACGCGGGCCCTTGAAGTGGCTCGGACTGTGGCCAATCGGCTTCGAGATCTGGATGCTTCGGACGCGGCATGGACATCATCCGAAAAAGATATTCACCATCACATTCAGATTCTGATCGAGACGCTCCAGCCCCATGGCCACCGGCCGTGGTACTGCCCCGAAGACGGCGTGGTGTCCGTCATCGTGAATGTTCAAGGCAAGGAATGGACGATGGCAGACTTGCGCAACGATCTCGAGGTTCAAATCCGCGACCGGCAACGGATACTCGACGAACGTGAAATCGAGATTCTCGAACGTCATTTGATAGGTGAGGTGTCTTCGCATTTGCACGATCTTCTGCATCAGGCCATGGATCTCGTCGAACGGATGAATGTGGAAATCGAGAGTCGGCCGATGAGCACCGGAATGGCGCTCCGCTTCAAATGGGAGGTTGGCGAAGAGGCTCCTTCTGGTCTGGATGAGGTCCGTCGTCTTCTGTTGCGCAGAGATGGAACGTGGTCTGCCGGCGATCGCCGGTTGCTTGGCCAGTTCCTTCAAGAACAGATCAAATCCGTTCGCGAACATCATGAAGCTGGAACGTGGGCCGACCATTTGAAGCTCGCTCTCGACTATCGGACATGGCATCGCTTCGTGGTGGAACGGCAACAGGACAGCAGGTGGCAGCGGCTGACCCGGCGAACCCACGGTACAGGTTCGGGAGGAGAGAAGGCCGTTGCTCTCACCATTCCCCAGTTCGCTGCCGCCGCTGCGCACTACCAGTCCACGGGAGTGGGGTTGCTATCCGACGCTGCCGGGTCTGGCGATTTACCAGCTTTCCGCGCGGCAAGGCATCGACGCGGTCGGCGTCACCCGTTGGGTATGGAACGGGCGGCAACGGATTCGCGCAGAAAAACCAGCATTCGACAGCAGCGTCGCGATAACGCAAGCCCACACATGAACGGCGACCGCCAATGTCTTCAGGAAACTTTCGGCAATCCGCACCTCTCATGGATTGTCCGCCGATTGCGCCATCGACTCGAAGCCGGACTCGACATTCAGAAAAAGCTGACGTTACGCGACCCATCGCCTGCCCAACGCGAAACCTTGGCCCGGCTTCTTGGCCGGCGAATGCCCGGAAGCGGACCAATATCCGTCCGCCCCTCGGATCTTGAAGCTCTGATCCGTCATGCCAACCTGGCGGACGGTCTAGTCGATGCGATCGAAGCTCTCTCCGGCGCCATCGTGGATCAGGCTGCCCGGCGTTCCGATGAAGAAAAGGCCTGGAACGCAGTTTTCGGCAACATGGAAAGCGTGCTCAGCGCGTCGCCGGTGGCGCTCGGCTGGATCGCTGAGTTGCGGGCCAGCGGGCTGATTCGCCGGCTTGCAAAGCACGACATCGAGCGCGGCCGGTTGTTATGCAATCAGGCAGTCGAGATGATCCGGCGCCTGCCGGCTTCCGGCGAATATCTCGCTGAGATCGCCGCGATCGGAGCGGGCGACGGTCACGCCCTGGATCCGGGACGTCCGCTCTCGGCGGTGCTACTTCGATACGTTTCGAAACTCAGTGGCATCGAGGATTGGAGAACCATTGAAGGACGGCGAAGCGCTTGGGCTGGGGTTGGAGTTCTCGTCGATGAACTCAGCGCGCCAGTTCTGACATTGAATCTGCGTTCAGAGGGCGGCAACAACCTTGATCGTGCGCTGAACATCCACGCCGACGTGGGTGAACCTTACCGCATTACCACACGGCAGCTTCTTCGCGGCAGCTTCCATTTCACGAAATCCTCAGTGGGTGCAAGGGCATACATTTGTGAAAACCCGACCGTCGTCGCCACGGCCGCACAAACCCTGGCAGGGACCAGTGCTCCGCTGATTTGCATCGAAGGACAACCCAAAACATCCGCACACATCCTGCTGCTTCAACTGCGGCGCGCCGGCGTGGAACTGGCTTATCACGGCGACTTCGACTGGCCAGGCATTCAGATCGCAAATCTCGTCATCCAACGTTACGACGCTGTTCCCTGGCGATTATCCGCAATGGATTACGAAAACTCACCGATGGGGACAACACTAAAAGGGAAGGCCATCCTCTCGTGTTGGGATCCAGAGCTTACGACTAAAATGATTCGTCGCCGATCTGCGATTCATGAAGAGGCGATCCTCGCGCTCCTGCTCAGAGATCTAGCCGCCGCCACCAGGAAGGCGGCTGATGCGGACCATCGACCGGGGCTATAATGAAATTGCCCTTATGCCCACAACAAAGCGAGAACAAATGGGGTGAAGTCTACGCAAGGGTTCGGCTTACGAATGCCCTGGATCAGGAATTGGTCCGCATGGGACTGCTCGAACCGGACAAAGTACTCACCTGCGAGGTGGATGCACTGGTGGATACCGGCGCAACGAAGTCTATTATTCCGCCACATGTGGTTCGGCAACTCGACTTGATCATTGCTCGCCAGACCATGGGCGTACTGGCAGACGGCAGCCGCGTCCCTGTTGGTGTGAGCAGCACCATTGTTTTCCAAATCGAGGGCCGCGAAACTCGTGAAGATGCCTACGTGCTGGGTGATCAGGTGCTAATCGGGCAGACAGTCCTCGAATCCACGGATCTCCTCGTGGATTGCGCGAATCGCAAAGTCATGCCCAAGCATCCGGAGGGACCACTTTTCAGGCTCTGACCCGTTTCTCGACGCTTCAGATTCCCAACGATTCCGCCAGCTCGAGGGTTTGACGAGCCCGGTCCACAATGGGGACATCGAGAAGCTGCCCGCCGAAGGCAATGGATCCTTCCCCGCGAGCCCGGGCATCGTCGAAGGCCTGGACGACGCGGCGGCAGTAATCAATCTCTTCGATTGTTGGTGTGAAAGCCCTATTCACTTCATCGATTTGGGAGGGATGAATTAAAGACATACTTGAGAATCCTAAACGCCGGGATTGCAGAGCAAACTTCCGCAGTCCTTCTATATCCTGAAAGTTCGGCCACACGCCGTCCACAGCCTGAACGTGAGCGGCGGCGGCGGCCGTCACGAATGCGGAGCGGGCGTAGATGAGATCGGTCGCTTCGCCCTCACGGCGGAGAGGGAGGCTCAGCTCTCTGGAGAAATCCTCCGCTCCAAACATCAAGCCGATAATGCGCGGCGAAGACGTCGCAATGGCGTAGGCGTTGAACAGACCTTTGGGACTTTCAATGGCGATGAGCAATCGCACACTGCCGGCAGGCATTCCCATTTTCGGTTCGCGATCGTCCAGTATCCTTTCGACAGTCT